>Ga0335074_10012330_pt1 | contig 11985 bp, 14 predicted proteins | sample Lox_Sample_23_FD_206715 | JGI IMG/M metagenome (GOLD analysis project Ga0335074, IMG submission 206715) | Soil microbial communities from Loxahatchee National Wildlife Refuge, Florida, United States - Lox_Sample_2.3 | ecosystem: Environmental > Terrestrial > Soil > Wetlands | place: USA...
GCCCGGCCGCAGGCCGCACCAGGCGACCAGGTCGCGGCCGAAGGGCGCGAAGAACGGGATGTGCTGGTCGTACTCGCCGGCCAGTTCGTCGAAGAGCCGCAGCACGGCCGCCGTATCCGTCACGGGTCGCATCCTGTCACCCGGGCAACGGGCGCTCAACCGGATATTCCGCCGACGGCACAGCCGGTAGTAGCCGACAACTGCCGGCAACATAGCTGGATAGGGGAGCTGGCGACTGGGGGAGGGGTTTGGGTTTCCGCGGTGGCCCGGCCCGGCCGTCCCCGTAACGGCTCTCGTCTCCCACACGTCAAAGCAAAGCGCGCCGCCAGCGCCACCGCGCGCATATAGACGAACCGGTGACAGAAAGCCTGAGAACTTCCCCTGGTGCCAACTACCGCGAGAAAACGGTGCCAACAAGCGTGAGCCGACCCGCTTAGCCGCCCACGTCACGCCCCCTCGCTAGTGCCAACCACCGTGAGTCGGCTCACGATGTCGGCTGCTCTCAGGTGCGGCTGGCGTCGATGTCTTGGGCGAGCGAGGCCGCGAGGATGTCGAGTTCGGCTCTTAGGCTGGTGTAGTGAGGGCTGGACTGGCCGGGTCATCAGCCGCCGTATGGTCAAGAAGCAGCAGATGCGGTGGTCGCCCCGCGACGCCCACCTTCTTCTGCAGGTCCGGGCCCGTGTTCTCAACGACGACCTCTCCGTCGGCTTCGCCCGCTGGTACCCCGGCTTCGCCGCACTGGAATAGCAGCGGCTAGCCGGGAGGCGCCCCGGTCCCGGGGCGCGTTCGCGGAGGCCTCCGCCAGCCTCGGGTAGTTCTCTCCCCACCAGCCCGGCGTGACACGGTCCTCGGTTCTGTCCCAAGGGAGGTACTGGGCGAGGTAGACGACGAGGTCCCCGTAGTCGAGCTCCTTCTCGATGCGGAGGGAGGCCGCCAGTGCGGGACGCCCTCGGTCGATCCGCCGTTCCGTGACGCGCAGCCGATCACCTCGGGTAGACGACCGGGTCGGGGAAGAGGTGACCCTGCGGAGGGACTCACGCCCCGCCTTTCAAGCGAGTCAAGTAATCGACGCTGCCTGACCTCCCACGGTTTCTCCCGGTCCCCGGTTGGGGTGGAGGTGTCGATGGGTTCGGTGGCGGAGCGGAAGGCGACACCGACGCGTTCCAGTTCTTCCAGGAGACCGATGAGGACCTTGTCTCGCGTCGAGAAGATCCTGGCGGCGCTGGCCGCGACCCTGGGACGGGCGGGGCAAACCCACCCGCGACTCCCTGACCCGCGGGCCTGCCAGGTGCCGACCGCTGATTCCCGCGATGGTCGCCGCGGGAATCAGCCCTGGAGCGTGATCACCACGCCGGTGTCCGCATAGGGAAAGGGGCCCTTGCCCAGGTGTCGCACACTGTCCAGAAGCCGGGTGATTGGCACCATCAGGCCGTACTTGGCCTTCACCCTGGACGTGATCGCCTCGAAGTCCGGACCGGAGGTCACCAGCTCAACGGTGCCGGTCACCGGCGTGGTGTCGGCTTTGACCCGGCCTCGGACGTCGCTCGGCTGTAGTGTCACGCTCGGGTTGTTCCGTAGCCGCTTGGCCTTGCCGGAGGCCGAGGAGGTCAATAGGCCGACCCGGCCGCCGTCGAGCGGGATGATCCAGGTCGCCGTTGCGACCGCCACCCCGGTCTTGCGGAAGGTGGCCACGGACACGTACTTCTCTTCCGAGATCGTCTGTTCGGCGTTGCTGCCAGTCATCTGCTTCTCCTCTCCAATGTGATCTCCGAGGTCGGGATCTGCGTTTGGTGAGAGGACGAACGCCGAAACCAGTAAAGGACACCAGCAGCCCTGGAATCTGTCAGGCGGGCTCGGGCCTCACATCGAGGAGACGAGACAGAAGCAGCCGCCGTTCTCCCTCGGTGGGCGTCAATGCGGCGGCAGTTTCCAGCTCCCCGGCTGCTTCAGCGGCCCGGCCTAGCCGCCTTCATGGCCGACGCTCAGGTCCCGTGGAGCGTCGGCGCGCTGGGCGGCGCGGTGACCGATCCGGCATGGCGGGCCAAGCCCAGCTGGTATCTGGTCGCCACCGAGGACCGGATGATCCCGCCACCGGCGCAGCCGGCCCCATTCTGGGACTATCAACACAAGCGGCAAGCGATTGCTCGCCCTGGCAAATCAGCAAGCCGGACAAGGATGCACTCAATTCGGCATCACCCGCGAACGTAACTGCGGACACGTCCGGTCATGCCGCATGTCATTTTCCGAAGGCAGGCGGGCGACAAGGTCTAAACCGGGACGAGCTCTACGTGAATCTCTGCTGCTTGCGCGAGTGCGCGCAAGTCGCCGGGATCTGAAGTGAGGATGTCGTCGCCGTCAGCTGCCAGGCACACCACAGTGGCATCAATGGCATCGGACTGGCCAGTGCGGGTAAGGAGCATGCCGGCCCGGCGTCCCAGACTGCTGTCTATGGGAGCCACGTCGGTGCCGGCCAGGAGCCGGGCCACGGGGACCTGCCGCCCGCTGCCGCCGCGCCAGACCTGAGCAACCACGCCGCCGCTGGTAACCGGCGAGCGTCCGGCGAGACGTTCACGCTTGATCAGTGCCACGACGTCTCGGCTGTCCCGTTCGACGGCAACGAATGCCCCGGCGTCCAGGACGAGCATCAGGCGGCTCCCCGGCCATGCTGCGCCGACCCGGGTGTGCGCTGCTCCGGGTCGCCTCGTACCACGATGGCTTGTTCGCGTGCCCGGCGTGCGGCATCGCGCATCTCATCGTCGGTGATTTCCCCGTGCTCGGCCTCGTAGGCGGCCAGGAAGTCATCCAGGGCCTGCAGGCGCCGGTCGTGATCGGCTTTGAGCCGGAGAGCGTCATTGACCCAAGCGCTTATGCTCTCGGCGTGACCTCCGGTTACGGCCTCCTGGGCCACCGCCACTAGCTCGGCGTCCACGGATGCGGAGAGCCGTCGCTTCTTCGTCATACGTTATGCTACATCTCGCCTACGATCGTAGGAAATTCTTGCCACTAGGCCTTTGCGCTCCCGGAAGCCTGAAGCGCTCGTGCTGTGGCAGGTGCTGAAGCCGGGCACGGCCGTCTCCCTCGCAGGCGCGCCGGACTTGCACAGAAGGGCAGTGCCTCGCCGAGAACTACCGAGATTGCCCCGAAGATTCCCATGCCACTCCGCGCAGGACACGACGACCCTGGTACCTGGTCCATTCACCTGGACGTTGCCGAGGGTCGTCCTACGCTCTGAGCTGGGCGAACGGATCGACAGCGATCATCGACCAGTGTCGCGTCACGGCCCAGTGACATTCAGATGTATTTGCTCCGGGGTAAGGGTCGATGGGGCCAATCCCTCCACTCACGATCTCCCCGCCTTGCCGGAGTCCGCCGTGGAGTATTTTCCCTCGTTCTGGCAGGAAATCAGGTCGCCCATTATTTGCGGTTATCGAGGTCGGCCGAGACGCTTGGGGCGCCGCACCATATCTTCCAGCTCTGCATCGCAGCGAGATCATGCACGCTCATTATTGTTGAGCCGATGTAGCCGATCAACGGGCCAGATCGAATGCTGCTGTTATCCTCGCTGATCCTCGGTGCGGCGGCACGGGCAAGACGACGACAGCGCTGATGCACCTCCGCCAGCTGTGCGATTCGCGGCTGGCCCGCCGCGAGCGTCTCGGCTTGGTCAGCCCCGGTCCGCAGGGCCATGTAGGGCACTGCTGCCAGCCGCGCGGTGGTCCTGGGGTTGTGGGTGACTGCCAAGGAGCTCGGTTTACCGCTCGATCGGCCACGTAGCGGGCACAATCAGGCGCGGGAAGCGACCATTTCGATCTAGCAGACCTCCGGACCCCCGTCCCCGTTCCCGAAAAAGTAGAAATACGTGCGGGTTGCGCGCAGTCTTTGGCCGTCTGGCGCGATTCATATAGGTGAGGGCGAGGGCAAGCGGCGGGAGGCGGGTATGGAGTGGGCCAGGGAGGCGGTCGCGAAGCGCCAGTTCGAGGGCTTCGCGGCCGAGGCCTCGGACAATCTGTTGCGCACTGGCTATCTGATGACCGGGGATCCCCGGGATGCCGAGGACCTGGTCCAGGAGACTTTCCTTCGGGTAGCCCGGCGGTGGAACCAGGTACGGTCGATGGATCATCCGGCGGCCTATGCCCGCCGGATCTTGATCAACCTCGTATTGCAGGATGCTGAACGCCGGTCCCGGCAAAAGGCGGAACTGGCGCGGCAGCACGCCGGAATCGACGCTGCTGACCAAGACGCGGCGCGTGCACTGAGGCACGTCGATGACCTCGCGGAGTTCCGCTGGGCGCTGGGGCAACTGACCGCGCGTCAGCGCGCTGTCCTGGTGCTGCGCTACTGGGCCGACCTGCCCGTCGGCGAGGTCGCCGACATCCTCGGCTGGGCGCCCGGGACGGTCACAGGCACCTCATCCCGCGCAGCAGGCCGTCTGGCCGAGATCCTCGCCTTGGGCGAGCAGCCTGCTACTACACCTATCACCCCGGCAGATCATGAACGGAGATAGCTGATGCCCACCGACGAACTTGAAAATGAACTGCGCCGGAACCTCGCCAGGACCGCTGCCGACTTCGAGAGCCTGGACCAGGCCCGCCAGCGGCTGCTCCAGCGCGACTATCACCCCAGAGGGGGGAACCGGCGGCTGGCCACGGGCATCATCGCCGGCGCGGCTTGCATGGCAGTCGTCCTTGGCCTTGGCCTGTCCGGCGTCTTCGGCTCCGCCAGCCATCAGCCCAGCCATCCCGCTGACGCCCAGCTGGCCGCCTGGACGGTAGTCAAGCAGGCTGACGGAACGGTCCTGGTCAAAATCCGCGAGTTTCGCGATCCGACCGGACTGCAAAACACGCTCCGCGCGGATGGCATCCCGGCCAGCGTCGAGTTCATTCCGGCCAATCTCATAGGCAAAAGCGCCTGGGCCATCGTCCACTTCAAGGGCAACCCGTGCCAGGAATACAGCGGCGGGGAAGGCCAGGCGCAGAACGTGGTAACGGGCGGGAGCCCGTTCACGGTGGGGATGTTCGTCCACCCCTCGGCTATCCCCAGCGGCGCTGGCGTGCAATTCGTGGTCAGCAGCAACGTCGGTTACTATTCCCCGCACAGCAACGGACCGATGGAGCTCTGGGAGTGGCTAGTCCAAGCCAGCCCACAGTGCACCGGTAGCTGAGCCCTCGGCGCGACCGGCACGACCTTCCCTCGGCGACGCGCCCGTTCCGGCCCGCGGCGGCCTGCCCTGACCGCACGGCATCGCCCCCATCAGGCTGTCGACCGCCGAGACCACCCGGGTCACCGGTCTCGCCAGGCAGTACGCTGCCGGGCTGATCTCCCGCGCCCGCCTCGTCTTCGCGCTGCACTGGTCCGCCCGGCGGCGGCACCAGGCCATCGCCCGCTGGCACCCCTATAGCGCCCGGTTCCTCGCGATAACCGGAACCGGGTAACAAGCCGCGACCGGGACGGCGGTGACGCAATGTAACAACGTCCGGCGCGCAAAGCATCACGCCGAGCAGTAGCGCGGCCACGCGCCGGAAAACCGCGACTGTACTACAGGACTGGCGGGCGGCCGTGTCACATCACGGACGCGGCAGCCGATCCCGGACTGGCCGGGAAGGTGTGCTGGCCGAGGCTGCGTCCGACACGCGGGAGTTCTTCCGCGAGCAGTCGTTCAACCTCATCACGTCGGTGGGCGCTGCGGCGCAGACCATTTCACCTGCACATCCATGCGGGCGCGCCATGAAGGCGACGACCTGGCGCTCCCGTGGACCGGACAGTAGCGATTTGACAACCGTCTCATGACCTCCCTTCTGCGTCCAGCCTGACCAGCGCCGCAGAAGGGAGGCCTGGAGATGGGCTCCAGGAACCAGAGTAACGAAAGGCAGGCCAGCCATCGTGACGAAGCTGACTACCAAGATCACCGCCGCTATTGCCGCTGCCGCCGCGTCGGGGGGCATCACCCTCGCCACCGCAGGTGTCGCGAGCGCCAACACGATCACCCCGGTCGTGAGCGTCACGGATAACAACAACGTCCTCACCACCGCCTCGGCCGTTTACGTCGGGGAGGTCCTGACGGAGTTCGGCTACGGGACCGGCCAGTTCGTCATCACCTCCGTGACGGCAGACGGCCCGGGTCTCTCCCGGGTCACGCTGAACGCGCCGCCGGTCAATGACACGGTTCCGCACCAGAACTCCCTGGTGGTGGACTTCTACGCCTGACCCCGAACCCGGCCCGGGCGGGAAGCGCATGCAGGACGTTCCGGCCGGGCGGCTGAAACAAACAGCCTGGCGAAAGGAACCATGTGAACCTCAGACCGCGGGATCGGCATGCTGGTTCTTTCCCGCCCGGAGCCCGGGAAACCGGTGTTTCGCTCATGAACCACGGTCCGTTCCGCCTGACTGATCTTATTTACGAATATGATAGCGAAAATATGCATTGAACCCAGATGACACGCCGGACAATTCGCCAAAGCAACGAGTGCTGGGGCATGACGGGTCACACGGTCCAGGTCCGCGCGTTCGGACCGTGTTGCCCGTGCTGCTGGTCGGCCTGCACGCGCGGTTATCTGTCCGGCTGGGCGGCGAAGTACTGCCGCGCCCGCGCCACGGCGCCTTCGTCCCGAAGCACGTCGCCGGGCCAGCTGCCGGTGCCGAGCAGCGCGCCGGCGAATCTGGCGCCGAGGTATCCCGCGGACAGCTCAAGGACCTTGAGCAGCGGTTCGGCGACACGCACGTCCTCGTCGGCCATCACGCTCACCGCCCAGAGCGCCTTGCCGCGCATCTTCTCCTTGAACGCCACGCCGGGCAGCCGCTCCCAGCTGGCCCAGTGGTCCAGGTACAGCTTGACCGGCCAGCTCATGCTGTACCAGTACAGCGGGGTGACCAGTACCAAGTCCGTCGCAGCCAGCGTGGCGTCCAGCAGCAGCCGCTCCACGCCGGCTGGCTCGCCGACCGGGTCGTCGCGGTGCTCGATGTCGCGGAACGGCGGCAGCTGCAGGTCCGGCAGGTACAGCCAGCGTCGCGGGATGTCCTCAGGAAGTCCCGCCGCGGCCAGCCTTGCGAGCGCCTCGGTGTTGCCGCCGGGTCGGCTGCTGCCTGCCACGAACAGGAAGCTCCGGTCGGCCGGCTGCGCCGTCGGCCCATTATCTGTCTGTACAAGCATTATTTGTGTGTACAGACAGAGGTAAGCTCTTGTCAAGAGCACTCGGCTGCGCAGGGAGGTGGCGGTGGACAGCACGGGACCGGATGCAGACGAGCTGGTCTGGGACTTGCTTACCACGCTGCACAGCCGGGTCGAACAGCAGCTGGCCAAGGCGCTGCAGCGGCGGCACGGGCTCGGCCTGTCCGACTACCGGGCGCTCGGCAGGCTGGCCGCCGCTGACCAGGCTGGGATGCGGATCTCCGAGCTCGCCGGCGCGCTCGGCCTCAACGAGAGCTCGGTCAGCCGCCTGGCCGACCGGCTCGAGCAAGCAGGCCTGACCGAGCGGTGCGTGTGCGAGGACGACCGCCGCGGCGTCTATACCTTCATCACTGAGGCCGGCCGCGCCCAGCACCTGGCCGCCGCACCGACATACCGCGCGCAGCTCGCTGCCGCCCTCGACCTGGCCGCCGCGGACCCCGCACTGGTCGGCCCGATCACCGCGCTGCGCGCCGGTCACTCCTAGCTATGTCAACACCCCGGCCTTGTGCCGGGCCGGTCCACTGCACGAGCAGGAGCGTGGCGTCATCGCGCAGGCCCCCGGCCTGATGGTCGAGCACGGCGCGCACCAGCCGCCGCAGTATCTCCTCTGCTGACTGGCCGCTGGCGGCTTCGCGTTCGAGAAGATCAGCGAGCCGGTCCAGCCCGAACAACTCCCCGTCGGCGGTCCGTGCCTCGATCACGCCGTCGGTGTAGAACAGCACGGCATCATCTGGCTGAAGCTCTTCGGCTTTGGGCCGCGGAGGACCGTCACCAAGCCCGAACGGCAGCGCCGGTTCACAGCTGAGTTCGGCCACCACCTTACGGTCGCGAAGCAGCAGCGGCCACGGGTGCCCGGCACACGACCAGTCCAGCTGCCCTGACTCGATGGCCAGCCGGCCGATGATGCCCGTGGCGAACGAAAGGTCACCGTAGTACCCGGCCAGGGCCGCGTCGATGGCCTGGTGGATGCTGGGCAGCGCCGCCCCGTCGCGGCGGGCGTGCCGGTACGCGCCAACGGCCAGCCCCGCCAGCATCGTCGAGCCGATGCCGTGCCCCATGCCGTCGAGGATCGCGAACTGCAGATCGCCGCCGTTGACCACGTAGTCGAACGCGTCACCCGCGATGTCGTAGGCGGGTTCGAGCACCCCGGCGATCACGGCGCCACCGGTGCGTGCGCTCAGCGGCGGCAGCAGGTCCCACTGCATGCTGGCCGGCAGTGACATGGCGCGTTCCCGCCGCCGCAGGTGCGGGACGTCGCTGACTCGGGCAGCGACGGCGACGATCAGGCCGGCGAACATGCCGAGCAACTCGGCTTGAGCCACAATCTCCGGGCTGGCCTGCGGGACCGTCACGGCCAGCACCCCGGTCCGGGTGGTCTGCTCAAGCACCGGGACCCACATTCGCACCGAGCCGTCCCGTCTCGCGCTCACCGGCTGCCCGGTGGCGAACGCCCGGCCCGCCATCGTCCCCGCCACTTCCTCCTCGGCTACCTCCGCGGCCAGCGGGAACAACACGTGCCCGGAGAAGTCAGCCAGATACACCACCGGATCCCGCGCAGGCACCGGCTCGCACGCCGCAGCCAGCACACGGTGCAGGTCAGCTCCGGCATCCTGGCACAAGATCCGGAGCGCCCCGGGATAATCCGGCATCCCCATCGCGACCCCATTCCTCGACGGCGAACCCGTGGCGCGAGCCGCGCCGCCCGGCAAGCCGCTGGCCTGATATCGGCCCAGCCAGGCCTGAAATCCTCGGCGCATACCGCCATGCCCGGGACCATCCGGATGAAACAGCCGCAAGGGAGGTGGTGGCACTATGAGGCGGGTGACCAACCGCGCAACGGTCGGCTCTTGGCTGGCTGGATATGAGGCCGCCTGGCGGGCGCCAGGCACCGAGGGCCTCGCACGCCTGTTCACCAGCGACGCCACCTACCTGAAGTCCCCTTACGAGCAACCCATTACCGGCCTCGACGCGATCAGCCGGATGTGGGAGGAAGAAAGAGAAGGCCCTGACGAGACCTTTACTCTGGCCACACACATCGTTGCCGTCGACGGCCCGACCGCGGTGGTCCGGGCCGAGGTCCGCTACGGAGACCCGCTCCGCCAGGAGTATCGCGATCTGTGGGTTATCGGGCTCGCCGATGACGGCCGCTGTACCTGGTTCGAGGAGTGGCCCTACTGGCCGGGACGCTCCTACTCCGCCTGACCGGTCAGCTGACCACCCTAGTCGTAGATCGCCGCCATGGCCCGGATGGTCATGGCCGCCTGCTCGCGCAGCTCGGCGGGCTCCAGGATCTCGATGTCGGTGCCGAGCCGCAGGAAATCAGCGATCGCCTGGTCGGCTGATTCGATCGGCACGCAGGCCCGCACCCAGCCGTCAGCATCGGAGGTGCCGGCGGTCTCGACCGCGGTCACGGCCGCGGCGCTGAGCAGATACGGCATGCGCCGGACCCCCCCGGCAGACAGCCGGATCACCGCGTGCCCGGTATACAGCTGCCGGTGGAACTCGGCCAGGTAAGACTGCCAGTAACCGGCGAGCTCGAACCCGGGCTCGGCGGTAAAGCCGGAGCCGCATTCGGCGGCCGCGACGATCTGGTCGACCCGGTAGGTGCGCATCGCCCCGCCGCAGCGGGCTACCAGGTACCAGGTGCCGGCCTTGAGTACCAGGCCGTGCGGCTCCAGCCGCCTGGTCACCTCCGGCGGCTCCTTCCATCGCCGGTAGGTGACCTGGATGGCCTGGCGCTCCCAGACCGCGCTGGCCACGACCGGCAGGAGGGGCGCCTCCTCGGGGCGGCGATACCAGCCGGGGGCGTCCAGGTAGAAGCGTTCGGCCAGGCGGTCGGCGTTCTGGCGCAGCGAGGCGGGCAGCGCGGCCCGCAGCTTCAACGTCGCGGCCGCCAGCACGCTGCCGAGACCAAGCTCGGCCGCGGGGCCGGGCAGCCCGGACAGGAAAAGCGCCTCGGCCTCGGCGGCGGTGAGCCCGGTCAGCCGGGTGCGATAGCCCTCGAGTAGCTGGTAGCCGCCAGCGTGCCCGGCATCACCGTACAGCGGAACGCCGGCCGCGCTGAGCGCCTCGACATCGCGGTAAACCGTGCGGACCGAGACCTCGAGCTCGTCGGCCAGCTGCTGCGCCGTCATCCGCCCGCGAGTCTGCAGCAGCAGGAGCAGGGACACCAAGCGGCTGGCGCGCATGCGCCAAGTATGGCTAATCCCCGCGCGCTGATTCCCGGTACAGGTGGAGTGCTTCGGTCAGCCGTCGCATCGCCTCCTCGCTGGACGGCAGGCACTGGAACATGATGTGCGGCACGCCGAGTTCGGCGTAGCCGCGCATGGCCGCCGCGATCTCCCGCGGTGTGCCGGTCAGCAGATTCTCGAAACCCGCCGGCTCGTCCGGTCGCAGGTCAGGAAACCACAGGGCGATGAACGCGGTGACGCCGAGCGTGGCCGGGTCGCGGCCGACCTGACGGCACGCGGCCGCGATCTTGGTCAGGGAATCCACCATGGTCTCGGGCTCGCCCATGTAGCCGGTGTTCCACATGTCGCCGTACCGAGCGGTCAGCGAGAGTATGCGCGGACCCTCGCCGCCCACGAGCAGCGGCGGTCCGGCCGAACGCGGACCGCGGGGCGCGATCTCGCAATCTCGCGCCTGGTAGTACCGCCCGGCGAAATCGGTATGCCCCTCACGGAGCAGCGGCGAGAGCACCTGCAGGGCTTCTTCGAGGCGGTCCACGCGATGATCGAAGGGCATCCCGAACGCCTGATACTCCGGTTCGTTCCAGCCGGCGCCGATGCCCAGGACCAGCCGCCCTTGGCTCACCTCATCGAGGGTCGCCGCCATCTTCGCCAGGATCGCGGGATTGCGCATCGAGTTGCACAGAACCAGCGGGCCGAGTTCTACCCGCGACGTGGCCTCGGCCAGCGCGGACAGAACCGTCCAGCATTCCCATATTCCCGTAGTCCCGTCGGCGTCACGGTAGAACAGGTGGTCGGCGAGCCAGATGCTGTCGAAGCCATCCGCCTCCGCCTGCACGGCGACCGAGCGGATCGACTCGTAGCTGCGCGGGGTGTTCTCCGGGAGCGCGTTAACCGTGCGGACCAGCAAGCCGACCTTCACGGCTCCTCCTGCGTCCGGGTCATCTCCATGATCCAGTTCGTCTCCCATGTGGTCCCGTCGTCCGGAGACAGCGCCTGGACCCAGCGGACCGAATCGGGCGTGATGTCCGACCAGGTAAACCGGCACACGACCGGAACGCCGTTGTGCGTGTCCGGCCCGAGGAATATCCCCACGCCATCGGCGAACCGGCCGGTCACCGGCGGCTCGATCCGCGCGAAACGGCTGTCGATCCAGTACAGCGACCAGGTGTCCGCGTCCTTGTCGTAGAGCCGGATCGTCATGCCATGAAAACCCCTGGATGGGAAATAGCCCTCATCCATGTTCGCCGCACCGCCGAGGATCGGCCAGCACCGCATCGTCGACTCGAACGTGATCCATTCCGCACACCCGGCCAGCCGCTCGGTCAGGTAGCGGTGCGCGATCCGCCAGCTCCCGTGCAGGAAATCGAAGTCCCGGGCGCTCACCGACCCGGCCCCATCATCATCGAATAAGTCATGCGGCGACGTTAGGGCCACTCCACTGACACCTACTGTCAGTGGAGACCGTGGCAAGAGGCTGACCCGCTGCCGCGATCATCGTGTGTCGAAACCTTGTTCTGGTGCGGGTAATGAGACACGATCACCCCGAACCTTGACATTGTTGCGTGATGCGCAACAATTGGCGTACCGGCCCATGTGCTTGGCGAGCCCGGGTCAGCATTGACCCGGCCG
>Ga0335074_10012331_pt1 | contig 11985 bp, 8 predicted proteins | sample Lox_Sample_23_FD_206715 | JGI IMG/M metagenome (GOLD analysis project Ga0335074, IMG submission 206715) | Soil microbial communities from Loxahatchee National Wildlife Refuge, Florida, United States - Lox_Sample_2.3 | ecosystem: Environmental > Terrestrial > Soil > Wetlands | place: USA: Florida...
CCACGCCGCCGCCGATTCATACGCTGCGCGAGGAAGTGCCCGAGGAGCTCGAGAACGTCGTTGCGACGGCGCTGCAGAAGGACCCCGGCAAGCGCTACAAGAGCGGTCTCGATTTCGCCGCGGACCTCACCCGCGTCCATCAGAAGCTGAGGGAGCAGAACGCGCGCATCGACCGCCAGGAGCAGTTCGGGGTCCTGCGGCGATTGAAGTTCTTCCACGAGTTCTCCCATGCGGAGATCTGGGAGGTGCTGCGCGCGAGCCAGTGGCAGGACTACGCCACCGAGGAGGAGATCGTCAAAGAAGGGGAGATGGACGATCGCTTCTACGTCATCGTCTCCGGCACGTGCGCAGTGGAACGCCACGGCCATCGGCTCGGTGCGCTCGAAAGTGGCGACTGCTTCGGAGAGGCGAGCTACGTTCCGGGCGCGAAGCGCACCGCGACGATCCGTGCGCAGAATGGCGTCACGTTGCTCAAGGTGAGCTCGACACTGCTCGAGCAGGTCTCCGCCTCCTGCCAGCTGCGGTTCAATCGCGTGTTCCTGCGCACGCTCATCGGGCGGCTGCAGAACGGGGAACAGGCTGCCGGCTGAGCGGTTCGCCGCACGCTTGGCGGCGAGGACCTAGCGTCGAGCGAGCGCGAGCCTGACGCCGAAACAGACGAATACCAATCCCGCGGTCCGATCGAGCATCCGCACCGTACGCGGCCGCTGCAGCAGTCGCGTCAGCGGGCGAGTGCCGAGGATCAGCGCCGCGAACCAGGCGAGCCCCATCATCGCGTGCAGCACCGCGAGCAGGAGAATGTACGCAGCCGCCGCGACGTGCGCGGGGAGGAATTGCGGCAGGAACGATACGTAGAACACGCCGACTTTCGGATTGAGAAGATTCGTCAGAAGTCCGCGGCGCAGCCAGCCGGTACCTCGATCCGGCATTTGCCCGACTGTCCCCGCCACGGCCGCGAAGTTCGAGCGCGGTCGGGCGAGCATCTGGATGCCGAGCCAGAGCAGATAGAGCGCCCCGGCCCCCTTGAGGACGGTGAACGCCAGCTGCGAGGCGGTGAGCAGCGCTCCCAGGCCGAGGGCGACCGACGCGCCCCACACGAGACATCCCGCGACGATCCCGAGGCCCGCGAGAGCGGCGCACTTCGCGCCCTCGACGGCCGCCGTCCGCAGCACCAGCGCCGTATCGAGACCGGGCGTGATCGTGAGCAGCCCCGCGGCGAACGTATAGGCGAGGAGCGATTGGGTCACGGTCATAGGCTATGATCGCGCGGAAACACACACCTGGGGAGGGGAGGTACTGTGCGCACGAGTAAGCGTGTCACGATGTTGATCGCTGCGGCCGCCGTGTGCCTGCAAGCCGCAGCTGCGTGGGCGGACGCGAATCGCTTCGCGGCTCGAGTCGGCGGACCGGATGTGGCGGCGCTCGCGGGCTTCTACGAGTCTGCCTTCGGAATGAAGGAAGTGAGCCGCCTGCAGGTTCCGGGCGTTCTGGAAATCTTCATCAACTTCGGCGAGACGGTCGCGGCTGCGAAGGCAAACCCGAACGCTCAGATCGTCATCATGCGCCGCGCGGAGGCACTCAAAGATCCGGTCCCGCATCTGATCTTCTACGTCTCGGACGCGAAAGCGACCGCCGCGGCGATCGCAGCAGCCGGCGGGTCGATGCGCGGTCAGCTGCGGCGGATCGCGCAAACGGGCGATGTGATCGGCGCGGCAGTCGATCCCGCGGGCAATCTGCTCGAGCTCATCCAGCGCCCGAAGCACTGAGCGGTCGCGCCGCTCGAGGCTCCGGGCGGCTATCCCGGCGCATCCGGTGCGGGCTATGATCGCGGCGCAGCCCGGCGCGCTCGGCGGGGCGCGGGGCCGATAACCAACGATTGGGAGGAGAGCAGCGTGTCCATCAGGGGAGTTTTCGCAACCGGTGTCGCGTTCTGCGCGGCGTCCATGCTGGCCGCTGCGGCGCGGGCGGACGTGAGTCTCAATGCGGTCCGCGTCGGCGGTCCGGACGTGCCGGCACTCGCGAAGTTCTACGAGAGCGCCTTTGGAATGAAGGAAGTCAACCGGATCAAGCTTCCCGGGGCCGTCGAGATCATGATGAATTTCGGGGGAACCGTGGAGGCCGCGAAGGCGAACCCGGGTGCGCAGGTCGTCGTGATGCATCGTGAGCAGCCGCTCAAGGACGCCGTTCCCCACCTGATCCTCAACGTCTCGGACGTGAACGCGACCGCGGAGGCGGTCAAGGCGGCGGGTGGCACGATGCGGGGCGCGCCGCGCGAGTTCGGCAAGACCGGCATCTACATCGGAGTGGCGATCGATCCCGCGGGCAACCTCATCGAGATGATCCAGCGGCCGAAGAGCTGAGCCGCCGCTCGGCACGGCTCGGGTCTCGATGGCCCGAGCGCCCTCAGCCAGTCGCCTCGGCGTGCTCGATCGGCCGGGGCGGCTCGGCGAGCGTCTCGCGCGCGGCGACGGCGCCTGCCTCGATGGTCATCTGCGCCCGCAGCCCCGGATGGTTGTCGGTGAGCTCGAGCCCGCCGCCGTGGAGCTTCGCCACGGCCTCCACCAGGCTCAAGCCGAGCCCGACGCCCGGCGTCCCGCGGCTGGTATCGCCGCGGAAGAATCGCTGTGCGGCCTTCGGCTTTTCCGCATCGGGAATGCCGGGACCGTCGTCAGCCACGATGACGGCGACCGAACCGTCGGAACGGCGCCGCACCTCCGCGGTCACGTGGCCGCCGCTCGCGACGTACTTGAGCGCGTTGTCGACCAGGTTGTTGATCGCCTGGCCGAGCAGCACGCGGTCGCCGCGCACGAGCACCGGCCCCTGGTCGCGGAAGGACGTGCTCAGATTCTTGAGCTCCGCGGCCGGCAGATAGAACTCGACCGCTTTCGCCGCGAGGTCGGCCACGTCCACTTCCAGGAAATCCGATCGACGCATCCCCGCGTCGATCTCCGCGAGGCGCAGGAGCGCATTGAAGATGCGGATCACGCCATCGACGTCGGCGACTGCGGCATCGATCTCCGCAAACGTGTGTTCGGGTGATGGGCGCGTGAGTGCCAGCTCCTCGAGACGCGAGCGCAGCTCTGCAAGCGGCGTGCGCAGATCGTGCGCGATCGAGTTCGAGACGTTCGCGATGCCGTGGACCAGCTGCTCGATCTGCTCGAGCAGGCGATTGATGGTCTGAGAGAGCGTGTCGAGCTCATCGCCGCTCGAGCGTACGCGCAGGCGATGGCTCAAATCGCCGCGCACGATCGCGGCCACCGTTTGCTGAATGCTCTGAATGCGCGCGAGCAGTGCCCGCCGGATCAGAATGCCGCCGATGACGCCTGCGGCCGTGAGCACCGCGAGCGCAGCGCCGAGGCCGAACCAGAAGCGCCGCTCGATCGGGGCGTACCGCTCGACGTCGCGGCCGACGAGCAGGTTGTAGCCCCCGGGCAGCGCCGTACGATCGACCGACACCATCGTCGTGCGGCCGTCGAGGTCGATCGGAACGGTGTACGTGCCCCCTTCGGCGGGAATGCCGCGCGGCCACGCGGGTACGTTCCCGGCGAGTGCCCGTCCCGACGGGTCGGTCAACAGGAGCAGGCGCTCACCGGCGATCTGCATGCCGACGCGCTCCTTGATGAAATTGGCGAGCCCCTGCGGTCCGCGCAAGCGGAACACCTCGGTGAGGCGCTGCGAGTCCTCCATCAGCAGCTCGATGCGAAAATCCTCCACCGTCGCCTGCCACGCATATCGAAGCGGCGCGGCGAACAGGACGAGCGCGGCGATACCGAGCAGCACATACCCGATCGCGAGCGTTGTGGCTGAGGAGCGGAAAACGCGGGTCACTTGAGCATTCATTGCGGTGGCGCCGGCAGGGGACTGCCGCAGGGCGGATGTGCCGCAGGTTCTTGCCGCGGGTCTCATCCGCCGGTCTCTCAGCGTTCGCCCGTCGGGGCGAGCTCCGGTTCGGCACTGATCATATACCCCGCGCTGCGAACGGTCTTGAGCAGCGGCTGCTCGGCTTCCGTGTCGATCTTCTGACGCAGCTTGCTGATGTGCACGTCCACGACGTTCGTCTGCGGGTCGAAGTGATAGTCCCAGACGTTCTCGAGCAGCATCGTGCGCGTGACCACCTGGCCGGCGTGACGCATGAGGTATTCGAGGAGCTTGAACTCGCGCGGCTGCAGCTGCACGGTGCGGTCGCCACGCAAGACGCGGCGCGAGAGCAGATCCATGCGCAGGTCGCCCACTTCGAGCGTGGTCTCGGCACCATCGGGGCGCCGGCGGCGCGCGAGCGCGTCGAGGCGCGCGAGCAACTCGCCGAACGCGAATGGCTTGGTGAGATAATCGTCCCCGCCCGCGCGCAGGCCCTTGATGCGTTCGTCCACATCGGAGAGCGCGGAGAGGATCAGGATCGGCGTGTGATTGCCGGCCTTGCGCAGCGCCTCGATGATCGCGAGGCCGTCGATGCTTCCCGGCAGCATCCGATCCATGACGATCACATCGTAGCGCTCGCTCGCGGCGAGGAACAGGCCGTCCCGCCCATTCTCCGCGTGGTCGGTCGTATGTCCGGCCTCCTGCAGCCCCTTGGTGACGAACCGCGCGACGCGCTCGTTGTCCTCGACGACGAGGACCTTCATGACTGCGGCTCGATGGCGCGATGGGTGGCGGCCAGCGAGGCGGGGTGCTCCGGTCCCGCGACGCCGTGCGCGCCCGCCGGCGCGAGCTCACCGAGCTCCTCGTGGTGCGAGCGTCGCCAGAACCGCGTCAGCCGATTGTTGAGCCGGTCGAGATACAAGTAGATCACCGGCGTCGTGAAGAGTGTCAGCGATTGGCTGAGCAGCAGGCCTCCGACCATCGTGTAGCCGAGCGGGCGGCGCAACTCCGAGCCGGTGCCGTGCCCGAGCGCAAGCGGCAGGGCGCCGAGCAGGGCGGCCATGGTGGTCATCATGATGGGTCGGAAGCGCAGCAGACACGCCTTGCGGATCGATTCGGTCGGGGTGAGGTGTTCCTCGCGCTCGGCTTGGATGGCGAAGTCGACCATCATGATGCCGTTTTTCTTCACGATCCCGATGAGAAGGAGAATACCGACGAGCGCAAGGACCGTTAGGTCGAAATGAAACGCCATGAGCATGGCGAGCGCGCCGACACCCGCGGATGGCAGTGTCGAGAGGATCGTGAGCGGGTGGATGTAACTCTCGTAGAGCATGCCGAGGATGATGTATACGACGATGATCGCCGCGGCGATGAGATAGGGCTCGGTACGCAGGGAGTCCTGGAACGCCTGCGCGGTGCCCTGGAAGCTACCCGTCAGCCCCGCCGGTAAGTGCATCTGCGAGGTGGTCCGGGAGATCGCATTGACCGCTTGGCCGAGCGCGGCTCCCGGGGCCAGATTGAACGACAGCGTGACCGCCGGGAACTGGCTCTGATGGTTGATCGAGAGCGCCGCCGTCTGGCGCGTATCGAAGTGCACCATCTCCGAGAGCGGCACCATCTGTCCGGTGAGGGGCGACTTCACGTAGAGCTCGTTGAGCGTGCGCGGATCGCCCTGCAGCGCCGGGTCGATCTCGAGGACCACGTGATAGGTATTGAGCTGCGTGAAGTACTGCGTGACCTGCCGCTGACCGAAGGCGTCGTACAGCGTCGCATCGATGAGCCCAGGCTGAATGCCGAAGCGTGCCGCCCGGTCTCGGTCGATCACGACCGAGAGCTTCGTGCTGCTCGTCTGCTGGTCCGAGGCGACATCGCTCAGCTCGGGAAGCTTTTGCAGTGCCGCGAGGACGCGGGGAGCCCATTCGTTGAGTTCGTCGAGATTCGGATCGGTCAGGGCGTATTGATACTGAGTGCGCGTCGCGCGGCCGCCCATGCTCACGTCCTGCACGACCTGCAGGAAGAGCGTACCGCCCGGAATCTTTGCGAACTTCGCGCGCAGTCGCCGGATCACCTGGTCGGCCGTCGCGTGGCGCTCGTCCTGCGGCTTCAAAGCGATCATGCCGAAGCCGTTGTTGACGGGACGCGATCCTCCGCCGAACGCGAGGACCCAGCCCGAGACCGCCGGGTCTGCGCTGACCACTTGCCCGATGCGCCGCTCCATCCCGTCCATCTGACCGAACGACACGTCCTGCGCGGCATCGGAGACGCCGTTGAGCATCCCGGTGTCTTCCTGCGGAAAGAAGCCCTTCGGTACGATCATGTAGAGCGCGACGGAGAGCGCCACGGTGGCGAGGAAAACGGCGAGCGTGGCGCGCTGATGTCGGATCACGAAGTCGAGCCCGCGGGCGTAGAGCTCGCGCGAGCGATCGAACGTCCGCTCAACGGCGAGATAAGCTCGGCTGTGCCGCTCTGCCTTCTCATTGCGCAGAAAGAGTGCGCACATGGTCGGGGACAGGGTAAGCGACACGAATGCCGAGATCGCGATCGTCGCGGTCACGGTGATCGCAAACTCGTGGAAGAGCCGCCCGACGATGCCGCCCATCAGGAGGAGCGGAATGAAGACGGCGACCAGGGAGAGGCTGATCGAGATGATGGTGAACCCGATCTCCCCCGCCCCCTTGATGGCCGCCTCGCGGGCGCCCATGCCCTCCTCGACGTGGCGGTAGCAGTTCTCGAGCATCACGATCGCATCGTCGACGACGAAGCCGACCGCGATGGTGAGTGCCATGAGGGAGAGATTGTCGAGACTGTAGCCGACCACGTACATCGCCGCGGCGGTGCCGAAGAGCGCGAGCGGCACCGTGATCCCGGGAATGACCGTCGCCCAGACGTTGCGCAGGAAGAGGAATATCACCAGAACCACGAGCGAGATCGTGATCATCAGCGTGAATTCGACGTCCTGTACGGAGGCTCTGATCGTGATGGTCCGATCGGTGAGCTTTTGGAGCCTGATGGCGGGTGGCACCGCCGTCATGATCTGCGGCAGAGCCGCCTCGATCCGGCGCACGGTCTCGATGACGTTGGCGCCGGGCTGCTTCATGATCGCGATCATGGCGCCGCGCCGGCCATTCTCGTAAGCCATGCGCTGCGAGTCCTCAGGCGCATCGATGGCGCGCCCGATGTCGCGGATGCGGACCGGCGCCCCGTTCTTGTACGCGACGATGATGTCGTTCCAGGGCTTCGCATCGACCAGCTGATCGTTATCGTAGATCGTATAGGCGTGGAGCTTCCCGTTGATGAAGCCCTTCGGGGCGTCCACGGTCGCCTGGGCGATCACGCCAGCGATGTCCTCGAGCTGGATACCGAGCGCGGCGATCTTTGCCGGGTCGATTTGAACGCGGATGGCCGGTTTTTGCTGACCCCAGATGTTGACCTGGCCCACGCCCTGTATGCGCGAGAGCTGCTGGGCAATGACCGAGTCGGCGTAGTCGTTCACCGTCGTGACCGGCAGTACATCCGAGTCGAGCGCGTAAATGAGAATCGGCGAGTCGGCGGGATTGACCTTCTTGTAGGAAGGCGACGCGGGCAGGTCTTTGGGCAACTGGCCGCTCGCGGCGTCGATCGCCGACTGGATATCCTGCGCAGCGCCGTCGATGTTGCGATTGAGGTCGAACTGAACCACGATCTGCGTGGTGCCGAGCACGCTCGAGGAGGTGAGCTCCGTCACCCCCGGAATCTCCGAGAATTGATATTCGAGCGGTGTCGCGACCGAGGTCGCCATCGTATCCGGGCTTGCGCCGGGCAGATTCGCGGTGACCTGGATCGTCGGGAAATCCACCTGCGGGAGCGGTGCGACCGGCAGCAGCGGGAAGGCGACGAGCCCGACCAGCAGAATCCCCGCCATCAGGAGCGAGGTGGCGATCGGCCGCTCGATGAATGGAGTGGAAATGCTCATGTCGCGCGCCGCGTCGGCGCTGACTCCGAGCCAGCGGCCTGCTCGGGCTGAGCGGCTTGCGCGGCGCGATTGATGTGGACCAGAGCGCCCGGTTGCAGCCGGTAGAAGTTGCTCGTTGCCACGCGCTCGCCCGGATCGAGTCCGGACTCGATGACCGCCACCTGCTCATCGTTGTAGCCGACCTTGAGCGAGCGCGCCTCGACCTTCGAGTCCGAGCCGATGACGTACACAAATAGACCGTCAGGTCCGCGCTGCAGGGCGGCAGCGGGAATCGTGAGCGCGTTGTGGACGGTGCGAACGAGCACACGGGTGTCCACGAATTCGCCGGGCCACAGCCGTTCCTGCCGGTTTGCGAAGATCGACTTCAGGCGCAGCGTCCCGGTCGATGGGTCGATCTCATTGTCCATGAGCTGTACGGTTCCCTTGTCGATCACTTGCGGGGCGCCCTCGAGCGACGCTTGCTCGGCGTCACGCGGGGAGACGGATACGCTCACGGAGCCCTTCGCGAGCGCTTCGGACACGGCGCCGAGCGAGTTCTCGGGCAGCGTGACCATCACGGCAATCGGTTGCAACTGGGTGATCACGACGATTCCCGTCGTGTCCGCGGCATGCACGATGTTGCCCGGGTCGATGAGACGGATCCCCGTGCGTCCCTCGATCGGGGAGGTGATGCGTGTGTAGGACAGCTCCGTGCGTGCGCTCTCGATCGCAGCATCGTCGGACTGGATCTGAGCATTCAGCTGATCGACGAGCGCGCGCTGGGTGTCGAGCGTCTGCTGGCTCGCGAGCCGCTTCGGAGCGAGCATGACGTAGCGCGCGAGATCCTTGCGCGCGTTCGCGAGCTGAGCGGTATCCTTCGCGCGCGCGGCAAGGGCGCCATCGAGCGCTGCCTGATAGGGGCGCGGATCGATCTGCACGAGCAACTGTCCCCGCTTGACGTGCTCCCCTTCGTTGAAGGCGACCCGCGTGATCTCACCGTCCACCCGGGCGGTGAGCTTGACGGTGTAGAACGCCTGTACAGTGCCGAGGCCCTCGATATAGATCGGTACGTCGCGGCGTATCGCGGAGGCCGCGTCCACCGCAATGGCTGCACCCTCGGAGCGCGGCGGGGCGGCCGAGCTCGAGCGCGCGGGCGCGAGCACCCAGCCCATTAGCGCGAGCGCGAGGAGCGCCGCGGCAGTCATCACGAGCCGGGTGCGGCTCAACCAACTCGTACGGGTCGTCATCATGCTGGGATCTCTCAACTGCGCTGCTGCCAGCCCCCGCCGAGGGCGTTGTAAAGGCCGACGAGCGCCTGCAGGTAAGCGAGCTTCACCTGCGAGAGCGCATCCTGGGCCGTGAAGAGGGCGGTCTCGGTGCTGAGCACCGTCAGAATATTGATCGTGCCCGCGTGAAACTGCTCCTGGGACAATCCATAGGCGCTCTGCGCCTTCTGCACCGCGTTCTCCTGCCTCTTCATCTGCTCGCTCGTATCGCGCACACCGGTGAGGGCGTCTTCCACGTTGCCGAACGCGGAGATCACGGCCTTGTGATAATCGGCGAGCAGCTCATCGTAGCGCGCTTGACTCAGCCGATATTGCCCAAGGATCGCCGTCCCGTGGAAGATCGGCTGCGTGAGGCCCGCTGAGAGCGCATAGACCCGGCTCCCCGGTTCGAGCAGCGTTGCAAGCGTCTGACTCGCGTAACCGCCGGTCGCGGTGAGCTCGATGCTCGGGAAGAATGCGGCCCGCGCGGCCCGGATGTCCGCGTTCGCGGCGATGAGCTGGGCCTCGGCGTTCGCCACGTCCGGGCGCCGGGCGAGCAGCTCCGAGGGCAGGCCCGACGTCACGGGCGGCGACGATATGCGCTCGAGGGACGCAGCGGTGACATCGAATGATTGCGGCGTCGCGCCGATGAGAATGGCGAGCGCGTCCGTCTGCTGACGCTCCTGCTGCTCGAGCGGCGGGATCGCGGCGGCGAGCGTTGCGACCACGGTGGCCTGCTGCGCGACATCGAGCGCGGTCGTCGTGCCCGCTTCCTCGTCGGTCTCGAGGCCCTGAAGCGTCTCCTCGGCGCTCGCGAGGTTATCGCGGGCGATGCGCAGCCGGTCGCGTAGTTCGAGAACCGTAAAGTACGTGTCGGCGATACTCGACAGGATGCTGAGTTCGACGGTCTCGCGGTCGTAGCGGCTCGCCTGAGCCGTCGCGAGTGCCGCAGCCCGGATCGCGCGGTTCTTGCCCCAGAAATCGAGCTCGTAAGCGGCGGAGAGCCCTGCACTGAACTGGTCGTAGAGGAGCGCGCCGCCGCCCAACGGGCTGATCATGCGCTGGCGTGCTCCCCCCAGATCGGCGTCGAGCGACGGCAAGAGCGGTGCGCTGCTCACCCGCACTTGTGCGTCCGCCTCGCGCACGCGGGCGATGGCGGCGGCGAGATCATCGTTGGCCTGTACACCGGCGGCAACGAGCCGATCGAGCTCGGCCGATTGAAAGCCCCGCCACCAGTCGGCGGAAGGCCATGTTCTCGCGGTCGGCGCCGACCCACCCGGGGTCCGCCACGCCGGCGGCGGCGCAATAGCCGGCCGCCGGTAGGCCGGCCCGAGACTGCAGGCGGCCAAAGCGAGCGTGGCCGTCGCGAGCGCGAGCGCGGCTGAAGCGGCGCGAGTGCGCCGTCGCTCCGTCGGCCCGACAGTGAGAATCGGCAAGTTCGAAATGCTACGCCCCCGGATGCGAGTCGCGAACAGGCGATGATGGCGGAGCGGCAGTTCCTCAGCGGTGGGCGAATGATTAACTTCAGTTAATGACGAGGAGCGACCCGGCTCAGTGTGCGGTCGCCGGCTCCCGCTCCACATGGGGTAGGAGCCCTGCGAGCAGCCCGAGCGCCGGCAGGAACGCGCAGACCTGGTACACGAACTCGATGCTCGTGTGATCGGCGATCACACCGAGGACGGCCGCGCCCACGCCGCCCATTCCGAAGGCGAAGCCGAAGAATAATCCCGCGATCGTGCCGGTCCGCCCCGGCATCAGCTCCTGGGCGTAGACGATGATGGCCGGGAAGGCGGAGGCGAGAATCAGGCCAATGGGAACGGTGAGGACAGCCGTCCACACGAGGCTCGCGTGGGGCAGGGCGAGGGTGAACGGCAGAACGCCGAGGATGGAAGCCCAGATGACGTATTTGCGGCCGAAGCGGTCGCCGAGCGGGCCGCCCACGATCGTGCCGAGCGCCACCGCGCCGAGGAAAACGAACAGGTACAGCTGCGAGGCTCGCACCGATACGCCGAAATGCCTGATGAGATAGAAGGTGTAATAGCTCGTGATGCTCGCCAGGTAGAAGTACTTCGAGAAGATCAGCGCAAGCAGCACCGCGATGGCGCCGGTGATGCGCCGGGTCGGTCGCTCGGCGACGGCGGCTCCCCCGGGCGACTTTCGCGGGGGCAGACGCGCCATGCCGTGATGGCGATACCAGTGCCCCACCTGCGTGAGCACGAACATCCCGACGAGCGCCACGCCGGCAAACCACGCGACGCTCTTCTGGCCATGCGGCAACACCACGAAGGCCGCGAGCAGGGGTCCGACAGAGGAGCCGACATTGCCGCCGACCTGAAACACGGACTGCGCGAGCCCATGCTGGCCGCCCGATGCCATGCGCGCGACGCGGGAGGATTCGGGGTGGAAAACCGACGAGCCCGTGCCCACGAGCGCCGCGGCGATCAGTAACACCGCATAGCTCGAGGCGAGGCCGAGCAGCAGCAGCCCGCACAGCGTGAATCCCATGCCGACGGCGAGCGAATACGGGCGCGGCTTGCGGTCGGTATAGGAGCCGACGATCGGCTGCAGGAGGGAGGCGGTGATCTGATACGTGAACGTGAGCACACCGATCTGAAGGAACGTGAGCGCGTAGGAACGCTTCAGCATCGGATAGATGGCCGGAAGCAGCGACTGCATCATGTCGTTGAGCAGATGGCAGAAGCTGATGGCGCCGAGGACCGCGAATACGGTCTTTCCGGCAGCCCGGGTCACTGCGAGGCGCTCGGCGGTCTCGCTCACGTCGTCCTCCGGTGCTCTGAACGGGAAGTAAGGCCGCGCAAGGCGGCCCAATAGCGCTCGAGGAGGGTAAAGCCCCGCCCGCCCAATGGCAACGCCGGCCCCGGCAGCGTGGGACTCGGCGCGCGGGAGCCGAGCGTCGAGCGAATCGCGCCT
>Ga0335074_10012332_pt1 | contig 11984 bp, 9 predicted proteins | sample Lox_Sample_23_FD_206715 | JGI IMG/M metagenome (GOLD analysis project Ga0335074, IMG submission 206715) | Soil microbial communities from Loxahatchee National Wildlife Refuge, Florida, United States - Lox_Sample_2.3 | ecosystem: Environmental > Terrestrial > Soil > Wetlands | place: USA: Florida...
CGAGGGACCCGAATCCTTACGTTGGCGTGATGCGCGTTGGGCCTTCGAACAAGTATGGTGTTAAGGTTGCGCTATATAAAGATTGAAATGACGACGGTCATTAGGGGCGCTAGACAATAAGAGTTGACGATGAAAGACATGAGCATCAGTCATATACGTTACATTCCTTTGGTACGAGCTAAGGAGATGCTGGAGCTGTGGAGTCGAGTCGCAGTTTTGAAATGTCACTGCTTCTATCTGATACAAATAAATCCCTCTTGGCGTTTTTGAGGCATCACATCCATAAAAACATACCAGATATCGAAAAAGAAAAAAGCATGAATCGATGATTATATATTTAAAATAGACGCCCAAGTGGCCAAGAGCGACTCAGGTAACGACTATGGAAGACAAATTTTACAAATTATATCAAATAGGAGTAAATGAAATCTTAGAAGATGCAGCCCCTTCCGCATCATCCCCTGTCACTCTATTAAGCAAGTATCTCTCCACCACCGCCAATGTTGTCATTTTAAATACAATATCAGCCACGTTTCTCCCAAGACATTTTCCAGATGCAGCGCCGACGCCAAACCGCATGAAGCCATATCGACAGCTGCTTTGGGGCATGTCTCTAAAACGCTCTGGTCGAAACGTCTTTCCATCGGGGCCCCAGGTGATGGAATCAGTGTTAAGGCGCCCTGCATCAATAATAACTGCCGTATTAGGGGGAACATCGTAACCACCAATGTTCTTGCGAACGGCAGTGCATTCAGGTAGAGAGAACCCTAAATATACTTTATCAATAGGCATCATCGATGCGTCACAGGAAAGGACTAACAGAAGGCGGGTGTTAGTCGCATGCCCTCCATAACTAAGAAGTTCAGCAGCGAATCCTGCTTTGCGATATACTTGACTATGTCATAGTTTCCTTGCACCTTCTGTTCGCGGAATTCAACGCGAAGAGCATGCTGGAATTCCAGGTTAGCAGCCAGGTTAGTGAAAAGAGTGTTCAGGACAGCAGAACTGATGTCGACATTTGCAAAGAGTATCTCATCGACTGTGTGTAAGAACTGATACCCATATATTAGCTTTTTGGGTGAGGCTAGCATTTTATGGAGGCTAAATATTTCGTACCTCAGTTTTCTTCATGTCATTAGCTTGATCAACACCTCGGTAGATACGCTCTGCTGGACAGGAAACATCATTCTGTTGTTATTAGTACTTTCATATTGCGGCGTTAGTACGGATAGGGCCCACCTTTCTCGCATAGTGGATTATATCAAGATTGATGATTTCCCACTGCTCCACGTACATATCCATCCGTTGCTTTGCCGCTGTAGGAAATAGGTTCCACAGTTTTGAAACTAAGCGCTTATTGAGGATAACATCATGAAAGATCAGTTCATGAAGTGAGTTGATTTCGAGCAACTTTGAGTAGAGCTTTTGAAAATTAACAGAGGCAGGTGCGATTACTGAAAGGGCTAGTTACCTTGTCATTAAAGGCATCCCCATACAGTTGTATTGCAACCAACTGAAAAGGCAGGAATCTGCTAGGCTTCTTCACATCAAGCACAAAGCTACCGTTTGTGGAAGGTGCTTTCGCCGCCTCTGTGGGCAGCGCATCAACCCATCCACTGATCTTGGCTGAAAATTTGGGGATCGCTTTCAAACTTATCGCATGAGCAAATTCTGGGTCAAAATACTTCCTAATCACTCTCCATCTGTCCCCAGCCTTGACACCAACAGCGTCCCCGAGAATTCTAGATCAATATCTTAGTACCAGGCTATACGGTGTAGATGAGCCACGTACCTCCCAAAATACTCACCCATGTTCAGGTTTTGTGGCTTAGGGTGACCTGCTTCATACTTTAGCCGTAATATAGGTATGTAACACTTAGAACTCCTGACCTTTTGTATCATTTCTGTAGAAGTCTCGCAGATGATCTGGCTGCGTGATAACCAGTTCTCGGGACTTGCCATTGTGGATAATATATGGGCTATCTCCGGCCAATTCTTTCCCTTTATTAGAGAGTTCCAAGCTGAATAAAATACTCTTAGTACTACAAATCAAATCAAGATACTTAGAATGTACCTTTGAGCAAATTTCGCTAGTCGAGAGTCTGATTTGAGCTCTTTCACTCTCCTGCCTTTGCTATCCTTGATGTTTGCTCCCTTTATTTAGAATCAGAATTAGCCCATCTTAGCCACTAAGGAGGAACTATAACTTTTCATTTCACTTTAAGCGCAATACTCACCTTTATAAATAGAGCAGAATACGATAGGAACAGAGAGACAAGAATCACAAGACAGGTTGCAGATAATGCGACCAGATGCGAGGGACGTAGTATTGTAAGTGCTGGATGCTCCATGACTAACTGAGTCCTATTCATGATGTTCAAGATACTGATTCCATGCAGTTCGAATATCCCATGGACTGCCGCAAACGATTTCAATGTGTGATTTTGGCGCTAGTCGAGACCTCTAGCTACGCTCAATGTAATAAACCTTATATTACCTCCAGGAAAGTGGATAACTTGCTGTCTCCTTATTTTGAGACAAAATAATAGTCCTATAACAAAGAATAGAACATACAAGCCAAATGTGCATCAATGTGCCCCTTCTCAAAGCATCGCAAGTGACTGCAGTCCGTCGGATATAGGACCCGGCCCGGGCCTAACCCGGCCGATTAACCCGGCGGGAATCCGAAAGTCCATCCCAGCCCACCTACCGCATAATTTGGCGCATAAGACCCATGTCGTGGCTCGAGCTTCGGACTTTGGGCCCTTGGAACTAGTCTTATCCCTTAAGAAGCACATTATTATTGTGATTATGTGGTTTATATTACTAATCAATATGGCAGATAAAGGTAATACCACCGAGGGACGAGATGGCACCAATGCTTGTTATAGCAAACAAGACAGCTGATGAGGTTGAAGAATTAGTAAAGGACAGAAAAGAAGAAGCACGAGTAGAGAGCGATAGCGATAATAGCGAAAATAACGATATTGGGCAGTAGGAAGTAGTTCAGTGTTGGATATGACGTTCCCTTTCTCTCATTATGCTGGAATCATTAACGAGTTGTCAAGCTAGCTTTCATTATTTGAGTACCTTGACTCAGCTCCAGGCTGCAGGCACCGGAGGCTCCGAATAGGGAGCAGAGCCCCCTTTAGGAATTGGGTACATATATCGTATCTACGAGGCACTTAATGCAGCAAGGAATATATACAATAGTGGTAGCAATAAAATTGATGAATCTATTCCTAAGAACCGCTCAACCTAGTTGCACATGCAATAAAAGGTCCCCTAATCGTTGCCTATTCTCAGCAGGCAACACCCTAAGTGAGTCAACGCTTAGTGACTCTTCAAGTTGCCCGCCTACTAATACCGATTAATATTATGCCCGCCCCAACGTTCGCCCAATACGTGATAACGGGGGAAAGAGAGCCTCCTAGCCCCAGTAGAGCACTACCGTGTATGCGAATTTGTTGCGATTGCAACTGGTCTTGGGCGGTTCTTAGGAACAGACTCATCAATTTGAACATACTGAATTGCACGTGGAGATTAATCTATCCACCCCTAAGAGAATAGGAGTTTAAGGAGTGGTCTCCGAAACAATTTACATAAGAGAGGTGAAGAAATCAGTTGAATAAAGTAGTAATAGCAATGTACGCAGCATAGAATAGAATAGAATTACTCTACCTATCCGTCTAAGTGGGTTACGGGTCTTATATAAATACACAAACTGTTGACTCTAGATCTCTGTCGTGGCCGGGGATCTGCAGTCTAGAATAGTGGATCATCTATGTCTAGAAGGGTCCGACAGAACCGCTGATGGTCTAGAGCATGTGGTCTGGCCATGGCAGCTGTTATTCCAACAAGAAGCTAAAGAGTGTTCGCCTTAACCACGAGGCATTCGGGACATAAGAGACTACTACAAATGTGCAACGAGCTTCTGGGCAGTCCCCCCAGTCCGTTCGGACTGCCCCGTATGTTCCCGCCTACACCGCCCACGGTTTGGGTAAAGCTCCCGCACAGCACGAGCCTCCTAAATCAGGAGGCTGGTGCTTCACTGCTACTTCGATGCTGTCGCTGTATGTAGATAGCATCCTTCAAATATAATTCATTATAGAGTATGGAGCCTATCTTTACTGAAACTGCCAGTGAGACTGTGACGGCTAAGCTCGCAGCTCAGCTGGCTAATGCCATTGCCGCCCTCCCCCCGCCTATCGCCTTAACCCCGTCGAACGAGAGCCGGTTGAGTTGAGAGAAGCTGCATTTGTACGGCTCTAAGACTAGGCCTTCACGAAAGGTTTCGCCCTAGTCAAAGAGTCAGCGAAAACGAAGAACAGACAAGTTGTTCGATAGTACTTTGACTGCGTACATTATAAAAAGGAGACCAAAAACTCCTAGAAGCTCGCTAAAGAAGATCGGCAGCGAGTTCAGACGAATACGCAGTCTAATAGCTGCAAGTTCTCACTCGTCATCTGCTACTCCAAGCAGATGGGGGGCGGATGATTTGAAGCAAGCACCTTAAGTACAACCACGCCTTAAACCCTAACCCTTTCTCCTTCCTCTAGCATTAAGAGAAAATGCCTGGATATGCAGCTGCACTTACAGCTGCCTCTGTCCACTATAGCGTTATTGGATATAAAGAACATAAGGCCCTTTTAAAAAAGGACAATTTGCTAGAGTATATACTCTAGCTCCTTAAAGCTGAAGATGTACAGTACATGTCTGCTATCATGCAGAATATACGTTAAACGATAATAGAGAACGAACTAGTCGAGTTATTAAAGATTTATTCTAAATGAATTCAAAGCAGATTAAGATGACTTAACAGTTTGTAAGTAGCTTTATATACAAGACAAATGCTACCTTTAATACTAACTGTTTAAAGCTCCTTTTAAGTATAGTAGTTTGTATTAACAACTATAAGAAGACATTCCTTATAGCATATTGTTATATTACATTAAGGCCTGCGATGACTCTCACCTCCTTGTAGTGCAAGCTGGAAACCTAGGGACTTCGTACACCTCTAAGGCTAAGAAGAGTCTCTAGCAAGCAACAGCTTAGTGCACTACTGCCTTAAACGTGGCTATCACCTCCCACGATAATCTCATAGTACGCCACTTACAATGTGAAAGTTTGAGAGACGTAGCTATTACCTCCCACAATAATCTCATAGTACGCCACCTACAATGTAAAAGTTCGACGACGTAGTCTTACCACCTACAATAATATTAGGGCACACCCCGTACGATGTAATAGTTTGACACTAAAAGACAAAGCTTGCCAGCCCTTACAAATAGGCAGCTTAGGTGGGCTTATCACTTATATGATTAATAGAATAGCAGTCGTAGTAGTAGTTTTACTGTAGCAGGTATAACATCAACATGCAACTACAAACCACAATTACCATTCAAGGACTCATTAGAGCTAAGACCTTTCCCCCAAACTACGAATTACCTAGTCACAAGCTAGCATACAGTGCAAAGAAGGTGTAGTAGAGTCAGCCGGGCTGTTCTAGCTTTATAGCTAGAATCTGACGCCGTACGACTACAGCATTAATATGACAACTATAAGGGGGACGCTAGTCCATTAAATCATTATATGACTAGATCGTACGGCTAAGTCATTATAACACATAGGAGTTCTAGCTCTTATTCTGCATGCTCTTTTTGTTGCTCTTCCATATAGAAAAATTTTTCTGCGTTAAACCAGACTGGGTTGGGTGTTCTCAATCCTACCTCCCCTACTAATAGACGGGACCCTGCCTTACAGGGCTAAGGCAGTTTGTAGAGCTAGGAGCTTAGAAGCATAGAAGAATTATATATATAAAAGCATAAGGCAGGAAGAATGAGATGCAAGTTAGGGCTTTCGTACAAAATAAATTTAGTAATTATAAGCTGCAAGGGAAAATTGTATAGAATAACAGCAGCAAATATGACCTAAATAGAGGTTTTCTTCCCTAAAGGTTTTTTCCTGTATTTACACAGATGTCCTATATAGCATTAGCTTAATTGGTGTAAGAATAATAATAATATATTACATTAAAATTAGCAGCTTCTTTTAAGTTTGTTACTAATCAACTAAGTGATTTAGCCTTTAACAACTGCCTTAAAGCAGCAGTTATTGTTAGAGACGTCTTTAAAGGCCTTAAAGCTGCTTGTACAGCTAAAACTGCTATTAATCTTAATCTTACTAAGATTATTAATAAAGCTTTAGCCTGCCTCTTAAAGAGGGATAAGGAGCTGCTAGAAGCTGTTAAGGTAATTGTATATAAAGCTTTTAGAGTTTTATAACAACTTCTTCTACAACTTTGCAAATAGCATGCTATTTAAGCTATTAAAAGAAGGCTAGTTGCTACTAGACGGTATAAGAAGGAGAAAAGGGAGGAACTTGTTTTAATAATCTAAAACTAAGTGGAAGCGCCGTCTCTTAAGGGCTTTAACAAATACTATATAAAGCTGTTAGAAGCTTTATATAACAAGGAAGCTAAGTATATTAAAAGTTACTATTAGCTAAAAGAGTATTAGTTCTATTAAGCATATACTTAGACTTACTTAAATCTTAGCGTCTACTTAATACAATAGAACAAGTCTTATTACAATATAATAAAAGCTTAACTGTATAAGAATATGCTTATATTAAAAGCTATTCAGACTATTATTAAGCAGACAAAAGAGTTGGGGTGTTAGTATAACGCTAATATTAATTAGCAACAGCAAACTATACTACAAATTCTTAATAGGGCAGCTTTTGCTACTGTTAAGAAGAAGCTTATGTATTATACACTTAATCTCTATATTAAAAAGTAGTCTGCTATAAAGCAGATAACAGATGAAATTGAAAAGGGGATAGTAGAGGAGTTCGAGTTCAATTTAGACGAGGGGTGCAGCTTTAGCTGCAAGTTTCCAGCAAGGTACTATCTGCATTGCAAATACTAAATGTACATAGTAGTAGTAGAGGAGTGCTTATTGCCACTCTCACTCTTTCACCCTTACAAGCTCCTTAATAGGCTAGTAGTTTTATATGACTGCTAGGTTATAACATAGGATTTAAAGCAAGAGGTTGCCCTTAAACCTACCTTAGTCGAATGCCATGCTAGCAATTGCTATATAGCTTGAGGACTGCAAATGGCAGAGGACTTAGCGCTTGCTATCCTTAACAAGCTTAGAAGCTTGCCTCCTAGTATGGCAGAGGCTTTTGCAAACTCGTTTGCATTAGGTGTAGAACGCCTTCTTGCACAGTAAGACAAGATGCTAGCAAGCTAGGAGGAGTTTCCTGCAACTCTACTAAAACTGCTAGTAGAAGAGACTCCTCTCCTATACAGAAAAGGAAAGCGACAAGCCATAATAGGCTTTGAAGTTGCAGAAGAAAGGGAGCGGGATGCTTTAAGGCAACAGAGACGGGATGAAAGAGAAGTTGCTGCACTTGCAGTAGCTGATATGGAGCTGGAGGCACAAAACCAGGAAAGAAGAGAAAGGGAAGAGGCACTCGCAGCTGACTAGGTAGCTGACACACAGCTTCAGCTCAGTCAGCTTTCTTACTTAGACGCTAATAAGAATGGCTCTTCGTCGGAGCTGTCTGACAAGCTATAAGAGGCTGAGCTTGGATCTCAGGCTCAGCCTCTTAAAGTCTCATCTGACGTTGAGATCTCAGCCTCAGACGGTGAGCCTCGTCGGTCTAGGAGGGCCAAGAAGGCCTCTAGGACTATACAGTCCCAGTAGGAGCAGATCGAGCTGGATCTTATACCTGCTCCTAGTGCTAAGGGTAGAGCTAGGGCTTTAAACGCAAAGAAAAAAAGGAATTCAGAGGTTTCACAGTTAAGGAATGAATTTAATCTTGTATAATAACTTCAATTGAATCACTATATACTATATAACTATATAAACGACTGTACAGTGAGTTGCGGCGTTGAGTTGTAGCGCGTATACGGCAGTATATACGGGGCAGTCCGAGCGGACTGCCGGGGGGGACTGCCCCGAAGCTCGTTGACAAATGAGAGAAATGGAACGTTATATTCAAGACAATTTCGTGATATATGCGTGGGTACTGGATGCGGTTCGGTGGCAGGAAGAGAGCGCCCGGGACTGCGGTAGAGCTGATTGCGATTCAAGTAGGAGGGATGCCACTAGGAGAATGTTGCCACGGTTCAAAGATGACTTGGACCGCACGAGCCGTAGTAGTGATTCGTCTATATTTCCATCTTTTTAGCCAGTTAATACCTCCCTTGAGGTCGTCGCAACCGTGTCGTGTCTCCCACACCACGAGTGAAAATTTGCTCAACCACTACAACAGCGCAGCGCTGGCGGTGCACAGCCGTGCGGATGTCTCTGCGTTGGCTTTAAGGGCCTATTAACACACTCCAGACGGAACATTAATGAATTATCCTTAGCTTCCCAGGCTCCGCCGTGTGGGGGTGTAGAGGCCGATTTCGTAGAGCCCTAAGATACTATTTATGTGTACTTTGATACATGATCTAAACATAAAACTTGTCTCTTTTTGAGCTATAGTTCAAATCGGAACGTGTTTTTCATTTCCGCAACCAAAGTTGCATTTTAATATCTAGTTTCTAACTTTGGATTTTGATTCTGACTCTGACTTTGAATTCTGATTTTGAAATCGCGACAAAGAATATCACGTGAATAAGGTTCCTTTCTTATAAATCAAAAACCTAAGTAATATACAAACTAGTAGAAAGACAGCCAGAATTGCCGTAGTCAAAATATAACTTCACCATCACTTATTAATTTAAAATGCATTCCATGTGATCTTAAGCCTCACAATAATATCACACGTGATATAGAGCCATCAAATACTATTACAGGTGGTATAGAGCCTCACGTAACTGGGCTCTTGGCAGCCCACGGGTTTTACCCGCTAGGCAGGCGGGTTCGGACCCAAAAACCCGACCCAGGATGAACTAGCCCATGGGCCGTAACCGCAAAACCCGGGCTAATGGGATGGGCTGCACCCTAGCTGGATAACACAACCAATGAAATGTGCTGAAGAGGTAGAGGAAAATAAAGTGGGTCGGTGCGAAGGCACAGAAGATGTTGGAGAACTTCTAGAGAGGAAATAATGCCACAGACAGCTCAACTACCCTGAAACAGGAATGCAGGCCCAGCGAATATCTGCCAAATTTTATGCGCGTGAGATTCTGTCTACATTTGGCAAAATCGAACCGTACTCAACAACACGACTGCAACATTGCCAAACAATGTCCGGCATAGCTTGCTGCGACAGCTGGAGAGACCATTTTGATATCTCCAGCTGCAACGGATTAATCCGGATTACCGCCTATGCATCCAGTTCGAAAACGTTCTGAATATCCCGTGGTGGGTCTTAGCGCGACGGATTGACATCCTTTGGCCCCATTAGGAAGGTAAATGGCAATGAGGTTCGGTAAGAAGCACAACTTTAGTACTCTAACTTTATGCGTCAAGAAAATTACTGACACAAATTCTCAGATATTAGGTAGTCTTACATAGTCCATTACTTAAGAGATAGGACCCCGTTGACGACATATCACCACTCTTGCAGGGCGATAAAATTCAGTTCAAGATGGTGTTAATACCGGAGACACAGAAAGCCCTCAAAATCAAAAGCCAGGGACAAGTCAAGCTTGCAACATCCAGTCCAGTTCCTCATCTCGAAGCAGATGAAGTCCTTGTCCGGGTTGTCTGTGTTGCGATAAACCCCGTCGACGGCAAGTCGGCAGACCTTTCGCCCACTATAGGGGCAACACCAGGGTGTGACTTTTCTGGAGAGGTGGTCGCTCGCGGCAGTACAGTATCAAAGTCAATGGAAATTGGGGATCGAGTTTGTGGTTGCGTCTTCGGCAATAATCCGGATCGACTGGATAATGGAGCCTTCGCAGAATATGTCGCGGTTCCAGCAAACTTGGTCTTCAAAATCCCGCCTCAGCTATCTTTCCAAGCCGCAGCAACCTTGGGAGTTGGGCTGTCTACGGTTGGAATGGCCCTGTATTATGCATTGAAACTGCCCGTGCCATTATCGCCCGCGGATGGATCACGCTACGCCTTGGTATATGGAGGAGGAACTGCCACTGGAAAACTTGCTATCCAGATGCTTAGACTGTAAGTGAATGACTAGTTCTGCCGCTCGAGTGCATGGGCTTTCTTTACTTAGGATATATTAACGTTCGTGCCAACAAGGTCTGGTCTGATTCCGGTTACGGTCTGCTCTCCTCGCAATTTCAGTCTGACAAAATCGCTCGGAGCGGCAGAAGCATTCGATTACCGTTCGCCAACGTGCGGTAATGAGATCCGAGAGTTCACGAAAGATACTCTTTGTTACACTCTAGACTGTATTAGCGATGCCAGATCCATGAAGATCTGCTACGAAGGCATTGGCACCCAGGGGGGGAAATATCTAAGTCTCGATCCCTTTCCTATCCGAGGCCATACACGTCGAAGCATTAAGCCAAACTGGATCATTTCCCTCACCATGTTCAATAAGCCTATCAATTGGAAGAGACCCTACAAACGAGACGCAAAGGCTAAAGATAGGGAATTTGCGCAAAACTGGTTCCAAATTGCGCAGCGGCTTCTTGACGAAGACAAGATCCAACCCCTTCCGCATCAAGAAAAAGTCGGTGGACTGGGAGGGGTGATCCACGGCATGGATGCTGTACATAAAGGCAAGGTATCCGGTGTCAAACTCGTTTATCAAATTTAGGCAATGTCCACCACAAATAGGAACTATTCGCATAGTATTCCCGAATAGTATTCGGGACTATTTTAATCGGCCGAAAAGTCAAGTAATCCCCAAATACTATTCGAATAACAGGTAAAACATCACGTGTAGTGCCAAGGCGATTAATATCTGAGTTTTAATAATGCCTTATTCGAATGTAATACTATCAACGCCATCACTAGTATCTTATTTGATCATCAATATCATCAGTTTTATTGCCAAAATGAGTGATAGTAGCTTACCCCAACCTCCTAGATCTGAATTAAGTCTACCAACTATCCTACAAACTCCATTCGCACTGCCTTAGGGAATCCTCCCCTAGGACTTCGTCGCAATGCAAGACCTCAACTGCCTAAGTCGGCCTCGATACTATTCATAGCTGGCCTCTACTCTCGTACGCTTTTTAGATATTACACCTGCAACTATAGAGCTTTGTTGTCTGCAACCTCAATGCACATATACTCTAAAACCACAAGCCTTTAAGAAGATGCTGATGCAGATGCACACAATTCCCGGATTCGGAGACAATTCCAGGACGCATGTAGTAAATATGAGAACAAGAACTAGGGCTACAAGCGGCAATAGCAGAGGTTGGAGTTCGATAAGTAGCCCTTGATTCTGATCATGACTCAAAGTCGGATCTCTTCAAGCCTCGAGAGATCCCTGATTTTGTTGCATTTGCAACTAGTTTGGGCGGTTCTTAGGAACAGACTCATCAATTTTATTGCTGCAGCTATTGTATGTAAAGATTGTATTTGGACTATAAGTGCCTTATATACACAAGACAGTTCGGCGTTCCCGACGCCATTTATCATTGCAGCTGAACCAATTTGCCATGTGGCAAGTGGCCACTTATATAAAGCTGAGAACTCAGCTGGGTTGACAACCCATTAATGAATCCAACAATATGAGAGGACAAATGAGAGGGCTAATAAGAGAAAGGGAATGTTATACCCAACAGATTTTGAGACTGAATATACAAAGTGGATGAAACAGCAACCAATGAAGAGGGATACTGATGTTTTAAAGTACTAGGCAAGTAAAGAATATGAGTATCTAATTATTGCACAAATAGCAAGGGATCACTTAGCAATTCTAGCTACGTCAGCTGCATCTGGGTCTGTATTTAGTATAGGTGGTGATATTATCACCGAAAAAAAAGAAATAGACTAGGTGTAGGCAATACTAGGAGGCTACTATGTTTATAGGACTGGGGGGTGTTGGAGTGGGAGGTGGATGACGGTAGCGACAATGAAATTGACGAAGATGGGACAGATAGT
>Ga0335074_10012333_pt1 | contig 11983 bp, 12 predicted proteins | sample Lox_Sample_23_FD_206715 | JGI IMG/M metagenome (GOLD analysis project Ga0335074, IMG submission 206715) | Soil microbial communities from Loxahatchee National Wildlife Refuge, Florida, United States - Lox_Sample_2.3 | ecosystem: Environmental > Terrestrial > Soil > Wetlands | place: USA...
CTACGGCGCCTTCCAATAATGCCTTAATATCTGCGGCCGCCTTTGATGGATCAACAAAAGAGTATGGTTCTGCGGGTGCCAATCGATCACGATAGCCTGCACCAGTGAGATTAACAAAATTGGCAGGTTGTGACGGAACGTTCACTGATTGAAAACCTCCATAAGTGTTTCCTAATGATCCAAAGATTTGCGGCTGCCATGGTCTACTCGTTGTGAAAGAAGGATCATTCACCGGCCGAGGAATTGGAACTGCGGTGCCGGTTGGGGGACCATATCGAGGATCGGCTTGTGTGGATGTGGGCTTTGATAGGGAAGGATCAACAATGCCCTTTACAAAATCTTTCGCGGCATGTAGGTGAAGATGATTCGTGTTGGGGTGGTCTTTTTGATGTTCTGGTCGAGGAGGCTTAGGTTGTATGAACACCTTCGACTCAAGGGTTTTGCGGCCTAGAGGTGATTGTGGGAGAGTGGGTTCTCCAAATATTGGAACAGATGAGGGATATGCTGGCTTTACTGGTTGTGCAGGTTGGGCTTGCTGTATTGGTTGTTCATTTACTTTGGTGGCTTGAAGGGGTGCCTTTGCAGGCAATCTTTCGTTGACCATTGTCCTTCCGGGATGCCAAGTATTGCCCTTGCGGACTGAGAGCGTGATGGGAGCTTTAGGAGCTGGTGGTGTTGTGAAAATTTCGTTTGTACGTTGGAAGCTGGCGGGACTAGAATCAAACAATGAACTTGAGTTTCCGATTTCCTGGGGAGAAGCCTGATGGTAATCGGGCGATTCTGTTGGTAAGAATGGAATTCGTGAATCCGAAGGTTCGTGGGAAGAGAATTTGTGATTTAGATGCCGTGCTAAGTTGTTCGATTCGTGCGTGTTGCCTTGTGAATGCTGGGCGTTTGTGAAAGTTGGATGTTGTTGACTTAAGGGTTTCCTGGGTTTGAACTCTCCAGCCCTGACCTCTGTCGTTAACTAATAATGAAAAGTAGTAGGTACGGTTACAGAAAAGCAATATACCTCATTAGACTCCCATGCGTGCGTGTTTTGACAGGAAACGCGCTGAAGTACAAATCGCAGATTTCATTGAATAGATGGTCCCGCAAACAGCCTAGTCAAACGGATGTCGTCACAGTAACGAATAAGCAGGCTGATTGCCCTAGCTTTTTCAGGGGTGCATTAAGGCGTTAATCAGGCATTAAGGTATCAAAAGTAACAGTTCCAAACTTCTTGTTAATGTCCTAGGTGCTTGAGGAGAGACAAGACTGCGACCATGCTAGAACCCTCCCGAGCATGCTCAGTTTGTGATAGGAATGGCCCAGATGTGAAACTCCGGAAATGTAGTCGCTGCAAGAATCGATTATATTGCGGTAATGCCAAAATAAGGTCAAACACAATATGAATTTATTACTGATGTGCTAAGTTAGGTGATGTCTGTCAAAGATCTGACTGGCCTAGCCATAAAAGTCATTGCAAGTCCCAGAATTACATTCTGGAAGTCACGCTCAACCCTGGTATCATCAAAGACCCCCCAATAAGTCGGACTCTCTCATGCCCAGCAATAGCAACTTTTGAAGAATTGCATGAAGCCCTCCAGATTGCCTTCGGCTGGGCTACGACACATAGCTATGACTTTAAGATCAGAGATCCTACGGCTGGGCCAGAGCTCAAGATTAGCATGGACGATTACATTAGGATACTCGAAGATCGTGCCGGGGAGAATGAAGATGTTTGGGGCCCGAGACAAAATTTCCTGAGGATCATCGATGTTGATGGGCACAGCCTGGACATGATATACATGAAGTTAGCAACGCATCCTGCAACTCCAGAGGTTTCCTCAACGAAGATTACTCTGGTGAAAGTGTTTGAAAACAAGGATTATAAAAATGCAAAGATAGAATATGAATATGACTTTACGTGTCGCTGGCGCCATGAGATTACCATCATAGGACGAACTGATGCAGACGACAAATTTGTGTGCACTGATGGAGAAGGGCATGGGGCTGCTGAAGATTGCGGTAGCCAGACCGGTTGGGAGGAGCTGAAGAAAGCGTACAGGACACCAAACCCAAGCAAGGAGCAGCAGAAAAAGATGGAGTGGTTCGAGACAGAAGCGAGTAACAGTGACCGTAGGGGTCTCGGTGATGGAAGAGACAGGATGTGGGACCGGATAGGTGTTAATGTGGCTCTTGCTCGGTTTGTATAAGCCAAAATTGTAATATCAAATATCTACCAAAGGATATAATCGCTATATACTGCCTTCAGAAGATGCACTCTGCGATGGTGCAGATGAGGTGGAGATCACATCTCCGAATTTACTAGGCTGTGTGGAGAAGAAAACTTTGAAATTAATCACTGAACATAAATCAATACGACGAATAAGGATTGGATATCCCCAGTGGCATTTGAGAGTCAATTGCGCCTATATGTCAAACTCAGGCTAAGACCAAGACTTAGACTTCTCATTCAAAAGGTCATATATTACCTGTCTGGTGGTTATCGGAGCTGATTTGAGATATAAGATCAACACTGAGTGAACTTAATATCTAAGTTTTTAAACAGACGATAAGTATGAGATTCATGTTTGCATTCTGCAAAGCAAGTACGTAATAAAAACTTTGTCGCAACGTTATCAGAATCCACAACAAAATCCAACACGTCTACTAAACCTACTTTTGTATTGCTTTAAGGCAACTTCCTTCCTCCAACCTATTATGATACCACTGTTAAACTCTTCTAGCCTCACTTCTGCCCTACGAAGCCTGTGAGCATACTAAGTATTGGCTCAATTGTGCCTCTCACATCAAACGGACCGGACATCGTTGCAGTCAGAATGATCCTTAAAAGTCTTGCAGAGGAAGGAAGAGAGATCATCAGAGTGGCTCATTCCTATACAATCCCTCCTGCATAGGAAGCTGTGAAAGGACTGGGTCTCGAGAGGAGAAAGAAGTAAAGAAAATCTGGCGGTATCACTCAGTTTATCTTCGTAGCAGCTTGGTTGATCCGTGAAGGAGAGAGCCACTCAGCGCTACTCACGAGATACAACGCCGAGAGCTCGTAGACGAGATTTGATGAGTATTTCGTGCCTCAATTTCATCTCATCCTAAAACTCACGGTTTCTTTAGGGTGGTAACGTCCATGCAGAGACGACCCCGTCTCGGCTCTCTTCACCGATACTTCTCCAGAAGTAATGGGGTATCGGACCAAATAGATCACACATTCTGATATTGCAGCTTTTGCAACGCCGTTGCAACATGCGGCTTGGCGTCATACGCCCAAGTACCTATCTAACCTGGGCAAGATATCTGCCCCTCCCCCCTCCCCCCCCCCGACGTTCATGCAAGAAGATAGGGTTAAATTAGTGGATAGAAAGGCAGAAGTTGGGGGGATGCCGAGTGGGCGTGTGCCAATGTTAAGCATGCAGGAACAGTTCGTGGACTTCTTGATGAAGGAGGTTGTTAGGTCATAGCTGCAGAACGAAATGCTTACGGTGAGGTCAAGACAGAGAAGCTTAGGTTGAAGGAGCAGTTTGGTACACGTTGATGTTAACCCGTTTAAAAACCAGCCAAGACTATTTCAAAAAGGAAGAGTATTTGGATATAGCATCTAGAACGACTCTTCTTCTTAACATCCGTGGACTCTGGTGTTAGAAACAAGACGTGGCACAATAAATTAAACAAAAAATGGCTTATAAAATTGTTGACATACTCAAGAAGTTTTGAATGGTGCATATTTCCAGACCGGGCTATGATAATATTAATTGAGTTATATTAGTGGGAGATTTGGAACCTACGAGTCGTGACCATAGTGATGAGAGACGCGTATGTTACCGATCTGTTGTGGATTAGAGTTTGAATCCATTTAGGAAGTGTTGTATTAATACGTACACACCAGTCCGGATTTGTTTGGATGAGAGTTTAATTAAATCAAAAAGGAAGGCTGACGTGACATCCATTGACTGCCAACCAATGAAGGAGGCCCCGAAGATTATCCGGGAAAAAACCTAATGAATCCTCGACTTCTGATAGAGTATTGGCATAAAAGTGACCATAGCCTGCTATGGCTTCCTTCGTGCCAGGACTGCGTAGAGCAGCTCCGAGACTGCTTCGGAACTTCTTCGTATGCCATCAATGCTTGTCTAGAGCTGTACCGACACGTTCGACAAGTATCGCAGGAAAGTCGGCAGTTCTGCGGAGCATTCGATATAAGAGCACTACATCCGCCTCATCGCGAGCCAGCAGTACTGCAACGACTGCTTCTCCCTTACCTTCACTCAGCCAAACCGCAGGAAGTGCGCGGAGGACCACGAGCAGAAATTTCTTCCCCGAAACAAGTTCGAAATCTGTTGGATATTGGCTGCTTGGAAGCGCAGCAAGTGTCTTCGGGATTGTGGTTTTCGGAGGCCTTACAAGGTTAACAGAATCAGGGTACGTAGTTTCAAATCATTATCACGCCTTAACTAAGAATACTCTAGCCTGAGCATTACAGAATGGAAACCTGTTACGGGCTCTTTGCCGCCATTGTCGGATGCAGACTGGATGTCCGAATTCGATAAATATCGCGCTTCGCCAGAATTCAAACTGCTCAATCCGAACATGGACTTCGATGAATTCAAAAAGATATACTATATGGAATGGGGCCATCGACTTTGGGGACGGTTTGTGGGCCTGTCCTTCGTCATTCCGGCTGTCTACTTCGTGGCTAGACGAAAAGTTACAGCGAACATGTCTCTTCGCCTTCTTGGAATTGCAGGTCTGATCGGTGCGCAAGGCGCAATCGGTTGGTGGATGGTGAAGTCGGGATTGAAAGATGACCTTTTCGCACCAGGAAGCCATCCTCGAGTCTCTCAATACAGACTCACAGCCCATCTCGGCACCGCATTCTTATGCTACATAGCTATGCTCTGGAACGGCCTCTCCATACTCCGCGACCATAAAAATTGGTTAGAGCCAGCTCGAGGCAATCAAGCTCTCCTACGCTTCTCATCTCCTCAATTATCCATCTTTCGGAAATCCGTCGCCGGACTCGCCGTCCTGGTCTTCATTACAGCCATGTCCGGCGGCCTCGTCGCCGGCCTGGACGCAGGTCTCATCTACAACGAATTCCCATACATGGGCAACGGCCTCACGCCACCCAAAAGCGAACTATTCGACAAATTCTACTCCCGGAAACCAGACGGGAGCGATCTCTGGTGGCGCAATATGCTCGAGAACCCAAGCACGGTCCAGCTTGACCATCGGATCCTCGCAACCTCCACTTTCGCAGCCATCATGGCTTTATGGGCATACAGCCGCTTCTCGCCCAAAGTTCGCGCCGCACTGCCAAAGTCCGGCAAGAGAGGCATGCTCGGCGTCGTGCATTTAGTATCTCTACAACTGATCCTCGGCATCAGCACACTCATCTACCTCGTGCCCATCCCACTGGCAGCAGCGCACCAAGCAGGCAGTCTCGCTCTCCTGAGCGGAGTTCTAATCCTGGGTAATAGGATATGGGTGCCAAAACGAAGCTTGAGACTTGTCCAAAAGCGCATGAAGCAGCTTAAGCAGGGAGGCAACACAGGGATACCAGTGAGGCCGGGTATTAGTGCTGCTGCGATGAGGGCGGATTTGAAGGCATTGGAGAGGAGTCGGCCCGTAGTTGGGGCTTCATGATGGATGTTGAGAGATGAGTGTAAGCTGAGGTGTATTATAAGGCCTGTAGAACTGAGCATATAGGGGGAGGGTGCATTTCATGTCATGGGCAGGCGTCCAATAGTGGGACGTTTCTCATTCCATAGAAGGACGATAGCGGTGATTAAGATTAGATATCAAAGCACAGCGAATCACGCAAATCCCAGCTCTAGTTGATACCATTCTCGTCGAAACTTGACATTCATTGAATTCTTTTTGGCTTGCAGTACATCGCTCGTTCCCAGAGGACGAATTCTACATAACGAACATCCCCAACAATTCTATGCTGAATACTGACATGCTTTTCTCATAACAGCACCATGCTCATTTTATTCCTTCGTCACATCAAAGAGTCTATTTGTGGGCTGTAATCTGTCAGCGCCCTCCAACGACAACTATAGAAGAGTATAAAGAGAACTTACGAATCCCCTCCTCAGCAACAGGCATAATGCCTACTTCCTCGGCAGCCAACTTGTCCTTCCCCTTCGAGGTATCCTCTTTCAAGAACGGAAAAGCCAACACCTCCTTGATGCTATAATTATCCGTCAAGAACATGACCATGCGATCAATACCCATACCAAAGCCGCCTGTGGGTGGCAGGCCGAATTCCAAACTCTGGCAGAAATTCTCGTCGATCATTTGCGCCTCGTCATCGCCTTCAGCCTTTTGTCTGGCTTGTTCCTCGAAGCGCAGACGCTGGTCGAAGGGGTCGTTCAACTCCGTGTACGCGTTTACGATCTCCTTCTTGCAGACGAATGTTTCGAAGCGCTCGCAGAGGCCGGGGTTTGAGCGGTGGTACTTGGCCAGTGGGGACATCATTTGTGGGTGGCCAGTTATGAAGGTTGGAGAGATGCAAGTTTCTTCGATGAATTCGCCGACGAGCTTGTCGAGCATGCGGGCATTGGTCATGGGGGGTGAGCATTCGACTTTCGTCTTCTCGAGCAGGTTGCGAAGGAATTTGTTAGTTTCCGCGCTGTGGAGTTGGTCTCCTGCGGGAAACTTCTCGCCTGTTGCCTTTTCGAGGGCGGGTATCATCTCTACTCGTCTCCAGGGAGCTTCCCAGTTGACTTCGTACACTTCGCCATGTTGGGTGTGGTACTGGGTTTTGTATCCACCAGTCACTTGCTTGACAAGACCAGAAACAAGCTCTTCAGTCATATCCATGATATCGTAGACATCAGCGTAGGCCATATAAAACTCAAGCGTAGTGAATTCAGGATTGTGCGTTAAATCGATACCCTCATTTCGGAACTGACGACCAATCTCGTATACGCGATCTAGACCTCCTACAACTAACATCTTCAAGTATAATTCAGGCGCAACTCGCATGAACATGTCCATATTCAGATCGTTATGATGAGTAACAAACGGCTTAGCTGTAGCACCTCCAGCTATCGAGTTCATCATAGGAGTTTCTACTTCCACGAAGTCTCTCTCATCGAAGTACTTGCGAATGTGCGTGATCATTTTAGACCGTGTGATGAAAACATTCCGAGTATGCTCATTCATGATGAGATCGAGGTAGCGCTTACGGTGTCTTTGCTCTTGGTCCTTGAAGCCATAATACTCATCAGGGAGTTGGTGTAAACACGGCGTAAGTAAGATGACTTCAGTTGCAAAAATCGACAATTCCCCCTCTTCTCCTTTCTCAATCTTGTTGCGCGGTGCCGTGCGGCCTGGGTAGCCCACTATCCCAATAATGTCCCCACGGCGTAAATGCTCATGTTGTTGTTCAAATGGAGGGCTGCCTTTTTTGGCCTCCTGAGCTTGACACATAACTTGTACCTTGACACCTTCTGATCTAATATCGTAGAAGACAAGCTTGGCCCCTGATGCTCGCTTGTTGTATATTCTACCTCCGACTCTGACCTCGACATCCTTGGCGTGCTCGCCTGACTTCATACCTTCATACTTCTTGACAAAGTCGCGCAGATCGCAATTGACATGGAACTTGTGCGGATATGGATTTGGATTTTTGGTCTGTCGTAATTTATTGATATTGCGTGATCGGATCTCGAAGTATTGCTGTCCCACCATTAGCATAAGTATAAGTGAGGGAGACAAAGCTCTGAGTTACTCACGTTGGGATTTAGCTCTTTTTCATCCGCCTCAGCATTGGTCTTCTTAGGAGCAGCGGGCTTTGGTGGTGCCGCAGCTTCCTTTTTCTTTTTTTCTTCTTCCTTCATACGCTGCTTCTGGCGCTTCTTAAGTTCTGACTTGGAAACCTTTTCGCCTGTGACTTCATCCAGGTGTAGATTTGCCAACGACTCCTCTTGAGCTGCCGCTAGTGATGCGTCGGCCATGGCGAATTCTAGTTAAGCTTGGCTTTGTCACCCAAGTGCTTTAAGAGCACTGTTGTGAGGAAATTCGTGGCTTGTTTTCCTTGAGGTTTGAGGCATAAGTTTTCGAGATATTTTGTAGTGGGGGAATGACTCAAGCTAAGCCGATTATAACCTTAAATTTCAGGCAACTAGCGGGGTGCAGAGGCCGTCGTGATACAGGGCACGTGCAGGGTTCCCCTGTCTATAGTCGGCGCAAGGCTGTGGCTGAACATCTCAAAATCTCGAGGAAAATTGAGTGAGAACGCCTCTCAAGCATTTTTCGTGCTAATCAACCTTCATCCCAATGACAGACACCGACGAAATCGAGCTCAGGACAGCAAACAGAGTGTCATCTAATCCTGCATCTCCTCACCAAGATACATCCTCTGCCAGCCTTGTCGATGCGCAAGGTATTGCAACAGACAGACGCCGTCGGTCATCAATTGCTAGTGAACAGGTACAAGGGCCCAACTTGCAGACTCAAGGTATCGACTTCTTTACCTGGGTTTCATCTCAGTGGAACAAAGACCAGGAACTTGATGAATTAGAACGACATCTCCAATCTCGTGTAGCAACTGAACCGACATCCCAAAGGTTATTAAATGCTTACACGAGGCTCAAAGACCGGCCAAGTGGGAAATTATTCAATGCTTTACTAGTTTTCCGAACGTGTAGTTCAGACGACGTATCAGCCCCCGATTATCAAAGTCTGGTAGTGGAAGAAGGCACTATATTTACAAGTTGCTTATCGATCTTAAAGGATAACCTGAGTAAAGAGGATTCTGTTAGTTTGCGAGTCTGGTAAGTTTGCAGATACTTTGAGAGAGCTTCTAGGATGCGCTTGCTAACACTGTGCAAAACAGTGTCCTGGGAAATGATGTGTCCGAGTATATTCGGTCGAATGGATACTCATTTGCATCAAACATATTTGTTTCCAAAGAAATTCTAGAATCAAGACGTAATGCTCCGGTACTAGCAATCTTACAAGCCATTCAACAGGAGTGGCAACTGAGCGAAGAAGTCATAAACGATTGCAACGCTGCCTCGAGACTTCCTAAACCCGTTCTTATAGGCTTACCTTCTGAAAGTGAGCTACCTTTATTGCATCCTTGCCCTTAGGGACTTTCGCTAACTTTATGTACTTTCTAGGTAGCGTGCAACCCTTCACTCTTAATTCTTCGAGTTGGCAAATCATCAGCCTTCAGTGGTTGCGAGATATCACAAGCTTTTCGCAGGATCTGTCTGTCTATGTTTGGCAGCCACATCTTGAGCCTTTGACCACTCTAAGCGCCTCAATATATATTGGTCCAGAGGCAAGCGATTCTAGGCCCCGTAACGCCTTAATGCTCCTTAAATGCTCCAAATCGATTGATCAAACACTGCTGTCTACTACTAGGTGGCTTCGAGATCGCGCTCCTAGTTCTACTCAAGCGCTCTCTAGTATCGAAACAGAAATTATATCGATCATTTTATCTATATACTCAATTCTAATCCTTGACACATGTTTTTTGATTGGCTCTTTATTCAGTGAGATTGATAAGCTAGTAAGTATTCCTGCAGGCCCTGCGCAATATCGTTTTGATACTTATTATAGTTATTAATTTACAGTCCATTGAGGGACGTCGAAATCCATCTGTTAGTAAAATTCACTACACATTGTATCTTGGCGACTGTCAAAAAGCTTCAGCCCAGGCACTGGAAGATGCAATAGGCCTTCTAGCTTCAATTAGCACCTATATCAATTCTCAAGAACGCATAGCCACAAGCTTTGATACGTGGAATGAGACAATTAGAAAAGATCTTGAGTATCTTCAAACGCGCCTGCAGGATGCGAATACAAAGGTGATAGAGCTTAGATCACTGGTATATCTTTTCATTTACCTTCCCTTGAATAGAAGATCTAAAACACTCTTAGATCAAAGATCAACTCGACCTCCGCCAATTCCGAATAGGCAGGATACTTGCAATCTTAGCCGCTATATATCTGCCTTTTTCATTTGTGTCGGTAAGCATCTGAGACTGGAGCAACCCGTTGATGACGACTAACATTCAAAAGGGGTTTTTCGGTATGAATATTAGCGATCCATTGTGGAATATGCCAGAAAACGATTCCACGTCATCTCCTAACAGTGCAGCGTCCATGAAAGCAACCAAATTACTTGGAAATATCCTTTCCAACTCAAATATCTCGAAACAAGTCAACCAAACTATCCCTGGGCCAAATAACTCTTCTATAGAGTTACCTTTCTTCGAAAATGAATTCGATGCGATCATCACTGCAATTACAACATCAGGACCGCATTTGTTTGCATTCAAGACATTCTTAATCGTCGCATTCATTATCACATTCAGCACTATAGTGCTTCCACTTCTTGCAGGTGCCATATTTAGAACCGCTCTACGATCTATTGATCGATATAAAGGATACTGGCGCGTCTTGATCCTTTTTCTCGGAATCGGAGCCATCATCAGCACGCGAATATTTTTATGGGGCTTTATTTATGTGATCATTTTTGGAGTTCCACAAGGACTTCTTTGCACTTGGAAGTTTTACACTGCAAAGAAACCCTTCCAGGAGAAGCGATGGATTGCATATGCTGGTTTATTATCTATGTCTGTTGCACTTGATATTTCTGCAGGATATTTTCCAGGGCTCACGGGAATTCTTCCACTCATCTATCTCTTCATTCTAGGATTTGTCAGTGATATTAGAGTCTTCCTGCGAGGTCACCTTCCACATTTGATTCAAATGCTAAGGACAAGAAAGATAGCAACTGCACATTATAAATACTGGATATGGGCTCTTGTTTTGACGTGGATAGGGATGAACTTCGGCCTTTACTTTGCAGACACAGTCAGCTACTGCGTTGTGATAGGATACCTCGTTTCGATTGGTCTTTATGGTATGGAAAAGTTTTTTACTGCTCTCAGGACTCGCGAAAACGTAGCTCAATGGTTTCTCTTTGAGTTTCTCGTCTTACCTGGAGCGCTGATTATCGATTATTTTTTTTCCGCGCCTATATCGATGGCAACAATTCCTTTCGCCTACCTCATTCTTGTGCGATACTGGGTGAATGACCAAGAGTTCATGAAGAGTTATTTTCCCAGTTGGTTAGTTCGACAAGAGAGAGCAGTTCTCCCAGTTTCTGATACAAGAGACACTTCGCAGTAGATAGCATGTTCGAGGTCTACAGATTTTCACATGTCGAACGATTTATAATGTACATATAGAGATTGTTGACATCTCAGTAGATTGCCGATGTGGCAAATGAAAGTGTTAACTTCAAAGAAGACCGGACATGGTGATCTCAGCGGGTAACATTTAACACGGTTGTAGGTTACATCCCCCGTGAAAGAAATGCCTCCCACGTTGATTATCGAAACAAATCTATCCTCTTCGCAACTCCCACCTCCACAATGTCGTCCTTCAACAGCAGGCATTGACGCACGCTACCATGAGGGCGCCATGAAGCTATTCCTGCGGTAGAAAAGAAGCCATTTTCGGCTGTGTGCCATGACTCTCATAACCGCAGATTGCTGAACTACTGTCAAAAAGATGCTTCTCCAGGGCCATTGTGAAGTTTATGAAACGTACTCCCGACGTGAGGGAGTAACATCACCTTTTTGCCTTTGCCACAGAGGTCGTCTGTCGGCGATGTCTTTAAAACTTTGTCCCTGCAGCGGACGGGTCTTGCAGTATGATCCTGGCTAGGTGTATATAACTCAGAGTATTGTGCATTAGTGTTGAGAGCGTGTCACGTGAAACCATATATACAGGAGACTCAATTTGGTGATTCTTTTTGCTTTAATTCTACATGCAATGCACCTAGATTACACCCGAGTGACTCCAATTTGTTAAGAAAATCTCATTTGCCGCTGTGTGGCCTCCAATACTACCCCGTCTAAGTTTCTCTACAGCTCATCATGCATTGGCCCATCATCATCAGCATCGCCACCTGCACCCGCGCCGCTATATAACTTGCTTGTGATTGGGTACGCAA
>Ga0335074_10012334_pt1 | contig 11982 bp, 3 predicted proteins | sample Lox_Sample_23_FD_206715 | JGI IMG/M metagenome (GOLD analysis project Ga0335074, IMG submission 206715) | Soil microbial communities from Loxahatchee National Wildlife Refuge, Florida, United States - Lox_Sample_2.3 | ecosystem: Environmental > Terrestrial > Soil > Wetlands | place: USA: Florida...
GCACCGGGGCGCTGGACCCGGTGAACGCGGACAGGTCGAGCCCGGGCCCGATGAGCGGGCCGAGTACCAGGCCCGCCAGCACGCCGCCGACGATCGCGACCAGCAGCAGCGGGAGCGCGTCCAGCACGGCCAGGCGCCGCGCCTGGCGGGCGGTCATGCCCATCGCGGTGAGCCACACGCCGGTGCGGGTCCTGTCTGCTCCGGCCAGGAGCAGGCCGAACAGTACGGCCGCGGCTCCGCAGGCCGCGGCGGCGCCCGCCGAGAGCTCGAGCGCCAGGTCGGCCCCGTGCACCGCGGGAGTGCCCGCCGCCGCCCGCAGCACCGCCGCCCGGGAGACCACCTGGCCGCCCGGCAGGTCGCGGGCCACGACGGCCGCCAGCGCACGCAGGTCGATCGCGCCGCCGGTGAGCAGCATCGTGTTCGGCGCGGTGCCCGCCGTCAGGCGCGCGCTGGCCCAGGACGGGATGATCACGAAATTGCCGCCGCCGGGCAGGGCGGGGGTGCTGCCCGCCGTGGCAGCGACGCGGACGGCGAGCTGGCTGCTGGCGAACGCGAGCTGCCGGGCCCCGGCCCCGAGCCTGGCGGCCACTGCGGGGGAGGCGATGACGGGGACGGCGGCTCGGGCGCCCGCGGGACGAGCCAGCAGCCCGGCCGGGAACGCGGGCCACGGCGTGTCCGCGGACAGCGCCGCGTACCTGGCAGGATCGGCGATGATCACGCCGACCGGCATCCCGCCCCCGGATCCGATCAGCAGGTCGCCGTCGCCGGGGTTGCCCGGTGCGATCACGTACACGGCGTCCGCCCGGTGCACGCCGGGTACGGCGGCGATCCTGGCTCGTGCCGCCGGGCCGATCGCGGTCTGCGTCCCGGCCGCGCCGACGACCGCGTCCGCGCCGACCTGCTGCCACGAGGCCGCGACCTGGCCGGCGCTGACCGCGGCACGGACCATCCCGCCGAGCGCGATCACCGCCATGGCCACGACGAGGGCCAGCGCCGGCAGCAGCGGGACCGACCGGCCTCGAGCGGAGCGGGCAACCCCGAGGTAGCCGACGGTGCCGCGGCCGGCGGCCGTGACGCGCAGCAGCGCGCGCAGCGGCACCGGGTAAACCCTGGCCGCGATCAGCGCGGCCGCCACGGCGACGCCGGCCGGCGCGAGGACCAGGTACGGGTCGACGCCCGCACCCGGCGCCAGGCCGCGCGACCGCAGCGCGACCACGGCTCCGGCGATCGCGACCACGGCGGCCATCTCGACCACGAGCCTGCGCGGCGAGCGGCGGGGGATGACCAGATCGTCGCGGCGTCCCGGCCCGGCCACGGACCGCAGGCCACGATGCTCCCCGGCGGCCAGCGCCGCTGGCGCGGCCAGGGTGATCACGGCCACCAGCGCGGCCAGGACCCAGCTGGTCGTGTTGCCGCCGCCTGGCACGGCCAGGATGCCCGCCGCCACGCCGGCCACCAGGGCGGGCACCGCCGCACCGGCCGTGATGGCGCCGATGCGCGCCGCCACCTGGATGGTGCTCCCGCCGCGGGCACGGATCAGCGTGAGCTCGCTGCGGTGGGCTCCGGTCAGCGCTACGGCGCCCACCAGCAGCAGGATCGCCATGGCGGCGGCGACGCCGGCCAGCAGCAGCGCGTCGGTGCTGCCGACGGCGGCCTCCGACGCCAGGAAGTCGCTGAGCGTCCCGGCTCCGTCGGCATTCAGCGTCGGCGGGTCCTCCAGCGGGGACGTTGTCGCCGCCTGCGCCGCCTCGCCGGCGTCGCCGCTGGTCAGCCTCGTCATCGCCGCCAGCATCCCGGGTGCCTGGGCGGCCGTCAGGCCGGCGGAGCGCACGGGGTAATCCCAGGTGACCGTGGCGATCGCCCCCGTGCACGCGCTCTGGACCGCGCCCAGCTCGTCCGGGCCGAAGAAGAACCCGGCGGCCCAGATCGTGGTACCGCCCTGCTTCAGCATGACCGGCGCGGCCAGCGCCGGGTCGCGGGTCCAGAACTGCGACGACGGGCCGGCCGGGCGCAGTACGCCGGTCACGCTCAGCACCAGCGACGGGTCGCCGGAGGGCATCGCCGGCAGCTGGCCGAGCCGGACCTGGGAGCCCGGCCGCAATCCGAACTGAGCGGCCGTGGCCGCGGTGACCGCGACCTGCACGACGGTCTGCCGGCCCGAAGGCGTCGCGCTCCGTGGCAGCGACCCGGAGATCAGGCGGGCGTGGCTGGCCAGCGCGCTTCGGTAGGCGACCTCGACCGCCGGCGGACCGCCCAGGACTGCGCGCGGCCGCGGGTTGAGCACCTGCAGGAACGGCATGGTCAGCCCGGCCCAGCGCTGCGCGGCGGGGGAGACCAGCGGCGGGCGGACGAAGCCGCCCATAGCGGCGCCCATGGCCTGAATCTGGCCGGCACCCATCGGCGCGCCCCCGGCGAGCTGCCAGTCGTCGGCGGCGGAGATGCCGAACGCGCCCGCCGAGGCCAGGGTCTGGGTCAGCGCGCCGTTCTGCAGCCTGGTGACCTCGCGGGGCCCGGCCGTCGCCAGGAACGCGCCGAGCAGCGCGATCAGGGCCAGGGCCAGGGCCGGTCCGGGCCCGGCCTCCCCGGCCAGCAGCCGCCTGACGCGGCTCATGTCTGCGATTCCAGCCGGGTGAGCGCGACCAGCCCGGCCCGCCGGGCCGGGCCCACCGCGGCGATGACGACCGGCACGGCGGCGATGACCACGGCCACGGCCACCGGCACGGCCAGCGGGACCTGCACCAGGACCGGCGGCTGCGGACGGGCCCCGGTGGCGGTGAGCGTCACCGCCGGGACGATCAGCCGGGCCAGCAGCGCGCCGAGGCCCAGCCCGGCCGCGGCCGCGGGCAGGCCGAGCGCCGCCTGCTCCAGGCAGAGCAGCCGGGTGAGCTGCCGCCGCGTCGCGCCGATCGTGGCCAGCAGCGCCATGTCCCGTGCCCGCTCGCTCGCGGTGGCAGCGGCGACGCCGAACCCGGCGGCGGCCAGGATCACGGCGGCGGCCGCGATGGCCAGCATTGCCAGTTGCGGGGCCGCCGACAGGGGGCTGGCCAGCAGCGACGCGGCGAGCTGCGAACGGCCGGCCGCCGTGGCCCCGCCCGGCAGACCGGCCGTCAGGAACGAGCTGTCGGTGCGCAGCCACCACTCGCTCACCGGCTGCGGCGGGGCGCCGGCGGCGGCCAGCGCCCGCTGCAGCCCGGCCTGGTCGACCACGACTCCGCCGCCGGGTCCGTCGATCGTGGGAAAGGCGGGGAGCACGCTCACCACGGTCACCGGCACGCTCACGTCGCCGACGCTGACCGGGAACCTGCTGCCCCGGCCCTGCCCGGTCGCGGCGGCGAACGCGGCGGTTACCGCGGCCGGCAGCGGCCCCGCCGGGCCCCGCGCGGTCACCGACACCGTCCCGGGCAGCGGGCTGGCCGGCGACCCGAACTGCGCCGGGGAGATGCCCGATCCGGGCCGGAACGCGATGCGCAGGCTCGTTCCGCTCGCCGTCGCGCTGGTGACCGCGGGCGGCCCGGTGACCTGTCCGGCGCCGTCGCTGGCCGAGAACGCCATCCGGCCGCGCGGCGAGCCCGCGGCGAACGGGACGCCGAAGCCGCCGTTCACGGCGGCCGCGCCGCGGACCGACTCGATGGTCAGCGTAGCGGCGGGCCGCGGCGCTGTCGGCATCGAGTACTGCAGCGAGAAGCCGGTGATCCGCAGCGGGTACGCGGCGGCGCGGCCCGGCGCGATCACGACCGCGAGCTGGTGCGCCAGGCCGTCCGCCGGAAGCTCGCCCGCCTGCTCCTGGTAGGTGATCCCGAAGGCGTCCGTCACCTCGACGAACAGCTCCGGCTGGGTGACCGCCCCGGCGCTGAGGCTGGCCGTGATGAGCAGGCGCGCGGGGCGGCCGGGAACCGCCGCTCCGGGCGGCGGCCCGGACGGAGCGAGCCTGCCGAACAGCGCCGCCGGCGACCCGCCCGCCAGGTCCGGCCGGATCGCGGCGACCGACCGCGCCTGCCGCGCGTCCAGGGCCAGCAGCGTGGCCGTGCCGGTGCCGGACAGCACGATCCCGGAACGGATCACCGGGGTGGCGCCGGTCACCCCTGGCGCCCGGCTCAGCGAGGCGACCCGGCCTAGCGCCAGCGGCGCCTGCGGCGACAGGGTGACCCGCTCGTCGGCGCCGGTGGTGAAGCTGGCCTGGTCCTGTGCCGAGCGCTGCCAGCTGCTCCACTGCGCCACCGCGAGCACTGTGGTGGCGACGGCGAGCACGGCGAGCAGCACCGGTCCTGCCTGGCGCAGCGGCCGCCGGCTGATCTGCCACGCCGCCACGGCCGCGGTCAGGTCCCGGCCGCGACTCGCGGCCCGGTCGCCGAGCCTGACCGCCAGCGGCAGCAGCCGCAGCAGCAGCACGGCGCCGGCCGCCAGAGCCAGCACCGGCGCGCTGACCAGGACCGGATCCAGGCCGATTGCCCCGTCCAGGCCGACCGAGACCGGGGCGGCGTAGTGCTCGAGCTGCCAGGCGGCCAGCGCGGCCAGGGCCAGCAGCGCGATGTCGCCTCCCGCCCTCGAGGCCGCTGCGAGCGCGGCCCTGCGGCCGCTCTGCGCCCGCTGGCGCACCGGCGAGCCCGCCGTCCGCAGCCACGGCAGGGCGATCACGACCGCGCAGCCTGCGGCCACGGCGGCCGCGGCCAGCCAGGCGACCGCCGGGAACGCGACCGGCAGCCGGAGGCCGCTGCGGCGCAGCGGTCCGTTGCTGGCCAGCGGCGGCAGAAGCAGGCCGCCGAGCAGCGGGCCGGCCACCACGGCCGGCAGGATCAGCAAGCCGGTCTCGGCCAGCCCGGAGCCGGCCAGCTGCCACCGCGACGCTCCCCGCGAGCGCAGCAGCGCGACCTCGCCGTGGCGCTGCCCGCTCAGCAGGACGGTGGCCAGTGCGAGCGTCGCCCCGGCGATGACCAGCAGAATCGCCGCCCCGATGGCCAGCTGGGAGCGGGCCACGACCAGGGCCGTGCCGAGCCCGGCCAGCAATCCGGGCAGGCTGGTGGCCGCGGTCTCGTTCGGCAGCGCGGCCGAGGAGCCGAGACGGTTCAGCCCGGACTGCACCCGGGACGCGGCGGCCTGCAGGCCGCCGGCTCCGAACCGGCTCGCGTCCGGCACGGCCGCCCAGGCGGCTGTGGTGACGGGGACCCGCCCGGCGGCCATCGCCGCCGGGCTCGTAACCAGCGGCTGGTACACCGAGAACCCGCCCGCCTGCTGCACTCCCGCCGAGCCGGAGCCGAGCAGCCAGTACGGGCTGGCCGGCCGGAGCGGGGCGTAGATCCCGGTGATGCGCACGCCGACCGCGGCGCCGCTAACCCCGTCACGCAGCCGCAGCGTCGTGCCGACGGTCAAGTGCAGGCCGCGCGCGAGCGCCTGCGATGCCGCCGCGGGCACCAGGTCGCCGGGGCCTGGCGACGAGCCTGGCCACGAGCCGGCCAGCAGGCTGGCGTGCCCCGGCAGGCCGGCCAGCGAGATCAGGTGGGTCTGGGCGTGCGGCAGGCCCAGGCCGGGCGGCACGTCCAGGTAGTCGGAGCTGACAGCCGACCAGATCGAGACGGGAACGCCGGGCAGCGCGCGCGTCAGCGTCGCCCGCACCGCCGCGTCGGCGCGCGCCGCCGCTGCCGTGGATGTGGCGGACGCGGTGACCGAGATCGTCGTCCCCGGGTCGCCCGCCAGTGACGTGCGCACCGCGTGGCTGCTGACCGCGGCCGAGAACGAGGCGAGCGCGGCCACTACGGCGGCGGCCAGCATGACCGTCGCCGCCGCGGCGCCCAGGGCCAGGCGGTGCGGCAGCAGGCGCCGGACGATCGCTGGCGCTTTTCGCACGAAGTCTCGTTGCCTCTCGGTACGTCTTTGCTTTTCTCGTTCCTACGTTCGGCCGCCGCGACCGGCAAGATCCGTGCCGCCCCGATCACTCTCACACGGCGCGAGCGGACGGATCCATAGCCGAGACCAGCCGGAAACCCTTTTGCGCACCCTAACGTTGCCCGGATCAACTCCTGGCCCGGCACTAGACTCCCTGGCGTGACCGCACCGTATCCTGCCGAGCTTCCTCCGCAGTACGCGCCGGCCGACGTGGAAGGCCGCCGGTACTCGCTCTGGGAGGAGCGCGGCCTGTTCGCCGCCGACGCGTCGTCGGACGCGCCCGCGTTCTCGATCGTCATCCCCCCGCCCAACGTGACCGGGTCGCTGCACATCGGCCACGCCCTCGACCACACGCTGATGGACGCCCTGATCCGGCGGCGGCGCATGCAGGGCTACAACGCGCTCTGGCTGCCCGGCATGGACCACGCGGGCATCGCCACCCAGAACGTGGTCGAGCGCGAGCTGGCCAAGGAGGGCCTGAGCCGGCACGACCTGGGCCGGGACGCCTTCGTCGAGCGAGTGTGGCAGTGGAAGGCCGAGTCCGGCGGCGCGATCCTCGGCCAGATGCGGCGCCTGGGCGACAGCGTGGACTGGTCCAGGGAGCGGTTCACGATGGACGCCGGGCTGTCCCGGGCCGTTCAGACGATGTTCAAGAGACTCTTCGACGACGGCCTGATCTACCGGGCCCAGCGCATCATCAACTGGTGTCCCCGCTGCCTGACGGCCCTGTCCGACATCGAGGTGGACCACACCGAGGACGAGGGCGAGCTGGTCTCGATCCGGTACGGCGACGCAGAGAACTCGATCGTCGTCGCCACCACGCGGGCCGAGACCATGCTCGGGGACACCGCGGTCGCCGTGCACCCCGACGACCCTCGCTATGCGCACCTGATCGGGACCGAGGTCGAGCTGCCGCTGTCCGGACGGCGTATCCCGGTGGTGGCGGACCCGCATGTGGACCCGGAGTTCGGCACCGGGGCAGTCAAGGTGACCCCAGCGCACGACCCAGACGACTTCGAGATCGGGCGCCGCCACGACCTGCCGAGCGTGACCATGATGGACGAGCGCGGCGTGATCACCGCGCACGGCCCGTTCCAGGGCCTGGACCGGTTCGAGGCCCGGCCCGCCGTGGTGGCCGCGCTGCGCGAGCAGGGCCGGGTGGTGGCCGAGCGGCGACCGTACCTGCACGCGGTGGGGCACTGCCAGCGGTGCGGGACGACCGTGGAGCCACGGCTGTCGCTACAGTGGTTCGTCCGCGTCGGCCCGCTGGCCAAGGCGGCGGGGGACGCTGTCCGTGACGGCCGGGTCCGGATTCACCCGGCCCAGCTGGCCGCCCGCTACTTCGACTGGGTCGACGACATGCACGACTGGTGCATCAGCCGCCAGCTGTGGTGGGGGCACCGGATCCCGGTGTGGTATTCGGCCGACGGGGACGTGGTCTGCGTCGGCCCGGACGAGGAGCCGCCCTCCGGTGCGGGCTGGCACCAGGATCCCGACGTCCTGGACACCTGGTTCTCTTCCGGGCTGTGGCCGTTCTCCACGCTGGGCTGGCCGGACGAGACCGCGGACCTGCGCACGTTCTATCCGACCAGCGTGCTGGTCACCGGCTACGACATCCTGTTCTTCTGGGTGGCCCGGATGATGATGTTCGGGTTGTACGCGATGTCGGCCGCAGAGCCGGCGCGCGCTGTGCCGTTCCGCGCGGTGGCCCTGCACGGCCTGGTCCGCGACCAGTACGGCAAGAAGATGTCGAAGTCGCGCGGCAACACCGTGGACCCGCTGGACTGGATCGAGCGGTTCGGTGCCGACGCCACCCGGTTCACGCTAGCCCGCGGGGCCAGCCCTGGCAGCGACATTCCGGTCAGCGAGGACTGGGTGGCCGGCGCCAGGAACTTCTGCAACAAGCTGTGGAACGCGGCCCGGTTTGCGCTGCTGAACGGCGCGGACGCGGCCGCCGACCTGCCCGCGCCCGGCGGGCTGAGCGCCGCCGACCGCTGGATCCTGTCCCGGCTCGCCTCGGTCACCGCCGAGGCGGATGACCTGTTCGACCAGTTCGAGTTCGGCAAGGCCTGCGACGCGCTCTACCACTTCGCCTGGGACGAGTTCTGTGACTGGTACCTGGAGCTGGCCAAGGCGACGCTCGCCGGGTCCGACCCGGCGGCCGCCGCGGCGACGAAGGCGGTGCTCGGGCACGTGCTCGACCGGCTGCTGCGGCTGATCCACCCGGTGATGCCGTTCGTCACCGACGAGCTGTGGACGAGCCTGACCGGGGGAGAGACGGTCATGGTGGCCGCCTGGCCGGGGGACCCGGGGGCCGGCACCGCCGCCGCGCTGCCCGCGCTCCCGCGGGATCCGGCCGCAGAGGCCGAGATCGAGGCGCTGATGCGGCTGGTCACCGAGGTGCGCCGGTTCCGGTCGGACCAGGGGCTGCGGCCCTCCCAGCCGGTGCCGGCCGCGCTGGAGGGGATTGAGGCCACGCCGCTGGCAGGCCACGAGGCCAGCATCCGGTCGCTGCTGCGGCTGGCCGCGCCCGGCGAGGCGTTCGCGCCCACCGCGTCGGTGCAGGCCGAAGGGGTCACCGTACGGCTGGACACCGCGGCGGCCATCGACGTCGGCGCCGAACGGCGCAGGGCCGAGAAGGATCTCGCGACCGCGCGGGCCGACCTGGCCCAGACCGAGCGCAAGCTGGCCAACCCGTCGTTCGTGGAGCGGGCGCCCGAGGCCGTGGTGGCGAAGAGCCGCGACCGGATGGCCGCCGCCCAGGCCGAGATCGAGCGCCTGGAGCAGCGCCTCGCCGCGCTGCCTTCGGGCTGACCTGCCCGGCCGAGCCGCGCTCTGCCGCCCACGCCCGGATTATGCCGGATGCGGCCTATGGGTCATGTGCTTGATGTGTACCGGTAGGCGTACTGTGAGCGGATGCATACCTTTAACCAGTTAAGGCGGCGCGGCGGCATGCTCGCGGCCGGCGTGGTGGTGCTAGGCCTCGCTGCCGCCGGCTGCGCGGGCACCAGCAGCGGGCCTGCCGCGAGCGGCGCGCCGATCACCGGCGGCACCGCTGTGCTGGCCGAACCGCCGTCCAGCACGCCGAACTACATCTGGCCGTACACCCCGAGCGCCGACTTCAGCGACATCAACACCTGGAACCTGCAGAACCTGATGTACCGGCCGCTGTACTGGTTCGGCCAGAACGGCCAGCCGACCGTGAACAACACGCTGAGCGTGGCCAAGCCGCCCGTCTTCAACGGCACCAAGGTGACGATCACGCTGAAGAACTACAAGTGGTCCAACGGCACCGCGGTGACCGCGCAGGACGTGGTCTTCTGGCTGCACATGGAGGCGGCCGAGCCGTCCAACTACGGCGGCTTCACGGGCTTCCCGACCAACGTGAAGGACATAACCGCTGTCAGCCCGACCGAGCTCACCATGGTCATGGACAAGCCGTACAACCACACCTGGTTCCAGTACAACGAGCTCAGCCAGGTCACGCCGATGCCGCTGGCCTGGGACCGCACCGCCACCGGCCCGGGCCACTGCACGACGTCGGTCAGCGGCTGCGGCGCGGTATTCAATTACCTGAACGCGCAGGCCAAGGACCTGAGCACGTACGCGACGTCGCCGATCTGGAGCATCGTGGACGGGCCGTGGAAGCTGAGCTCGTTCAACGCCGACGGGCACCTGTCGTTCGTCCCGAACAAGGCCTATACCGGCCCGGTCAAGCCGAAGCTGGCGGCGTTCACGGAGGTGCCGTTCACCACGGACTCGGCCGAGTACGACGTGCTGCAGTCGCCGAGCTCCAGCACCAAGATCGACGTAGGATACATCCCGCAGCAGGACGCCCCGGCCAAGCCGGCCAACGCGGCGGTCGGCCCGAACCCGCTGGCGTCCAAGGGCTACACGCTGTCGCCGTGGCCGATCTGGGGCATCAACTACTACGTGGTGAACTACCAGTCCACCACGGGCAACGCCCCGATCATCAAGCAGCTGTATTTCCGGGAGGCGCTGGCCTACGAGATGAACCAGGCGTCGGTGATCTCCGGGCCGCTGCGCGGGTACGGGACGGTGACCGTCGGGCCGGTGGCGGACAACCCGCCGAGCTCGTTCCTGTCGGCGCAGGGCAAGCAGGGTGACCCGTTCCCGTACAACCCGGGCAAGGCCAAGTCGCTGCTGACCGGCCACGGCTGGACCGTGGTCCCGAACGGCACCACGACCTGCGCCAACCCGAGCCTGTGCGGCCCGGGAATCAAGAAGGGCCAGCCGCTGAGCTTCACCATGCCCTACGCGACCGGGTTCGCCTGGCTCGCTTCGGAGATGCAGCAGCTTCAGTCCAACCTGGCGTCGGTCGGGATCAAGCTGAACCTCAAGCCCGAGCCCTTCGACCAGGTGACCTCGGTGGCCGGGGGCAACTGCGTGGTGACCAAGTCTTCCTGCGACTGGGACATGGGGGACTGGGGCGGCGGCTGGTCGTTCGCCCCGGACTACCTGCCCACCGGCGAGGAGCTGTTCCAGAGCGGCGCGGTGGCCAACTCCGGCGGCTACAGCGACCCGGCCAACGACGCGCTGATCGCCAAGACGCTCAGCAACTCGAACCTGCAGTACTTCTACAACTGGCAGAACTACCTGGCCAAGCAGCTGCCGGTGCTCTGGCAGCCGGATGCTGACTACCAGGTCACCGAGATCGCCAACGATCTCAAGGGCGTCACGCCGCAGAGCCCGACGCTCAGCCTCACCCCGGAGTACTGGTACTTCGTGAAGTAACGGATCCGGCGCGCGCGAGGCAGGTGGCCGGCGACCCAGGCCACCTGCCTTGCTTTTGTCCGCTGCTGGTCACTGTGCGCACGCGTCCGATAACGCAGCGGCGGCAAGTGTGTAACTGATCGGTCACGATTCGAAGTCCCCGCTGGTCAGAAGGCTCAAGCACACGGCCCTGGTCGTAGGTTGAGCCGGGACCAAGTGCTGGGACGGATAGCGCCGCATCGGTGGCGAGGGCAGTTCAGCAAGGCGTGCGCTCCGTCAGACCAGCACGGCCGGTCCGTTGTCGGAGCAATGCCCGGGGACGGTGAACGTCCGCCAGGGCGCACTCCCTGTGTCAAGGAGCCGCCATCATGTGGAGACCCCCACAGCAAGGCATATTCACGTTCGCGCGCCGCCGCGGCGCTCTTCGGGGCGGGATGCTCGCGGTCGGGATCGGGGCGGCGGCGATCGCCCTCGCCGCCGCGGGATGCACCAGCAACGGCGCGACGTCGGCCGGCAGCACGCCGGCCAAGGGCGGCACCGCCGTCTACGCGCTGCCGCCCGCGACCACGCCCAACTACATCTTCCCGTACGTGAGCAGCTCGTATATCAGCGACGCGAACATCTTCTATCTTCAGTCGCTGATGTACCGGCCGCTCTACTGGTTCGGCCAGAACGGCCAGCCGACGGTGAACAACTCGCTGAGCCTGGCCAAGCCGCCGGTGTTCAACGGCACCAAGGTCACGGTCACGCTGAAGAACTACAAGTGGTCCAACGGGACCGCCGTGACCGCGCAGGACGTCGCCTTCTGGCTCAACATGGAGGCGGCCGAGCCGGCCAACTACGGTGCCTACACCGGTTTCCCGGCCAACGTGAAGGACGTCACGGTGGTCAGCCCGACCGAGCTCACCATGGTCATGGACAAGGCCTACTCGCCGACCTGGTTCCAGTACAACGACCTGAGCCAGATCACCCCGATGCCACAGGCCTGGGACCGGACCGCGTCCGGGGCGAGCCACTGCTCGACCAAGGTCAGCGACTGCGCGGCGGTCTACAACTACCTGAACGCGCAGGCGAAGGACCTGACCAGCTACGTGGGCTCGCCGCTATGGTCGGTCGTGGACGGCCCGTGGAAGCTGAGCGCGTTCAACGCCGACGGGCACGTGTCGTTCGTGCCGAACAAGTCCTACTCCGGCCCGGTCAAGGCGAAGCTTGCCGGGTTCCAGGAGGTGCCCTTCACCACGGACTCGGCCGAGTACAACGTGCTGCAGTCGCCGAGTTCCAGCACCAAGATCGATGTCGGCTACCTGCCGTCGCAGAACGCCCCGGCCAAGCCGGCCGGATCGGCGGTGGGCTCGAACCCGCTGTCCG
>Ga0335074_10012338_pt1 | contig 11981 bp, 10 predicted proteins | sample Lox_Sample_23_FD_206715 | JGI IMG/M metagenome (GOLD analysis project Ga0335074, IMG submission 206715) | Soil microbial communities from Loxahatchee National Wildlife Refuge, Florida, United States - Lox_Sample_2.3 | ecosystem: Environmental > Terrestrial > Soil > Wetlands | place: USA...
GTCCATCCGCAAGTACACTGCCGACCGGTCAGGCCCGCGGCCCTCGGTCATGCCGAGCACCTTGGTGCCGAACTCCCGCCAGGCGTCGGGGTCAGTGGCAGCGATGCGCAGGTAGCCGAGCGAGCTGATCAGGCTGCTCATTGATCGCTGCCTGTCAGGAACCTGAGCGTCAGCTCGTTGAACTCGTCGAACTTCTCGAGCTGCGCCCAGTGCCCGCAGCGGCCGAACACGTGCAACTGGGCATTGCGCAGCTGCTTGAGCGCGATCAGCGCGCCGTCCAGCGGGTTCACCCGGTCCTCCCGGCCCCAGATCAGCAGCACCTCGTGGCGCACCCGGTGCGCCTCTCGCCATAGCATCCCATCCTCGGCGAACTCGCCGAAGAACGACGCGCCCATCGCCGCCATGCCCGCAAGCGCTTCCGGCCGGCTCGCGGCCGCGAAGCGCTCGTCGATGAGCTCATCGGTGACGAGGCGCTGATCGTGCACCATGATGCGGAGGAACGCGGCCATCTTGTCCCGGCTCGGACCCGGCGGCGCGGCGAACTCCATCAGCCGCCTGACACCCTCGGTCGGGTCGGGGGCGAGCACGTTCACGGTGAGGCCGCCGGGCCCCATCAGGACCAGCCGGCCCGTCCGGCCGGGATAGTCGAGCGCGAACCGCAGCGCCGTCCCGCCGCCGAGCGAGTTGCCGATGAGGTGCACCTTCTCGACGCCGAGGTGGTCGAGCAGGCCGGCCAGCGTCTGCGCGGCGACGGTGAAGAAGTGCCCGGTAACCGGCCGGGCGGCGGTGCCGCCGAAGCCGGGCAAGTCCATCATCAGGGCGCGGAACCGGCTCGCGACGACCGGCATGGTGCGGCCGAAGTTGCTCCACGACGACGCGCCCGGTCCGCCACCGTGCAGCAGAACGACCGCTTGCGCAGACCCCGCACCGGAGTCGTAGTAGCGGACCGGCAGCCCGCCGATCTCCGTCGTCAGCGCTGTCATGACCGAGGTCACAGCATCGCGTCAGCCGGAACCGGCAGGCCGAACTCGCCGCCGCCGTACATGGACAGGGCGCGCTCCGGGTCGTTGATGGCGTGCACTCGTCCTGCGTGCGCGTCTCGCCAGAACCGCTGGATCGGCGTGCCGACCTTGAGTGCGCGGCCGCCTGAGTTCTCGAACAGCTGATCCACGGCCCGGATCGACTGCGCGGTGCCGCGAACCTGGTCCCGGCGCACGCGCAGCCTGAGGTCGACCGGGATGAGCTGACCCGCCCTGGCGTAGCCCATCAGCTCGGTCATGTTGCGCTCCAGCGCCTGCCAGGCTCCGTCGATCTCGGCGGCTGCCTCGGCGACCCGCACCTGCGCGAACGGATCTTGCGCCGCCTTCTGCCCGACGTAGGCGACGCGCACCCGCTCCCGGGTATAGGTGACATGCGCCTGGTACGCACCGGCTGCCATGCCGATGATCGGCGTCGTGATCGAGTACGAGAACACCGATCCGTACGGAAGCCGGTACAGCGGGCCCTGGTTGAGCTGCTGGCCGGGCACGACGAGCTTGGACACGTCCACGAAGCTCAGTGACCTATGGGCCGGCACGAACACGTCGCTGACGACGATGTCGTTGCTGCCGGTGCCGCGAAGTCCGACGGTGTCCCAGACATCCTCGATGACGTAGTCGGCCCGCGGGAGAAGGAAGGTGCGGAAGTCGATTGGCCGGTTCTGCTCGTCGGTGACGATCTGGCCGAGCAGCACCCAGCTGGCGTGGTCGCAGCCCGAGGAGAAGCTCCACCGGCCGCTGACCAGATGCCCGCCGTCGGCTGGGACGGCCTTGCCGGTCGGCGCGTACGACGACGAGATGCGGGTCGCCTGGTCGTCGCCCCAGACATCACGCTGTGCCTGCGCAGGGAACAGCCCGACATGCCAGGGGTGCACGCCGAGCACGGAGGCCACCCAGCCGGTCGAGCCGCAGGCGCTGGCGATCAGTCGCACTGCGGTATAGAAGATCAGCGGATCAGCTTCGAATCCACCGAATGCGGCTGGCTGCAGCAGCCGGAAGAACCCCGTTCCCTCCAGGGTCTTGATCGAATCGGCCGGCACCAGCCGCGCGTTCTCGGTCTCCTGGGCACGCTCTCGCAGGACCGGAAGGAACTCGCGGACGGCCTCGATGACCTGGTTACCCACGCTCTCCGCCACTCCGGTGCCCTCCGCTCAGCGCGCGGCCACCCCTGCCGCTAGCCGCACAATACCCCTAGACTAGAACGTGTTCTAGGGAGGCCGCATGGACCAGCACACGGGGGTGCGCAGCATCGAGGCGGGCACCCCGCCGGCGCGGTACGCCCGCGGCTGGCACTGCCTGGGCCTGGCCGCGCCGTTCCGCGACGGCAGCCCGCACGGCGTCGAGGCGTTCGGCACGAAGCTGGTAGTGTTCGCGGCCGAGGACGGGACAGTGCACGTGCTGGATGCGTTCTGCCGGCACATGGGCGGCGACCTGAGCCGCGGCACGATCAAGGGGCACACGATCGCCTGTCCGTTCCACGACTGGCGCTGGCGCGGTGACGGCAAGTGCGCTGGCATCCCGTACTCGCGCCGGGTGCCGGTGGCCGCCCGCACCAGGTCCTGGCTGACCATGGAGATCAACCGGCAGTTGTTCGTGTGGAACGACCCAGAGGGCAACCCGCCGCCCGCTGACGTGACGATCCCGCGAATCGACGGCGCCTACTCCAGCGACTGGTCCGGCTGGACCTGGGACTCAGTTGTGGTGGACGCGAACTGCCGGGAGGTGGTCGACAACGTCGTGGACATGGCGCACTTCTTCTATATCCACTTCGCGTTCCCGACCTACTTCCGGAACGTCTTCGAGGGGCACATCGCCTCGCAGTACCTGCGGACGCGGTCCCGGCCGGACTACAGCCCGGACGACTCCGGCGAGATCGGCCTTACCTCGGAGGCCGCCTACTACGGGCCGTCCTACATGATCGATTACCTGAGCTACGACTATCACGGCGTCCCGATGGACGCGGTCCTGATCAACTGCCACTATCCGGTGACGCCGGAGAGGTTCGTGCTCCAGTGGGGGGTCATCGTCAAGAAGCTGCCGGGGTTGTCTGCCGAACAGGCGGACAAGGTGGCGGGCAAGTTCGCCAAGTTCGTCGGGCTCGGGTTCCAGCAGGACGTGGACATCTGGACGCACAAGAGCCGGATCGACAACCCGCTGCTCTGCGCCGACGACGGGCCGGTATACCAGCTGCGCCGCTGGTATGAGCAGTTCTATACCGACGCCGCGGCCGTTCCGGCCGACATGGTCGCCCGGCACGAGTTCGAGGTCGACACCAGCAGGGCGGTCGAGACCTGGGAGGCAGAGGTCGCGGCCAACCTGGCGGCCCGGCAGGGCGATCAGGTTGAAGCTGGCCCAGTCTGATCATGAGGCTGGACGAGCGGCACTCCCGGTACTGTCCGGTGACCTGCGGCGCCTGTGGTGCTGTCGTGCTGGCAGCCAAGTTCAGCATCCAGCACACCAGCGTGCAGTGGGATGCAGCGGCGGTCGGGCAGTGCGCGGAGTTCGCCCGGCGGGCCTCGACCGGCGAGCAGACGGCGCTGATCGAGCGGTGTGAGGCGATGCGGGACAGCATCGAGGTGGCAGTGGAGGCTGGCCTGCTGCCGGTGGCCCCGCCATGAACGGGTCGGCGGCACAGGGGCCTGCCTTCTACCGGCTGCGGGTGGCGGAGGTCGTGCAGGAGACCGCCGAGGCGTGCTCGCTGGTGTTCGACGTGCCGCCCGAACTGGCCACGGCGTTTCACTACGAGCCGGGTCAGTTCCTGACACTGCGGATCCCGAGCGAGCGGACCGGCTCCGTGGCGCGCTGCTACTCGCTGTCCAGTTCGCCGCTGACGGGCGACCCGCTCACCGTCACGGTGAAGCAAACGCGCGATGGATACGCGTCCCGCTGGATCGCGACCACTGTCGGGCCAGGAACGGAACTCGATGTGCTGCCGCCGGCCGGCATGTTCGTGCCGTCCTCGCTCGACGACGACTTCCTCCTGCTAGCCGCGGGCAGCGGCATCACGCCGGTGATGTCCATCCTCAAGTCCGTGCTGGCGGCCGGGCGCGGCCGCATCGTTCTCGTCTACGCCAACCGGGACGATCGCGCGGTGATCTTCGGCGCTGCGCTGAAGGAGCTTGCCGCCGAGGCAGGCTCCCGGCTGCTGGTCGTGCACTGGCTGGACGTGCTGCAGGGCCTTCCGACGGGGGACGGCCTGCTGCCCCTGGTGCGGCCGTTCGCGGCGTACCAGATCTATGCCAGCGGTCCCGACCCGTTCCTGACCGTGGTCCGGCAGGCGGCAGCGGCAGTCGGTGTACCGCCGCGCGGCGTCCGGGTCGAGCGCTTCCTGTCGCTCCAGCACAACCCGTTCGACGCGCCGGAGCCCATCGCGGCCGGGGTGGCGGCGACGCTTGAGGTCACCCTGGATGGCGGAACCCGCTCGCTCGACTGGCCGGCCGGCCGCCGGATGCTCGACGTGCTCCGCGACGCCGGCCTGGATGCGCCGTTCTCCTGCCGCGAGGGCATCTGCGGCGCCTGCGCATGCCAGCTCACCGGAGGCAAGGTGGACCTGCTGAACAACGAGGTGCTCGAGGACGCCGATCTGGCCGACGGTTACATCCTGGCCTGCCAGTCGGTTGCGCTGAGCCCCGAGGTGAGTATCAGCTACGAATAACGAACCAGGACCACTGACCAGGTAAGAGGAGGACCGGTGGCCGTCACGTACGACGCCGAGTTCGCGGCGGCGGTGGCCGCGGCAGGCGGACCGGGTCCGCGTGCTGCGGTCGTTCTGATGCTGCGGGCGTGCTGATGGAGTTCGACTTCGTCGTCGTCGGCAGCGGCGCCGCTGGCATGACGGCGGCGCTGGCCGCGGCCAGGCGCGGCCTGAGCGTGGTCGTCATCGAGAAGACCGAGTACTTCGGCGGCTCCACGGCACGATCAGGAGGCGGGGTGTGGATCCCCGGTAACGCGGTACTGCGGACGGCGGGCCGGGCTGACACTGCGCAGCAGGCAAGCGACTACCTGGCCTACGTGGCGGGCGAGTCGGTGCAGGCCAGCCTGCGCGCCGCGTTCCTTGAGCACGGTCCGGCCATGCTGGACGAGGTCCTGGCCAGCACGCCGCTGCGATTCGCCTGGGTGCCGGGTTACTGCGACTACTACCCGGAGGCGCCCGGTGGTCAGGCAGCCGGACGATCTGTCGAGCCCGTGCCGCTTGACGGGCGCCGCGTCCTTGGTGCCGAACTGGCCCGACTGCGGCCGCCCTACCTGCCCGCACCGGCCGGCTTCACCGTCACTCAGGCGAACTACCGCTGGCTGAGCCTCGGCACCTCGCATCCACGTGCGATCACGACCACCGCGCGCGTCACCGGCCGGATGATCGTGTCCAGGGTGCGCGGACGCCAGTTGCTCAGCATGGGGCAGGCACTGGCCGCCGGGCTGCGGGCAGGCTTGCTGCGAGCCGGCGTGCCGGTCTGGCTCGACACCCCGATGACCAGCCTGGAGTTCGACCGGGGCCGGGTTATCGGGGTGACAGTCGAGCGGGACGGGAAGTCGGAACAGGTGCGGGCCAGGCGCGGGGTGCTGCTGGCTACCGGTGGCTTTGAGCGCAACGCCGGCCTTCGCCAGCGGTTCCAGCGGCCTCCGATTGGCGCTGACTGGACGGTGGGATCGCCAGGAAACACCGGGGAGGGCATCCTGGCGGGCGCGGAAGCTGGCGGCGTGCTTGAGCTGATGGACGACGCCTGGTGGGGGCCGTCGATCCCGTTGCCGAGCGGGCCGATCTTCTGCCTGGCTGAGCGCAGCCTGCCTGGCTGCATCCTGGTCAACGCCGCGGGGGAACGGTTCGTGAACGAGTCCGCCCCGTACGTGGACGCTGTGCACGCCATGTACGAGAAGCACACCGAGGACGAGCCGCACATCCCGTGCTGGCTGGTCGCGGACCAGCGGTACCGGAACCGGTACGTGTTCACCGGCATCCCGCCGCGCAAGCCGCTGCCGCGGCGCTGGCAGCGCGCTGGGGTCGTGCTCAGGGCTGACTCGCTCGCTGAACTGGCCGGGCTGATCGGCGTGCCCGCTGACGGGCTGGCCAAGACCGTGCAGAAGTTCAACGAGTACGCCAGGACAGGCAAGGACGGCGACTTCGGCCGCGGTGACTCGGCGTACGACCGCTATTACGGCGACCCGAACTGCAAGCCGAACCCTAACCTGGCCCCGCTTGCGCAGCCGCCCTACTATGCGATCCAGATCGTGCCTGGCGACCTTGGCACGAAAGGCGGCCTCCGCACTGATGAGCGTGCCCGTGTCCTGCGCGCGAACGGCAGCGCCATCGACGGGCTGTATGCGGCTGGCAACACCAGCGCCATGGTGATGGGGAGAAGCTACGCCGGCCCGGGCGCGACCATCGGCCCGGCGATGACGTTCGGCTATCTCGCCGCACTGGACGTGCACAGCTCCTCATCTTGACAAGGTTTCTCTCGAGAGCTTAGTTTCGAGAGGTGTCTCTCGAAACTCCAGCCGAAGTGGCCCCTGACGCTGACGTGTCGTCCGACCCCGTCGTGCGGAAGGTCACGGACGCTCAGACGCTCCGGGCGCTGGCGCACCCTGTCCGCATCGCGATCATCGAGGAGCTGGTCTTCGGCGGCCCGCTGACCGCCACCGAGGTCGGCGACCGCATCGGCGAGTCGGCCACCACCTGCTCCTTCCACCTGCGTCAGCTAGCCAGGTACGGTTTCGTCGAGGAGGCGGGCGGCGGCAAGGGCCGGGCCAGGCCATGGCGGCTCACCTCGATCGGCTTCAGCATCGGTGCACATGACGACGCCGAGTCCGAGATCGCCGCGGACGCGCTGCTGCGCGTGATCCGCGAGCGTCAGCTCGCCCGGTTTGAAGAGTGGCTGCGCAGCAAGGCGAGCTACTCCCGGGAGTGGCGGCGCGCGGCGGACAGCAGCGAGTACCTCTTCTACCTGACTGTCGAGGAACTTCAGCAGCTCAGCCACGACCTTCACGCGATTCTCAGGCCCCGGTTCCGGGAGCGCCTCACCCGTCCTGAGCTACGGCCATCAGGCGCGCTGCCGGTCGAGATGCTGATCTTCAGCTACCCGATCCAGCCTCCGGCCGCGATCGGTGACAAGGCACCCGGCCAGCAGTGAGCCACGAGACTGCGCTGGGCCAGGAGACTGAGACGACGGGGCAGCCGATCACCCCCGCGCCGGTCAGCGCGCCGGTCAGCGCGCCGGTCACCGCGCCAGTGCCGCTGAGCCGCAATGGCGGCTTCCGGATGCTGTGGATCGGCCAGTTGCTGTCCGACACCGGCACCAACGTCGCGCTCATCGCCTACCCGCTGCTGATCCTGGCGCTGACCCATTCGGCTGGCATCGCTGGCGCGGCCGGGACGGTCCGGCTGCTCGTTCAGCTCGTGATCGGCCTGCCGGGCGGCGCGCTGTCGGACCGGTTCGACCGCAGGCTAACCATGATCGTCTCCGACGCCTTCCGGGCTGGTCTGCTGGTCCTGCTCGCTGTGCTCGTCCTGCTGCACCAGGCGAGCTGGCCCGTCGTCATGATCGTTGCCGCCCTCGACGGCGCTGCCAACGTCCTGTTCGACCCGGCCGCTAACGCCGCACTGCCTGGCATCGTGGCTGACTCGCAGCTCGAGCAGGCGTGGGCGGCGACCGAGGCGAGGAGCTACGCGGCCAGCCTCGCCGGGCCGGCGCTGGGCGGCGTCCTGTTCGGGCTTGGCAGCGCCGTGCCATTCCTCGGTGATGCGCTCTCCTATCTGGTTTCCGTCGGTACCGTGAGCCGGATCCGTGGCCGGTTCCGGCCGGAGCGGAGCGCCAACCCGACGAGCATCTGGCAGGAAGTGGGCGAAGGGCTACGGCTGGTCTGGCATAACCGGCTGCTCCGGGGTGTCGTGGTGCAGGCGCCGCTGATCAACTTCGCCTTCACCGGCATGATCTTCACGATCACTCTCGCCTTGCGCCAGCACGGCACGTCCCCGTACGTCATCGGCCTCGCCCAGGCCGGAGTGGGCGTCGGCGGGCTACTGGGCGCGCTTGCTGCGCCGAGCATGCAGGGGCGGTTCCGGCTCTCTCAGCTGACGGTCGCGCTGACCGTAATCGGAACGGGCCTGTTCGGCGTGGCGGCGCTGCTACTGCCCTCCGCCCTCGTCGCCGCACCGGTTGCGATCGCCGTCCTGGCCGCGCCGACGGCTAACGCCGCGCTCTTCGCCGCGATGCTCCGGGCGGCACCAGAAAACCTGCGCGGCCGGGTGAACAACACGGTCATCCTCGCCGCCACCGGCCTCGCTGCCCTCGCGCCGCTGACCAGCGGACTGCTGGTCGAGCACGTGTCAGGGCGGTGGGCAATGCTCGCCTTCGCGGTGACGCTCGGCGTCGCGGCGGTGATCTCGGTCCTGTTCCGCGACGCCTGGGACGTCCAGCGGTCAGCTTCGGAGCCGCCAGAGGGCGCGGACCCGACGGTCAGTCCGGCCCCAGAATGAGCCCGCTGGTCGGCACGCCGGTGCCGGCCGTCACGAGCACCGGCCCGTCGCCCGGTACCTGGTTCACCGCCACGCCACGCACCTGGCGGACCGCTTCGGCGATGCCATTCATGCCGTGCAGATAACCCTCGCCGAGCTGACCGCCATGCGGGTTCAGCGGCAGTGCCCCGCCCAGCTCGATCGTGCCGTCCGCGATGAAGTCCTTCGCCTCGCCGCGCGGGCAGAAGCCCAGCTCCTCCAGCTGCATCAGCACGTACGGGGTGAAGTGGTCGTACAGCACAGCGGTCCGGATGCCGGCCGGGCCTGTCCCGCTTCGCGCCCACAGCTGCCGGGCGACCACTCCCAGCTCCGGCAGCCCGGTCAGGTCATCGCGGTAGTAGCTGGTCATCGTGTACTGGTCCGGACCGCTGCCCTGCGCAGCGGCGCGGATCACGACGGGTGCTTCGGGCAGGGAACGTGCTCGTTCCAGGCTGGTCACGAGCACCGCAACCGCGCCGTCCGTCTCCTGGCAGCAGTCCAGCAGCCGCAGCGGCTCGCAGATCCACCGCGATTCCTGGTGCTCAGCTAGCGTGATCGGGCGCTGGTAGAACCAGGCGGCCGGGTTGGTAGCCGCGTGCTTGCGGTCGGCGACGGCGACAGCGCCGAAGTCCGCGCTCGTCGCGCCGTACACGTGCATGTAGCGGCGGGCCGCCATCGCCACGGTCGCCGCCGGGGTAGCGAGGCCCATCGGGTAGTGCCACGCGTTGTCGAGAGCGGACGACGTCGCGCCTTGGACGGCACCGCCTGGAGCTGGACCCACGGGGACCTGGCCGAAGCGGCGGCCGGATCGTTCGTTCAGCGCCCGGTAGCAGACCACGACGCTGGCCGCACCGGTAGCGACCGCCATCGCGGCCTGGTGCACGGTGGCGCAGGCGGCGCCGCCCCCGTAGCCGATCAGGCTGAAGAAAGTCAGCTCGCCCGCCCCGATCTCGCGCGCCACCGCGATCTCGGCGTTGCTGTCCATGCTGAAAGTGACCAGGCCATCCACGTCGGCCGGAGTCAGCCCGGCGTCGTCGATGGCGGCGCGGACGGCCTCGACGGCCAGCTTCAGCTCGCTGCGCCCGGACGCCTTGGAGAACTCGGTCGCCCCGATCCCGGCGATCGCGGTGTTCCCGGGCAACTCAGGACCGCCCCGGGCGTGCCGTGCTTGCCAGCCGGACTGTGCCGGTCACGTGGTTGCCGAGGCTGCAGGATCCGGTGACCGCGACAACCTGCTCAGCTTCGGACCTCTCGCAGACCTGCCCGGAGAACGTGAGCGTGTCGCCGGCGTGGCACGGCACGCCGAGCCGGATCGAGACGCCGCGCACGACCGCGTCCGGTCCGGCCCAGTCGGTGACGTACCGCTGCACCAGGCCAGTCGTGGTCAGGATGTTGAGGAAGATGTCCTTGCTGCCGGCCGCGAGAGCGAAGTCCCGGTCGTGATGCACCGGATAGAAGTCGCGGGTGGCGATCGCGGTGGCGACCACGACTGTCGGCGTTACCCGGATCGTCAGCTCGGGCAGAACGCCACCCTTTCCTCCGTCGTCGGGTCGCCAGCCCGGCAGCACCAGGTCGTCGTCGATGCGGATGAACCGCGTCCGGACGGGAAGGCCGATGCGCACGTCGTCAGGCTTGATGCCGGTTAGTTCAGCCATGAGGCGGACACCTTCATCCAGTTCGACCAGCGCGACGACGATCGGCAGTTCCTTGCCCGGAACTGGCGGGTGCCTGTGCACCACGTAGCTGTAGACAGTGCCGGTACCCGCAGCGACCTGGTAGCCCTGGTTATGCGTCGCACCGCAGCTCAGGCAGGCTGGCCCGGGCGGATGGCGGAGCGCGCCGCACTCGCCGCAGCGCTGGACGCGTAGTTCCCCGATCCGGGTGCCAGCCCAGAAGAACTCGGTGTCGCTAGAGGTAGCGGGTCGCATAACCGCCGCGGGCGTGACCGGGGCCGGTGCTGTCGGGGCCTGTGCTGTGGGGGCCGGTGCCGTCGGGGGCACACCGGTCCGGAACTTCAGCACGCGCCAGTCCATCGCCGCGACCGGCTCGTCGCCTGAGTACCAGACGTTCCTGGTCGTGACGAACCAGCCAACACCGAGCGCGGTGCGTTTCGGCCCGGCGATATCGGTCAGCTCGGAGCGCAGGCTGAGCAGTTCGCCGTGGTGCAGGTACCGGTAATAGGTCTGGTCGCAGTTGGTAGCGACGACCGAGCTGAATCCTGCCTCGTCCAGCACCCGCATCAGCTGGCCGAGCGGGTCGCTGTCGGCATCGGCCGGATGCTCGCCGTTTCCCTTCCGGGCAATAAGCCCCGGCATCGTCCACACCTGCACCATGGCCGGCGGTGCGACGAGTTGCCCGTGCGCCGACCTGTTGGCGAACTCGGCATCGGTGTACAGCGGGTTGGCGTCGCCCATGGCGTCCGTCCAGTTGCGGATCGCTGCCATGTTCACCGGGTCCCTGGCCAGCCGCGGCGCGCTCGGCCCCGCTGCCTTGAGCTTCTCCGCCGCCGCCAGGATCCGGTCCGCCAGGATCTGGTCCGCCGGGATCTGGTCCGCCAGGATCTGGTCCGCCGGGATCTGGTCCGGCGTCATCGCGGCACCCTCGGCAGCTTCAGCCCGGCTGTCGCGATCAGCTCGCGTTGCACCTCGTTGACTCCGCCGCCGAACGTGAGCACGGTGTTCCGCTTGTTCTGGACATCCAGCCAGCGGGCCAGCTCCGCGGTGTCCTCCTCGGCCAGATCGCCCTGCCTGCTGACAAGTTCGGCCAGCTCAGCCCCTATCTGCTGCGCCTGCTCTGATCCGAACACCTTGGTCACCGAGGCGTCCGCCACGTTCAGCGTCCCGGTCGTGGCCACCTGCCAGTTGAGCAGCTCGTTGATGCGCTCGGCGGCGCGGGCCCGGGCCAGCGGGCGCCGCACGTCGCTTTGCTCGAGCAGGGAGCGGCCGCCCGGGCCGGTCCGGCCGGCGGCCCAGTCCCTGACGCGGTCGTGCAGCGCGCCGAGCCGCCCGGACGGCCCGAGCATCACCCGCTCGTGATTGAGCTGCTCCGTGATGAGCCGCCAGCCCGCGTTCTCCTCGCCTACCAGCATCGTGATGGGCACTCGGACGTCGGAGTAATAGGTGGCGTTCACATGATGCGCGCCGTCGTGCGTGATGATCGCGGTCCAGGAATAGCCGGGGTCAGTGGTGTCGACGATCAGGATGGACAGCCCCTTGTGCCGGGGGGCCTCCGGATCGGTGCGACACGCCAGCCAGACGTAGTCGGCGTCGTGCCCGCCTGTGGTGAAGATCTTCTGCCCATTCACCAGGTAGTAATCGCCATCGCGGACTGCCCTGGTGCGCAGCGAGGCCAGGTCGGTGCCCGACTCGGGCTCCGTGTACCCGATGGCGAAATGCAGCTCACCGGCCAGGATCTTCGGCAGGAAGAACGCCTTCTGTGCTGGCGTGCCATGCGCC
>Ga0335074_10012339_pt1 | contig 11980 bp, 9 predicted proteins | sample Lox_Sample_23_FD_206715 | JGI IMG/M metagenome (GOLD analysis project Ga0335074, IMG submission 206715) | Soil microbial communities from Loxahatchee National Wildlife Refuge, Florida, United States - Lox_Sample_2.3 | ecosystem: Environmental > Terrestrial > Soil > Wetlands | place: USA: Florida...
CCTTTTTCAGGGGCGCGCCGTTTGCTTCATAAGCCCTTTAGCTTCTTGGTGGCCGAGGTGGGGGTCGAACCCACACGAAGAGTGAACTTCGCCAGATTTTGAGTCTGGTGCGTCTGCCAGTTCCGCCACTCGGCCCAAGCCTGGCTCGAATGTTAGTTTAGCATTCCGCGCCGCCCTCGCCCGCCGTGCTTAGATAGATCGATGTCCTTCCTTGACCTGCTGCTCGGCAAGCCGCTTGCGAATTGGGAAGAACGTGGCGAACGCATTGGCCCGGCCGCGGGTATTCCCATCTTTGGCCTCGACGCGCTGAGTTCCGCCGCATACGGGCCGGAAGCGGCGCTCACCATATTAATTCCGCTCGGCGCGATGGGCGTCGCGAACATCGTCCCCATCAGCATCGCCATTATCGCGCTGCTCACCATCGTCTTCTTTTCCTATCGCCAGACCATCGATGCGTATCCCGCAGGTGGCGGGTCCTACACCGTCGCTCGCGAAAATATCGGTGCCCGCGCCGGGCTGCTGGCCGCCGCCGCTCTGCTGATTGACTACGTGCTGACCGCAGCGGTCGGCATCTCTGCCGGCGTCGGCGCATTGGTCTCAGCCGTTCCCTCGCTGCAACGCCACACTCTGATCCTCTGCCTCGGAATTCTGGTGGTCATCACCATTATCAATTTGCGTGGGCTCCGGGAGGCGGGCGGCGTTTTCATGGTCCCCACCTATCTTTTTCTCGGCACCCTCTTGATCACCATTCTCAGCGGCATCTTCAAAACGCTGGTGGCGCACGGCGCTCCCATGCCTGTGGTCGCTCCTCCCGCCATCGGCGCAGCGACGGCTACGGCCGGTGCGTGGCTGTTGATGAAAGCCTTCGCCAGCGGTTGCACCGCGCTCACCGGAGTGGAAGCCGTCAGCAACGGCGTTCGCGCTTTTCGCGAACCAACCACCATAAACGCGAAGCGCACACTCACCGTAATCATCGGTCTGTTGGTCATCCTGCTGGCGGGCATCGCGTGGCTGGTGAAGGTCTATCAGATCGCCGCCACCGATCCCGGCGCGTCCGGCTATCAGAGTCTGCTTTCCATGCTGGTAGCCGCCGTGGCGGGCAAGGGCGTCTTTTACTACGTCACCATTTCCTCCATTTTGTTGATTCTCTCGCTCTCGGCCAATACCGCGTTCGCGGATCTGCCGCGCCTCTGCCGCATCATCGCGCTCGATGGCTATCTGCCGCGGTCGCTCGCGAACTTGGGCCGTCGCTTGGTGTTTTCCGAAGGAATTCTCGCTTTAGCGGTCCTGACCGCGTTGCTCCTGGTCATCTTCGGCGGCGTTACGGACCGGCTGATCCCCCTTTACGCCGTTGGTGCGTTCCTGGCCTTCACACTCTCGCAGCTCGGGATGGTGTTTCATTGGAAACGAGTGCGCGGCCCGCACGCGCTGCGCTACATGTTCATCAACGGACTGGGCGCGCTAGTTACCGGAATCACGGTCCTGGTGGTTCTTGTCGCGAAGTTCGTCGATGGCGCCTGGATCACCATGCTTCTTATTCCAGGCCTGCTTTTATTGATGTACGCGGTCCGCCGGCATTATGACCGGGTGAGCGCGGAAGTCGCGGATTCCTCGCCGCTCGACCTCACTCACTTTCGTCCCGCGGTGGTGGTTGTGCCGCTCGAGCGCTGGAGCGCCATAGCGAAAAAAGCGCTCATCTTCGCGCTCTCGATTTCACCCGAAGTTGTCGGCGTTCACGTGGAATGCGAATGGACCGAGCAGATAAAAAAAGAATGGCTGGAGTTCGTTGAAAAGCCGGTGCAGGAAATCGGGCTCTCCGCGCCCCGTCTCGCGATTTTGCCGTCGCCCTACCGCTATGTCAGCAGCCCGATCGTAGATTATGTGCTCGACCTGCAGAAGAAGGATCCCGATCGCCAGCTCGCCGTTGTGATTTCCGAGCTGGTGGAGAGGCACTGGTATTATTATTTCCTCCACAACCAGCGCGCCGCCGCGCTCAAAACGCTGCTTTACGTCAAGGGGAGCCAGAAAATCGCAGTAGTGAACGTGCCCTGGTACATCGAGTAGAAGGGCCTTCTTTAGCACGCGACGCGCTAAGGTGTTGCGCTAAGGGCACGCGGTCCGATGTACGCTGCTATCCTAATCGTGTTAACCAAAGCAGCATGAGACCCTACGGAGTGAGGAGAACACGATGCAATTGGGAATGATCGGTTTGGGACGAATGGGCGCCAATATGGTGCGGCGCTTGATACGGGCGGGACATGAATGCGTCGTTTTTGACATGAATCCCGGGAACGTCGCCGAACTTGGCAAGGAAGGCGCCGCCGGATCGAGTTCGCTGGATGAGTTCCTGAGCAAGCTCAAACCGCCGCGCGCGGTTTGGCTGATGGTGCCGGCTGCCGTTGTCGACAAGACGCTGGAACAGCTCGCCCCACGCATGCAATCAGGCGACATTATCATCGACGGCGGCAATTCGTATTACATTGACGACATTCGGCGCGCCCAGGAACTGCAGCCGCGCGGCATCCATTACGCCGATGTGGGAACCAGCGGCGGAGTCTGGGGGTTGGAGCGTGGCTACTGCCTGATGATCGGCGGTGAAACGGACATCATCAAACATCTGGATCCGATCTTCAAGACGCTGGCTCCGGGTCGCGGCAATATCGACCGCACGCCGGGACGCGAAAAAGCCGGCGGCACCTCCGAAGACGGCTACTTGCACTGCGGGCCGGTGGGCGGCGGACATTTCGTGAAAATGGTGCACAACGGAATCGAGTACGGCATCATGGCTGCCTACGCGGAGGGTCTGAATATCCTGCATCACGCCAACGCCGGCAAGACGACGCGCGAAGTCGATGCGGAAACTACGCCGCTGCGGAATCCGGAACACTATCAGTACGATTTCAATCTCGCTGATGTTGCCGAAGTATGGCGCCGCGGGAGCGTGGTGGCGTCCTGGCTGCTCGATTTGACCGCGATTTCCCTGCTGGAAGAGCCTACGCTTGAAAAGTTTTCGGGCCGAGTGTCGGATTCGGGCGAAGGGCGCTGGACCATCAACGCGGCGATCGACGAAGGTACGCCTGTTCCCGTCCTCAGCGCGTCGCTATTCGAGCGCTTCACCTCGCGCGGAGAGGCCGATTTCGCAAGCAAACTGCTATCCGCCATGCGTTTTCAATTCGGCGGACACGTCGAACGCGCTTCCGGCGGTTAAGCTAGGCGAATTAAGCGACGCCCTTCGCTTTCAACTGCTCAATGAGTTCGCGGCCCTTGGCTGTCGGCTTGTAACGCCGATGCCTGCCGGGGGCCGTGGAGTCATCCGTCGCCGCAAGTAGCCCGCTATCAACCAATTGATCGAGTCTGTCGTTACAGTCTCCGTTGAATCCGCCGGTAGCGCGCCCGGCGGTGCATACAGTTTTCAGCGTGGCAAGCGTTTCTGTGTCCATAAATGTCTTCACCGGTATTTTAACATCTGGCCGGTTCCGCGGAGCAGGGATTCTTGCGGGGTAAGAAACTTTGCTGTTCGAGATGAATCCGTCATCGCCCCGTAACGACTCAGCAACATGCGCTTGTTAGCATCGCCAAGAGGTCCAGATGAGGCGATTCCCTTACGGCAGTCTACTGGTAGTGTGTCTTCTTTCCGTGTCCGCGCTCTTCGCTCAATTTGAAACTTCTGAAGTGCTCGGCACCGTGCGCGATCCATCAAACGCCGCCCTGCCGGGCGCCACCGTCACGCTGACCAATCAGCAAACCGGCGTCACAGCCAAGACGACAACCAATGAAAACGGCGAGTACGATTTCTTCGACGTCCAGGTTGGCGTTTACACGGTGAAAGTAGAACATGCGGGATTTTCCGCCGCTACGGCTTCCGACATTCGAGTGAACGTGAATGTGCGCCAGCGCGTGGACATGGTGATGCAGGTGGGTGAAGTCTCGAACTCCGTCACTGTCAGCGCCGCGGCTTCCACGCTCACTACGGATTCGAGCGAACACAGCCAGGTGATCGGCACCGAAGCAACTGTGGAGCTGCCGCTCAACGGCCGCGATCCCACGCAACTCGCTCTGCTCGCCACCAACACCGTGGAATCGCCCATCGCGGTTTCCTTCGGACCCACCGGCACGCCGCGCGAAGGCGCCTTCAACGTCAACGGAATGCGCAGCACGTACAACTTCTTTTTGTTGGATGGCATGGACAACACCGCCTACGGCACCAGCAATCAGGGATATTCGGCCCAAGTGATCCAGCTCTCGCCGGACGCGCTCGCCGAATTTCGCGTGATCACAAGCAACTACAGCGCCGAATACGGTCGCGTCGGTGGCGCAGTCGTAAATGCGGTGATGCGATCCGGCACCAACCAATTTCACGGCACGGCGTATGAGTTTCTCCGCAATACCGACTTGAACGCCGCGGGGTACGATTTCGGTTCCTCGAATTTCGTCAAGCCGCCGTTGCAGCGCAACCAGTTTGGCGTGACGATCGGCGGGCCGCTCATCAAGAACCGGCTATTCTTTTTCGCCGACTACGAGGGTCTCCGGCAGTTGCAGCATTACTTCAATTACGACTCCATTCCCGATCTGAACGATCGCGATGGAATTCTGCCGGTTCCCGTGTATGACAACCTCACCAAAACTCTCTACCCCGCCAACACACCTATTCCGATTTCCAGTTTGAACCCGTTCGCCGCGCAGGTGCTCAGCCAGCTTCCACTTCCCAATGCCGGTACCGGGCGCTCGAGCAACCTCGGAGAGCCACTGTTGATCCGCGATTATGGCGACAAATACGATGCCAAGGTTGACGGCCAGATCAATGACCGCATGTCGGCGTTCCTGCGATTCAGCCAGCGCAAAGACCTGGACTACTATGAGCCCGACATTCCTGGTCCGTCGGGCGGCGATGGCAACGGCTACATTCACACCATCGACCAGAACGCTTCGGCCGGCTACACCTGGACCGTGACGCCGGCATCGGTGCTGGAAGCCCGCTTCGGATTCGATCACGTGCTGGCGGGTAAAGAGCCCGCCTATCTGGGCGGCCCGAGCATGGAAGCGCTCTACGGGATTCCCGGTTTGCCGACCACACCCAGCCTGACCGGTGGCTTGAACTCGCAGAACATCAGCGGATTTTCACAACTCGGACGCCAGACCAGCAACCCGCAATTCCAGAATCCTACTTCGTTCGATCCCAAGATCAACTACTCCATGGTTGCCGGACGCCACTCCATCAAATTCGGATACGAATACCTGGCGGTCCGCACGGAAATCCTGGATGTGAATCCGTTATACGGTGAAGATCAATACACCGGACAATTCAGCAAGCCCACGTGCGCGGAGCTTGGGCAGGCTGCGGGCTGCCCGATTACCAGTGACGCAACCAGCTACAATCTCGCCGATTTCATCTTCGGCACGCCCAGCATCATCAACCTGGGCAACGACGCAGTGGTTAATTTGCGCCAGCACATCAACTCGCTGTACGTGCAAGACGACTTCCGTGTCACCCCGAAGCTCACCCTGAATCTTGGCCTGCGCTGGGAATATGCCACGCCGCTTTACGAGCGCAGCAACAACTACTCGAATTTCGACCCGGCTACTCTTAGCATGGTGCAGGCTTCGCCGGGCAGCATCGAGAACCGAAGCCTGGTGAACCCCGATTACCGTGACTTTGGGCCGCGCCTGGGTCTGGCTTACAGCGTCGATTCGAAGACCGTAGTCCGCGCCGGTTACGGCATCAGCTATGCGTTCTTCAATCGCGTGGGAAGCGCGCTTGAAGGAATCAACGCGCCGCAAGCGCTGTTTGGCGTGATCAATCAATCGATCCCCGCGGGCGGCCCCGTGCCGGCCAGTTTCTTGACCACGCAAAACAGCTTCACCACCGGCATCGACAATCCGTCGGCCTTCAATCCGGCGAACTCGAACGTGGTCTACCTTCCGCCGAACTCGCGTTGGCCGTACATCCAGAACTGGTTCTTATCCGTGCAGCGCGAACTGACCCAAGATACCTTGATCGAGGTTTCCTACAACGGGAATCACAGCCTGCGGCTGCCGATCATCGCCGACTACAACGAAGCGACGCCCAATTTGCCAGGTGGGACGTTGGGCGTGCAGGCGCGTGAACCCATTCCGAGCTTCGGCCCGATTACCTGGGTGGACCCCGCCGGGGATGACGATTACAATGGCCTCTCGGTGCGCTTTGAGCATCGCTTCTCGCACGGATTGTACTTCCTGAATTCCTTTACCTGGGGTAAGGGCTTGGGCGATTCCGAACAGGCGCTCGAATACTTCTCGGGATATGTCGAAGCCAATCCACAGAACATTCACGACTTGGCGGCCGAGCGCGGCCCTTCCAGCTACGATGTGAAGTTCAACAACGTCAGCAGCATCGTCTACGAACTGCCCTTCGGCAAAGGCCGGGATTTCGCGTCCAACGTGAATCCTGTCGTCGATGCCGTCATTGGCGGATGGGAACTGAACACCATTAACACGGCCCACACCGGTCAGCCGCTGAACGTGTATTACAGCCCATCGTCGGCGTACGCTGTGAGCGGACTTTCGAACGATTATCGCGGCGAACCGTTTCTGCGGCCCAATGTGAGCGGCAGCGGGGCCAGCCAGAGCACCGCGCAAATGCTCAATACCTATTTCGCCGGATACACGTTTACCATCCCGCCGTCGGTGACGAATCCGTTCGGCGATTTGGGCCGCAACGCGTTTCGCGCTCCCGGGTTCGAGCAGTGGGATTTCGCCGTCGACAAGAACTTCCGCATTCATGAGGACATCCGCGTGCAGTTCCGGTCCGAATTCTTTAACCTGCTCAACAACGTTAACTTTGGGATACCGAATACCCAAAGCAACAGCACCTCGTTTGGGGAGATTCGCACCACGTATCCCGCCAGACAGATTCAGTTCGCGCTGAAGCTGTTGTTCTGAGGCGTTTACTTATCGGTGACTTCGCCGCCAAACGTGATGCTCGAATCTACTTTGTAGACTTTCACGCCGCTTTCCACCGGTTTGAGCATCTGCAGGACGATGGCATCGCCCTGCGTTTTGATGGAGAAGTGCGTGCTGTCATCGCGCGTTACCGGGAACTGCCGCGCGGCATAGGGTGGAATCTGCACGTTGAACTGGTTCGAGCAGACCAGCGTCAACTGGGGCGTAGGATTGGCCGCGGTGGGCACCGAATATAGATTGCCTTCCGAATAACACAGCGAAGCCCGCGCTTCGCGCTCCGACGTATTCACCAGCGAGATGATGCTTCCATGCATGTCCTCAACGTCGCCATCGAACCATGGATTGCGTGTCGGATAGGAAATCTGGCGCGGCGTAGTCAACAGCCGGTTGTTGACCGTGCACTCGCTGACTGCCGATACGGCAACGGCCGGCGACAACTTCGGCGAGGGAATCCGCTCGCGCACCTTGATCCAGCCTTTGCCCGATTCGTCGTCGATTTCCAGACGATGCGCAGACCGTTCGCCGGGGTTCAAATGCAGCACCGACGGCGACAAGCCGGCCAAGGCAGCCAATCCGCCGCCTTCGCGATGCGCTTCGATTTCGACGGTTACCACGCGATCCGCAAGATTGGTGACCGTCAGTGTCGACCAGCACGTCGGGCCGTAATCGAGCGAAGGGACGATACTGGCGACCACTCGTTCTTGATCCGCCGCAGAAGCGCTCGCAGCGACGATCAGCAGAAGGGCGGGCCAAGACCGGAACATCTCTCTCAGCTTTTCGGCTGATTTGGACAAGAACTCTAGGGGGAATCTCCGGCCAGGGCCTTGCGGATCGCAGCCTGCGCATCCCGCATTTTGTCCTCATCCGGATGGGCTTGCCGAGGCCAGAAGAACCCGCGCAACCCGTCCTTTTTCCTTCGCGGCACAATATGCACATGCAGATGCGGAACGCTTTGACTGACGCGGTTGTTCAGTGCGACGAATGAGCCTTCGGCCCGCAGGCCCTGCTCGACCGCGCGGGTGAGCAACTGGACGTTCGCGAAAAACGGCCCCACCAGTGCCGCCGGCAGATCGCTCAGCGTTTCGTAATGGGCCTTGGGGATCAGAAGCGTGTGGCCAATGAACAAGGGCCGGTGATCCAGAAACGCGATCGACAGCTCGTCCTCAAAGACGACATAAGCCGGGTGCAAGGCAATCTCGCAAAAATGGCAATCCGCGCTCAATTTTCGATCGGACCTTCGCCTTTGGTTAACGCGCCGATGATCCGTTCACGGCGAGTGTCGGCGGCCTTGAGGGCCGACTGCATGGAGTACCCATACAGCAGCGCGCCTAAGATTGCGCCCGCGAGCAGCACGCCAAAGAACGCCCACTCGGTATCGAAGGCATAGCGCGCCAGGTAAGCCAGCGCAACCGGGACTAAGGTCACAGGAAACGCGAGCATCAATACGGCTTGCGCCCGGCTGCTGGCGGCCGACTTCACGGCTTTCACGGGATTCACCGGGCGCGGATTATAAAGCGAACTCACGTTTCCGATTGTCAAGATGAACAGCGTGATAACGCACGTGACTGCAAAGGCCTCCAGAATTTGCAGCCCGCTCAGCGGCAGCCTCAGCAAAGCGCAAACCAGCGCAATAGCGGTGATCTCGAGCAAAACCAGAAGCGCCGCCGCCATATTTTTTCCGGCCAGCACGGTGGACATCTTTACCGGCATCAGAAAATAAACCTGCGCGGCGCTGCGGTCGAACCCAAAGCAGTTCCAAAAGAGAGCGTCGCTCAATAGCAGTAGGGCGTAGACGCTGACCATCGTCAGGTAATTGTCGGTCAGAAAGGTCCGCTCCGTGCCGGCGCGGCCAAAGGCGATGGGCGCCCAGACGAGCAATCCGAAGGAGAATCCCATCAGGAACACCAGCCGAAAGCGGGGTGCGCGGCTCAGGAACCGCAATTCTTTTTCAATCAGCGCGGCGAGCGGATCTGGAAACAGGGCGTTCGGGAGTTGATAAAACCATTCCAGCCGGCTCACGCGGCGCGCCGAAGAAGACCCGCGAGCCGAAGCCTCCGCCGCATCGAATCGCAGCCCGCGCTCAAACTGGGTGCGTCCGAAAATAAAGGCGGCAAGCGTCCAAGCCAGGAGCACGCCGATGCTCAACCAGGAGAATTCCCCGAGCGCCAGGCGCGCCGTTGCGGTCCAGGGCAATACAACCGAGGGCTGGGCGTTAAAGAATTGGCGCATCCTCCCTGGCGGTCCACGGAAGAACAACAATCGAGGAAGTGCCGCGGCGATCACTACCAGGAATACGATGATCTCGCGAATCCGCTTGTGCGCCAGCAGGCGGACCAGAAGGTCGCGAATGCCGGTGGAGCAAAACAGGTTGAAGAGCACGAAGATCGCGAGCGTGAAGGGCGCCCATAACGGAACGGCGGGATTGAACAACAGGCCGATTCCGGCGCCCGTCAGCAGCAATAACATTTCGATGCCGGTGGAGATGCGCAGCAGCACTTCGATCGCGAACAGCGCACGATGCGGCACGGGATAAACCAGCAGCTTGCGCAGATCGAGCGACGCTCCCATGGAGGTCAACAGCACCGGAATCACCTGCCAATAGAGAAAGCAGAGCAACAGAGCCGGAGGAAGGACTTTGTGGAACGTCGCGAGCTCGTCGCGGTGCGAGAGCAGCACGCCGACAATGACGGAAACGTAGGCGAAGGCCCCGTACCACATGGCCGTGAGGACGCCGGTGAACAGCAGCCCACCGACATTGGACCGGGGAAGATGATTCCGGGTGCTGCGCCACTGGGCCCAGACGATCGCGCCCGCCTGATTCCACATGGCCCTATAACCAGTCCAGCGTTTCGGCGGGATGATCGGCGCCGACCACACGCACAAAAACGTCTTCGAGCGTTTCCGATCCGGTGCGCAGCTCAGCCATAGTTCCCGATTTCACCAGCTTGCCCTCATGGATAATCGCCACGCGGTCGCACAGCCGTTCCACAACTTCGAGCACATGCGAGGTCAGGAACATCGTTGCGCCGCGGCGGACTTGATCGAGCAGAATCTCCTTCATCAGCCGCGCACCCACCGCGTCCACGCCCTCGAACGGTTCGTCGAGCAGGAACAGTTCGGGCCGGTGAATCAGCGCGGCCGCCATTGCGACGCGTTTGCGCATTCCTTTGGAGTAGTCGCCGATGAGTTTGCTCGGCTCGGCGTCGAGTTCGAATAATGCCAGCAGCTCGCGGGCGCGTTCCCGCGCCATGGGGCGCGACAACCCGTACATCCGGCCGACGAATTCGGTGAACTCGAATCCCGTAAGATGATCAAACAGCAGGGATTCATCGGGGACTAAGCCGATCTTGCCTTTCACCTCCTGGGCGTGTTCGGGCATGGAGAGGCCGAGCAGTTCGATGGATCCCGAGGTCGGCGGCGCGAGGCCCATCAGCATCCGGATGGTGGTGGTTTTGCCGGCTCCGTTGGGACCGAGGAAGCCGAAAAAGCAGCCCCGCGGGACTTCAAGGTCGAGCCCGTCCACAGCCGCCTTATTTCCGTACACTTTGCGTACGTTGTGGATGGCGATGGCGGGGGTGGGATACATCTGTTCCATGGTACAAAAAGCGGGCGCGTACTCAAGCTTTTCTGGTATTCAGACGATATACGAAATGTGACAGCTCCTGCTACTACTTCGACCGTTCGCGAGAGATCGTTACGTGCTCTGGGGCAGTTGCCGCCCTTTTCGCCCATTTTAAATCGGCTCATGGCCAGTTTGGCGAGCGAGGATGTCTCGTTCTCCAGAATTGCCGAGTTAATTGAGAAAGATACGGCGCTGGCGGGCAACATCCTGCGGCTGGTGAACTCGGCCCTCTACGGCTTTCCCGGAACCGTAAACTCCATCCGGCACGCCGTCTCGCTCTTGGGGCTCAACAAGCTGCGGAACGCGGCCCTCACCATGTCGGTAGCGCGCATGTGGAACCAAGTGAAGACGCCGCCGGGATGGTCAACGCCCAATTTCAATCAGCACTCGGTCGGCGTGGCCATTTTGTCGGATCAATTGGCCCAAAGGCTGCAAGTCGACTACCCGGAAGGCGCTTTCGCCGGTGGGCTATTCCACGATTTGGGGCTATTGCTGGTAGCGATCGGGCTGCACGACGAATATAAGCAGATTTCCCTGCTTTGCCAGCAGGAAAAGAAGTGGACGAACGAATACGAGATCCAGGTTCTGGGCATGACCCATGCGGAGCTTTCCGCCGAAGCTCTCGCGGAATGGAATTTGCCGGAGCCGATTCAGATGGCCGTTCGTTATCACGTAGATCCAGACAGTGACCCGACGCCGGTGAAGCCCGGGCAAATGCGCTTGAGCCGCATTCTGAACGCGGCGGACCGCTACGTCAAGGGCAAAGGTATCTTTGTCAGCCTGTTCGAAGCCCCCAGCGATCAGCCGGATGACGTGCTGGAACACCTCGGGCTGGGGGAGCGGCTGCCCGCGATCCTGGAAGAGTTCGAGGCCGAATTCGCCGCGATCAAGGCATATTTCTAAAGGTAAAACTCGCCGGTCCCGATAATTTCCGCGGGTCCGGTGAGATACACCGAATCATCCCAACGTAAGCGCAGCGATTCGCCGGCTGGTGTTCGAACGGTGATGGGGCTCGCGGCGAGTTTTCGCAAAATCGAAGCCACGGCAGCGCCCGTGGAGCCGGTACCGGAGCTGAGCGTCACGCCCGCACCACGTTCATAGAAACGAACGTCAATGGTGTGCTCGCCGTCCACGCGAACGAACGACACGTTGGTGTGCCTGGGGAAATGCGCGTGACCCTCAATTTCCGCGCCAATCGCCTCCCAATCCGGTGGAAACTCGTTGACGAAGACCGCGCACTGCGGATTGCCGACGTCGAGCAGCGTCGCGTCCTGCGGGCCGCGCTGGAGGGGCAGGGAATAGCGAATCTCGGCCGCATCGAACTTGGGCTGGCCCATGTCCATCTCGAACAGGAACCGCCGTCCGTTGCGCTCGAGTAGGCGAAGGTGTTTCGGCCCGGCGCCGGTGGTGATCACGAGA
>Ga0335074_10012340_pt1 | contig 11979 bp, 8 predicted proteins | sample Lox_Sample_23_FD_206715 | JGI IMG/M metagenome (GOLD analysis project Ga0335074, IMG submission 206715) | Soil microbial communities from Loxahatchee National Wildlife Refuge, Florida, United States - Lox_Sample_2.3 | ecosystem: Environmental > Terrestrial > Soil > Wetlands | place: USA: Florida...
GGTCGTCCACATTGGGCACCTCTGGGCAATTCGGTGCCGCAGACAGAATCACACACGATTCGAGCCGCTCAAGTGCCATCGCGTAACCGATTCAAAAGACTCGCTTTCCTCCCGGACGGACACTCAGCGCGGCCGCCGGGCGAGTACGGCCACTGCGACCAAGCTGGACGACCCTCTCGCCGACCGCGCGAGGAAGCGCGCGAGCGCTTGCGCGAGCAAGCGCTCGCGTCCTGGCTGACTTTAAGTAGCGTTGCCGGCCGATCCCAGGAGTTCGCGTATCAGCCGCCGTTTGAGCAAAAGATTGAGCCCGGCTGTTTAGCGGCGAACGCGCCCGCGGGCTCGGACGCCTCGCCGCAAGCGGGCTGCCTCGGAGTTTCAGGAAAATTTCACACCATCATCATGACATGAAACGCCGCTCGGTGGCTAATTCAGGGCGTTGGTGACATTTGCCGGGATCGGCCAGTATTCCCAGCACAGAGTTACCGCTGACGGTTCATGCTGCAATCACCGGCAACCCATCCGGTGAACCGAGGTTGAGGAGACTTGCTGATTATGAACGCGCTTCTTGCAGGGCTGGCCGTGCTGATCATTGGCGACAGCCATATGGTGACCCCCAATCATCTGATCACCACGCTGCACGATGATCTGGTCGCCCAGGGCGCGACGGTCGACACGTACGGCATGTGCGGCGCCGTTGCGGCCGATTGGATCTATCCGGCGACCGTGTCGTGCGGCAAGGCCGAGCGGCACGGCAAGGAAGGGCCAGAGATCGACCGTACCGCGAACACGCCAACCTATCAGATCGAAACGCTGCTCGCCAAGCACAAGCCCAATCTGGTCATCGTCGAAATGGGCGACACGATGGCAGCATACGGTCAGCGAGATTTCCCGCAGGCCTGGATTTATCAGCAGGTTCATGCGCTGACCGGCCGCATTACGGCGCAGAACATCCCGTGCGTCTGGGTCGGGCCGCCCTGGGGCACCGAGGGCACGTCGTATCACAAGACCTTCACCCGGGTGAAACAGATGTCCGAGTTTCTGGCGACCGTGGTGGCGCCGTGCCAGTTCATCGACTCGACGCAATACTCGAAAGCGGGCGAGTGGCCGACGATCGACGGGCAGCACCTGACCGCCGCCGGCTACAAGACGTGGGGCGCCGACATCACCTCGTCGCTCGATCAGATCGCACCGCAGTTGGAGCAACGGCCATGAGCCCCGTGATGACTCGGCGGCACCGCCGCCTTACCGGCCTCGCGTTACTCGCCGTGGCCGCCGCACTGCAGGGAGGTGCGACCGACGCGGCCGGGGACCAGCTCTATCCGAGTGGGCCGCCCAACGGCGTCGCCTATATCCGCTTTGTCAATCTGGCACCGCGCGAGGTGACCATCGTGTCGCCCAGCGCCAAGATCGCGATCCCGGCCGACGACCAGCATCGTGTCGGCCAGTTCGACGCGGTGACGCCGGGGGTCGCGCTGACAGGCTCGGCGAAGCTCGGCGAGGCCAGCAAGCCGATCGACCTGAAGCTCGTGCCCAATGAGTTCGTCACCGTGGTGGCGACCGCCGAGGGCGCCAACGGGCTGACGCTCACCGTGTTCCGCGACGTGCCGACCGAGTTCAACGCACTGAAATCGTCGCTGGCCTTGTTCAATGTCGACAAGGGCTGCGCGCAGGCCCAGCTCGTCGCCGGGGGCAGCCACATGTCGGTAATCGCCGGGGTTGCGCCGGGCGCGGTCGGCCGGCGGATGGTCAACCCGGTCAAGGCCGAGCTCGGCGTCGCGTGCAGCGACCCGGCGCAGGCGACTCCGGCAAAGCTCGGCCAGCTCGCTGCCGGCGAGCGCTACAGCGTGTTTGTGGCCGCCGCCGGCGCCTCGGGCCACGAGGTCGTCGCGCAGCGCGACGAACAAGCGCTGTTCCGGCCGTAATCTGCCCCGCGAGCCGGCTGTCATGGTATTCTCGTCGGTCGAATTCCTGGCGCTGTTCCTGCCGCTGTTCTTCATCGCCTATCTAGCGACGCCGGGCGGCTCGCGGAACATGAGCCTGTGCTGTGGCAGTTGGGTCTTCTACGCGTGGTGGAAGCCGGTCTTTCTGCTGCTGATCGTCGGCATCACCTTTGTCGCCTGGTTCCTCGGCCGCGAGATGGCGCGGGCGGAAGCGCGCGCCAACGACCGGCGCGAGCGGCAGATCATGATCGGCGGCATCGTTGTCGTGCTGCTTTGCCTTGGCTGGTTCAAATACGCCAATCTGCTGGTCAAGACGGCTGACGAGGCACTCGCCTCGTTCAATGCCGGACCGATCCCGTGGATCAACGTGATCCTGCCGATCGCCTTGTCGTTCACCGTGCTGCAGGCGGTCTCGTACCTGATCGACGTGCGCCGCCGCACCGTCATGGCCGAGCCGAGCTTTGTCAGCTTTGCCGCCTATCTCGACATGTTCCCGCACCTGATCGCCGGCCCGATCATTCGCTATTCCTGGGTCGACAAGGCGCTCATCGAGCGGCCACTGACCTTCGAGGACATATCGATTGGGGCGCGCCGCTTCATGCTCGGCTTTGCGGTCAAGGTGCTGATCGCCGACACGCTGGCGCCTGTTGTCGAGGCGGCGTTCGACCTGGCGCAGCCGACCTTTGTCGATGCCTGGCTCGGCAATATCTGCTTCGCGTTCCAGATCTTCTTCGACTTTGCCGGCTACAGCGCGATGGCGATCGGCCTCGGCCGCATGCTCGGCTTCAAATACCCGGAGAATTTCCGCGACCCGTATCTCGCGCTAACCATCCAGGATTTCTGGCGGCGCTGGCACATCAGCCTGTCGTCGTGGCTGCGCGACTACCTTTACATCTCGCTCGGCGGCAACCGCTACGGCGACGTCCGCACCTACACCAACCTGTTCCTGACGATGGCGATCGGCGGGTTGTGGCACGGCGCGAGCTGGTCGTTTCTGCTGTGGGGCGTGATCCACGGGGTGGCGCTGGCGGTCGGGCGGTTCTGGAACCAGCGCGCGCTGTGGATGGCGGCTTGGCTGTCCTACCCGCTGACCCTCCTGACGGTGCTTTTCGCCTGGACGCCGTTCCGCGCGACGAGCTGGGACGGGACGCTGGCGATGCTGTCGGGGCAGATCGGGCTCAACGGTTTCGCGATGAGCGATTCGATGATCTTGACGCTGCGCCCGCTGCATGTGGTCTGGATGGGGATCGCCTTGGCGGTCGTGCTGTGGCCCGCTGTCAAGGCGCAGTTCTTCCCGCGTTTCGAGCCGACCGACGAGTGGTGGGAGGCCCTGTGGCCGATCGCGGTCTTTGTCTACGCGATCGCGGTGATGATGGGCCACCAGACTGTGCCCTTCCTGTATTTTCAATTCTAAGGCGAAGCGATGACAATCTCGGCCGATCGGCTTGCGCTGCCCGGCTCATCGGCCAGTGGCTCAACGACAGGGGCGATGCCGTCGCGGGTCCGTCCCCGGATGCTGCCCGGCGTGGCGTTGCTGGCGATCCTGCTGATCGGCCTGGCATCGAGCCTTTACACGCTGGCCTTCAAGCGTGGCGAACTGCCGGCCGGCGAGGTGTCGTGGTCTGATCTCGCCAGCGGCGGCGCCACGGCCGGGGTGTCGGCCTTGTTGCAGAAGGCGAACCCGCTCGAAGACCCTCTGGTGACGGTGGACCGGGTCGTGGCGTGGCTTACGGTCGGCGATCTCGGCGCGCGGGTGCGGCGCGGCTGCGACAACTGGCTGTACCTCACCGACGAACTGACGCTCTATCCCGACCGCACGACGAACGCCGCGACGCATGTGCGGATGGTCGAGCAGGTCGCGGCTTATCTGAAGAGCCGGAACATCGCGCTGGCCGTGGTGCCGGTGCCCGACAAGGCGCGCGTCGAAGCCGCCGATCTCTGTGGTGTCGACCGGCCGGCGGTCTTCGCCGACCGGCTCACGGATTTCGAAAAGCAGCTCGGCGCGGCCGGGATCGACGTCATCGATGTGCTGCGGCCGATCAACGCGTCGGGCGGCGAGCGCTACTACCGCACCGACACGCATTGGAACGAGCGCGGCGCGAAGGCCGCGGCCGACGCGGTCGCCGCCGCGTTGCGCGAGGCTGGCGTCGCGCCCACCCAGAAGGCCGAGTTCCGTGTCCACACCGATCCGGAGCGCGAACGGGTCGGTGATCTGATCCGCCTCGCCGGGCTCGACCGCGTGCCGTACCCGCTGCGCCCGGGCGGCGACGAGGAGGCCCCGACAGTCATCGAGCAATCGGCCGCCGCCGATGTTGGGCTGCTCGATGAGACGCCGGCACCCGAGCTTGCCGTGGTCGGCACCTCGTTCTCGCGGCGTGCCAATTTCGTGCCGTTCCTATCGCTGGCGCTGGGATCGCCGGTCGACAACCGAGCCGAGGATGGCGGCGGGGTCGCCAATGCCGCGCGCACGTATTTCGCGTCACCCGAATTCGCAAAATCGCCGCCGCGCACGATCGTCTGGGAGATTCCCGAGCGGATGATCGAGGAGCCGGCCTCGGCCGCCGATCTGCACTGGGCGGAAACGCTGGCTGCCGTCAAATCGGTGAAATAGCTCCGGGATTGCTTCCGCGCGGCGCGCTGCTGTTCGCGCGCCGGCGCGGGGGAGAAACTTTCTCGGCCGCTCGCAGCGACGAGCGGCAGAACGACCGGTGACAAGATTGCGATTGCACTCGTCAATGGTTGCAATCGGTTGTCCGCCGCGGACTGGTCCCGCAAGTCTTTTCTGAACGCAACTTGTTGACGAATCCGTGTTGTGCGGCCTTCCGGCTGCCATACGAACCCGGAAGGCCGGCGATTTCAACAAGCCATCGGAACACTTTCGGGGAATTTTCGTGCCCCTCTCGGGACTGAGCTCAATCTGATGCTGTTTAAGGCTGTCAACAGACGAGCGGTTTGCTGTGCCGCAGATAGCCTCCTCTCAAACATCAACCTACAGGGGATCAGCTCAGATGTACTTCAGCCACGACGTCTCGGAACCTTGTAATCAGGATCCCGCGATCGCGCGAGCCCTTGATGTCTCACGACGGTTCGACAACGTAATCTGCATGACTCTATATAATGAAGATCTCACGATGTTCGGTGGTGGCCTCGCCGCGCTCGTCAAGAGCACAGATAAGTACGAGCGTAGCCATGCTGGCTCGATGTCGAACGCATCCGGAACTTGCATCGCTATCATTGCCGATGGCATCGAGCGCGTCGACGAGGAGGTTCTTTCATTCCTGCGAAAGGCCGGCTTGATCGACACGGGATTTGATTTCCCCGCCCTCGGCGAGACCGTGCATTATTCGCAGCACGTGGGCAGCCAAATCCTTGCCGCTCTTGGAGCGGACGGAAAGGCCACCGCCACAATTCATTTCGCCGTCTGCGTCAAGGCAAAAAACCATGGCAAGCTGCACTCGCATGCCGTGTTCTTCCAGGGCATCTGCGAGGAGCTCAAGCCTCGATTTTGCTTCCAGATCGACGCGGGCACGATTGTGGACGATGACGCCGTGGGCCGGCTTGTTGCCTTCATGGAAGAGAACCCCTCGGTTGCCGCTGGTGCGAGCCGCATTCTGACGCCAGCTCCTGAAGCCGCGGACTCCCCGTTGGCAATATGGCAGTTCATGGATTTCGTCTCCCAAAAGGCTGTCGTCTGGCCTACCGAAGTAGCCTCGGGCTACCTGAGCGTCATTCCCGGCCAGTTCTGCGTCTTCCGCTGGAGCGCAATTGATTCCTCGGCCATGGAGGAGAACGGGACGCGGCCGATCGACAGCTATCTGCGCGGCCTGAACGGCGGATCGCCGCTCGAGCGCGTCATGTTCCTCGCCGAGGACCGCGTGTTTGGCAATGAAATCGTGCTTGCAAAGGACACTTCGTGGAAGATCGGCTATTGTCCCGAGGCGAGGGCAACAACCGACTCCTGCGACACGTTCGGTGAACTGCTGCGGCAGCGGCGGCGCTGGCACAACAGTGCACTGGCGGTGCGGTTGTGGCTGTGGAGCCGCTGGCCGGCCTATCTGTCGCGCGGCGACAAGCGGCTGATGGAGAAGTTCCGGTTCTCGACCGCGATGTCGTGGCAAGGTCTGCTGACGATGTTTGAAGTGCTCAGCCCGGCCTTTCTGTTTCTCTTCCTCTGGACCGCATTCGACGAGGTTGGATCGACAACACACAAGGTGGTCGTTGGGACTATATTCGCGGTCCTCATCGCAACCACACTCCTCACGGTCATCACCGCCCGAGCGGCGCCGACGCACGCGAGACCGATGCTTTGCCAGGCGCGAAACATCGGCGCGGCGGTGTTCATCGCGATGCTCGCCGGCTGGACCGTCTATTCGAGTTCGCTGGTGAATGCCGCGACCCTTCTGGCACCAGCGGTGATCCTGGCGGCAGTCATCGCGGCACTGTTCCCCGGCAATCGATGGACGATTCTGAAGCACTTGCCGCTGTATCTTCTGCTCGATCGGGTGATCACCCCGGTCCTACACGGCTACGCCCTGGCAAACATGCACAACGTGAGCTGGGGCACTAAGGGCCTGGTCAAGTCAGCTGACGCGACACGGGCGGAAAAGATCCGGATGCGGAGGTTTCGCGATCTCGTTGCCGGTACGGTTCTCCTCATCAACTGCGGCCTCGTTGTTGCGGGGCTGTACTACCACAGCGCCATGGTCGGGTCGACCAACATGGCCGTCGAACTTTTCACGGTCATCTGGCTCACGATTGTCGCTGCGGCCGCGCTAACTCATCTCGCGCACGCGTATCGGGTTTTGAATCCTTCACTCAGGCTACCGGCCGAGCGACGTCTGGAGGTCGTGTCGCCGTGACGGAGATCGGCCTTCAATCTCGCTTAAAGGGTAGTTGGTGTGAATTTCCGGCTTCCCTCTCGGATCGTGGGGCGAGACTGGTCTCGGAGTACCTAAAATGCTGCAGGACGATCGCTTTGCGCCTTCCTCGCAATTGGGACCAATCCCCGCACAAGAGTCGACCGCCGCCCTTCCGGCACTAAGGCCCGCGCCGGCGCGCCCGCGGCGGCTGGGCTGGCAAAGCTGCGTGGCGCTGGTTCTCATAGCTTGTGGCGTGGCCGGTGCAGGATGGTGGCACGATCACCGGTTCGCGTCGGAACTGCCGGGCATCGCGTGGTCGAGCGGCCGGCTCAACGCCAATGCGATCGATATCGACACGAGATTCGCCGGTACGGTCGCCACGATCCTGGTCGGTGAGGGTGATACGATACACAAGGGACAAGTCGTCGCCCGCATGGATGCGCGGGATCTTCAGGTGTCGCGACAGGAGGCCGAGGCGAAGGTGCAAGAGGCACTGCAGCAGCAAGCGGCCGCACTCGCCGCACTCGAGCAGCAGCGTTCGGTGATGATCCTCAGCCAACAGCGATTGCAGCGCTCGCTGGCGCTGGTTCCGCCCGGTTATGAGAGCCTCGAGGTATTGGACGAGCGCCACCAAGCCTGGGCTGCCGCAGCCGCCGGCTATCAGCACGCCGTAGCTGAGCTCAACGCCGCAACCGCAGCGGTGGAAGTGGCCAAGGACGAGGTCATCAAGATCAATCTCGATATCGACGAGAGCACATTGGTGGCGCCGGTGGACGGCCGCATTCTATATCGGCTTGCCAATCAGGGCGAAGTGCTCAGTAGCGGTGCCAAGGTCTTTACGATGCTCGATGTCAAAGATGTCTACATGGATGTGTTCCTGCCAGCGAGCGAAGCGGATCGCGTCACGCCGCATAGCGACGCACGGATCGTACTCGATGCTTGGCCCGGCCGGGAGTTCCCGGCGCATGTCCTGTTTATCGACACGCGGAGCGGGTCGGCGTCGAGGTCCGCCGCCGAGACCAGGTCGGAGCGGAACAATCTGATATATCGGGTGAGGGTACGGATTGATGCCAGTGCACTGCGCGCCGATCCCGATATGATGGGCTCCGGCCAGCCCGGCTTCGCCTATGTCAAGACCGACCGCTCGGCCGCCTGGCCGCAACCCCTTAGAAGCCGTGTTCGAAGTGCCCCCTCCTTGTCTTTGATGTAGGATTCGGCCCTGGTCATCGGATTGGAGGCATTCATCTGCGCTCGCCGTTGTCCTTCTGATCTGTCCGACGGGCAGTGGGGCCTTGTATTGCACTGCATCCCGCCAGCGAAAACCGGTGGTCGACCACGAACCGCCAAGATCCGTGTTGTGTCGATGCGATCCTCTACTTGCTCCGGACCGACTGCCAATAGCGGCAGCCGCCGGCGGACTTCCTGCCATGGCCGACAGCGCATAGCTATTTTCGTCGCCGGCGAATTTCGGGGGTTTGGACCCGCTGCATCGAACGCTGTATCCGCAGGCTCGTTCCGCCGCCGGCCGCAAGCCCGGGCCGACGCCCGGCATCATGGACGCTCAATCGGCGAAGACCAGCGAAAGGGAGGCGTTCGCGGCTTCGACGCTCATAAGCGGGTGAAAGGACGCAGACGCTATATCCTGGTGGATGTGCTCGGCGTCCCAGTCGCCAATCGAGGGGCGCGGCGAACATTTCCGGCCCCGTTGCTGGTTCCAGATTGCTCGCGGGACTGGCGCCGCTCTGGCCGACCATGCGCTGGATCAGTCTCTCAGCCTTCGGGCATGCCGCCGGTACAGAAGCCCGTGCGGAACCGTTCCAGCATTGCGGGATCGCGGAAAAACAGGCAGCCGCAGGCGCTGCGCACCGTCAGCCTGGGGTTATTACGCAATAGCAGCGCTACAGCCGCGCGCGCTTCCTCGATCCGGCCAGTTTCGGCCGCCGCGGCCGCCAACGCGTGTAGCCCAGGTGCGTAGCTCGGCATCCTCGTGGCGCAGAAGCGTAATTCGGCAAGTGCTTCTTCCGGGCGGCCGGCAGCAATCAGCGCACGCCCCAGCAGCGCCCGCCAGCTTGGGGGATGAAACGGATTCAGCGTTAGTGCGAGTCGGATCTCGCTTTCGGCTTCAACTGCATCGCCGGCATGCGTCAAGACGTCCGCATGCGTCTGGCGGGCATCCGCAGCAGAAGGATTCGCACGGACCGCCGCGCGCGCCGTTTCCAGCGCTTCCTCCCAACCAGCGTTCAACAGCAGGATGAAGGCAAGCCTGCTCAAGCAGAACCACGAATCGGGCTGAAGCTCAACGGCCCTGCGGGCGAATGCCAGGGCACGCACCGCAGCCTCCAGACCGCGCGGCTCACCCCAAAGGTGCGTGAAGCCGCGCTGTACGGTCCATGCCTGCCAGGCATAGGCCATGGCATAGGTCGCATCGAGTTCGATCGCCCGGGCAAACAGCTCGCGTGCACGCAGCGTATCCGGCTCGGTGGCGCGGAGGTGGTGCTCACGGCCTTGCAGGCAGAGGTGGTATGCATCCAGGCTGTTGGTCGGACGCTGCCACGCACGGCGCGTCGCCTCACGTTCGATCTGCGAGACCAGATATGCGGGCAGGCGTTCCGCTAATTCCTCCTGCAACGTCAGCAGTTCCTCGAGCGGACGGTCGATGCGCTCGCCCCAAAGACTGATGCCAGTTCTTGCATCGTCAAGTCGGACTGTGACGCGAAGTCGTCCGGATGCACGGCGCACACTGCCGGAGAAGACGTAGTCTGCCGCGTCAGGCACCGCCCAGCCCGAAGGGGACGACGCGCCGAGGGCGAGCAAACCTGCAACCTGCCGCGGAGGACTTACGACATAGAGTTCCTGAAATCGGGTCAGATCGGCCACGAGGTCCATCGTCATGCCATCAGCCAGATATCCCTGTTCCGGGTCGCCGCCGACGTTTTCAAGGGGCAGCACGACGATCATCGGTCGATTCGCCGCCGGCGTGGGCATTGGACCCGCTGCGTCGGCGCTTACAGGATCGCCCACCAGTGCATCGGATTCCCCGGCGATTGTGCGTGAGACGGAGACTGTCAGGACGTAACCCCGGCGCGGAACAGTCCGCAGCAGGCTCTGTGTTTCATCCCGCAAAACTCGCCGGATGTCCTTGACGCATTGCCCAATGCTGTCATCTGTAACGAAGACACCAGGCCAGACAGCCTGCATCAACTCGTCGCGCTCTACCAGGTTTCCGGTCCGCTCCACCAGGTACCGGAGCATCGCGAATGCCTTCGGTCGCAGGGCCAACTGTGATCCGTCGGCAGCAAGCAGGGTACCGCGCTTCAGATCAAGCGTGAAGCCATCGAAGCGATAGATCGCTTTCAGGTCGGGGCCCATTGCCCGTTTTCCCACTCTCAACGGCTAGCCGAAGCGCCGATTCACGCCCATCCGCGCGTTTCCCGGGGAGGCAAAAGAAGCTTAGCGCCGTAAAACGACTGGTCAATGACCGGTTTCCGCCAGGAGGAATTGCCAGATTACCGCTGCAAGGAAGAGGCCTGGGCAAGGGCCAAGCGCCGACATCCCTCGTGGCAAAGCGAAGGAGCGCGCATCGCCCAATCACACCCCCAAGAGACCGGCGGTCCGCTGCTCGGCATGTGCCGCGTCCCGCTGGCGGACGCTGGCACGAAGCTAGGTCTCAGAATTTCAGCGAAATTTCAGACTGCGATCATGACACGAACCGCCGTCGCCGGTCTAATCGCGCGCGTTAGCGACATTCGCCGCGAGTATTCAGGCGGCACCATGCCGAGCAGCGACGCGTTGTAGGTGACCGGCAATGGACGAGCTACGGATGTCGTTTGCACCGTATGGGGAAAGAAGATGCAATCATGAGCGCCGTTGTTCATGCCGTCTACGAAAACACCGGACCGTCGGTGCTGCGACTCACCACCGACAGTCAGCGTGCGATGACCGATGCCGACAAGGACCGCGAAAGAGGATACAAGCGTGTCCTACGCGCGATTGCAGAACTAATCGCGGAGACCGCCGTCTCCGCCCAGCAATGGGCATTGCTTGGATCGGTGGTCGTTGGGCTCGACCGTTGCGTGAGCGCGTCCAACAAGAGCGGCGACGTTATTCCGAGCATCGAATTGCCGCTTGGGGTTCATGCCGCGATCACCGGCGAGGAGGAGACCGCGGTCCGGCTCGCGGCGGCCTGCGCGCTCGTCTGCTTCAGTATCGGTTTGTTCGACGATCTGGCGGATGGCGATCGGCGATTGCATTGGGCCAGGCATCCGGTGGGCGAAATCAACCTCGCTGCCGCGACGGTGCTGTCCGCGCTGCCATCATTGATCGTGGCGCGGCTCGACATCCCCCCGCTGCGCTGCCTGCGCATGCAGCAGATCCTGGCCAAGGGCCTGTTGCGCATCAGCGCTGGCCAGCAGGCCGATCTGGCGCTGACCGGAGCGCGCGAGGCGACAGTAGACCAGGTTGAGGCGGTGGTGCTCGGCAAGACCGGCGAGCGATTCGCGACTTATTGTAAACTTGCCGCCGAGATGGCCGGCGCGCCGTCAGAGGCGATGGCGCTCTATGAGGCGTTCGGCCGTGAAATCGGTATTGCCCGACAGCTCATCAGCAACTGCCATGAACTGGTCTTCGACCCTGTGTGCCGCGATCTCGTGGGTGGTACTCGCACCCTGCCAATTGTGGCTCATATCAACCGGCTCAGCGGCAGCGATCGTTCGCGTTTTCTCGATCTTCTCGACCGCGCACGCACCGACAGGGATGCCGCGGCACTGGTGCGCCAGGAGCTGCACGCAACCGGGGAAATTAGCCGAGTCATCTTCAGGACCCGGCTGCACTACGGCCGGGCGCGCGCACTCATCGACCGTGTTGGCGCACACGAAGCGGGGAGAGCGAGGCTTCTTCGCCTCGCCACTCCCAATTCCGTTGGTGAGACAGGTGTGAGCAGAGCTCACGCAGGAAACGACTTTGAATCGCGCCTCGATCAAAGGCGGCCGGCTGCTTAGAGACCGTGTGAGAAGTTCATCCTGGAGCAATACGGCGAAGCAACCCAAACCGCGCACACGCACGAAAGGATCGCGTCGGAAACTGGGAGGTCTCATGTCTGACCAGGGGCGGCCGGAAACCCGCTCCTGGCCCGCGTCGGGAAGGCGAGGAGCCGTCGCCGACGATGCACGGGCACGAGAAGT
>Ga0335074_10012341_pt1 | contig 11978 bp, 10 predicted proteins | sample Lox_Sample_23_FD_206715 | JGI IMG/M metagenome (GOLD analysis project Ga0335074, IMG submission 206715) | Soil microbial communities from Loxahatchee National Wildlife Refuge, Florida, United States - Lox_Sample_2.3 | ecosystem: Environmental > Terrestrial > Soil > Wetlands | place: USA...
CGCGTAAACATCCGATCGTACCGACTGGTACACGTTCACTCGCAAAGGCGCGTCAAACTGTTTTGCTACTTGCGCGACCTGCGCAAGCCGCCGGTAATTCGATTTCATCATGACCGCGATGATCGTCACCGGAATACTCAGATTCCGGCATCGTTCTGCCTCTTGGTGAATCAGCGCCCAATTGCCCGACCCACGCTGCGCATCCTGCTCGGCTTCGGTCGGATAGTCAAGAGAGAACTCGATGTCGTGGAAGGCTCGCAATTCATCATCTTCCAGAACTGCAACACTGTGACCGTTGGAGGTAATCGTGAGCTTCACGGCTTTGGTTCGCAGGTAGGCCAGGATCGCTTTGAAATCAGGATGCATGCCATTCTCGCCCGTGCCCAGATTCACCGAACGCACGGGCAGGCATTCCATGACCGCTTTCACCTGGTCGAGGGAAAGACGATCGGCACGAGTCGGATCGCGATAGCAGAACGCGCAAGTGAGATTGCACTCGTTCGTCAGGCCGAGCCCGAGTGAGATAGAATCCGGTGCACGCGCTCGAGATTCGACCAACGGTGACTGGGCGATGACATGATTCATGCTGCGTCCTTGACGACCTGGGGACGTGCCAGGCACTGAACGTAACGGGCAACGCGAGCGAATTCTGGTCGCGCGCCGAGCTTGCGTTCCAGCTCAAAAATCTGCCCGTACTCTTCCTCCCGGCAAATTTTTGGCGGCAAAAAATCCGCTATGACCCGCACCCCACTCTCGTTGATTACATCGAGCGACGCGGCCATCAGCATGGCTTGCAGACTCTTGCCCGTGAATAGGCGCACCCTGCCTCCATACAGCGATTCGTCCCCCCATTCGGCGGTGAGGCTTCGCTTGGCCGCGGACAAGTCTCCGTTGATTATCGCAGCTTTGAGGACCTCTCCCGGCTGATTCCGCACTAACACTGAAACGATGCTCGACGAGTCTCGTAAACCAGAAGCCGCAGCGCGCAATACGGCCTCTGGATCATCCACAAATTCCAGGACGTTGTGGCAAAGAATTACATCGAACGTGTCCGTGTCTAATAAAGTTGCTAATTGAGAGGCATCGCCTTGTCTGAGCACAATGCCTTCCGCAACTCCCGCTTCTCGCGCCGCCCGCTCTGCGAAATCCAGCATTGACGGCGACACATCCAGCAAGGTCACGTGAAAGCCAAGTCGCGCCAAACGAACTCCGAGCCCGCCGGTACCGCAGCCCAGGTCTAGAGCACGCGATCTCCCTATGGCCTGCGGAAGGCACTCCTGCAGGTTCGCGAAACCGAGATCGAGGCGCAGCCTTCCTTCCGGCGTATCGAGATAGGCGGCATACTTCGAGGCACCGCTCTGAAAACGTGCGGCTTCGGAATTGGCGGTCGGTTTGTTCATACGCCGCGAACGCGAGGAGTTCCTCGAGTCGCGCATGAGTATCAGAGCGTATATCGAATGGAGGAACAGGGACAAGCCGGTTCTGTTCGGGGGAGCGGGTCACTATGTTCAGCAAGAAGCAATGGCGGCTGTCACGAGAAATTCATTTGTTGCAGGTAAGCGGCTTGTGTCAAAATACGTGCCACGTTATTCGCGTCTCGGGCTCAGCAGCTTCCGGTTCAGAATCGATTTCGCGGTAAGGGCCGTCCCTCAAATGCCAGGAGGGTTCAGTGGATACCACCCGTCGAGACTTTTTCAAGATCGCAACCGTTGGCGGTGCTGCCGCTACGGTCTTCGGATTTGACCTTCAGCCAGCCTACGCACAACTCAAAGAGCTCAAGATCGCGCGAGCGAAAGAGACACGCTCGACCTGTCCCTACTGCGCCGTTGGATGCGGCGTGCTGATCTACACCATTGGCGATGGGGCCAAGAATGTCACGTCACAAGTCGTGCACGTTGAGGGCGACCCGGATCATCCGACCAATCGCGGCACATTATGTCCAAAGGGAGCGTCGCTCGAGCAGGACATGCTGAATCCCCGCCGCCTGGTGAAGCCGCAGGTTCGCCGCCCCGGAGCGACGGATTGGGAAGACATTTCGTGGGATGATGCGCTCAATGAAATTGCCCGCTGGACCAAGAAAACCCGTGACGCGACATTTGTAGACAAAGACGCGAATGGCCACACTGTCAACCGCTGCGAGGGCATTTCCTTCATCGGCGGCTGCACCGACACGAATGAATTCAATTATCTGGTCGTCAAAACCATGAGGAGCATGGGCTTGGTCTATATCGAAAACCAAGCCCGTGTTTGACACGGCCCCACGGTCTCCAGTTTGGGGCCAACATTCGGACGCGGGGCGATGACCAATGGCTGGATCGACATCAAGAACACCGACATGATGTTGATCATGGGCGGCAATCCCGCCGAGAACCATCCTTGCGGTTTCAAGTGGGCCATCGAGGCGAAGCGGAACCGCAATGCCAAGCTGATTTCGGTTGATCCGCGATTCACGCGCACATCCTCGACCGCTGATCTTTTCCTGCAAATCCGCGCCGGAACCGATATTGCCTTCCTGGGCGGCGTGATTCGCTACGCCATCGAGAACAATCGCATCGCAAAAGAATACTTGGTCCACTATACGAATGCGGCATTCATCGTGAAAGACGGTTTCAAGCTGCCGGAAGATGGCTTGTACTCCGGATTTGACGCGGCTTCCGGGTCGTACGACAAGTCAACGTGGAATTATCAGGAAGGCGGCGATCTCAGCGGCAAGAGCGACGCGGCTGCCTCGGGCGGACATCCATCTGCAGCGGGAAGTCAGACACCGCCGATGCTTCCCCCCAACGTCGCCTACGACTTGAGTCTGCAGCATCCACGCTGCGTCTTTCAACTGCTGCAGCGCCAGTATTCGCGTTACACGCCGGAAACGGTGGAGCGAATCACAGGCATTCCCAAAGAGCAGTATCTCAAGGCCGCTGATCTCTTCACCTCCGTGCGTAAAGACGGCGACATGAAGAAAGTCGCCACGATTATTTACGCCGTCGGATGGACGCAGCACACCTTCGGCACGCAAATTATCCGCACGGCCGCCATGCTGCAACTGTTGCTCGGAAATGTCGGACGCGCCGGCGGCGGCGTGAATGCACTGCGCGGACACTCGAATATTCAAGGCGCAACTGATATGGCTGGGCTCTACGACAGCCTGCCGGGTTACCTGAAAGCTCCGATTCCCACAGATACCGATCTCGCAGCATTTCTGAAGCGGACTACCCCGAGCGCATCGAAGCCAAACCCGTGGGCATCGATGAATTATTGGTCAAACACGCCCAAGTTCATGGTTTCGTTCCTGAAATCGCTGTATGGACCTTCAGCCACCAAAGAAAACCAATTTGCTTTCGATTACTTGCCCAAAGTTGATCGCGACTATTCGTGGACCCACATCTGGGACGACATGTACAACGGCAAGGTCAAGGGCATGATGGCGTTCGGCATGAACGGCGTGATGATCGGACCGGATACGAACAAGAACATCAATGCGCTGAAGAAAGCCGATTGGCTGGTCGTGGGCGAAATCTATCCCGACGAGACGAGCGAATTCTGGCGCGCCCCCGGCATCACCGCAGAAGAACAGAAAACGATCAACACAACGGTATACCGTCTGCCCTGCGCCGGCTTTGCCGAAAAAGACGGCAGCATGACCAATTCGGCCCGTTGGGTGACCTGGAAGTATGCAGCCGTCCCGCCTCCCGGCGAAGCGCGGCTCGATCAGGACATTGTGGCGCAGATTTTTCTCCGGGTCCGCGATCTCTACAAAAAAGAAGGCGGAAAATTCCCCGACCCCATTTTGAATCTGACCTGGAACTATGCCGACGCCGAGCACCCGGCTCTGTCACAGGTAGCGATGGACCTGAATGGCAAAGCGCTAGCCGAACTGAAAGATGAAAAAACTGGCCAGGTGATCAAGGCGGGACAACAGTTGCCGGGATTTGCGTGGTTGAAAGACGACGGCACCACGATGTGCGGTAACTGGATCTATTCCGGCATGTGGACCGAGGCTGGTCCGCAAATTCAGCGGCGCGGCACCGATGATCCGTCCGGCCTGGGCATTTATCAGAACTGGGCGTGGTCGTGGCCGGCAAATCGGCGCGTTCTGTACAATCGCGCTTCCTGCGATCCCAATGGAAAACCCTGGGACCCCGAGCGAAAGCAGGTCTGGTGGAACGAAGCGGCGCAGACATGGTCTGGCAATGACGTGCCGGATTTCAAGCCCGATTCCCATCCCAAAGATCACATGGGACCGTTCATCATGAATCCGGAAGGCGTCGGGCGCTTATTCGCGCCCATCGGAGTTCTCGCCGACGGACCATTCCCGGAGCACTACGAGCCCGTAGAAAGTCCGATCAAGAATCCGTTCCACCCCGCGCAATCGACCAATCCTTTAGTGAAAAAATTCAAGACACCCTACGACAAGTTCGGCGCGCCCGAGGAATACAGCATCGTCTGCACGACGTATCGGCTGACCGAGCACTACCACTACTGGACGAAAAATAATCCCATGAATGTGCAGCTCGTCCCGGAGCCATTCGTGGAGATCCCGGTGGAATTGGCGCAGGAGAAAGGCATTCAGGGAACGGATAAGATCAAAGTGATCAGCGCACGGGGAACCTACATCGCGAAGGCCTTCGTAACCCGGCGGCTCAAACCGATGACGATTGACGGCAAGAAGGTGTATCAGATCGGATTGCCGATCCATCAAGGCTTCCGCGGCATTGTTGAAGATGAAGGAAGAGACGCGCGTACGCCGGCAAACCTGCTAACGCCGACGGTGACGGATCCGAATGCGCATACCCCGGAAAGCAAGGGTTTTCTGGTGAAGGTCGAAAAGGTATAGGAGCGCGGAATGAGCCAGGCAGCCACTGAAATCGTCAGGATTTCCGGACACGCGGGGAGCGTACCCGGCGCCGGACTCGACCGCGAATTCACAGTCTGCAAATTGGTGGACACCTCCACCTGCATTGGCTGCAAAGCTTGCGAGGTGGCCTGCCTGGAGTGGAATGGATACACGTTCACGCAGACCAGTTTCGACAACACCTACCAGACCATGCCGGAAACGGCCTGGAATTACTGGAACCTGATCAAGTTCAACGAGCACGAAGACGAAAACGGCAACCTGATGCTGCTGATGCGCAAGGATCAGTGCATGCACTGCGCCGATCCTGGTTGTCTGGCGGCTTGTCCCGCGGATGCGGCCATCGTGCAATATGCCAACGGCATTGTCGATTTTCAGGAAGCGAATTGCATCGGCTGCGGGTACTGCATGACGGGATGTCCGTTTAACATTCCGAAGTTCAGTCCTAAAGCGCGAAAAGTATTCAAGTGCACGCTCTGCAACGATCGTGTTTCCGTCGGTCTGGAGCCGGCTTGCATCAAGAGTTGTCCCACGGGATGCCTGCACTTCGGCACGAAGGCGGAAATGACGGTGCTCGCGGAATCGCGGGCGCAGCAGCTTCGGGAAAATTCCGGATATCGCAAGGCGGGAGTTTACGACCCATCCGGCGTGGGCGGCACGCACGTGATCTATGTTCTGCACGATGCCACCAATCCCGAAGCTTACGGCGGGTTGCCCAAGGATCCACACGTGCCGCTCTTCGTTCGCTTGTGGAAGTCTCCACTCAAGTGGATTGGCAACCTGGGCATAGTTTTCGGAGCCGTTGGCGTATTCGTTCACTACCTGAAGTTCGGTCCCAAGATCGTTAAGGAAGACGAAAAACAGGGTGTCGTAAATTCAACGAACCGCCCAGGACACGAAGGAACGCGAAATCTGTAGGGCGCTGGTTTCTTCCGTACCTTTCGCGTCGGCAGGGGTTCGTCAGGTCATCGCTGAGCAACAGCATTCGAGGTGCGTAAGAGAATGCGAAACAAATACCTACTCGCCAACGGCCGCGTGCTGCGCTACTCGTTCCATGAGCGGCTGATTCACTGGACGGCGGCGGCTTCTTACATTTACGCGCTGCTGAGCGGTTTGGCGTTTTGGAGCCCCTGGCTGTTCTGGTTGGCGATCATTCTGGGCGGCGGCACCGTGGCCCGGGAACTGCATCCCTGGTTTGGCGTGGTGTTCACCATCGCAGTGCTGTTGATGTACGGCATGTGGGCAAAGCAGATGAGGGAGACGCCCGCCGACAAGAAATGGTGGGCCGCGATCCGGTATTACATTCGCAATGAAGATGACAAGATGCCGCCGGCCGACCGTTTCAATCCCGGTCAGAAGTTCTTGTTCTGGGGATTTTTCTGGAGCGGAATCGTGCTGCTTCTTACGGGTCTGATTCTTTGGTTTCCGCAATACATTCCCTGGAACCTGCGCATTTTGCGATTGATCTCGGTATTTCTCCATCCCGTCGCCGCGCTGTTCACAATCGCGCTGTTTATCATTCACGTCTACATGGGGACTGCCATGGAGCGCGGCGCGTTTGGCTCGGTTATTCGCGGCGATGTTTCCCAGGCATGGGCCGACCACCATCACCACAGCTGGTTTCAACAAGTACTGCGGGATGCAGGTCCCGCTGGCAAGCCTGCCGGACCGGAGTCCTCTCCGGCGAAATGAAAAGCGCCTGGGATACCCGCATTCGCCGGGCAACCGAACTGACTTCCGTTTACCCATTCGCCGCCGAAGCCCTACGATTCTATGCTCAAGCTGCGCTGCTTCAGCAGAAGATCTATTCGGACATTGAGCGATCACCGGCTCAGTTCATCTCCATGAGCGATTCCATTTGGGGCGAGCTGACTTCCTCCGCGCTGCAGCCCAGTTTTTCTGAGTTTCTTAGGAACGTGCGAGCAATCGCTCCATCTGCGCTGGGACAAGCCGCAGATGAAATCTTGCGCCGGAACTCCTCGTCATCATCGGCTCTGCTCGAAAAAATATGGCCCTCAGCCGCAGCCATTCGCGACAGCGAGGAAACGAAAGATATTGCCGTGGCTGAGCGAGGCCTGGCATGGCTTTTCCTTCAGCCTTTGGCCGAATATTTGGCCACGCGGCGCCGGGTGCTCTCCGACGAAAGTCCCAGAAGATGTCCCGTGTGCGGGAGCAATCCGATTGTCGGTGTGTTGCGCCCAGAGGGCGATGGAGCGAAGAAGTCCCTCATCTGCATGCTCTGCGCGCATGAGTGGACGTTTCGCCGAATTTACTGCCCGGCGTGTGGCGAACAGAGAGAACCCCAGATGGCGTTCTATTCGGCTCCGGAGATCCCCCACGTTCGGGTCGACATCTGTGAAACCTGCCACATGTATCTCAAAAGTGTGGACCTGACCAAGACCGGACTCGCCGTTCCTGTCGTGGATGAACTGGCCGCCTTGCCCCTGGACTTGTGGGCGCGGGAAAAGGGATATCAAAAACTGCAGATGAACGCGATCGGCTTATAAACGCAACTTTCGCGTGCCTATGCTTAGAAGTGACCGGCGGCTTGATTTCTTAATAGCGGTCCGAATGCCCGACTTCTGTGTCGTTCTATATTGTTTTGCGAAATCTGAAACTGCACAACGTCGAGAAGAGATCGGGACTGCTGGCCGCGTCCTGTTCAGGGCTCGGAAGCTCACTTCGTCTAAGGTGGCGACTGCGCAAAACTTGCCCGAAGCAGCCTTAGTAGTAGCAGAGCTTGAACGCGCTCTTGTAGCAGAGCGCACGTGCACGTTTAGCGCGGCTCCGCGTGTATCCCTCCCAACGGTCGGCGACGCGGGCAAACTTAGCTTCTCCGGTCAGACGATGCATGACTCGCAGCTGCACGATGTGCAGACGATGGTAAAACGGGCTGGCCACCATCGGCAGGCGCGTACCCGATTGTTCGTAGAGCGACCAGAATCCCAGATCGTAGCGGTCGAGATTATGAAGCAGGGTCTGAACGGCGCGCGAGAAAAGATCTTGTGCAGCCTGATCTTTCGTCGCGAGAAAAAAATCGTGCACGCCCCACGCCGCCCACAAGAAGCCGTTCAGAATATGCGTTGGCGGCGACACGATGTACTCCTCGAACCAGAGGTCGCCGCGGTCATCGGTGAAGGCAATGCCTCCGGATGAAGTCGGCTTGAAAAAACTGGCGAGCGCACGCTGCGCCGCATCCAGATACTTCGACTCTCCAGATTCCTTATACGCGCGCACCAGCACCGAAATTCCCTGCCCTTGCGCCAGTCCTGAATACCACGGCGCCTTCAGCGTGTCGCGATACTCCCAATCGAAGTGATGATTCCAGACCGAAAGGCCGTGCGCATTCGGCTGCAGATGGGAAACCAGCCAGTCCGCAGCCAAAAAAAATTCCCCGCGCCTCTCGGCCGCGCCCCTCTGCCGGAATAAGTTGTAATTGCCCAGACCGTATTGCGCGATGGCAATGGGATTGTATTGCCGTCCAATTTTGCCATGATAATCGAGCTGCGGAACTCCAGCCGTGTCGTACGGCCCCGGATAGTCCGCCTTCTCGGCGAACAGCATGTAGTATTCGCCAAGTTCATTCGGAGTGGCTCTCGGATTTTCCGCCGGGGTCTCATGCCAGAACGTTAGATGGCTGTTCCCGGCGCCCAGATAGGCGCTGAAGATACGGCGGTAGTAGGCCAGACTGGGCAAGTCAGCTTTCCAGAGAAAGAAGTCAATAGTACGGTCTTACACCCCGACCCGGTAAATCGATGTGACTTGATCCTCCGATTTGACCGCAACCGTCGTAAGCGCAAGATACTCTGTCGTATTGTTCCCGTCAGGCAGAAAGGCATTGCCGTATTGAAACAGTCCCATCGGCCAGGAGTCTTTCTCCCATGCAAGCAGCGGCCCCCATAGCTCGGATCCTGTCTGACCACCGTAAATCCGCACGTGCCGATCAGGGTTTGCTTTGCTCGGCTCGATCATGGTCGAAAAGAAAACGTGCTCGCGGACGTGGCAGCCGTAAATCGAGGAGCCGCTGATTTTCGCCAGACGTGAAAGATTTCCGCCGCGATCCAGACGGTAAATGAAATTCGTCTCGAGCGGCGTGTCCGAGGCAAAATAGAGCCCGTCCTGCATTGGAACCAGCGCCACCGCGCGCGCCTGTTGATTGCCCTGCATCACCGTCTCGACCTGGCTGAAATTGCAGTCGGCGCGAAGAATCCGGCACTCATCGCCGTAATCGCCCGTGAGAATCCATAAGCAGTCGTCCCAGCCGTCATACACGATGTTGTGAACGTGGCGGATCTCCCCTTTCGGAAACGTATAGGTCACATTCCATTTCTCTCCGTCGAGCGAACCGTATATGTGCACCTCGTCGCGAGCTGCGTTGTCGAAATATTCGCCCCAGAAAATCATGCCATTCGGTGCCACTGTGATGTGCAGGGGGCGCGTGCCGCGCGCGATGCGATGCGTCACGGAAAATTCGCGCTCGCCCGGCCTCAGCGTGATGATCGCTCGCGCCACGGCAGCGACCAGACCTCCTGTCGGAAGCACGGCTAGAGCGTGGAATCCATCGCGCAACAGGCGAGCCGCGATGCGGTTTGAGACCGTGAGACGCCGTTTCAATTCGGGACGAAATTCCGCAATGGGATCCCATTTCAGGAATGACGGATTCTCGATCCGCCCAACCAGCAATTCGTATCCGCGCGCGGCATAGAGCTGATTCCCACGCCACGCGAGCACTCGCAGTCCGGGTACAGAGGCTGCTCGAATCAAACTGCAACCGTCGCGCAACTGGACTGATTCCCTTTCTGACTGAAATCTCATGCTGGTGATCCGGTAATGTGAACCCGCGCACGTTCGCGTCTTTGTGTTGCAAAATGCTACGGAAAAACTCGCAACCTCGTGCGAGATTTAGCCCGATAATTTTCTCCTACTTCAAAATTCGATCCGTTTTCCGCATCAGCAAAATCGAAATAAGTTGCTGGACAGAATCATTGCCTGCGCTTGAGTATTGAATCTTAAGCGGCGTCGATGGATTGCGGCAATCGGAGATGGCCAATCGGCACCTGCCGCCGATTAGCCGTCATCAATCTGCGAAGCAATCGCGAGAGAATTACTGTTCTGGGATGAATCGCGCACCAGAACGCCTCCACTCCAGATCTGGCAAGCGACATGCATGCCATTACGCTTTCCCCGCCTTTCATTTTGGCGCGCGCAAGTGGTGAGATATGCTCAGTCGATGTGCAAATGTGCAATGCTCAAAACCTTTCCTCCGGCTGCGGGAGGGTAAACTGTTTCTGGTGGAAACGGACCGCGTCGCCAAGCCGGGAGAATCCTCCGGACCGCCGTTCGTTCGCGCGCGGCAAAAGCAGAGGCAGGTTGAACATTTTTGGCTGTGCGACGAGTGTGCCGCACGCTACAGCCTGGTCTATGATCACGACCGCGGCGTGGCGCTGGTTCCGTTACGGCGCCCTGCAGGCACGGTCCATGTGAGCTCCTCGGCGATGCGCAGCGACATAGCCTAAAACCAACCAGCGCTGTTCCATGCGGCCCGATTCTTATTGGTAGCCATCTTTCTTCCACGTCTTCCAGTCTTCGTTCACCGCTCGCAGCATTCCTTCGGTGGCCTCAAGCAGCCACTTGGCTTTTTTCCGTTCCAAATCACGCAGGATCGCTTTCCGCGCATTCTTCGTCCCCAGATGAATATTCGCCGTTTCCCATCCCATCACCGCCAGCAGTTTGAGCTCCTGGCCTTCGGTCTTGATGTCCGCGATCTCGATGCGCGAGCAATGCGGACTCAAGCGGCGCACGATCCAGTGGCCGCGAAGCTGGACAAAGGGATCGGGACAGCGAACCGCCCGATTCACAATGGTTTGATACAGAACTTCCGGTACGCCTTCATTGCCGTCGGCCCAATAAGAAGCCGACGAAACCAGCGCTTTGGCTTCGCGCGCGATGCGCCCACCATGCCAGTCAGCCACAGCAACGTAGCGTTCGTGCCCCAGCGATCCCAGCCCGGCGACACGATGCAGAAGCGTATATTTCAAATTGGGCGCGGGCATCAGATGTTCGATCGCGTCGATCGCGCTCACGGGCGCCGACTGCTTCACTTTCTGGAACGAATCCATTTTTGCCCAGAAATGCACGGGATCGCGCAGTTCGCTCTCCGCGACTTGACGCAGCCAATCGTGGCGCTCGCCCAGGACAAAGGGCTGGCCCTCCTCCCGCAAGGCATTGCGATAGCCGTCAAGAATCGCGCCGCCAATGTCTTTGCCTTTGAGCTGAAGATGTCCAGCTTCGCAGGCTAACTGTGCGCTGGCGGCTAGCCGCACCAGATCGTTCGAATACGCAATGGGATGCGCTTCGTCGAAATCGTTGACGCCCCAGATGAGGCGTCCTTCGATGTCGCGCCAGGTTCCAAAGTTCTCCACGTGGAGGTCTCCCACAGCGAGTACATGTGGACCCTTCGCGAGTTCTGGACAGATTTTCGGCCAGAGTTGCGCCCATCGGTAATAAGTGGCGCGAAAAAAGGGAAACTCCGCGGCCTTCATATTGCGGTGTTTCAGAAGGAGATCTTTTTTGACGATGGTGGTGCGTTGCCCCAGCCAGTCTTCAAACTGGCGCGTGGCTTTGACGATATTCATTCCGCGAACGATAGAAGGCGTTGTGGCGAAAAGTCAACGCGAAGCGAGGGATTGACCCGGCTAGGGCTTCGGAACTCTGACTGAGCCTTTTCTCGAAGCCACCTTGACCATCAGCCGAGTGATGCTGGCGGCTAGCAATAGAAGCACGCCTCCAACGATCATTAGCCTGGCTTGGGATGGTGAACCGAGTTCCAATGGCAGCGAGTCCAGATCGGACTGAGCTCCCGGGTTCCAGATCGCCAGCCAGACGATTCCGTATGCCAGAAGGAACAACCCCAAGATGCTGGCAAGCCTGGTCAGACGTCTGACCATTGCTTCCCCAATCGAGCGGCCTGCTGGGAAGGATTCAGCCGCTTCCGCTACAGCGAGAGCATTGTAAATCGGGAGTCAAGGCTGGGCCGCACGGAGAAGGAAACACGAACGCCGGGCGGAGGGCTGGTTGGCCTCTCTTACGCCCGGCATTGTGGAGCGGAGACGTGCGGCCTCGGCTCTCT
>Ga0335074_10012342_pt1 | contig 11978 bp, 12 predicted proteins | sample Lox_Sample_23_FD_206715 | JGI IMG/M metagenome (GOLD analysis project Ga0335074, IMG submission 206715) | Soil microbial communities from Loxahatchee National Wildlife Refuge, Florida, United States - Lox_Sample_2.3 | ecosystem: Environmental > Terrestrial > Soil > Wetlands | place: USA...
TGGCCGCCGCGAGCGCCGCGCCGATCCGGCGGGTCCGGGCGTCGGCGTCGGCGGCATCGTCCGCCTCGACCTCGAGCAGCATTAGCGCGGCGTCGGTCGCGCCGATCGGCCGACCGAGCGCGGCGAGTTCGCCGGCGGTCCGTCGATCGACGTACTCGACCGCGGAGAGGCCGGCGAGCGGGGTCTGCGCGAGCCGCGTCGCGATCGCGCCGAGGTGGGCTCCGTCCCCCACGGGGATCGACAGCCCGCGTCGGACCGGAGGCAACGGGGCCAGACGGACCGTGACGTCGGTCACGAGCCCCAGGGTCCCCTCGCTGCCGACCATCAGGCCGAGCAGATCCGGTCCGGCCGAGCGCTTCGCGGCACGGGTTCCGAGGGAGATCCGCTCCCCGGTCCCGAGCACCGCCTCGAGGCTGCGGATCCACGCCCGCGTCGGCCCGTAGCGGTACGACCGCGGCCCGGAGGCGTTCGTGCCGACGTGGCCGCCGATCGTGGACGTCGCGCTCGACCCCGGGTTCGGAGGGAAGAACAGCCCCGCGGACCGGACCGCCTCCTGCAGGGCGAGGTTGACCGTGCCCGGGCCGACCCGGGCGGCGAGCTCGTCCGGGCGGACCTCCTCCACCCGGTTCCAGCCACCGAAGTCGACCGCCACGGCCCCGTCGGCCGGCACCGACTCGCCGTCGAGGGACGTGCCGCCCCCCCGCGCCACCAGGGCGATCCGGGCGGCCCGAGCCCAGGCGACCAGCGCCGCCACGTCGTCCGGGTCGGCAGGGGTGACGACCGCGGCGGGTCGACCGGTCAGGTGCGACGCGTCCCGCCCGGCCGACGCCAACGCCTCGGGGGACCGGCGGACGACGCCCCGGACGGCACGCTCGAGCGCGCCGAGGGTGTCGGCGGCCACGGCGCGACGTTCACTCGGGGTCGGAGGCGCCGCCCTGCGGGGCCGACTCGGTCGCGCGTCGCAGCGCGTCGGAGAAATCGCGGGTCGAGAACGGGTACGCCAAGACCGCGTGGGCGCCCGCGCGGGCGGCGGAATCCTTCAGCCGGGGGTCGTCGATCGGGAGGAGCACCAGCGACGGTCGGTCCGGGCGATCGGCGAGGACCCGTTGCAGCTGCTCCGACCAGCGCGGACCGATCTCCGCGATATCGACCACGAGGAGCTGCTCCGGGTCGTCCGACGCCAGGGCGCTGAGGGACGTCGCCTCGCGCGCGACCGAACGGTGCGCGAGTCCGAGGAGGCCGCGCAGCAGGCGGCGTCGGTCCGGGCTGGCCCCGACGAGCGTCGCGCCGGGCGACGCGAGCTCGGCGCCGCTCGCCCCCGGTGCGGGGTCTCCCGCGAAGCGGGCCGTCCGACCACCCCCGGGCGGCCCACGCGGTTCCCGGCGGATGAAGGATTCGACGGCGGATCCGGGCCCGGCGGAGCACCGTTCATCTACCGGCCCCTGGCGTCAACTATATAGACTCTGCCGCCCTAGTGTAGATGGCCTCGGGCACCGGCCCGGCGGCCCTGGCGGCTCCGTCCACCGGGCCAGGGCGGCCAGGTCGGTGCCTTCCCTCTCCCTCCGGTCGAACGATAGATTCTTTTGGGCGTCGCCGGGCTCTGAGCGGTGATGTCGATCTTCCGTCGTTCCGACGAGGAGCTCGATCGTCTCCGCGCCGCCGTGCGGATGCTCGGCGCCACGAACGTGCCGGGATTGTCCGCCGCGCTCGGGTGCCGCGACCACCGCACCGAGAAGCTGCTCGCCCGCGAGCTCGCGCGACCGGACACGCCGCTCGTCTACGAACCGAGCCGCCGCACCGTCCGGGTGGCGCGCCCGGAGGCTCCCGCCTCCCCGTCCCCCCCCGCGACCCCGACGCGGGGGTTGCCGGCCCGGCCCGCGCTCCCCCCGGCCGGGCGCGGCAGCTCCATCGGCGTCAAGGGGACGACCCTGAAGACGCTCTGCCCCTCCTGCCACGTTGCGCTGCTCGCGACCGGCTCCGGTAGCCTGTCGGTCTGCCCGCAGTGCGGGCGGCTCGCCGCCGCGAAGGTCGCCGACGAGGCGCCCGCGGCGCCGTCCCCTCCGGCCCTCCCGACCCCGACGCCCGGGGTCGGCGACGGGGGCAGCCGACCCCCGACCGCCCAGACGGACCGCCGCTCGCAGGAGCTGTTCGCGGCGTACGTCACCTCCCGACCGATCCCCTGCCCGAAGTGCCGCACGACGCTGCGGCACCGGGGGATCAGCGAGTACGGCTGCCCGGCGTGCGGGCAGCTCGTCCGCTTCCCGCAGTCGGGCGGCCCCGGGGCCGTCGTGATGGCCCCGCCGCTTCCCGCCGTCTAGAACGGGACGGCCGCGCGCACCTCGCGCACCAGCGACCCGTCGGCGATCGCCGCGGCGACCGCGGCGATGTCGGCGGCCGGGCTGCGGTCGCGGCTCCAGGAGGCGACCCGTGCCCGCAGCGCGGCGAGGGCGGCTTCCGACCCCCGACCCCCGCTGCGCGGCCGCCGGAGCTCGAGGGCCTGGCCCGCGGCGATCCACTCGACCGCGACGACCCGCCGGGCGTTCTCGATCAGCCGGCCGAGCTTGGCGCCGGCCCACGCGCCCATGCTGACGAAATCCTCCTGGTCGGCGGACGTCGGAAGGCTCGTGGCGCTCGCCGGATACGCGAGCGTCGCGTTCTCGTTGACGAGGGCGGCGGCGAGATACTGGGGGATCATCAGACCCGAGCTCACTCCGGGCTCGGGGGCCAGGAACGCCGGGAGCCCGCGGTTCAGCGCCGGGTGGACGAGCCGGGCCGTGCGGCGCTCGGAGAACCCGGCGAGGTACTGGACCGCGAGCGCCAGGCTGTCCAGGGCGAAGGCGAGCGGCTGGCCGTGGAAGTTCCCGCCGTTCAGGAACTCGTCCCCCTCGAAGACGACCGGGTTGTCGGTCACCGCGTTCAGCTCGCGGACGGCGACCGTCTCGGCGAGACCGAGCCCGAGCCGGACCGCGTCCAGCACCTGCGGCAGGCAACGGAGGGAGTACGGGTCCTGCCCGCTCCACTGCGGGCGGGGGACGGCGAGCGAGCTCCCGTCGAGGAGGGCGCGGAGGGCGCGCGCGCTCGCCCGCTGCTCGGGCGAATTGCGCAGCTCGCCGAGCCGCTCGTCGAGCGACCCCGGGTCGCCGGCGAGCGCGTCGTAGGCCATCGCGGCGGCGACGGTCGCCGCATCCATCAGCTCCCGCGCGTCCGCGGCGCCGAGCGCGAGGTACGTCGCCATCAGGGACGTCCCGTTCAGCAGCGCGACCCCTTCCTTCTCCGCGAGGGTGAGGGCGGGGAGCCGCTCGCGCGCGAGCACCTCGGCCGCTGGGTGCGGCTCGGTCGAACGGACGCCGAGGAAGGCGCCCTCGCCGACGAGCGTGAGCGCGACGTGCGCGAGCGGGGCGAGATCCCCCGACGCGCCGACCGACCCCTGCTCCGGGACCCACGGCAGGAGCCCGCGGTTGAGCATCTCCACGAGTCGATCGACGACTTCGGGCCGGACCCCGGAGACCCCGCGCAGGAGGGAGTTGAGCCGGAGCAGCAGCACGCCGCGGACGACCTCGGCCCGCAGCGGCGCGCCGGTGCCGCTCGCGTGGCTGCGCACGAGGGAGAGCTGCAGTTCCTGGAGGCGCTCGGGCGGGATCGTGCGGTCGGAGAGCGCGCCGAAGCCGGTCGTCACGCCGTAGACGATCCGTCCGCTCGCGACGGCCCGCTCGACCGCCCGCCGGCTCGAGGCGACCGCCGCCTTGGCCGCCGGCTCGATGGAGACCCCGCAGCCGCCGCGGACGACCGCGAGGAACTGCGGCAGCGACAGCGACCGGCCGTCGAGCGGCAGCGTCTCCGTCATCCGCGCGAGTTCGGCCCGGCGGCGTCGTTCGGGGGCACCGTCGGGAGCGGGCCTACGCCGGCACCGGGACGACGAGGTCGCCGCCGGACTTCTGCAGCGACGGCTGCCGTCGGGTCTTCGCGCCCTTCGTCTGCCAGAAGATCTCGGCGAACTCCTGGACGAGCTTGAGGAGCTCCTGGGCGTCGGCGACCGCCGTGCCCTGCCGGGCCTTGGACGCCTGCTTCAGGATCTTCCAGGTCAGCTCGTGCGCCTGCGGGAACTGCTTCGCGTGGTCCGGGGTGAAGTAGTCGCCCCAGATGACGCGTACTTCCGACTTGACGCGCTCTGCGTGCGACTCCTTGACCGCGGTGTACCGGGCGAGCTTCGCGACGTAGGCCGCCCGCTCCTCCGGCTTCGCGTCCATCGCCGGCGCGGCGAGCTCGCCGATCAGCTGGTCCATCCTCAGCACGGTCAGCGCCGAGATCTGCGCCTCGTGCGGGTCGTAGATGCCGCAGGGGATATCGCAATGCGCGTAGACGGGCTCGGGCGGTCGGACGGCGTCCCGGACGCGGGCCACCGCATCGCAGAGGCGGGAAACGGCGGGCATGGTCGGCGGAACTTCGAGCGAAGGATAAAGGTGCCGGAGGCGGACGCACCGGCGGAGTCGCTCCGCCGGCGGTGGCGGAGTCGCCGCTACGCGGTCGTCGACGACTCGATGCGACCGACGCTGCTGCCGGGCGACCGGCTCCTCGTCGACCCGGCGCCGGTGCGCGCGGCCCTGCCGCCGGTCGGAGCGATCGTCGTCCTGCGCGACCCGGAGCAGCCGGCGCGCGCGCTCGTCAAGCGGATCGCCGCGCGGGACGAGCGGGCCGACCGCGTCACGGTGCTCGGCGACGCCGCGGAGCGGAGCCGCGACAGCCGCGCGTTCGGGGACGTCCCCCGCGCCTCCCTGATCGGGGTCGTCTGGTTCCGCTACCTCCCCGGGCCGCGGCGGGGGCCGATCGCGGCCGGTCGGCCGCCGGAACCTCCCAAACTTTAACCGATGTGGGGATTGCCCACATCGATGCGGCCGCTCATCCTCAACGCCGTGGTCGTCGCCGTCGTCGTGATCGTCGGGGTCGGCGGGTTCGTCGCCGGTTGGGAGTTCAAGGGCAGCTCCGCGGCCAGCGCGACGTCCGCGACGCTGTCGATCGTCGCGGCCGGCTCGCTCGCCCCGATCCTGCCGACGTTCGCCGCCACGTTCGCGAACGCCACGCCCGGCGTGACCGACCCCGCTTCCGCCCAGCTGTACGAAGGCAGCGGCACCGCCGCCTCGAGCCTCGCGGGCGGCGATCAGCCGTACGACGTCTTCGTGGCGGCCGATTTCCGCACGATCCCGACGTCGATCGAGACGCCCGCGCCGACGGTCGCGTCGTGGGAGGTCGTCTTCGCGTCCGACCCGATGGTCCTCGCCTACGAGCCGGGCGTCGCCGCGCTGAGCGGCATGACGTCGAGCAACTGGTGGACGAAGATCGTGGCGACCGGCGTCACGCTCGGCGCTCCGAACGCCAGCTCCGACCCGCTCGGCGCGAACGCGATCTTCACCCTCGAGCTCGAGGACGCGGCGCAGAGCCTGGGCGGCTCGCTGTACAGTCACTTCTACGCGGGCGCCGAAGGGGCGCTCGCGACCCCGACCTCCGCCACGAAGCTGATCTCGGAGAACGACGCGGCGACGGCCCTGTCGGGCGGCACGGTCGACGTCTTCCTGATCTACCGCTCGTTCGCCGTCGCGGACGACCTGCACTACCTGAACCTCTCCGCCGACGTGAACTTGGGCGGGACCAGCTCGGCGAACGTCACGACGTACGGGTCCGTCGCGACGACCGTGCTGTCCGGCACCTCGACGAAGTCGGAGAGCGGCGCGCCGGTGCTGTTCTCGCTCACCGTCCCGACGACCGCCCAGAGCCGGCTCGTCGGGATCGCCTTCGCGGCGTTCCTCCTCGCGAACGCGACCGCCACGATGTGGGCGAACTACGGGTTCGCGCCGCTCGCGCCCGCCTGGTCGGATCACCCGACCGAGGTGCCCGCGGCCCTCACCGGCTCACCGGCGGGCGGGGTCGCCCTGCTGCCGTCGTACCTCGCGGCGCTGGTCTAGGGCGGCGGCCCCGGTCCGACGGCGATGGCGGCAGTCCAGCCCTCCCGGCCCCGCCGTCGGTGGTTCCGGGTCGGGCCCAAATCCCCCCAGCCCCGCCGTCGATGGTTCCGGGTCGGGCCCAAACCTCCCCGGCCCCGCCGCCGGAAGATTCGGGTCGCGCCGATCATCGCGGGCGCGCTCTCGGCGTCGCTCGTCGCGCTGTTCGTGCTGCCGCTCGTGGCGCTGTTCGGCGACGCCGGCCTCGCCGGGCTCGTGGCCGCGGCGGGGAACCGGACGTTCCAGACGACGGTCGTCTACACGCTGTTCGCCTCGGCGATCGCGGTGTTCCTCGGGGTGCTCACCGGGGTCCCGCTCGGCTACGTGCTCGCCCGCTACCGGTTCCGCGGCCGCGCGCTCCTCGAGTCGGTCGTCCTCGTCCCCGTCGTCATCCCCCATCTCGTGGTCGGCCTCTCGCTGCTCCTGCTCCTGGAGCCGAACGCGCCGCTCGGCCGCTACGTCGCCCGGGCGGGGATCCCGGTCCTCGACGCGACGGCCGGCGTGGTCCTCGTGATGCTGTACGTCGGCGCATCGTACGTCGTCCTGTCGAGCGAGACCGCCTTCCGCGCCGTCGACCCCGAGCTGATCGAGGCGGCCCGGTCGCTCGGCGCGACGCCGACCGAGGCGTTCCTGTCGGTCACCCTGCCGTCGGCCGGGCGGGCGATCGTCACCGGGGCGCTCCTGATGTGGGCCCGCGGGGTCAGCGAGGTCGGCGGCTTCCTCGTCCTCGCCTACGCCGTCTACCCGAGCTTCCCGTGGCCGGGTCCGGTGACGAACACCTCGTCGGTCTTCATCTTCAACTACTACGGGATCGACCCGTCGGCGGCGATCGGCTTCGCGGGGATCCTCGTCCTCGTCTCGCTCGCCATCTTCCTCGGGGTCCGGCTCCTCGACCGGACCGGGCTCGCCTGGTCGCGGGGCGGATGGTTCCCGTGAGCGGGCTCGCGCTGGACGGCGTCGTCGTCCGCCGCGGGGGGTTCGCGCTCGGACCGGTCGGGCTGTCGGTCGCCCCCGGGACCGCGACGGCGCTCCTCGGCCCGTCCGGGGCCGGCAAGACGACGCTCCTCCGGGCCGTCGCCGGCTTCCTGCCGCTCGACGCGGGGGAGGTCCGGCTCGACGGCCGGCGCGTCGACGAGCTCCCGCCCGAGCGGCGGCGGTTCGGCTTCGTGCCGCCGAACCTCGGGTTGTTCCCCCACCGCCGCGTGCGGCAGAACGTCGCCTACCCGCTCGCGATCGCCGGCCGCCCGGACGCCGCCGCACGGACCCGACAGTGGATCGAGCGGTTCGGGCTGGCGCGCCTCGCCGACCGCTACCCCGCGGAGCTGAGCACGGGCGAGCGGCAGCGGGTCGCGATGGCGCGCGCGCTCGCCGCCGAGCCCGCGGCCCTCCTCTGGGACGAGCCGCTCGCCGCGCTGGACGTCGAGGGGCGGGAGGTCCTCCTCGGCCTCCTGCAGGAGCTGCTCGACTCGGTGCGGCTGCCGCTCGTCCTCGTCACGCACGACCCGTCGACCGCGGCCGCGCTCGCCTCGGCGTACGTCGTCCTGGACGCGGGCCGGGTGCGGTTCGCCGGCAGCCCCCGCGCGCTCGCGGACGCGCCGCTCGACCGGTTCACCGCCCGCTTCCTCGGCTACGACAACCTCTACTCGCGCGACGACCTCGCCGCGGCGGGCGCGATGCCGATCGGACGCGCGCTGCTCGCGGCCGCCGGACCGGGCGGCGTCGCGGTCCCGCCGTCCGCCCTGCGCTGGCGCGCGGGGCCCGGGGGGTCCGGGGCGGTCGCCGGCGTGCGGTCGACGCCCGCCGGCTGGGTCGTCGCCCTGCGCGACGGGCCATTGCTGTTCCGCGTCCGGGTCGACGGGCCGGTCCCCGGGGTTCGGGTCGGGGAGACGGTCGCGCTCGAGCTCGACCCGGCGGCCCTCCGTCCGCTCGACGGGCCCGCGGGGGCGGCATGACGTCCGACCGACCGACGCTCACGGCGACCGACCGGCGGCTGCTCGCGGCGCTCGACCGCACGCCGAACCTCGTGCGCGCGGCGCGCGCGATCGGCGTCCCGCGCGACCGGGCCGTCTACCGGCTCGAACGGCTCCGCCGCCTGTTCGGGCCGGTCACCGTCACGGTGCGCGGCGGCGCCGCCGGCGGGGGGACGCAGCTCACCGCGGCGGGGCGGCGCCTGCTGGCGCGTGCCCTCGGCCCGCCGCCGAGCGCGAACCGCTGGACCGGCCGCTACCGGCGGGGGCCGCCGCCGACGGTCGAGCTCGCCCCGGGCTGCGCCCTCGTCGTCGGCTTCCGCGCCGCCGACGGCGCGCGGGTCACCGTCGACGTGGCGCCCGAGGCGTTCGTGATCGCGCGCCGGCCCGCCGAGCTGTCGGCGCGGAACGCCCTCCCGGCGACCGTCGAGCGGGTGCGGCCGCGCGCGGACGGGACCGCCGGCCTGGACGTGCGGTGGGGGCCGGTGCGGGTCCGCGCCGAGCTGACGGTGCCGTCGATCGCGCGGCTCGGCCTCGCGCCGGGCCGCCGCGTGATCCTCTACGCGAAGGCGGTCGGCGTCCGCCGGGTCGCTACTCCCGGATCCCCTCGGTCGTGAGGGAGAAGACCGCCTCCCCCTCGGGGAGGTTCGGCGAGTCGATGAGCCGGGCGATGCGGCGCGGCGGCTTCGACTTGCGCAGGTAGACGCGGTACGTCGCCGCGTGGGCCACGATGTTCCCGCCGATCGGGCGGGTCGGGTCGCCGAACAGCACGTCCGGCCGGGACGACACCTGGTTCGTGACGACGATCGCGGCGTTGTACGTGTCGCCGAAGCGGAGCAGCTCGTGGAGGTGCCGGTTGAGCTGCTGCTGGCGCGGGGCGAGCTCCCCGCGCCCGACGTACTCCGAGCGGAAGTGGGCGGTCAGCGAGTCGACGACGAGGAGCCGGATCGGCTTCTCGCGCGCCAGCTCCTGCGCCTTCCCGACGAGCAGCATCTGGTGGTTCGAGTTGAACGCGCGCGCCACGTGGATCCGCCCGAGCGCCTGCTCGGGGTCGACCCCGGCGCCCTTCGCCATGTCGACGATCCGCTCGGGGCGGAACGTGCTCTCCGTGTCGATGTAGACGACCTCGCCCGAGAGGCCGCCCTGCGCCACCGGCTGCTGGACGTCGATCGCGATCTGGTGCGCGAGCTGGGTCTTCCCCGTGCCGAACTCGCCCGAGAACTCGGTGATCGCCTGGGTCTCGACGCCGCCGCCCAGGAGCTCGTCGAGCGCCTTCGCGCTCGTGGTGATCCGCCCGAGCTTCTTCCGCCGCTCGAGGAGGGTCGTGCCGCTCTCGAAGCCGCCGACGTCCGCCTTGCGGCGGGCCTCGCCGATGATCTTCTGGGCGATCTGGACGCCGATCTCCGCCGCCTCCGCGACGTCGCCCGGGGAGGCGACCGCGAGCTCCATCAGGTCGGTGTAGCCGGCCTCGCGGAGCTTCTCCGCCGTCGTCGCGCCGACGCCCGGGAGGTCCTCGAGGGCGATCTCAGGGGTCGGCTCCGGGGCGTTCTCTCCGGCGGGGCGGGCGGTCTGACGGGCGGGCACGGCCGGTCGACCGGGGCCGGGGGAGATAAGGGTGCGGGGAGGGGCCGTGAAACGGTGGGCGGTGCCCGCCTACGCGACCGGCGACTTCGGCGCGAACGGCTCGCCGGTGAGCCGCTGGAAGACGGTCGTGTAGAGCCGGCTCACCTCGTCGACCAGGAGCGGCGGCAGCGGCGGGATCGGCGGCTCCGGGGCGTGCTCCGCCCGCGCCTTCGCGAGCAGGTCGTAGTAGCCGGTCTGCCGGTAGTGCTGCCGGACGAACTCCTTCGAGAAGTCGACCTGGCGACCGCGCGCGTAGGCGTCCTTGTCCCAGAACCGGTCCTCGTCGGCGGTCCCGAACGTGTCGACGACCATCGTCGTCCCCTGCGCGTCGACCGCGAACTCCTTCTTGCCGTCGACGTGGAGGAGGCCGCGCGGGCCGATCTCCGCGTGCATCGCGGCGTCGATCTTGAGGATCGTCTCCCGGATCGCGTCCAGCTGCGGCCGGTCGAGGCAGGCGAGCTCGAGGGCTTCGGGGAGCTCAAGGAGGCGGTCGACCGGCTCCAGCTTCGTCGTCACCTCGAAGTGCGGCTCGGGGAGCTCGACGCCGTACGCGAGCGTCCGGTCGGAGGAGAAGCCGAGCTCCTTCGCGGTCACCTTCCCGGCCTTCACCCGGTCCCACATCGAGCCGGCGAGGTAGTAGCGGACGATCAGCTCGAGGGGCACCAGGTAGTCCTTCGGGTGCGCCCCGAGAGTGCGCGGCTGCGGCACGACGCGGACGCGGCGGACGCGCATCGACGTCGGCCCCGACAGGCCGAGGAAGTGGTGCGGCACGTTGATGCGCCGGCAGAGGTCGAACCAGTGGGCCGCCGTCCGGGCGAGCGTCTCCCCCTTCTCGGGAATCTCGCTCGGGATGTGCTTGTCGAACACCGAGATGTCGTTCGTGAAACGGAACTCGAGCTCCGTCGGCGAAACCTCGTAGACCTCCTTCACCTTCCCCCGGCGCAGGAACTTCGGCATCGTCGGACCCCCGCTCGCGCGCGTCACGGCCGCCGACCACGGCCGCGCCGCTTAACGTGAGCGGCCGGCGCCGTTTCGGAGGCCCCGGCGCGGTTCGGGCGGTCCCTCCGGAGGGAGGGGGCGGCCGGGCGGAAGGGGCGACCCGCTCCGCCGGGGCCGGTCCCGTCAGAGCGACCGGGCCTGGATCGCCGTGACGGGGCGGAAGCCGCGCTTCGAGTAGAAGCGCGTCGCGATCTCGTTCTGCGCCGGGAACTCGGCGGTGACGATCCCCGCGCCCTTCGCCTTCAGCGCCGCCGACACCTCGCGGAGGAGGAACTCGCCGACGCCGCGGCGCCGGTAGAGCGGCAGGAGGTAGATGTCGAGGATGACCCCCTCGTGCTCGGGGGCGTAGAACGGCCGCTCCCGGACGACCGCGCGGACGAACCCGACCACCTTGTCGATGTCCGGGCCGATCCCCTCGGCGGCGAGGACGACCGCCTTCGGGTCGGCGATCTGCGCCTTCAGCACGTCCCGCGCCTGCGTCTCGGCGTCGTCGCGGACCTTGAGCAGCGGGTCGAACTCCTCGTTGAGCCGCTTGAGGCGCAGCAGCAGCGGGACGAGCGCCGGGATGTCGGTCGCCCGCGCGGGGCGGAGATGGATCGGCGCCGCCGTCTCCGCCGGCGCGGCGTCGTGGGCGTCGGGCGGGCCGTCGCTCCCCTTCACGCGTTCCTCCGCTCGGGCCGCGGGGCGCGGGGCATCGCCGGGATGAGGCGCGCCCGCTGGAGCGTCCGGGCGAGCCGGCTCGGGCGCCCCATCAGCGACCGCGCCCGCTCGAGGAACTCGTCGTGCGAGAGCTTCCGCCGCGCGACGCCGAGCCGGACGCAGGCGTCCGCGACGGCGGCGGCGACCTCGGGGAACACCTCGGCCTCCTCCATCGTCGGGAGGAGGTGGTGGGCGGAGAGGCCGCGCCGCTCCGCGCCCGCCGCGAGCTCGCGCGCCGCCGCGAGGACGACCTCGTCCGGGATCGACCGGCCGCGCGCGTCCAGGACGCCGCGGAAGACCGCCGGGAAGACGAGCGAGTTGTTGACCTGGTTCGGGAAGTCGCTCCGCCCCGTCGCGACGACCGCGGCGCCCGCGGCGCGGGCCGCGTCCGGCCAGATCTCCGGGTCGGGGTTCGCGAGCGCGAAGACGATCGGCGCCTTCGCCATCCGGGCGATGTGCTCCGGCCGCACGAGGCCCGGGGTCGGCGTCGAGGCGGCGACCAGGACGTCCGCGTCGCCGACGGCGTCCGCGAGGTCGCCGGTCCGCCCGCCGCCGTTCGTCCGGAGGGCTAGGCGGTACTTCCAGGGATTGCGCACCATCAGCTCGTCGACGTCGTCCCGCTCCGCGTCCAGGATCCCGCGCTGGTCGACGAGCGTGAGGCGGTGCGGGTCGTGGCCGAGCGCGAGCAGGAGGCGCG
>Ga0335074_10012343_pt1 | contig 11977 bp, 10 predicted proteins | sample Lox_Sample_23_FD_206715 | JGI IMG/M metagenome (GOLD analysis project Ga0335074, IMG submission 206715) | Soil microbial communities from Loxahatchee National Wildlife Refuge, Florida, United States - Lox_Sample_2.3 | ecosystem: Environmental > Terrestrial > Soil > Wetlands | place: USA...
TCCGACCGAGTGTCCCAGCCAGGTGGGATTAACATCCCTGGGATGCGGGCGGCCGTCCAGAAAAATCTGGCGCACCTCAAAATATGTTGAGACCACGGGTGGTCCGATCAGCATGACGAGGAGCTTAGAAGTGTCGACAAATCTTCCCCGGCCCGCGGGATCGATGATGCCGCCAGGAAGGCAGCGCGCGGAAGGAAGATCGCGCATGTTACTCCTCTGCCTCTGCTTGCGGATGGCATCCGCCGCGGGCTGGGGCTGGGGCAGTTCCAGGGGAGATCGAGGCCGATCGGCCCACCAAAAACCCGAAAAATCGGGCTTGCCATCCGGAAGGCGCGGCGTGGGTCCTGCCGGGACTGGTTTGTGCCCGATCCGATCAAAGGCACGGGCGGTGAAACGGTCCTCTTCTCCCAGAGTGCCCAGGTAACCATCAGGCTGGAGCATGGTGATGTCCAGCCGCGACGTCTTCCCTGCTTCAACCATGAAGCCTTTGGCATCGTATTTCCTCATCGCGTTCATGGCGGCAGTAATCTGATAGGCGCCTGGAACGAGACTGTCGAATCTGTACGAGCCGCGCGGGTTGGTGGTGGTGTGGAATTCCTGTCCGCTATTGCTTGTCGCGCTGACGGTTGCGCCGGAGACTGGATCGCCGAACTCGTCCACGATTCTTCCGGCGATTGCCCCGCCCTGCTGGCCGAGACTGACGAAACACAAACAGAAAAACCACAAAAGGCGCATCCGCCGGAACCTTCTTTTCAAGTTTCGCAAATTAATTTGACGGCCGAAATTTGCGGACAACAGCAGGAATCGCAGCTTCAGTCCGGCGGCGTTGTATAAACGTATGTAGGCCGCCTCTTCGTCATGCCTTTAACCAGCGGAGCCAAATTCGGATCATATTCGATTCTGGAGCTCCTCGGCGCGGGAGGAATGGGCGAAGTCTACCGGGCGCGCGACGATCGTCTGGACCGCGATGTTGCGCTAAAGATCCTACCCGATAGTCTCGCGACAATCGACTTCCGCCGGCGTTTTCTTCAGGAGGGCAAGACCGCGGCCTCCGTAAGCCACCCCAATATCGCGCATGTGTACGAAATTGGCGAGAAATTCGGCACGTGTTTCATCGCCATGGAATTCGTGGATGGCCAAACGCTGCGCGACATAATGGGCGATTCGCCGCGGCCTGTGGCGGAACTGCTCGGGTATTTGCAACAAGCCGCCGAGGCCATCGCCAAAGCACACGCTCGCGGAGTGGTGCATCGCGATCTGAAGCCCGAAAATATCATGGTCACCCGTGACGGCTATGTCAAGGTGCTGGATTTCGGCTTGGCCAAGCTGATTGAAAAATGCCAGGCTCCCAGTGGCCAGCTTGCCGCGCCCGCGCTCACTCAGACCATCCATCCTCTGTCGGCCGCCGGTATTCCTCTCGGCACCGTCGACTACATGTCACCCGAGCAGGCCGAAGCCAAGCCCGGGGTGGATGAACGCTCGGACGTCTTCTCGTTCGGCTGTATCTTACAGGAAATCGCCACGGGAAGGCGGCCCTTCGCGGGCGAATCCGTGGTCCGGACCTTTCATAACCTGGTGTATGAGCCTGCTCCGCGCATCGCCGGATCGCGCGCCGGAGTGCCGCCGGCCTTACAAGAGATCATAGATCGGTGCCTGGTGAAGGATCCGGCCGAGCGCACCATCACCATGGCGGAGGTGGCGTGCGACCTCAAGGATCTGGCCGCGTCCGGCGCCATTTCGTCCACCGTTCGGCCTGTCTCGCGAAAAGATGTCGCGCGAAAACGTGTCTCGCGCAAACACCTCTCACGCAAACAGTGGATCATCGCTACAGCGTTTGCGCTCCTGATCGCGGGCGGCGCTCTGCTCGCGCGCTTTCGTCCGGCGCCCCGGGCTTCCACACCCTCGCTGGCCGTAATACCTTTCGTGAATGCGGGCGGTCCGCCGGACTCCGATTATCTTTCGGACGGAATCAGCGAGAGCCTTATCAACGCACTGGCCGCCGTGCCGGGGCTCAAAGTGATGGCGCGCACTTCCAGCTTCAAATTCAAGGGTCCGGATCTGGACGTGCGCCGGGCCGCACGGTCGCTGGGAGTGCAGACGCTGGTGACGGGACGCGTAACCGCCGTCGGGGCCCGGCTGCGCGTAAGCGTGGAACTGGTCAACGGCACTGATGGAAGCGAGATCTGGGGGAATCAGTACAGCTCCGAAGTCGCCGGCCTGCCCAACCTGCAAACCGAAATATCGTCTGAAATCGCCGAACACGTGCGGCACGATCTAACGGCTTCCGAGCGCGAGAATCTGGCGAAGCTCAAAGCGGGCAGCGGCGAGGCATATGATTTGCTCTATCGTGGAAAATACCAACTGGGGCTTTACACGCCGGATGGGACGCGAAAGGCGGCGGAGTTTTTCGAGGAAGCGGTTGCCGCCGATCCTGAATTCGCGCTGGCGCAAGCCGAGCTCGCCTATGCCTACCGGCTGCAGAGCGGTGGCGTGCTGGTGGATCCAAATGAAATGGCGCCACGCGCCGAAGCCGCCGCCCGCAAAGCCATCGCGCTGGATGATTCGGTGGCGGAGGGCCATGCCGCGCTGGCGGATATTCTGCGCGACAAATGGGATTGGAAAGGCGCGGAGCGGGAGTACCGGCGGGCGCTCGAATTGAATCCCACTCTAGCCGAGGCGCACGATGGCTACGCGATTCTGCTCAGCGATCTTTCGAGAGACGAGGATGCGATTGCCGAGATCAAGCGCATGAAAGCGCTGGACCCGCTGTCGATTCTCGCCGCCATCGACCTGGGCGCCATGTATTACAATGCCGGCCGCTACCAGCAGGCGCTGGACGCTCTCGATCAGGCGGCGACCCTGGATCCCGCCACTCCCATGACCGTTAGCTGGATGGCCATCGTGTATGGCGCCACCGGACGCTTTTCCCAGGCGATCCCCGCGTATGAGAGCGCCTTCGCCCGCGGAGACACCACGTCCGCCACTAAGTGCTATTACGCATATTCGCTGGCCCGCGCCGGGCGCACGGACGACGCGCTTCGGGTTCTGAACGATCTGCGCCATGCTCACACGTTCGTGCCACCCACCGGATTAGCCATTGCGTATACGGGTCTCGGCCGGAATGAGGCCGCCATTGAGGCCCTCCAGCAGGCCTACAAAGCGCGCGACCCGATGCTGCAATACCTGAACGTCGAGCCGCATCTGAACAGCATTCGACGCGATCCCCGGTTTCAGGAGCTGGTCCGGAAATTAGGATTGCCCGAGAAGAAGACCTAAGTGAAGAGGACCTAAGTGAAGAAGACCTAAGCCAAGACGGAAGGAGCACCCTCATGAGCCAACCTACCCTAGCCGGCGCGCTGCAGCCGGCATGGACCCAGCACCTTTCCACAGAATACTTCGTCAACTCGGTGGCTATCTCCGATGACGGAAGCCGCGTGGTGGCGGGAACGTTTTACCACGATTATTCACAAGGTCTCTCCGCCAGCCCCTCGGCGCCCGACGCTCGCGCTCCGGGCCAGCATCCGGAAGCCCCGCCGCCGGCGCCATCCGGCATCAGCCCCAACGGAATTTTTGGCATTTACTGTTACGACGGTTCCGGAAATCTGCTTTGGAGCGACCCCGAGGAAATGTTCGAAGGCGTCTATTGGGTGGCTATCTCCGGCAACGGCGCGGTCGCGGCCGCCGCGGGTTGGTATTCAGACAGCCCCAATTCCACGAGCGCCGTCCAGGGGCTACTGAAGATTTATGACGCCGTCAATGGCGCCGTGCTGCTGAACTACACAGCAATAATGGCGCGCGTGAACGCCGTGGCGCTGTCCGAAGATGGCTCGGTTGCCGTGGCGATCGCGGGAAGCACAATTTACGTATTTTCCCAGCAGAATGGTGTGTATAATCCTACTCCGGCCACTGTGGTGCTGCCCTCAGGCACGCCGCAAGCCATCGCGGTGAATCCCAGTGGCCAGTGGCTGGCCGCTTGCGACAACCAGGGGCGGGTTTATTTGATTCTGAATTCGGGCCAAACCCTTTCCACCTACCAGTGGCAGATTCCAGGCTCGGACCCGCCCACCATTCATTCGGTGGCCATCGCCGGCGGCTCGAATTATTTTGTGGCCGGCGCCACCAACGGAAACGTGTATGTATTCGATCTCGCTTCCATGATGTCCTCGCCGGCTGCGCCCGTCGCGCACTTGACCGTGAGCGCCAATGTGAGCATCCGCTGGGTGGCCTGCTCCGGCAATGCCGGCTTGATTACTGCAGTCTACAATTTCCAGTCGGCCGGTATGCTGGCGGCGCTGAGCTTCGACGGCCAGAATTTGACGAATCTTTGGCAGGCGAAGTTGAACCAGATGCCCAACAGCACCTCTGTTGACGCGCTGGGGCAGTACGTAACGGCGGCCGACGGTTATGAAGGAGCCGGGGATTTCTATCTGTTCACCGGGGCATCGGGCCAGTCCATGGGATACTTCCAAACCAGCGCGATGTGCTGGCCGATGTTCCTGTCGGCGGATGGCTCGGCCGTCGCGGCCGGAAGCGACGACGGTTCTGTGTACTACTTCTCAACCGGCACTCGGGGCAGCACTCTGGGCGGGTAGGGTCTACCGGCTACCCACCGACTCGATCAGCGGAGCGCTGGGCGAGCGAAGCTTCCGAACGTCCCGCATCGGCGGTTGGCCGAACAGACGGCTGTATTCGCGATTGAACTGGCTGGCGCTTTCGTATCCGACTTCAAAAGCCGCGCTGGCGGCGTCCAGCCCATCTATGAGCATGCGTCCGCGCGCCGCCAGCAGCCGAAGCTGTTTCTGATACTGCAGAGGGCTCATGGCGGTGAGCGCCCGGAAATGATGGTGCAGCGTGGATACGCCCATGCCCGCGATATCCGCCAGATCCTCCACCCGCAAAGGCTTCACATAGTTCGCCTTGATCCAGCCGATCGCCTTAGCCGTCCGCTGGCTCTGATCTCCCAGCGTTGCAATCGCGTGCAGCCGCGCGCCCTCCGCGCTCCGCAAAATACGGTAGACAATCTCGCGCTGAATGAGGCCGCTCAAAAAGGGAATGTCGAGCGGCGTGTTCAGCAGTTCCACCAGCCGGCGGCACGCATCCAGAAATTCCACGGTGGTCTCACCGATCGCCATGCCGGGGCATTCCAGCGGCGTTTCCGCTACCTCAATCTCTTCCCGGCTGAGAAGCTCCCGGACCATCGTGATATCGAGTTTGAGCGACAACGCCAGGCAGGGCGCCTTCTCGCTCGCTTCGATCACCCGGCTGACCACGGGCAAATCCACCGACGTCAGCAGGAATCGCGATGCATCGTAAATGAAGACGTTGCGGCCGAGCTCAACGCGCTTGCGCCCCTGGGCGATTACGGTGACGCCTGGCTCGTAAGTCATGGAGCACGGCGCGGTAGGGGCGGTCCGCCGGTGGAGCGCCAGCCCTGGAATCTCCGTTGCCAGGCTCTCTGCCGGGCCAACGAACAAGGCAATCTTGCGAGCCAGCTCCAAACGAAGCTCGCGCGCGGAGTGTTGAGATAGCGACGCGTTCTCAGCGCGGTTTTTAAGGGTAACGGTTACGCCCACGTCCAAACCACCTCCACTCATAGGATAACCGCGTCTATTGTGCGCGGATCAACAGCGCGGCAGAAATAGGCAATAAATCGGGAGGATCGGGATACCGCGCCGAGAGCACCAGATTCTACCCTGGAGATGAGGGAAGGAGAAAAAATGCAAAAGCGCAAACTTGGAAATAGCGGCCTGGAGGTTTCAGCTCTCGGGCTGGGCTGTATGGGAATGAGCTTTTCTTACGGCCCACCCAAAGACAAACAGGAGATGACGGCCCTGCTTCATACCGCCGTGGAACGCGGCATCACGTTCTTCGACACCGCGGAAGTCTACGGCCCGTTTCTGAACGAAGAGCTGGTGGGCGAAGCTTTGGCGCCCCTCCGCAAACAATTAGTGATCGCGACGAAATTCGGATTCGATCTGAGCGGCGCCGACCATAGGCCGGGTGCGTTTGAGCTGAATAGCAAGCCGGAACATATCAAACAGGCCGTCGAGGGCTCGCTCAAGCGGCTCAAGACGGATGTCATCGACCTGCTCTATCAGCACCGGGTTGATCCCGAAGTGCCCATCGAGGACGTCGCGGGAACGGTGAAGGATTTGATTCAAGCGGGCAAGGTAAAACATTTCGGACTATCTGAAGCGGGCGTGCAAACCATCCGCCGCGCGCACAAAGTCCAGCCGGTCGCCGCGCTTCAGAGCGAATACTCGCTGTGGTGGAGACGCCCGGAAGCGGAAGTGATCCCGGCTCTGGAAGAACTCGGAATCGGATTCGTGCCATACAGCCCCCTGGGCAAGGGCTTCCTCACCGGCAAGATTGACGAAAACGCCAAGTTCTCCAGCACCGATTTTCGTAGCACGCTGCCCCGCTTCACGCCGGATGCTCTGAAGGCTAATCAGGCGCTGATCGATCTACTGGCGAACATCGCCAAGCGAAAAAAGGCGACGCCGGCGCAGATCGCACTCGCCTGGCTGCTCGCGCAGAAGCCCTGGATGGCGCCGATCCCAGGCACCACCAAGCTGGAGCGCCTGGACGAAAACCTCGGCGCGCTGTCCGTAGAGCTTACGCCCGCCGATCTGGAGGACATCGAGGCCGCCGCATCACACATCACCGTGCAAGGCGCCCGCTATCCCGAAAGGCTGGAGCAGATGACCGGGCGCTAAATGCGAAGGAGTCCCGACATGGAAATCAAACGCAGTGGTTCCGAGCCTTCGGGCAAAGGGCCGGCCGATTATTTTACCGGCACGGTACGAATTGATCCGCTGTTCAATCCACCGGCTCCGGCGCGGGCCTTGGGTGCGAGCGTGACCTTTGAACCCGGCGCCCGCACGGCCTGGCACACTCATCCGCTCGGTCAGACTCTGATCGTGACGTTTGGCTGCGGACGGGCACAGCGCTGGGGAGGGCCGATCGAAGAAATTCGGCCGGGTGACGTGGTTTGGATTCCGCCCGGCGAGAAACATTGGCACGGCGCTGCTCCAACCACGGCGATGAGCCATTTCGCCATTCAGGAGCAGCTGGACGGCAAAGCAGTGGACTGGATGGAACACGTCAGCGACGAACAATATCAGGGAGCATAATTCATGCACAAAACGAAAGCTTACTCCGCCACGAGCGCGACGTCGCCCATGGCCTCGACAATCATCGAGCGGCGCGATCCAACCGAACACGACGTCGAGATGGAGATTCTATTCTGCGGCATCTGTCACTCCGATCTGCATCAAGTGCGGAATGAGTGGAAGGAGGTGATGCCGACGGTCTATCCCTGCGTTCCCGGTCATGAGATCGTCGGACGCGTCGCCAAAGTGGGCTCGGCGGTGACCAAGTTCAAGCCCGGCGACATCAGCGCGGCGGGCTGCATGGTGGATTCCGATCGCACCTGCCCGGAGTGCCAGGCCGGCCTGGAACAGTTTTGCCCGAACGCCACACTCACCTATAACGCGCCGGACAAACATCTGGGAGGTGTGACGTATGGCGGCTACTCCGAGCGCATTGTCGTGGATGAGCGCTTCGTGCTGCGTGTACCGCCGGGACTGGACCTCGCCGGAGCCGCGCCGCTTCTGTGCGCGGGAATCACCACCTATTCTCCGATGCGGCACTGGTGCGTCACGAAGGGCAAGAAAGTGGGCGTGGTGGGGCTGGGCGGACTGGGTCACATGGGCGTGAAGTTCGCTCATGCGCTCGGCGCGCACGTGGTGGTGTTCACGACCTCGCCCAGCAAGAGGGACGATGCCTTCCGCCTGGGGGCCGACGAAGTGGTGGTCTCCCGCAACGCCGGTGAGATGCGGAAGCACGCCGGCAGCTTCGACTTCATCCTGGACGCCGTCTCGGCCGAGCACGATATCAACGCGTACATTAATCTGCTCGCCCGCGACGGCAACATTACGATGGTGGGTGCGCCGGAGAAACCTCTAGCGGTGCCCGTCTTCGGGCTGATCATGAAACGCCGCAGCTTTTCCGGCTCGCCCATCGGCGGCATTCCCGAAACCCAGGAAATGCTGGACTTTTGCGGCGCGCACCACATCACCTCCGATGTGGAAGTGATCCCGATTCAGAAGGTCAACGAAGCTTACGACAGGCTTATGAAGGCTGATGTGAAGTACCGCTTCTCCATCGATATGGCTTCTCTCAAAGCCGAGTAGGGCCATGCGCCTGCCGCCACAGAATTGCAAAGCGCGCGAACAGGAAGAGCGCGGCCATGGACAACCATACGCGCTCGTCCTGCCATCCGGAAACGAGTGGGATCGGAGAGACCCCAGCTTGCACGTAGTCCAATTGATAAGACGATTGCTGCCGGCTTCGATTCTGCGCGACAACGCGAATATCCGGATCACGGGGAACCAGACAGTTCACCAGGTAAGCTGCGATTGCCCGTTGGTGATGGTTTTCGAAGGTTAGGCTCCGCTTGGGCCCGCCAAGGGGAAAGTCCGCGCTAAATTCGATTCGAATTTCCCCCAGTCCTTCTCGCATGTCCTCAACACGGGGAAATTCCATCGAAATTATCCGCGGGCGCAACTGACGCGCGTCAATGGCGAGCGATACATCGCGCAGCACCCGTTCCGCGTACGCCTGTTGCTCGGACTGGGAGATCACGCCGTCGGCATTGGTATCAATGCTCTTGAGCACGAAATCGGAGACGGCAACGCCTGGAACCAGACGCATTGCGACTTGAACATGGTCTTTTTCCAGCGAGATCAGGGCAGCCTGCAGGTATTCATCCAGCCGGTGCCCGTAGGCCGAAGCCGGGAGGCATGGAACAATTGCGAGCGCGACCAGGAGCAGATTGATATTCATTGCCCCGTAAACTTCCGGCCGTAGTCATTCGTGGGATCGCGATACATGGTATGGACGTGCATCGCGGGATCGCCGCCCAGTTCCTGCGGCGCGTACTCGATGACGAGATGCGGTCCCTGAATCCGGTAGTACGCGGTGATGTTGTGCCCCGGCTCCGCCGTGGTTGGGCCGCTCCAGGCAAACCAAGTCTCATCGAGGTCGGCTCTCAGCTCGGCCATGCGGGCAGCGGCCGCGCTTTCGTGAATAATCCCGGCCCATTCTGAGATCACGTCCAGCAGCATCGCGCGCTGTTTCGCAGTCATATTAGAAGCCTTGAGGCCCTCGGGTTGGATCGTCTTCCCATCCTCGCCGGGGCCGAGCACCAGGTCTGCCACACGGTAATTGAGGATGGCTTGCTTTCGCCGGCTCTCGTCCAGCCCGTTGAGCAGCGCGAGTGCCTTGTCGCTCTCCTGGCCGAGGGGGCGCACGGTTTTTCCGTTGATCGTATAAAGAGCGGGTTGGGCTCCCGTTAGAGTGGGCGTGAGAACGCCACGCTCTCCCGCGATCGTAATATTGAGCGCCAGGTGGTGCCCACCAAACTGCAACATCCACGGATTTTTCTCGGAGGGCCGCCCGAGAATAGAAATGAAGTAGAGATCCCTGCCGAACATCTGACCGCCGTTACCGCCGCGACCGAATGGCGGCGGGGGACCGCCGGGTGGTGGGCCACCACCGAATCCGTCGGGTGGAGGGGCCCCACCGAATCCGCCGGGCGGAGGGCCGCGGCGACCTCTACCGAACGGCGGACCGTTACGCTCGTTAGTTTTGTTCATTTCGTCACCCTCCATGATTTGCTGGACCTTCTCGAAACCGCGCGCGCTGAGCGCCGAGGCCACCAGCGCCATTGCGGCGGCACGCTGCGCCGGCGTCATATCTTTCAGGCTAATTCCGCCTCGGGGAACCGCTCCGGTCGGAAGATTCGACCAGCGTTTGCGCTGCTGCTTGTCGTCGAATGCGAACAACACCTTCTGTCGCTGCCGCACGTCGAGCGTCGAAACAAACGCATTCGCAGCGGTCACGATGCGAGAGGTCGCCGTTTGCGCCATACCGGCGGTTGCCGATAACCAGATCAGCGCCACCACGGGGATGCTTCGGATCGTATTCGGGATCGCTCCCATCGAACAGAAATTCATATCGTTCTCCCTGGATCACAATGAGGCGAGGCACACTCCGGCCATATCTGTATGGTCTCAAGACGCCGGTATTCGCTCGGGAGTTTACGCGCCAGGCCGCCGAGCTTTGTAAAACTTGATCCGGGGAGCGATCCAGGGAAGCACGCATTGGTGTATGCTTTAGCCGGATGGCGTGGATGTTATCCTCTAGCCGCATAGCCCTCGTAACCGCCGCTTGCGTCACTTTAGGCACGCTCGCGGGAGCGAGCCAGTTGGCCGCTCAATGGCTGAAGTACCCGACCGCGGGAGTTCCACGGAAGCCCAACGGCCAAGTGGACATGTTCGCCGCGGCGCCTCGGATGCCGGATGGGAAGCCTGACTTTTCCGGAATCTGGACTACGGGAGAGCCCTTCGATCGCCGCACGCTTGGCTTGTCGAGTCCCAAGGACCTGCCAAGTCCGGAGAATCCGAACAGTTCGCCGGACGCACAGACTCCCGCCGATCCCACCGCCATCGTTGGGTCGCGCCAGATGGCCAATATCGGTATCGATATTCCCGGAGGCCTGCCGTATCAGCCTTGGCTTCGGGCACTTACTAAAAAGCGCACCGACAACCTGGCCATAGACGATCCCCACATCCGCTGCTTGCCGGATAACTTTCTGCGCGCGTACGGGATGCCGCATCTGCTGAAGTTCGTGCACAAACCAGGTCTATTAGTGATGCTCAACGAAATGAATGCCGGCTACCGCCAGGTATTCACGGACGCGCGCCCGTTGCCTAAGGATCCGAACCCCACGTGGCAAGGATATTCGTCCGGGAAATGGGCCGGCGACACTTTGGTGATTGACACCATCGGACTGCGCGACGATACGTGGATCGATTGGAACGGAAGCGTGCTGACCGAAGCGGCCAAAGTCCGGGAGCGAATCCGGCGTCCGGACTTTGGGCATCTCGACATTGAGGTTACGGTGGACGATCCCAAGGCGTACACCAAACCGTGGACCGTGCAACTGAAAGAGCGCATTGTGGTGGACACGGACCTGGTGGACGAAGTTTGTTTGGAAGATGAGCAGTCGCTAAAGCACCTGAAGTGATCTCGTGTGCGCACGTGGGAACAGGTTTCACAAGACTTCTGTCCCGCATCACGCGTGCCTATCAGCGGGTCGGCCTTTTTTCGTCAACTTCGCCGCTGCGGCCTAAACTCTGAGCGGAGCGTAAGCTTGTACAAGGGGACGAACTCATGATTGCACGGCACTGGCGAGGTTGGACGAAAGCTCAAGACGCAGTCGCTTACGAGAATCTCTTAAAAGAGAAGGTCCTTCCGGAACTAAAGGAGATCGATGGTTACAGAGGCGGGTATGTGCTTCGGCTCGATCAGCCGGAGGAAATCGAATTTGTAGTCGTGAATTTTTTTGAATCGCTGGAGGCGGTGAAGCGGTTCGCCGGACCGGATTACATGACTCCGGTCTTCGAACCTGAGGCTAAGAAGCTTCTATGCCGTATAGAGCCGGTTGCGAATCATTACAACGTTCGTGCCACAGTAGCTTCGCGCGAGTTGTAAATATATCGCAGACGCGGCGCTTGCAGTTATTCGATCGGCTTCTCGTCCACATGATCCACGACGATCACCGGAATGGACCGCTTCTCTTTCACCAGCTTCAATCCGAGCTCTTGTTGCATAGCCTCAAAGACCGAAATGTCCAGCGGGGCGGTCGCCTCCGCCGCCGGTCCGGTCGTAGTTGAACCCGCCCCAGCTCCCGCCGGCTGGTTCAGGTCCGGAATTCGCGGCGTATGCAATTGGGATGTGGGTGTCCAAGCGAGCAGAAAGTCCCATCCGCCTTGAAGACCGGTGGCATTCACCACCGGGTGATCGATATAGCCGTTCGCCATCTCCAGATCCTTCACGAACTCATCCATGCTGCGGTTCTTGCACCGGTCGACCATTCCGACGTTGGGGAAAGGCTTGGGCGCATTCGGGT
>Ga0335074_10012344_pt1 | contig 11977 bp, 11 predicted proteins | sample Lox_Sample_23_FD_206715 | JGI IMG/M metagenome (GOLD analysis project Ga0335074, IMG submission 206715) | Soil microbial communities from Loxahatchee National Wildlife Refuge, Florida, United States - Lox_Sample_2.3 | ecosystem: Environmental > Terrestrial > Soil > Wetlands | place: USA...
ACGTCGTGCTCCAGCGGATCAACCTGGGCTTGTTCGCGGTGCTCGGCGAGCTTGAGGCGACCGCCAACTGGCGGTCCATCGCCGAGGAAATCTGGCCGTTCGTGCGCGGGCCCGCGTCCACGCCGACCGGCGAAGCTGAGGAACAATGGCGGCTCAGCCGGAAGGAACTTGTGCGATGAGCGAGCCGAACGTCCTGACCGAACTCCTCGCGGTGTCAGACCCCGCGAGGCCGGCGCTGATCGTGGCCGAGGACGGCACCGCGCTCAGCTACGCGCATCTCGCCGAGCGGGTCGAACTGCTCGCCGGGCGGCTGGCCACGGCCGGCGTCAGGCGCGGCGACCGGGTCGCGCTCGTGCTGCCAAGCGGCCCCGAGTTCGTGCAGTTCCTCCTCGCGATCACGCTGCTCGGTGCGGCGGCCGCGCCGCTGAATCCCGCTTACACGCACAGCGAGTTCGTTTTCTACCTGACCGACATCAAGCCAAGGCTCGTGCTGATCCCGTCGAGCCGGCCCGCCGCGATCGTCAGCGCCGCGGGGGAATGCTCGGCCGGCCTGCTGATGGCTGACGTGCGTGCGGGCGGTCCGCCGGTGCTCATTTTGGAAGATAAGGAAGTTAGTTCCTGGACCAGCTACCCCGAGGCGGGCGAGGCCGACGACGTTGCGGTCGTGCTGCACACGAGCGGGACAACCAGCAGGCCCAAGCAGGTGCCCTTGCGGCAGCGCAACCTGATGGCGTCGGCCAGGACCATTGCCGCGCACTACCGTCTCGGCGCGGATGACGTGTCGTTCTGCGTAATGCCGCTGTTTCACGTGCACGGACTCGTCGCCTCGACGCTGGCGGCCATGCACGGCGGCGGCGCGGTCGTCGTTCCCCGGCGGCTCACGCCGCAGCGGTTCTGGCGGCAGTCGCGGGAGCACGGTGCTACCTGGTTCTCTGCCGGGCCGACGCTGCATCAGATGATCCTCGACGCCGGGCACGGATCTCCCGCGACGCTGCGGTTCGCGCGGTCGTGCAGTTCGGCGTTGTCTCCCGCGTTGCTCAGGCGGGCCGAGGCGGCCTACGAGGTGCCGGTGCTCGAGGCGTACGGCATGACAGAGGCCAGCCATCAGATGGCGTCCAACCCGCTGCCGCCAGGGGCACGCGTTCCCGGCTCAGTGGGTGTGCCGACGGGGACGGAGATCGGGATCGCCGGACCTGGCGGCGCGTTGCTGCCCGGTGGTTCAGCGGGGGAGGTCGTGATCAGGGGACCAGGGGTGATGTCCGGGTACGCGGGCAGCCCGTCGGCGACGGCTGAGGCGTTTTACGGCGACTGGTTCCGCACCGGGGACCTCGGGGTCATGCGGGACGGCTACCTGTACCTGGAGGGCAGGCTCAAGGAGATGATCTTGCGAGGCGGCGAGAACATCTCGCCCGTGGAGGTCGAGCAGGTGCTGCTTTCCCATCCGGCCGTGCGGGACGCGGTCTGCTTCGGTATCAGTGACGAGAAGTACGGTGAGCTTGTCGGCGCGGCGGTCACGCTGGCCGGGGAGGCCGATGAGCGGGAACTGATCGGGCACTGCCGCGAGCATCTGGCGTCGTTCAAGGTGCCGTCGAGCGTTCACGTGCTCGATCAGATACCCAGGACGGCCACGGGTAAGGTGCAGCGGCGGATGGTGGCTGCCGTGGTGGCCGAGCGGGCCGGCTAGCCGCCGTGCGGGTCGTCGTGCTCGGGGCCGGCGCGATCGGCGCCTATGTCGGAGCAGCGCTCGCGCGTGGCGGCACCGACGTCACGCTGATCGCGCGGGGCGCGCACGGGGCGGCGATGGCCGCTTCTGGCGTGCGGGTGCTGTCGCCGCGCGGTGACTTCGCTGCCGCTCCGCCGGTCACTTCCTCGCTTTCCGCCGTCGCCGGGGCTGACGTGGTGTTCGTGGGCTTGAAGGCGTACAGCCTGCCGGAGATCGCGCCCGCGCTCGGGCCGCTGCTCGCACCGGGCAGCGCCGTGATCTGGGCGCAGAACGGTATCCCCTGGTGGTACCGGCCGGGCCTGGAGAGCGTCGACCCCGGCGGGGTCATCGCCCGCTCGATCCCGGCCGGGCACAACGTGGGGTGCGTCGTCTACTGCTCGACCGAGATCGTGTCGCCGGGCGTGATCAGGCATATCGAGGGGACCAGGTTCACGCTCGGTGACTCATCGCCCTGGTGCCGTGAGATCTCCTCGGCCTTCGTCGCCGGAGGACTCAAGGCGCCCGTCGAGTCGCGGCTCGAGGATCAGATCTGGCTGAAGCTGACAGGGAACGTGGCGTTCAACTCGGTGAGCGCCCTGACCAGGGCGACGCTCGCGGAACTGGGGACCTCGCCTTCGATGGTTGACTTGCTGCGTTCGATGTTCGGCGAGTGCGCGCTGGTCGCGGAGCGGCTCGGGATCAGGTTTCCCGTCTCGCTCGAGCGCCGGCTTGCCGCCGGCCTGGCGGTCGGCGATCACAAGACCTCGATGCTCCAGGACCTGGAGGCGGGCAAGCGGCTCGAAGTGGGATGCCTGACCGGTGCGGTGGTCGAACTCGCCGGCCTTTACGGGATCGACGTGCCGCACCTCCGGGCGATTCATGCCTGCGTGTCCCTTCTTGACCAGCTCAACTCTCGACCAGCTCAACGGCGGGCGTTGCTATAAGGAAGTGGCATTCGGGGGTTGACAGCGCTCTTTCTGCTGATGTAATCGTTTAACCTGCAATCGATTAACCGGGTCGGGTCAGCCGGGCGGTGCGGACGGTGCGGGCGGGGTGAGTGCCGGTGAGCGAGCGGGTCACGATGAAGGACGTCGCCGCGGTGCTCGGGGTGTCGACGGCGACCGTGAGCCGGGCGCTCAAGAACGACCCCGCGATCAGCGTCGCGACGCGGCGGGCGGTGTTCGAGGTCGCGCAGCGGGTGCAGTACCGCCCCTCGGCGGCTGCCCGCCGGCTGCGCACCAAGTCCACCTCGCTGATCGGCGTCGTCGTGCAGAGCCTCGGCGACGGTTACATCGGCGGTGTTGTCCTAGGGATTCAGGGGCGGGCGAGGGAACTCGGATGCCAGCCGCTGTTCTTCGCGGCGGAAGGCCGAGCCGACCTTGAGTCGCAGGCACTCGACGTGTTCTTGTCCGAGCAGGTGACCGAGCTGATCGCGGTGTCACCGACCGGCAAGCCCGAGATGCTGAGGCAGGCGGTAGAAGAGGGCATGCGGGTCGCCGTCATCAACGGTGACGAGGCCGTGCCCGGCGATCTGATCAGGGGGGTAGCGGAAGGCAACGCTGGCGAGGACAAGGCAAGGATCGCCGCGCAGCGTGAACCCGAGCCTGCCGGAGCGATCAGGCACATCGCGTTCGACGATGTAGGAGCGGGGAGGCTCGCCGTCGCCTACCTGGCCGAGCTTGGTCACCGCCGGTTTGTGCACTTGCGCGGGCCGGAGGTGCGGTCGAGCCTGCTGCGGCTGCTCGGGTTCAGGCAGGAACTGGCCGACCGGGGATTCTGGCCGCAGCCGGTGCTCACGGCCGCCTCGCCGAACATGCCGGCGAGGGAAGCGGCGGTCGCTGCCTTCCTTGCGGCGGCCGACCCGCCGCAAGGGCTCGTCGCCTACGACGACATGTCCGCGATCGCCGCGCTGCGGGCGGCCCACCGTGCGGGCTGGCGGATTCCCGGCGACCTTTCGATCGTCGGCATCGACGACATCCAGTTCGCCGAGTACACGCACCCCGCCCTCACGACCGTGGCCCAGCCGAAGTACCGTCTCGGCACCCTGGCCGTCGACGCGGTCCTGGCCAGGCCGTCGCTGGCCGATGGCCAGCCCGAGCCCTGCTCGCCGGCTCTAGTGCTCGACGGCGAGCTCGTGATCCGCGAGTCCACGGCCCGGGTGAATGCCGGAGATAAGGAGAAAGCGTGTTCCGTGTCGCAGTGATCGGTGCCGGGCGGATGGGCCGCACCCACCTCAGGGCAATCAGCGGCTCAGGCGAGGTCATGGTCGCGGGCGTCGTCGAGCCGTTCGAAGCTGCTCGCGAGGCGGTCGCGGCAGTGGGCATCCCGGCGTTCGCCACGCTCGGTGAGCTGCTTGCCGCGACCGGGATCGACGCCGCGCTCGTGGCAGTGCCGACCGACCAGCACGTCGCGGTGCTCGCCCAGGTAATGGAGGCCGGGCTGCCTGTGCTGTGCGAGAAACCATGCGGGCTCACCGCTTCCGAGGCCAGGCAGAATGCCAGGCGCGCAGAAGACACTGGCCTTCCGCTGCAAATTGCCTACTGGCGGCGCTTTGTACCCGCGCTGGTCGCGCTCAAGCGGCGGATCGACGACGGCGAGCTTGGCGAGATCCTCGCCGTGAACTGTTTCCAGTGGGATGAGGCGCCTCCTTCTTCCGCGTTCCGCGGCAGCAGCGGCGGCATCTACGCGGACATGGGGGTGCATGAGTTCGACCAGGTCAGGTGGCTGACCGGGCAGGAATTCTCGACCGTGTGCGGCGCGCGTGCCTTGCCGGGGACCGTCAGCGGCGACCCGGAATGCGCGCAGCTAGCTTGCGGGCTTTCCGGCGGGAGCACCGCGGTGATAAGCCTGGGGCGCTGGCATCCGGCCGGTGACATGGTCAAGGTCGAGGTGTACGGGACCAAGGGCACCGCCAGCTCCGTGTTCCTTGACCCGGCCGAGGGTGACGTCGCTTTCCTCGAGGCGCTGCGGTTGCAGGCAGAGGACTTCGCTCGGCTCGTGCGGACCGGGGCAGGGACAGGTGCGCGCGCCGCTGACGCGGTAGCCGCACTCACGGTAGCTGAGATGGCTAAGGAGTAAACGGTGTACAAGATCGGAAATGCGCCGGTGAGTTACGGTGCGTTCGAGGTTACTGTCGGCAAGCGCGAGGGCGTGCCGAGCGCGGCCGAGGTGCTGGACGCCGTTCAGGCGGCCGGCTACGAAGGGATCGACCTCGGTCCTGTCGGTTACCTGGGGCTTGGCTCTGAGCTCAAGTCGGCACTCGGCTCGCGCGGGCTGCTGCTCTGCGGCGGGTACGTGGAAATCGACGTTTCTTCCGGCGAGGCGGGCGCTCAGGGGTTCGCCGAGCTTGGCGCGGTATGCGATCAGATCGACGCCGTGGCCGGCGGGGTGGACAAGCTGTTCCTGCCGAGGCCGACCGTTGCCCTCATCGGCGCGCCAGAGGCGCCGGCGCGATGGAGCCTGATTGAGTCGGTGGTCGGCCAGGTCGTGAGCTACTGCTCGGGCCGCGGCTATGAGGCCGTGCTGCACAACGAGGTCGGTACCCAGCTCGCCGCCCAGGACGACCTGGTCCGCGTGCTCGAGTCGACCGGGGCGGCGCTCTGCCTTGACACGGGACACCTCGTCGCCGCTGGCGGTGACCCGCTCGCGATTCTCGCCGGCTTCTGGCCCAGGATCAGCCACGTCCACCTGAAGGATTCCACCTCGGCCGGCCCGTTCACCGATGCCATGCAGCTTTGGGAAGGCGACGTGTTCTGCCCGCTCGGTCAGGGCGTGGGCCGCGTTGATGAGGTACTTGACGCGCTGCGGGCCGGCGACTACTCGGGCTGGCTTCTCGTGGAGCAGGACGTGCTGCCCGGCAGCCCGCAGGGGTACGCGAAGGCGGCGGCCGAGCAGGCCGCGAACCGCGCGTACCTGCGGGAGCGCGGCTGGTGACCTACGACGTGCTGACGATGGGGCGGACCGGGGTTGACCTGTACCCGCTCCAGGCCGGGCTGTCGCTTGCCGACGTCACCACGTTCGGCAAGTTCCTCGGCGGCAGCGCGACCAACGTCGCGGTGGCGGCGGCGAGGCACGGGCGGCGGGCCGCCGTGATCACCAGGACGGGTGACGACCCGTTCGGGCGGTTCGTGCACGCCGCGCTGCGCGACCTGGGAGTGGACGACGGGTTCGTGAGCTCGGTGCCCGGATTGCCGACGCCGGTGACGTTCTGCGAGATCTTCCCGCCCGATAACTTCCCGCTCTGGTTCTACCGCTTCCCCAAGGCGCCTGATTTGGAGATTTACCCGCGTGAGCTGGACCTTGACGCGGTACGCGAGGCCGGGGTGTTCTGGGCGACCGTGACCGGGCTCTCGCAGGAGCCCAGCCGGGGCGCGCATCACCTCGCCTGGGCGGTACGGGGGCGCCGGCGGTTCACCGTGCTCGACCTTGACTACCGGCCGATGTTCTGGGAGTCGCGCGAGGCCGCGCGTGAGCAGGTCGCGTTGGCGCTGCCGCACGTCACCGTCGCCGTGGGCAATCTCGACGAGGCGCTCACGGCAGTGGGGGAGTCCGAGCCTGAGGCGGCCGCGCGGGCGCTGCTCGATCTCGGGGTTGAGCTGGCAGTCATCAAGCAGGGACCGGCCGGAGTGCTGGCCATGACCGCGGCCGGATCGGTGACCGTGCCGCCGGTGAAGATCAGGGTGCTGAACGGTCTTGGCGCTGGCGACGGGTTCGGTGGTGCGCTCTGTCACGGGTTGCTGGCAGGCTGGCCCCTGGAACGGGTGATCGCCTTCGCGAACGCGGCCGGCGCCATCGTGGCGTCCCGGCTGGAGTGCTCGACGGCGATGCCGACGTCTGGCGAGGTTGACATGCTGCTTGATGGCGGAGAGGTGTCATGACCTATCACTGGCCCCGTGGGTCGCTTGCCTCGGGAAGCTTCGAGATCGACCTGCCGCAGGCGAAGGCGGGCTGGGACTGGTCGTCGCTGCGCGTGCTGGCGCTCGGTCCGGGCGAAGCGGCGTCGTTCGAGACCGGTGCGGACGAGATGCTGGTGCTGCCGCTGGCCGGCTCGTGCGTGGTGACCTGCGGTTCTGAGACTCTCGAGCTCGCGGGGCGCGCGTCGGTCTTCTCCGGTCTTACCGACTTCGCCTACTTGCCGCGCGGGTCGTCCGTGCACGTGTCCGCGGTCGGGGACGGCGGCCGGTATGCGCTGCCTGGCGCGCGGGCTTCGCGTGATCTTCCGTTCAGGTACGGGCCCGCGTCCGGCGTGCCGATCGAGCTGCGCGGGGCGGGAAACTGCTCCCGCCAGATCAATAACTTCTGCACCGAGCCTGTCTTCGAGTGCGACCGGCTGATCGCGTGCGAGGTCATCACGCCTGCGGGGAACTGGTCGTCTTATCCGCCGCATAAGCACGACGAGGACCGGCCAGGGGAGTCCGTGCTCGAGGAGATCTACTACTTCGAGCTGGCCGACGGGGGAAGGGAGTCGCCTGCGTCGCATTCGCCGCGTGCGATCGGGTACCACCGCGTCTACGGGACCGCTTCGCGGCCGATCGACGTGCTCGCCGAGGTCAGGTCGGGCGATCTGGTGCTGGTTCCGCACGGGTGGCACGGGCCGGCGATGGCGGTGCCTGGTTACGACATGTACTACCTGAACGTGATGGCGGGGCCCGGGCAGAGGCGGTGGCTGATCTGCGACGACCCGGTGCACGGGTGGGTCAGGGACACCTGGGTCAGCGAACCGGCCGATCCGCGGCTTCCTTTCTACGGGAGCGCGCCGTGAGGCTCACCGTCGGGCAGGCCGCGGTCAGGTTCCTTGCGGCGCAGTACTCCTCGCGTGACGGGGTGTCGCACCGGCTGATTGAGGGGTGCTTCGGGATTTTCGGGCACGGGAACGTGGCCGGGCTCGGCGAGGCGCTGTTGTCTTGCGAGCTGGCTGCCCCTGGTGTCCTGCCCTATTACCAGGGACGCAATGAGCAGGCGATGGTGCATGCCGCAGCCGGGTTCGCGCGGATGCGGAACCGGATGTCCACGTTGGCGTGCACGTCGTCGGTGGGACCTGGTGCGACCAACATGGTCACTGGCGCCGCGCTGGCTACCGTGAACCGGCTGCCCGTGCTGCTGCTTCCTTCCGACGTTTTCGCGACCCGCGTCGCAGACCCGGTGCTGCAGCAGCTTGAGCATCCGAGTCAGCGTGATGTGTCGGCGAACGACGCGTTCCGCCCCGTGTCACGGTTTTTTGACCGGGTTGACCGGCCCGAGCAGCTTCCCGGCGCTCTCCTCGGGGCGATGCGCGTGCTCGCCGATCCGGCCGAGACCGGCGCGGTTGTCATCTGCCTGCCAGAGGATGTCCAGGCGCAGGCGCACGACTGGCCAGAGTCCCTGTTCGCCCACCGCACCTGGTACGTTCCCCGCCCCTTGCCCGACCCCGACTCCGTCGCCAGGGCCGTTGCCCTGCTCAGGGAGGCCGAGTCGCCGCTCATCGTCGCCGGCGGCGGCGTGATCTACTCCGAGGCGACAGCGGAGTTGCGCTCCTTCGCCGAGGCCACTGGCATTCCGGTCGCCGAGACCCAGGCGGGCAAGGGATCACTGCCGTACGACCACCCTCAGGCAGCGGGCGCGATCGGCGCGACCGGCACCACGGCCGCGAACGCCCTGGCCCGCGACGCTGATGTCGTGATCGGCATCGGCACCCGGTGGTCGGACTTCTCGACAGCCTCGCGGAGCGCGTTCGCGGCGCCCGCGGTGCGGTTCATCAACGTGAACGTGGCTTCCTTTGACGCTGCCAAGCTGTCCGGGGTTTCCGTGGCCGGTGATGCCCGTGCCGCCATCGCACTCCTCACAGAAGCGCTGGACGGCTATCAGGTACCGGTGGCTTACCGTGCGCTGGCTTCGCGGCTGGCACGCGAGTGGGATGAGACCGTGTCGGCGGCCTATTCACTCGGGCACTCTCCCCGGCCGGCGCAGTCCGAGGTCATCGGGACGGTCAACGAGGCCGCGGGCCCGCGTGACGTGGTGGTCTGCGCGGCCGGGTCGATGCCTGGCGACCTGCACAAGCTGTGGCGGACGCGCGACCCGAAGGGGTATCACGTCGAGTACGGGTACTCCTGCATGGGCTACGAGATAGCGGGAGGCCTGGGCGTGCGTCTCGCCGCGCCTGACCGCGACGTCTACGTCATGGTGGGCGACGGGTCTTACCTGATGATGTCGTCTGAGCTGGTCACGGCCGTGCAGGAGCACATCAAGATCATTGTCGTGCTCGTGCAGAACCATGGCTTCGCTTCGATCGGGGCTTTGTCCCAGTCGGTCGGGTCGCAGCGGTTCGGGACTTCCTACCGGTACCGCGACCCTGTCACCGGGCGGCTGGACGGGGATATCCTGCCGGTTGACCTGGCGCTGAACGCTGAGAGCCTGGGGGTCACAGTGCTTCGTGCCGCGTCGGTCCCCGACCTCAGGTCTGCGCTCGAGGCCGCCAGAGCGCGCGAAGGGCCGGTGCTGATCTGCGTGGAGACCGATCCGCTCGTGCCCGCGCCCGACAGCGAGTCGTGGTGGGATGTGCCGGTCGCCGAGGTGTCGGACCTCGATTCGGTCACGTCGGCCGCGCGGGCCTACGAAGCCGCGCGGGTCAATCAGCGGACGTACCTATGACCTCCGTCTTTGAGCTTCCGACGCCTGCGCTCCTGATCGATGAGGCGGTGCTTGACCGCAACATCGCCGAGATGGCCGCGGCATTGCCAGGCGCCCGCCTTCGCCCCCATGTGAAGGCCCATAAGTGCACGTCACTGGCCAGGCGCCAGGCTGCCGCCGGCCATCTGGGTTTCACCTGCGCGACGATCAGGGAGTGCGAGGGAATGGCGGCCGCTGGCCTCGGTTCTGACTTGCTGCTTGCCAACGAGGTACTTGACGCGCGCCGCATCGGTGCGCTCATTGACTCGGGTTCGCGTGTAACCGTGGCGGTTGACTCGCCCCGTACGGTGCTCGCTGCCGCGGACGGCGGGGTCCGCGAGGTCGTTGTTGACGTCAACGTGGGCCTGCCCCGCTGCGGGTGCGCTGTCGCTGACGCCGGGCCGCTGGCCGACCTGGCTCGTTCTTCCGGGCTTGAGGTCCGCGGCGTCATGGGATACGAGGGCCACGTGGTCGGGCTTGCCTCTGCCGAGGAGCGGACGGCGAAGTGCCGGGCATCGATGGAGTTGCTTCTGGCCGCCCATGCCTCCGTAGGAGGTGCTCTGGTGTCCGGGGGCGGCACCGGGACTTACGCGATCAACACCTGGGCCAATGAGATCCAGGCCGGCTCGTACGCGCTCATGGACACCGCGTACGCGAAACTCGGCCTCCCTTTCTGGCAGGCACTGTTCGTGCTCGCGACGCTGATCTCTGGCACGGGGGAGTGGTCGGTCGCCAATGCCGGGCTCAAGGCGTTCGGCATGGACCACGGTAACCCCTCTCTTGACGGCGCAGACATCTGGTACTGCTCAGACGAGCACACGGTCTTCTCCCCGCCCCGCCGAGTCGGAGACCTTGTCCGCTTCGCGCCAGCCCACATCGACCCCACGATGGCCTACCACGAACGTGCGTACCTCTGCCGTGATGATGAGGTCATCGACGAGTGGCCCATAGACCTCAGGGGCTGGTAATCCCTTCCTCCCGGCGCGCCCCTGCGCTGCGCCCCGGTCCGTGGGACCGGCCACCGTGGCCCGCGGACAGGCTGTCACTTAAGGTGAACCGCCCGCGCGGGCGGGGGAGATTTGCTGCCGCACCGCTTCCGGTGCCCGGGCCGCAAGCGGCCCCTCAGCTCCGGGTCGGCTTGCCACCGGATGGCCACGGCTTCTGCGATCTCGCGCAGGGGATGGCGGCTTGGGTCCGCTCGGAGCGCGACGTTTACTCGGCTTCCTGCCTCAGCCGCAAATTGGGCCAGACATGGACTTAGTGCTATCGATCCTGATTGGATGTGCGCCATGGAATTACCTACGGCGGACACCGAACGGCCCAGGCAGTCAGGAGAACTCCATCCGCCAAGATCGTCCGCCACGACGGAGCCGGTCAATCGTCCCCCAGACGCGCGCACCACAGACGCCGCAGGCCCGCCCCCGTCAATTCGCGAGCGTGAACGGCAACGCTGGGTCGAGCGCTTAGAGAAGAAGGAGAATCCTCCCACCATCCGCGCCGAACTGAAGGAGAAGCTCGAACACCTTGAGCCCGGCCACCCCTCCTCACCCTGGGAAGAAGACGGCACCCCCAAACCACCAGTCCCGCGCCTGTCCGATCACGAACGACCCGTCCCTCCCCTGAGCGACGCCGACTACAAGACCCACGTCGATGACGTTGTTCGGAGACTTGGCGATGCAGCAGCAGCTAAACCGCCGGTCGGCCTTGAGCACTCAATCGACGGCAAAGGGCAGGTCTGGACTACAGAGAGAAACAAGGCGCACTCTGAGATAGTGAGCCAGGCGTACCATGATGCCAAAGATGTCCCGTGTGAGTACCGTGCCATCATTGCAGGCGGGTTGGGAGGAGCTGGCAAGACGACCGTGCTGAGAAACTTCGCTGGGATTGACTTGTCTCAGTATGTAACGGTTAATCCCGACGACTTCAAAATGGCTCTTGCTGAACGTGACCTCATTGCGCGTGTACCAGACCTGTCGCCGATGGAAACGACAACCCTCTACCATGAGGAATCCTCCGATATAGCTCGACGCCTAGGTATGCGGGCGATGGCTGAAGGTAAAAACATAATATGGGATATCACGATGTCTTCTGTGGACTCAACGTCACGTCGCCTACAAGAACTCAGAGATGCCGGCTACGAGCAAATAGAAGCCGTCTTCGTAGATATTCCGGTAGAAACCAGCCTGGCAAGGGCGGAGGCTCGGCACCGTCGGGGTCACGACGAGTACCTGGCAGGTAATGGTCTAGGCGGGCGATACGTGCCACCCGATTTGATCAAGAGCAAAGCGGACGAAAGCTTTGGAACTATGAATCGCCGGACCTTTGAGCAGTTGAAGGATCAATTTACTTCCTGGGCGATCTACGACAATTCTGTCGACGGTCGTTCACCCATGCTGATGGCCCAGAAGACGGCGGCCGAGGAAATAAGTGGGCCCGTTGATTATGCAAGGGAGGACGAAGTATGAGTAACGAGGTAGCCGAGCTCCTGGACTCTCTTTATGAAGGCAACATAACTCTGGATGTGGTCGCCGAACGATTCAGGCGACGATCTTGGCCCAAGAGAGCTGGATCTAATCCGCGATCTTTCCTGGATATTGCCGCAGCCGACCAAGAGGATCCGGACCCTTACGT
>Ga0335074_10012345_pt1 | contig 11976 bp, 9 predicted proteins | sample Lox_Sample_23_FD_206715 | JGI IMG/M metagenome (GOLD analysis project Ga0335074, IMG submission 206715) | Soil microbial communities from Loxahatchee National Wildlife Refuge, Florida, United States - Lox_Sample_2.3 | ecosystem: Environmental > Terrestrial > Soil > Wetlands | place: USA: Florida...
CCGCCCGAGGTCACGCACACGGAAACCCCGGGCCCGGGCGCCGAGGTCACGGTCATCCTCGACGGCCGCGCCACCACGGTCACGATCCCGCCGGGCACCCCGATCCTCGACGGCGCCCAGCGCGCCCGCGCCGACCTCCCGTTCGCCTGCAAGGGCGGCGTCTGCGGCACCTGCCGCGCGGTGCTGCGCGAGGGAAAGGTGACAATGCGCCGCAACTTCGCCCTGGAAGATTCCGAATTGGCGGCAGGTTACGTCCTCACCTGCCAATCCCTCCCCGCCACCGATACGCTCATCGTGGACTACGACAGCTAACGTCCGCATTTGGGGGAGGCGTGCAACTTCAAAGAAGCACGGATCGTGGTGCGAAGCGTGTTGGCAAGGTCTCAGATGAACCTATGCTTCCGCCAGGAATATCAGTGGCACAAATTTATGAGGGCCTGCCGCCAGACTCTTATAGTGTCGCCTGGTCGGCGGACGGTTCATTTCTCGCCGCCGGGGGCAGTAGGGAACGTGGTGGCAGGCAAGCACGCGGAGGAGTTGTCCTCTGGTCAGAGTCCAATGGTAAACGACGTGAGCTAGACCGCCCGGATGATCCATCAGATGTTCTTGGGCTAGCATGGCACCCCGTTCATCGCGTTCTGGCGGCCGGGAGCGCGCGCGGTCATATTCAGGTATGGGACTTGACTCTGGAACAGCCACAGTCATCTATCCTGCCCACAGGAGGCGAAGGCTATGAAGTTGTAGGCGCGGATTGGTCTCCTGACGGATCGTTGCTAGCCGTGGTTCTTGAGGGACCTCTCATGGGCGGCAGTGTCGAAATCTGGGATGTTCGGGCTAAAAGACTGGTTAAGAAAGTCCGATCGTCGCAATATTGCAATGCTCCGTGTTGGTCGCCCGACGGGCAAATCATCCTCATCCCAGGTAGTGACGGTTCCGTTACCATCCTTGAAAGCGACCTCCGTGCGTTTCGTAGAATGCAGGGCCATTATGAGATTGTTTACTCGATTGATATTTCGCCAGATGGCGAATTGGTCGCATCGGCATCTTCGGATAAGACTGTGCGAATTTGGCATCTGGCTACGGGTAAAGAGATTGTCACTCTCGAGACCCAGAGCGGTTCCGCCGGTTGTGTAAAGTTCTCGCCCCAGGGGAACCTGGTGGCGTCGATGACAGACCTCCAAGTTGAGCTGTGGCGCTGCCGGGACTGGGAGCGTGTTGCTGTCATTCCGCGCGGGGACGCATCGAGAATTGGTGGGCTTTCCTTCCATCCATCGATCCCGCGGCTGGCTGTCAAGGACAATAATTCACACCGGGTTTACTGCTATAACGTTGACAATGCCCTGCTAGATGGTGCGGCTGTCCGACTCGATTCTCGGCGTTACGCTAACGCCAAAGTAGTGCTGCTTGGGGATACGGGCGTGGGGAAGTCCGGTCTGGGTCTTGTGCTCAGCGGGCAGAATTACCACCCGACCGATTCCACACACGGCCGCAGGGTCTGGACGTTCGACAACAGCGAAGTCGAAGTGCCTGGGGCGGGCAAGCAGACTCGCGAGGTACTGCTCTGGGATCTTGCCGGACAGCCGGGCTACCGCCTCGTGCATCAGCTGCACCTAAACGAGATCGCTGTAGCGCTGCTGGTCTTCGACTCCCGCAGCGAGACCGACCCGTTCGCGGGCGTCAAGCACTGGGTGAGAGCGTTGGCTCAGGCACGGCGGCTTGAAGAGACCACGGTGCCATTGCGTGCCTATCTGGTGGCCGCGCGCGCCGACCGCGGGGGAGTGCCTGTATCTCGGCAGCGGATCCAAGCGATGCTCGAAGACTTTGGCCTTGACGGGTTCTTCGAAACGAGCGCGAAGGAAGGCTGGCAGATCGCCGAGTTGGCCGACGCCGTCAGTCGTGCGATCGAGTGGGACGCGCTGCCGATGGTTAGCTCCAGTGCGCTGTTTGACTCGATCAAGAAGTTTCTGCTTGATGAGAAAGATCAGGGACGGGTGCTGTCGACGATCGACGATCTATTCCGTGGTTTCCTCAGGACGAGTCCCGACGGCAGCATTCACGACACTCTGCGGGCTAGCTTCGAGACCTGCATTGGGCGGGTCGAAAGCCGGGACCTGATCCGCCGCCTGCACTTTGGCGGCCTAGTACTGCTGCAGCCGGAACTGCTCGATGCGTACGCGTCGGGCCTAGTGCAGGCTGCCAAGGACGAACCGGATGGGCTTGGGTTCATCCGAGAAGCCGACGCGCTGGACGGGCGATTCCGGCTGGCGGCTGAGGAACGCATGTCGGATCGGGATCAAGAGAAGCTACTACTGATCGCCACCGTCGAGGAACTGCTGCGGCACGAGATCACGCTGAAGGAGGCCACCAACCAAGGCGTGGACCTAGTCTTCCCGTCGCAGTTCACCCGAGAACGCCCCGATGCACCCGACATTCCTGGCAGGCAGGTCACGTTTACCTTCGAAGGAGCGCTACACAGCATCTACGCCAGCCTGGCCGTGCGACTGGCGCACTCAAGCCTTTTCCAACGCCAGACGATGTGGCAGAACGCCGCCTCCTACACGGCGGGAGTAGGCGGCACCTGCGGGATTCATTTGCGAGAACTAGAGGAAGGCTGCGGCGAACTGACGCTGTTCTACGACGACCAGGTGAACGCCACGGTGCGCGGCCAGTTCGAGACCTACGTCGCCGAGCACCTTCAGCAGCGCGCCTTGCCGGGAACGATCGTCCGTCGCGCGATCCGGTCCTGTCCGGCCTGCGGCTACGTCCTGCCCGACGACCTTGTCCAAGGCCGGCTAAGCCGAGGTATGCACACAGTCCGGTGCCCGGTGTGCGATGACAGCGTACTGTCACTGCGCGAGGACGAGCCCTCTGCTACGTCCGAAGCCGCCGTGTCCGCGATGAACCGCAACGCGGACGAGCAACGTGACCGCAACGTTGCAGAGACTCGCCTTAAGGGCAAGATTGAAACCGGCGACTTCGACGTCTTCCTGTGCCACAACTCCAGGGACAAGGCGCAAGTAATGGCGATCGGGGAACGCCTCAAGGGGCGTGGCATTTTGCCCTGGCTCGACACGTGGGAGATCCGCCCGGGTAGGCGATGGCAGCACGAGCTGCGCCACGTGATCAAGTCGGTCAAGTCGGCAGCTGTTTTCATCGGCCCCAGCGGCGCCGGTCCTTGGCAAGAACTCGAGGTGGAGTCTCTGCTCGGCGAGTTCGCTAAGCGAGGCAAGCCGATCATCCCGGTCATTCTGGAAGGCCGCCAGGGCAGCCCCCGGCTACCGGGCTTCCTGAACGCGTGGCACAAGGTCGATATGCGCAAGCCGAGTCCCGACCCGTTCGAGCAACTGGTCTGGGGCATCACGGGAGATCGGTCAACAGGCTCCGGCTAGGAAGCGCGCCCGGCGGCGAGCCGGACGGTAAAGCCATCCCCGGACCGGATCAGTGCGGTGTCGAGGTCCAGCGTGCGGATGAGCCACAGCCCACTGTGCTCGAATTCAGGCCTGGCCCACGCAGGAGTGAGTCCGGCCAGCGGATCGGCTGGCCCGGGGCCAGTGTCGTGGACGTGGACCACGATCCGCCCGGCGGTCGCCCAGATTCGTACGGTCACCGGAGGGCATCCGTGCCGCCAGGCGTTGCTGACCGCTTCCGACGCACCGATCACCAGATCCATCAGGACCGGGGCAGGGACGTGGCCATCGCCGACGCTGGTGACCGCGCGCCGGATCTGGGCGGCTGTCGGATCGGTCACCTCGAGAGCGAGGGCCGTACGTTCGAGAGGGTCGGGATCGGACGGCAATGGCTGGAAGTCCGCGGGATGCTGGTACCGGCCGTTGTCCTGAACTTGGCCTGAGGTCAGCGCGATGCGGGGGTGGGTCCGCCCGGCGATGTCCAGGACGTGGGGCGCGGCGGTGGTGGCGTCATACAGGCACCGGCTCAAGACAGGAAACTGGTCCCAGACAGTGTTGATGGCCACTTCGTAGCAGTCCCATCCGGCGAACCGCCCGCCGTTGCCCTCGTGCGGCACGTCCCCGGCGATCCGGATCCGGGTCGCGCCGGCCGCGGTGTGCCGCTCGAACATCTTCCAGTAGGACGCGATTGCCGTGGCGGGCCTGGCGTACAGCGCGTTGTCGGCGATGAAGGTGACGGCGGCCGGGTCGGACAGCCACGACCGCAGCAGGCTGGCCTTGCGGTCGTCGTAGCCGATGATCACTGGCTGGCCCGCAGCCAGTCCTTCCTCCACGAACGGGACGATCAGGGCGCGGAACTCGGCGTCGGAGCGGTAGAACCCCACCTCGTGCAAATGCCCCGGTCGGCTGGCCGTGCTCATCGCGTGCCTTTCGTGTCCTGCCGGGTTCCGGCTCGCGCCCGGCTTCCATATCGGCGGTTGTCTCTGGCCGTTGCAGCGTACCGGTCTTTCCCGGATTGTGACCATCTCACCGCGTGCGGGGGGCGCAAACCTACCCTGCGTCGGCATTTCTGGATGCGGACCGCAGGCCCGCGTCCCTCAGGAAGGTCAGCACCGCGGCGACCCGCCGGTGCACGAGTTGCTCGCTGGCCAGGTCGAGCTTGGCGAAGATCGCGTTGACGTACTTCTCCACCGACGACTCCGACAAGGACAGCTCCGCGGCGATCCCGGCGTTCCCGCGGCCCTGTGCCATCTCGCGCAGCACGTCGAGCTCCCGCGGGGTGAGCCTGGCCAGCGGCGACTCACGCAGCCGCGCCCGCCGGCTGACGAGCGCGTCGACTACCTGCGGGTCGATCACCGAGCCGCCGCTCGTCACCTCGCGCAGCGCCGCCAGCAGCTGCTGCAGGTCACCGACGCGGTCCTTGAGCAGGTAGGCCAGGCCCGCGGTGCCGTTCTTGAACAGCTCGAAGGCGTAGGACTCGTCGGCGTACTGCGACAGGATCACGACTCCGATGTCCGGATCGGCCGCCCTGATCGCGTGCGCCGCGTCGATGCCTTCCATCGCCGGCCTCGCCGCGGCTTCGGCTCCGTTGCCTGTGCCTCCGGCCGGCGGCATCCGGATGTCGGTCAGGACCGCGTCCGGCCGCGAGCGGCGCACCGCGTCGAGCAGTTCGGCCGCCGACCCGACGGCGGCGAGCACCGTCACCTGTCCCGAGTCCTCGAGCAGCCGCCGGGTTCCCTCACGCACCAGGTAGTTGTCGTCGGCGATGACGATGCGCAGTGGCTCATTCAGGGGAGGTTCAGCCATGAGGGGCATCCGGTGCGGTCAGCGGGATCTCGGCGTGCAGCGTGGTTCCCCGCCCGGGCTGGCTGTCGATGCGCAGCGCACCGTGCACGATCGAGATCCGGTCGGTGAGGCCGGCCAGCCCGAGGCCGCGCACGGCCACCGGATCGAAGCCGCAGCCGTCGTCGCGTACCTCGACAGTCAGGTGCCCGTCCGGCTGCGCGAGCGCGACCAGCACCCGGTCCGCCCGCGCGTGCTTGACCGCGTTGGTCAGCGCCTCCGCCACCACGTACCAGGTGGTTGTCTCGATGTGCGCGGGATAGCGGACGCCGCGCAGCGCCGGATCGGCCTCGATCACCACCTCGAGCGGCAGCCTGGCGGCCTGCGCCTCGATCGCGTCGAGGAGTCCCTGATCGGCGAGGACCGGCGGATGGATCGCGTGCGCGAACTCCCGCAACGCGGCGAGCAGGTCACCGAGATCCCGCTGCAGCTCGACCAGGGGCTCGTCGGCGCGCGGGTCGCCGCGGCGCAGCCGCTCCCGTGCCAGCGCCAGCTTGGCCGTCAGCGCGACGACGTCCTGCTGGGCGCCATCGTGCAGGTCTCGCTGGATGCGCTGCCGCTCGGCGTCCTGAGCGTGCGCGATCCTGGCGCGGGACGCGGTCAGTTCCGCGGTCAGCCGGACGTTATTCACGGCCGTCGCGGCCTGGCCGGCCAGGTGCGCCAGCAGACGGCGGTCCTCGTCAAGCAGCGGACCGTCGCGTCGCGGGCCGCACTCGATCCGGCCGAGGGTGATGCCCGCGTGAACCAGCGGCACCACGTCGGCCGGGTCGACGGCGTCAGGCACGATCCCGGCGGTCGCGGCCTCGGTGTCGAGCCGCACGCGGACCCACTCCAGGTCGAGCCCCTGGCGTATCGCGTTGGCCAGCCGGGGCAGCAGGTCCGCCCCGCCTGGTGACGTCTCGAGCGTCGTCCCGAACCGGGTGATCACCGCGTAGCCGTCGAGCCGTTTCCCGAACACCCACCGGTCTGCCAGCCGTTCGAGCCTGCGCTGCACCGGCTGGAACGCCAGCGCGGCGCCAGCGGCGAGCAGCATCGCGGCGCCGGTCGCCAGGTACCGGTCGGCGAGGATGCCGAGCGCGGTGGCGGCCGCGACGTACACCACGGCAATTAGCGCCCACAGCGCCCGGTAGATGACTGACCGGCGGGCGGCCCGGTCGATGCCGAGGACGCCGTCGTCGGTCAGCGCCACCGACAGCGCACCGAGGAACAGGGCAAGCCCCGCTACCCACAGCACCCACACGCAGATCGACGCGAAGGTGCCCGAGCCGAAGGTCCCCACGACGCTGACCGCGACGAAGACGATCACCGCGCTGCCGCCGCCGACCAGCAGCCAGCGGATCCGGCGGCGATCCGCTGGGGCTGACCGCCGGTACCGCAGGAAGAGCAGGACCAGCCCGGAAAAGATCCATACCGGGAACGTGAACTGTAGCGCGGCCAGGACCGGTTCCGCCGGACGAAGCGCTTGCGCGAACAGCGGGCTGGCGATGCCCTGTTCAGCGGACTGGAACAATCCCGCGGGGGGCGTCGGACTAGCGGCCATCAGCGCGACCGGCACCAGCACGGCCTCGAGAGTGCTGGTCCACAGCACCACGCGTTCAGCACGGCTCTGCGGGACACCGGCCGGGAACAGGCCAATCAGCCCGACCCCGGCGACCACCGACAAGTTATTCACGCACTCCGCGGTCAGCAAGACGAGCCACGCGGACGGTGCGCCGGCCACCGCGGGCAGGTCAGTGATGCTGGTGACAAGGCAGTCTCCGACCGCGGACAGTGCTCCGCCAGCGATCAGCCAGAACGCAATGGGGTGACCCGGCCTGCGGAAACCCAGGATGAGCCCGGCGACATACATTGGCGCCACGCCCACCAGCATCCAGGCGGCATCATCCGCGTGCCCGACGGCCAGCGCGATCCATGTCCCGGCCACCAGCGCGCAACCGCCGACGATCGCGAGGAACACGCAGACAGCCCGCATACGCACAGTGTGACCCCCACGGTGACCAGCAGGGAAGGAGGTTTCCCGCACCCCGCGACTGCGGCCTGCCTCACCCCGGACTGGCCGGCAACCGGATACCGGGCGGACACGCCGCGCCATAGCGTCTCGCAGCAGGATCGATATCGCTCGGGGGAAAGGCGCTCACGGACATGACTGAGAACCAGATCGTCGCCGCGAAGGAGACCGCGGCCGGGACGGCCGGCGCAGTGCGCCGAGGCGCCGACGCCGGATACCGGTGGCTCTTGCTGCTCTTCCTGGTAGCAGGCGTGGTCCAGATTTTCCTCGCCGGGCTCGGGGTCTTCCACCTGCACGCGTACGGCCTCGACGATCCGGTCGGCGACGCGGCCCTGGACCCGCACCGCACGCTGGGGATCGCGATGGGGGGCATCGCGATACTCATCCTGGTGCTGGCGCTCATCGCCAGGCCGGGCGCCCGCCAGGTCGTCCTGGCGGCCGTGCTGGTGGTGCAGACCGTGGTCCTGCAGAGCCTGCTGGCCGGGCTCGGCGACGACAGCCCGGTGTGGGGCGGGCTGCACGCCCTCGACGGGCTGCTCGCGCTGGGAGTGGCCGGTTACCTGTACGGCGTCGCCCTGGTCCGGCGGCGCGCCGCGGCGCGTGACCTCCGGTGAGCGAGCCGCCGGATAGCCGCCCGCGGCTCTCCGCGGCCGCGTCCCGGACTCTCACGGCAACGTGGCTGGTCACCGCCCTCGCGGCGGCGGCCGGTTTCGTGCTGACCGTGCTCGTGCGGGAGTACATAGCCAGGGGCGATTTCATTGGCAACCTGACGGAGTCGCTGGCCGCCGTGTATTACGCCTCCCTCGGGGTGCTGATCGTCCGGCGGGCCGCGAACCGGATCGGGTGGCTGCTGCTGAGCATCGGGGCACTGCTCGCCACGGAGATCGTCGCCGACGGGTACGGAGTGGCGGGCATCCGGCATCCCGGCACGCTGCCCGCGGCCACGCTGGTCGGATTGTTCGCCGAGTGGCTCTTCATACCGGTCTTCACGACCATCATCGTCACGTTCCTGCTCTTCCCCGACGGCAGGCTCCCGTCTCCGCGGTGGTGGCCGGCGGCCTGGGTCGTCGCCGTGATTGCCGTGATCGAGATGACGGGGTTCGCGATCACGCCCCGGCTGGTACGCATCCCCGCCCCCGGCGGGTCGGTGCAGTTTCCGAACCCGCTCGGTGTGGCCTCGCTCGGCCCGGTCGGGTCTGACCTGCTCCTCGGCACGCTCACGGCGGCTAGCCTGGCGTCCCTGCCGCTGCTTGCCATCGTGGTCGCGGCGCTGGTGACCCGCTTCCGCAGGGGCGATCGCGATGTGCGGCAGCAGGTGAAGTGGCTCGCATTCGCGCTCGCGGTCATGATCGTCGCCCAGCTAGTCGGGCCGCTTAGGGACAGGGCCGCCGGCGGCTCGGCTAGCAGCCTGCTGATCACTGCCTCTGACGCGGTATCGGCAGCCGTCCCGCTTGCCGTGGTGCCTGCCATCATCACGCTGGCGATCCTGAAATACCGGCTGTACCAGATCGACGTCATCATCAACAGGACGGTCAAGTACGGGCTGCTCTCGGTGGCCCTCATCGCCGTCTACGTCACCATCGTCGTGGGCATCGGAACGCTGGCCGGCTACGTCGGCGGCCCGCTGCTCACCGTCGCGGCGGCGGTCACGATCGCCATCCTGTTCCAGCCGGCCCGCAACCGCGCCCAGCTGCTCGCGAACCGCCTGGTCTACGGCCGGCGGGCGACGCCGTACCAGGTGCTCGCCGACTTCGCCCAGGACATGGCCGGCCAGCCGGACGCCGCGGCGACCCTGGACCGGATGGCCGCGCTGCTCGCGACAGCGACGGGCGCTACCAGGCTTGACGTCTGGATCCGGGTTGGCGACCAGCTGCGTCCGCAGGTGACGTGGCCCGCCGGATCCACTCCGCCTGCGCCGGTCCCGCTGGAAGCGGGAGACCTGCCGGACTTCGGCGCACGGGCCGTCCCGGTCCGGCATGCGAATGAGCTGCTCGGCGCGCTTACCCTCGTCAAGCGCCCGGACGAGCCGGTGTCGGCTGCCGACGACAGCCTGCTGCGGCAGGTGGCGTCACAGGCCGGCCTGGTGCTGCGTAACCTGCGGCTGACCGCCGAACTGCGGGCCACCATCGACGACCTGAAGGCATCCCGGCAGCGGCTGGTGCGGGCCCAGGACGAAGAACGCCACCGGATCGAGCGGAACCTCCACGACGGCGCCCAGCAGCAGCTCGTCTCGCTCAGCATCTTGCTCAGGCTGCTTGAGGACTCCGCCGAGGACCCCGGCGAGGTCAAGCAGCTGGCCGGCCAGCTCAAGGAGGGCCTGCACGCCGCGCTCGAGGACCTGCGTGCCCTCGCCCGCGGCATCTACCCCCCGCTGCTGGCCGAGCAGGGACTGCGGGCCGCGCTGCGCGCGCATGCCGACCGGGTCCCTGTCCCGGTGCTGGTCGAGGCGGACGGCATCGGGCGCTACCGACGGGACACCGAGGCCACCGCCTACTTCTGCATCCTCGAGGCCCTGCAGAACGTCGCCAAGTACGCGCAGGCCTCTCGCGCGACCGTTGCGCTGGCCTGCCCAGACGGTCATCTCGAGTTCAGCGTCGCCGACGACGGCGTCGGCTTCGACGCCGCGGCGACCGCGACAGGCACCGGCCTGCAGGGCATGGCCGATCGCCTGGCCGCGGTCGGCGGCAGCCTGCGCATCCGCTCCGCGCCCGGCACCGGCACGACCATTAACGGCCGCCTCCCGGTCTAGGCAGGCGGTCTAGGCAGGCCGGCGGCCCGCGCTCAGCGCGGATGCCCCCGGTAGGTCCCGAACGACCAGTGGTTCCCCTCCGGGTCGAGGACCGCGAAGTCACGCGAGCCGTAGTCCGTGTCGGCCAGCTCCCGAACGACGGTCGCGCCGCCGGCCACGGCCCGCTTGTACAGGCCGTCCGGGTCGTCGCAGACGACGTACGCCTGGCTTGTGCCTGGCGTACGCGTGCCCGCCGAGCCGAGCATGATGCCGCCGCCAGGCGGCCAGGCGAGTTCCGCGTGGTGGACGACGTCGCCGTCCCCGTACACGACGGTCTCCTCGAACCCGAACGCGTCGACGAGGAACTTGATCAGCGCGCGGGCGTCCCGCGCGAACACGGTGGGCCACACCTGAGGTGGCGGTGCTGTAGTCATGCCACCGATCATTCCCCGAGGCCGGCGGGAACGCCTTGGACGAATCGGAACTCCTCGGCCAGCCACTGACTGGGCGGGCAGCCGGCCAGCTGTCGGAACTCCCTGGCCAGGTGCGCCTGATCGTAGTAGCCGCATTCGGCGGCGAGGTCAGCGAGCTTCGGTCCCGCGGGCCGCGCGGCGGCCTGCGCGATCACGCGCCGCGCGTGCTGGAACCTGAACACCCGGGCCGCCTCCTTCGGCGACAATCCCGTCTCCGCGCGGAACCGCGAGTTGAGGTACCGCGCGCTCCAGCCGGTCTCCGCCGCGAGTTCCGCGACCGGTACCGCGCCACGCGACGTCCGCAGCCGCCGCCACGCGTAGCCCAGCTCCGGCCGGATTCCGTCCCCGCGGTCCGCGTCGCGCTCGCGGGCCCGCTGGCTGAGCAGCGACCCGATCACCGCGAAGCGCCCGTCCCAGGTCCGCTCCGCCGCCACCCGCTCCCGCAGCTCCGCGGCGAACGCGCCGAGCACCTGCGTCGCCGCCACATCCAGGTTCGCCAGTTCCCCCGCGGGCAGCCCGGCCAGGCGGCGCGCGCCAAGCGGGGTCAGCCCGAACTGGATGCCGGACTGCCGTCCGTCGTGTGTGATCAGCGCCGGGGACGTGTGCAGCCCGCCGAGCAGCGTGTCATACGACGCACCCGGCTGCCGCGGATCCACGTGAGTCTCGATGACGAGCGGATCGTCCAGGGTCACGATGAACGTCAGCCACGGCGACGGCAGCCCGCGGTGCCGCTGCGGGCCGACCCCGGCCTGCCGGTACCCGGTCGCCCAGGCGACGAACGGCCGCAGCTCCGCCCCGGGCACCCGCCGCTCGTGTTCGTCGATCACAAAACCAATTATCCGTAACGGTCCCGTGGTTCCCCCGTCAGGCCACCATGTCCGAGAGCGGCGCTACGCTGGCCCCTCGCGGGTCCAGCCTGGGGCGACGACTGCGAGCGAGATGTCGTCCGAGGTGACCTCATCGCCGCAATGGCGGCACACGAACGCCGGGTCCAGGTCGTGCCCGCACGAGTGGCCGAACACCGTGGGCGGACTGTCAACTGCCCACTTGTCTCCCCAGGTGCGCAGAGCTTGGAGGACCATGCGAAGTTCCCGCCCCGCCTGCGTGAGCTCGTACTCGTGGCGCGGCGGGTGGTCGCTGTACTGGGTGCGGGCGATCACCCCGGCGGCCTCGAGCGCGCGCAGCCGGGCGGCCAGCCGGTCGCGCGGCGCGCCGGTGTTCCTGGCGATCACGTCGAACCGCTTGTTGCCGAACGCGATCTCGCGGATCGCGAGCAGTGCCCACTTCTCGCCAACGACGTTGAGAGCGGCCGCTACCGAGCACGGACGGCCAGGCAGATCTTCGCGCATACGGGTAAGCATACTCGGTTGCGAAATCAAACTCACTAAGGTTAGGCTTCAGTTGGCTTTTCAAACTCACTGATGCTGGCTCCGGGAGGACGCGTGACCGACGGCGTGATCGAGACCAGCGCGGCCAGCGACCACGCCGTTGCGGCGAAGGGGAGCGCGCGCTTCGGGG
>Ga0335074_10012346_pt1 | contig 11975 bp, 9 predicted proteins | sample Lox_Sample_23_FD_206715 | JGI IMG/M metagenome (GOLD analysis project Ga0335074, IMG submission 206715) | Soil microbial communities from Loxahatchee National Wildlife Refuge, Florida, United States - Lox_Sample_2.3 | ecosystem: Environmental > Terrestrial > Soil > Wetlands | place: USA: Florida...
TACAGCATCAAGTAGCCACCGATGTCCCCGGTCGCGGCCCGCGAACGACAACAGAAAGCCAGCGATGCTGTAGGCCCGGCGGATCTGGGATCGATAGAGTCGTCCTGAGGGCCGAGAAGGCCAACAATCACGAAGCCGCTGGGAGCCTGGGCCGGCTGCCTGAGCCGGGAAGGCCGGGGTTCGCGGCATCCAAGGGAGAACGTGCAGTGCCGAAGCTTGTGTATGACTTTGTTGAGGGCAACAAGGACATGAAGGACCTGCTCGGCGGTAAGGGTGCCAACCTCGCCGAGATGACCAACCTGGGGTTGCCTGTCCCGCCCGGGTTCATTATCAGTACCGATGCCTGCCGGTACTACCTGGAGAACGGTTCAGTGCCTGACGGGCTCGCCGCCGAGGTGACCGATCACCTGAAGCGACTGGAAGCCGACATGGGCCGCGACCTTGGCGCCGCTAACGACCCGCTGCTTGTCAGTGTGCGGTCGGGAGCCAAGTTCTCGATGCCGGGCATGATGGAGACCGTGCTCAACATCGGGCTGTCCGACGCGAGCGTTGACGGCCTGGCTAAGAAGGCGGGCAGTGACCGGTTTGCCTGGGACTCCTACCGGCGCCTGATCCAGATGTTCGGCAAGACCGTGCTGGACATCGAGGGCGAGAAGTTCGAGCACGCGCTCGACGCCGCCAAGACCGCGAAAGGCACCAAGAACGATCTCGACCTCGATGCCGACGACCTCAAGGCCCTCGTAGGTACCTACAAGCAGATCGTCAGGGACGAGACCGGCCGCGACTTCCCCCAGGACCCGCGCGAGCAGATGGACATGGCCGTCAACGCGGTCTTCGACTCATGGAACGCTCCTCGCGCGATCCTGTACCGGCGCCAGGAGCGGATACCGTCCGACCTGGGCACGGCGGTCAACGTGGTCGCGATGGTGTTCGGCAACCTCGGCCTTGACTCGGGTACGGGCGTCGCCTTCACCCGTGATCCTGGCAGCGGCCAGCAGGGCGTCTACGGCGACTACCTGCAGAACGCCCAGGGCGAGGATGTCGTCGCCGGTATCCGCAACACCGTGCCGCTTCAGGACCTGGAGAAGATCGACGCCAAGTCCTACGGCGAGCTCATGGAGATCATGTCCACCCTGGAGAACCACTACAAGGATCTCTGCGACATCGAGTTCACGATCGAGCGCGGCAAGCTGTGGATGCTGCAGACCCGCGTCGGCAAGCGCACCGCGGCAGCCGCGTTCCGTATCGCGATCCAACTCGTCGATCAGGGCCTGATCGACATTGACGAGGCCCTGCGCCGCGTCTCTGGCGCCCAGCTTGCCCAGCTCATGTTCCCGAGGTTCGACGCCAGCGCCAAGGCCACTGTGATCACCAAGGCGATCAGTGCCAGCCCTGGCGCCGCCGTCGGCAAGGTCGTCTTCGACTCGGCGGCCGCCGTCGAGTGGGCGGCGAAGGGTGAAGACGTCATCCTGGTACGCCGTGAGACCAACCCCGACGACCTGCACGGCATGATCGCCGCGCGTGGCATTCTCACCAGCCGCGGCGGCAAGACCAGTCACGCCGCGGTCGTCGCGAGGGGCATGGGCAAGACCTGCGTCTGCGGCGCGGAAGAGCTTGAGGTAGACGTCAACGCCCGCAAGTTCACCGCGCGGGACATAACGATCAAGGAAGGCGACGTCATCTCGATCGACGGCACTTCAGGGACGGTGTATGAGGGGAACGTGCCGGTCTCGGCCAGCCCCGTGGTCGAGTACTTCGAAGGCAACGTCGAGCCGAGCCAGGCCGATGAGCTGGTGCGAGCCGTGCACCGGATCATGTTCCGCGCCGACGAGCGGCGTCGTCTGAAGGTTCGCGCCAACTCAGATAACGGCCCTGACAGCGCCCGCTCGGTGCGGTTCGGCGCTCAGGGCATCGGCTTGACCAGGACCGAGCACATGTTCCTCGGCGAGCGCCGCCAGCTCGTCGAGCACCTCATCCTCGCCGAGACCGACGCCGGCCGCGAAGCGGCCCTGGCTCAGCTCGAGCCGCTGCAGCGGGGCGACTTCGTGGAGATCCTCGAGGCCATGGACGGGCTGCCGGTCACGATCAGGCTGCTCGACCCGCCGCTGCACGAGTTCCTTCCCGACCTGACCGAGTTGTCCGTCAAGGTAGCGCTGGCGGGGGACAAGGCCACCGCGGAGGACAAGAAGCTGCTTGACGCTGTACGTCGGCTGCATGAGCAGAACCCGATGCTCGGGCTGCGCGGCGTCCGCCTCGGCCTGGTCATCCCTGGCCTGTATGCGATGCAGGTCAGGGCGATTGCTCACGCCGCCGCCGACCGCGTCAAGGCGGGCGGCGATCCGATACCCGAGATCATGATTCCGCTCGTCGGCGCCGTCCAGGAGCTCGAGGCCGCCCGTGACGAGGTCGAGCGGGTACTTAAGGACGTCGCCGCGGAGACAGGGGAGGAGGTCCACACGCTGATCGGCACCATGATCGAGGTGCCAAGGGCCGCGCTCACCGCCGGGCAGATCGCGCAGGCAGCGGAATTCTTCTCCTTCGGCACCAACGACCTCACCCAGATGGGCTGGGGCTTCTCCCGCGACGACGTCGAGGGCTCGTTCTTCACCAAGTACATCGAGATGGGCATCTTCGGCGTATCACCGTTCGAGACCCTCGATCCTGACGGCATCGGCCGCCTGGTGAAGATCGCCGTCGAGGAAGGCCGCAAGACCCGGCCCGACCTGAAGATCGGCGTCTGCGGTGAGCACGGCGGCGACCCGGACTCGGTGCACTTCTTCCACCACGCCGGGCTCGACTACGTGTCCTGCTCGCCGTTCCGCGTTCCGGTTGCCCGGCTGGAAGCAGGCCGCGTGGTCGCGCTCGACGAAGCCGGAGGCAGCGACAGCAGGTGATCAGTGCTTTACGGGACGTACGCTACGGAAAGATTCGTCCCCGAGCCGGCCAAAGCAGCCCCGAGTTCTGACCGCACGCCCTTCCAGCGGGACAGGGCTCGGGTGCTGCACAGCTCAGCGCTGCGCAGGCTGGCGGCGAAGACGCAGGTCGTTGAGGTCGGGCAGGCTGATTTCCCGCGCACGAGGCTCACGCACTCGCTTGAGTGCGCGCAGATCGGCAGGGAACTCGGCGGCGCGCTCGGCTGTGATCCCGACCTCGTCGACGCCGCCTGCCTGGCCCATGACCTAGGTCATCCCCCCTTCGGGCACAACGGCGAGCAGGCACTCGCCGCGTTCGCCGCCCCCTGCGGCGGCTTCGAGGGCAACGCACAGAGCCTGCGCCTGCTCACCAGGATCGAGGCCAAGATCCCCGGCGCCGGCCTGAACCTGACAAGGGCGACGCTTGACGCCACGCTGAAGTACCCGTGGCTGGCTTCTGAGGGGCGCTCTAAGTACGGCGCCTACGACGACGATGCCGAGATCTTCGCCTGGATCAGGGACGGCGCCAAGCCAGGCCGCCCCTGCCTGGAGGCTCAGATCATGGACTGGGCCGACGACGTCGCCTATTCGGTGCACGATCTGGAAGACGGACTGCACTCGGGGCTGATCACCCTGGAAAACCTTAAAGATCATCAGCAAAAAAGCACCATAGCCGAACTGACGCGAACCGAGTACTGTGCGCCAGGCTCCGTGGAGCTCGGCGAGCTGATGGAAGTCTTCGACGGGCTGCTCAAGCTCGAGTGCTGGCCTTCATCCTTCGACGGAGCGCCGCAGACCGCGGCAGCGGTCAAGAATCTGACCAGCGAACTGATCGGCCGGTTCTGCCGGGCGGCGCAATCGGCTACCCAGCAAGTCTCCGTGGTACAGGCTGCTTCGAGTCGCTGTAGCCATTTGGCAGATGATCTTGAGGTACCTCGGCAGCAGCGGCTGGAATGCGCCCTGCTCAAGGGGGTGACCGCCGGCTACGTGATGGGGCGGGCAGGAGCGGCCGCCTCCCAGGCGAGGGAACGCGCGGTGCTCACCGAACTGGCGCAGGCGCTAGCCGCGACCGCACCGCAGTCACTCGACCCGATGTTCCGGCCTGCGTACGAGGCCGCTTCCAGCGAGCCGGCCAGGCTCAGGGTGATCGTCGACCAGGTCAGCTCCCTTACCGACACATCCGCGCTGGCCTGGCACGCCCGGCTAACCTAGCCCGCCCCGCGCAGCCTCGCGCCCGGAGCGTGCCAGGCAGGCTACAGCATCGTTGGCCGTTTGATGTCGTAGCCAGGGCGCACGCAGCGACAACGATGGAAATCTGATGTTGTTCCCGCAGCATCGGGCGGCCAACGTTGTCGCTGAGAGCCGGGGTCTAACAGCATCGGCGGGTCAGCGATGCTGCCGCCTGCGACGTTATGGGCAATTTGCGGCGGGCGAGGGCGCGGCCTGTACTCGGGTCAGGGGCTGATCGCGGTGAGGGGGTCGCGGCCGGATCGGACAAGGGTGAGGATTTCGCCCAGGCCGTCGAGAGACCAGCCGTTTTCTTGGACCTCGATGGCCACGCGGGCGCCGGCTACGTGGAGCGACTCGATCCTGAGGGGGAGGAACGCGGCAGGCAGGGCAGGGTCACACCAGAGCTTCCCATTCGGGACCGACGGGTCGAACCGCAGCAGAGTTCTCAGCAGATGAAATGGTGCCGCTGACGCCCAGGCTTGGGGAGAACATGACGTCGGGTAATAGACGGGCTCGGGGAACTCATTGCGGTCGAAGCCGCAGAACAACTCGGGCAGGCGGCCGCCGAAACACTCGGCGGCTTCGAGAATCCCTACGGCGACTTGCTGTGCCTCGCGCACGAAACCGTAACGCATCAGGCCGGCGGCGCAGATCGCGTTGTCGTGCGGCCAGATCGAGCCGTTGTGGTAGCTCATCGGGTTGTAGGCGCCGCCGGTCGTGGCGAGGGTCCTGATCCCGAAGCCGGAGAACATCGAAGGGCCGGTCAGGCTGCGGGCAACGGCGGCGGCCTTGCCCGCGTCTACGATGCCGGTCCACAGGCAATGGCCCATGTTCGAGGCGAGCGAGTCGATCGGGCGCTTGTCGCCATCGAGGCCGAGCGCGAAATAACCCTTGTCCGGCAGCCAGAACGCCCGGTTGAAGTTCTCCTTGAGCTGTTCGGCCTTCTCGCCCCAGTAAGCCGCGCCCGCCGCGTCTTCGCGTTCGGTGCAAAAGTGCGACTTGGCAAGGAACGCCGCATAGGCGTAGCCCTGCACTTCGGCGAGCGCGATCGGCGGCTTGGCGATCGTGCCGTCGGCGAACGTGATGCCGTCGAAGGAGTCCTTCCAGCCCTGGTTGGCCAGGCCAAGATCCGTCGAGCGCGAGTACTCGATGAAGCCGTCGCCGTCGGCGTCCCCGTAGTTGATGATCCAGTCGAGTGCACGGTCGGCGTGCGGCAGCAGTTCGTCGACCACGCGGCGCTCGAGGCCCCAGCGGCGCAGTTCGCCGAGCAGCATCACGAACAGGGGCGTGGCGTCGATCGAGCCGTAGTAAACGCTTGAACCGCCCAGCCAGAGGGAGGCCTGCATGCCGAAACGCATCTCGTGCAGGATCTTGCCCGGCTGCTCCTCGGTCGACGGGTCAGTCTTCGTGCCTTGCAGGCTGGCCAAGGTGCGCAAGGTGCCGAGGGCCAGGCTCGGATCGAGCGGGAGGATCATCCACGAGGTGAGGAGCGAGTCCCGGCCGAAGATCGTCATGAACCAGGGCGCACCGGCGGCGATCACCGCGCGGTCGGCGTGCTCAGGATCGAAGATCCGCAGCGAGCCCAGGTCCTCTGTGCTTGCTGCGAACACCGCGGCGAGGCGGGCGTCGCTGGCCTTGACCAGGGGACTTTGGCTGCGCCAGTCGGCGAGACGCTGCTCGGGTCCTGCTTGGAGTTGCTGGTGGGCGGCGGCCGAGCGGAACTCGATCAGGTCCTTTCCGTCCAGCGAAGGGGTGACCTTCAGCGTCGTGCCCCACATTCCGTGGGCGGGAACGACGGCGTGCCAGGTGAGGTTGGTGGCCGAGATCTCCAGCTTGGCGTCGCCCGATTGAGCGCCAGTGACCGACGCCCCGCGCAAGTGCGTGCCTGCCTTGCGGTTCAGCTTGATCCCGCCGTCTTCGACGTCGACGGTCAGGCCATCCAGGTCGCCGGCCTCGCGGGTGCGGCCCTCCTTGACCTCGAAGACGTCCGCGAAGTCGCCCTGCACGCCGATGCGCAGGCTGACCGGGAGGGGTTCTGAGCTCATGTTACGGAGAGTGATCGCCTCTTCCATGCCGTCGTTGAGTACCCGTCGCCTGGTGATCAGCAGCGTGCTGTCGGCAAGGCCGTCGGACGGTGGCATCCTGGAAAGGAAAGTGCAGGCGAACGGTTCGCGGGACTGCGGGGCCAGCGGTTCAGGTACATGACTGTTGATGCTGAGCTCCAGGCGGCTGATCAGCCTGGTGTCGCGCACGAAGAGGCCCTGGGAGGCACCGGGCCTGATGTCGCCCGAGGTCTCTGAGATGCAGAACGTGGTGCCTTCGAGCAGCGTGATCAGACCACTGAACGCGCCGACGGTGCTGGCGGGTGCGCCGTCGAATGTCCAGACTTGACCCATGCGGGGCCCCTCCTCCTGGGTGTGCTCGCGCAATGTGTTTGCAGCGCAGTGTGTTTGCAGCGCAGTGTGTTTGCAGCGCAGTGTGTTTGCAGCGCAGTGTGTTAGCAGCACCGCGTGCAGTGATCGTTACCCGCAGCGTGACTATGGCACACCGGCCGGCTAGTCAGGCGATGGACCGCCGCACCGTCCGGATAACCTCATAGCTGTCCTGTTCTACTTCGCGTTAAGGGGATTTGGTGTCAGCCACCTCGGTGGATGTTGTGACGGGTTCTGGTTCGCCGGCCGGGGCGCCGACGATTGGGGTGCTCGCGTTGCAGGGTGACGTGGCTGAGCACCTGCGGGCAGTCTCGCTGTCCGGCGGGCGGCCCCTGGCCGTGCGGCGGGCTTCCGAGCTGGAAGCGGTGGATGGGCTGATCATTCCCGGCGGGGAATCCACGACGATCTGGAAACTGCTGTCAATCTTCGAGCTCGTTTCGCCGCTGCGGTCAAGTATCGCTAACGGCATGCCGGTGTTCGGGTCATGCGCTGGGATGATCCTGCTGGCCGACCGGCTTGAGGACCCTGCCTCAGAGCAGGGAACGCTCGGCGCCATCGACATGACCGTGAGGCGGAACGCGTTCGGGCGGCAGTTCGACTCTTTCGAGCGGGATCTTGTCTTTTCCGGTGCCGGTGAGCAGCCGTTTCACGCGGTATTCATCCGGGCGCCCTGGGTGGAGGAAGCCGGGCCTGGCGTGGAGGTTCTGGCGACCGAGCCCGGCACGGGTAAGATCGTCGCCGTCCGGCAGGGCCAGTCGCTCGCTACGGCTTTTCACCCCGAGCTCACCCAGGACAATCGCGTGCACAAGATCTTTATCGACATGGTGAGGGAACGTTCATGAGCGGCCACTCCAAGTGGGCGACGACCAAGCACAAGAAGGCGGCCGTCGACGCCAAGCGCGGCAAGCTGTTCGCCAAGCTGATCAAGAACGTGGAGGTGGCGGCCCGCAGCGGCGGTCCTGACCCGAACGCGAACCCCACGTTGTATGACGCCGTGCTGAAGGCGAAGCGGTCCTCGGTGCCGAATGACAACATCGACAGGGCCGTGCGGCGTGGTGCCGGGCTTGAGGCCGGGGGTGCCGCGTACGAGACCGTCACCTATGAGGGTTATGCCCCTGGCGGCGTGGCACTGCTTGTGGAATGCCTGACCGATAACAGGAACAGGGCGGCTTCCGAGGTGCGGGTCGCGCTGACTCGTAACGGCGGGTCGATGGCGGACGCCGGTTCCGTGTCTTACCTGTTCTCTCGCAAGGGCGTCGTCATCGTACCGAAATCCGGCAAGCTCGGCGAGGACGATGTTCTCCTCGCGGTGCTCGATGCCGGCGCCGAGGAGGTCAACGACATCGGCGAATCGTACGAGGTCGTGAGCGAGGCGACCGATCTTGTGCCGGTGCGCAAGGCGCTGCAGGAAGCCGGGATCGACTACGAGTCGGCGGAAACGCCGTTCCTGCCTTCAGTGGAGATCGAACTCGACGAGGACACCGCCAAGAAGGTATTCAAGCTCATTGACGTGCTCGAGGAGTCCGACGAGGTACAGGACGTTTACGCCAATTACTCGGTGCCTGACGAGATCATGGAGAAGCTGAGCGCCGAGGAGTAGGCCGGCGTGGCTTCCCCGCTCAGAGGCGAGCGGTCGGTAGCGTTGGCCCGAACACTTGTTCGTCTCTAGCTCGGGTGGGTCGGCATGCGGGTGCTTGGGGTTGATCCAGGGCTGACCCGGTGCGGGATCGGTGTGGTCGCGGGCGGGCCGGGAGTCAGCTTGAAGCTGGTGGCAACCACCGTCGTGAGTACCTCGGCCGGAGCGGAGATCGGGCAGCGGCTGCTGGCGATCGAGTCAAAGCTGGAAGAGTGGCTGCGGTTGTACCAGCCGGACGCCGTCGCCGTGGAGCGAGTGTTCAGCCAGCACAACCTGCGAACTGTCATGGGTACCGCTCAGGCGGGAGCGGTGGCGATCGTGTGCGCGGCTCGCCTTGGGGTGCCGGTGGCCATGCATACGCCAAGTGAGGTCAAGGCGGCGGTGACCGGAAACGGGCGGGCCGATAAAGAGCAGGTCACGCAGATGGTGACCAGGCTGCTCCGCCTTTCCGACCCGCCGCGGCCCGCCGACGCGGCCGATGCGCTTGCGCTGGCGATTTGTCATCTGTGGCGTGGCGGTGCGCAGGCACGGCTCGCGGCGGCGGCTAAAGGGGTGTCATGATCGCGCACGTTGAAGGAACCGTCAGTGTCGTTGCGCCGGAGGGCGCGGTGATCGACGTGGGCGGGGTCGGTTTGCTCGTGCAGTGCTCACCTGGAACGCTCGCCGGCCTGCGGGCGGGTGAGCGTGCCAAGGTCAGCACCTCGCTCGTGGTCAGGGAAGACGCGCTGACGCTCTACGGGTTCGGGTCAGATGACGAACGGAACACGTTCGAGCTCCTGCAGACCGCGAGCGGCATCGGGCCGAGGCTGGCGCTGGCGATGCTGGGGACGTTTTCGCCCGACGGGCTGCGCGGCGCGGTCGCGGCGGCCGACGTTACCGCGCTGACCAGGGTGCCCGGCATCGGGCGCAAGGGTGCGCAGCGGATCGTGCTTGAACTGGCCGGGCGGCTCGGATCACCAGGAGATGGCGCGGTTTCCGTTCCCGTGCAGGCCGGTCCAGGCGCGGCGGCCGGGCTTTTGACCTGGCGAGATCAGGTGAGGACCGGCCTGGTGTCGCTCGGCTGGCAGCCTAAGGACGCCGATCAGGCGATCGCGGCGATCGAGCCTGAGATGGCCGCCGAGCCTGGTGCGGCGGCGGTGGACGTCGCGGCGGCACTGCGGGCGGCGCTGCGAGTGCTGGGGCGGACATGACCGAGCCAGATACCGAACGGTTCGTCTCGCCGCTCGCCGACGCCGACGAACGGCAGATCGAGGGGGCACTGCGGCCAAGGCAGCTTTCTGAGTTCGTCGGGCAGGCCCGGCTGCGCGAGCAGCTTACGCTCGTGCTCGAAGGTGCCATGCGGCGCGGAAAGGCCCCTGACCACGTGCTGCTTTCCGGGCCGCCAGGGCTAGGGAAGACCACGATCGCGATGATCATCGCGGCCGAGCTTGGCGCGCCCTTGCGTATCAGCAGCGGGCCGGCCATCGAGCGGGCAGGCGATCTCGCCTCCATGCTGACCTCGCTCGCGGGCGGCGAAGTGGTCTTCATCGACGAGATCCACCGGCTGGCGCGGCCTGCCGAGGAGATGCTCTACCTGGCGATGGAGGACTTCAGGGTTGACGTCATGCTCGGCAAGGGTCCTGGCGCGACCGCGATCCCGCTGGACATCGCGCCGTTCACGCTTGTCGGCGCGACGACCAGGGCCGGCCTGCTGCCGGCGCCGCTTCGGGACAGATTTGGCTTTACCGGGCACCTGGACTTCTACGAGCCAGGCGAGCTTGAGGTGATCATCAGGCGGTCTGCCGGGCTGCTCGGCGTCGTCCTGCGGGACGAAGGGGCAAGCGAGATCGCACGCCGGTCACGGGGCACGCCAAGGATCGCGAACCGGCTGCTGCGCCGGGTAAGGGACTTCGCCGAGGTACGTGGTGACGGAATCGTCAGCCGGGACGCCGCGAGGACAGCGCTGGCACTTTACGAGGTGGACGAGAGCGGCCTTGACCGCCTCGACATGGCGGTCCTCAGCGCGCTCGTTCAGCGGTTCAGCGGCGGGCCGGTCGGGCTGTCGACCCTCGCGGTCGCGGTCGGTGAGGAAGCGGAGACCGTCGAGGTCGTGGCCGAGCCGTTTCTCGTGCGCGCCGGCCTGATGGCGCGTACGCCGCGAGGACGGGTCGCCACGCCGGCCGCATGGGAGCATCTTGGCTTGCCTCCGCCCGCACCAGGCGGCCGGGGGGATGAGCCAGGGCCGGTTACGTTGTTTGATTAGCTGTAGTTATCCACAGCTAGCCGGGCATCTGGTTGCGGGCTGGTCACGATCACTTCGCTAAGCCCGTAGCCTGTTTGTGCGCGGCCCGTCCGCCGCTAAACTTCGGCAGTTGGTCTTTCCCAGCCGCCTGGCGCGAAAAACCGGCGGTGCGGCCTGCGGACGCAGAGCGCACCGTGCCATCAACTGGAAGGAACCCCCGTGATGGGGACTATGACAATCGCCGCAGGGATGCTCCTTGCCAAGACCTCTAGCACGCCTGCCAAGGGCGGAAGCTCTGTCTTCACTTTCGTCATTCTCGCGGTCCTGATCGCCCTGTTCTACTTCCTGATCATGCGCCCGCAGCGGAACAGGCAGCGCAAGATGATGCAGACGCAGAACCAGGTGCTTCCTGGCCAGCGGGTCAGGACGACGGCCGGCATGTACGGCACCGTGGTTTCTGGCGATGACCGTGACGTCATAATCGAGATCGCGCCAGGAGTGAACGTGACGATGCTCCGCCGGGCCGTGATGGACGTGATCTCCGATGACCAGCCGATGCCGGAGACGATCGATGACTCTGAGCACGCGGACGGCGCGACTGCCAATGACTGGGACTTCAACGACGGCAGCTCCGCGTCGCAGGACGTGGACGCCAAAGACCGCAACGGCTAAAGATCGCGGCGGCGAAGAGGCCGCGAGCGATCCTCAAGTATCGGTAAGGGACGTGCACAGGTGACTCCCCCAACTAGGCCGTCGAGGCCGCGCGGCAGCGCTTGGCAGGGCGGAAGCAGCACAACTCGGCAGAGCGGGCAGCATTCGCGTCCCGGCCTGCATCTGGCTGCACTCGGCGCGCTGCTGCTCGTCATGGTCCTCGTCATCATCGGCACAGCGGTCATCCGGCCCGGTGACTGGCATTCTCAGTTCAAGGTTGGCCTCGGCCTTGACCTGCATGGCGGGACGCAGGTGACGCTGCAAGCGCGCTCGGCCAACGGCGGGATCCCGAGCACGACCGATATGAACACGGCGATCTCGATCCTGGAGACGCGCTTCAACGCGCTTGGCGTCAACGGCACCACCGTGCAGCAGCAGGGCGACAAGTACATCAACATCTCGATTCCCGGCGAGAGCGCCTCGCAGATCGCGCCGCTGCTAAGTTCCGCGGAGCTGAGGTTCAGGCAGGTGCTGCTCTGCACGACGACGGCTCTTTACCCGACGAACTGCGCGGGGCCGAAGGCGGGTGCAGGCGTGCCGCAGTCGGTGTCGGCGGCCGAGTCCACGCCGACGCCTACGCCGACACCATCGCCGTCGTCCTCGGCCAGCCCGTCGAGTTCGGCTTCTCCGAAGAGCTCATCGAGTTCGAAGGCGTCGGGGAGCCCCTCGCCCTCGGCGTCAGGAGGCACGGGACAGGCGGCCGGCGCCAGGCAGATAACTTCCCGCGTGGCAAAGTCGTCGCCATCGCCCTCGGCATCCTCCTCGGCGTCGCCGTCAAGCTCGGTTAGCCCGAGCGCGTCGCCGACGCCGTCGGCTACTCCTCCCGCGGCCTC
>Ga0335074_10012347_pt1 | contig 11975 bp, 13 predicted proteins | sample Lox_Sample_23_FD_206715 | JGI IMG/M metagenome (GOLD analysis project Ga0335074, IMG submission 206715) | Soil microbial communities from Loxahatchee National Wildlife Refuge, Florida, United States - Lox_Sample_2.3 | ecosystem: Environmental > Terrestrial > Soil > Wetlands | place: USA...
CCACCACTCTTTACGCCGCGCTCAACGAGATCAAGAGCGACGAGGACAAGATCGTCACCATCGAGGATCCTGTCGAGTACCAGATTCGCGGCATCACGCAGATTCCCGTCAATGAGAAAAAGGGTCTTACCTTCGCGCGCGGTCTACGCTCCATTCTGCGCCACGACCCCGACAAGATTCTCGTTGGCGAAATTCGCGACCAGGAGACGGCGCAGATTGCCATCAACTCCGCCCTCACTGGACACCTGGTCTTCACCACCGTCCACGCCAACAATGTGGTCGACGTGCTGGGCCGCTTCCTCAACATGGGCGTCGAGGCCTACAACTTTGTCTCCGCATTGAATTGCATTCTGGCCCAGCGCCTGGTCCGCACCATCTGCGAGTACTGCGCCCGCCCCGTCCACTACAACGACGATGACCTGTTGGCCAGCGGCATGGATCCCGCGGGGTGGCGCGACTTCGGTTTTCGCGAGGGCCAGGGCTGCATGGAGTGTGGCGGCACCGGCTATCGCGGCCGCACCGCCATCCACGAGCTGCTCGACCTGACCGACACTATCCGCGAGATCATTCTTGCCAAAAAGCCAACCTCAGAGATCCGCAGGCAGGCGCAAAAAGAAGGCATGAGTTTCCTGCGCGAATCGGCGCTGGAACGCGTGCGGCGTGGCGTGACTACACTGAAAGAGATCAACAAAGTTACGTTCATTGAGGCATCAAGGTGAGGCGGGGCTGAGGGACTAGCGGCGAGCCGGTAGCCTGTAGGAAGACAGGGAACAAGAACGAATGAGTTCGATCTTCAATAAATTTTCGGCCAAGGCGGCAATCGGTCCGCAGTCCGGCGGGCGCCCCCCGGCGGCGGTTGAGGTTTCGACCGAAGGCGTGCTGGCAGCGACACGCTCCACTGCGCAGTCCCGCCGTGGCGGATCGGACCACGGCGATGCGGGCGTCAGTGCATTTGCAGCTTTGCCGCCGGGCGCGCTCGTTCCCGGCATCGAGGAACCGAATCTCCGCAAGCCTGAGGCCGTCGCATCGGCCATTCGTTCAGCGCTCGGGCGGGTTTCGCCGCGCACTCACGTTGTCACCCTCGTTGTTCCCGATACCGTGGCGCGCATTTTTGTCCTCGATTTCGATTCCCTGCCCGCCAAGTTTGCTGAAGCCATTTCAGTGGTGCGCTTCCGCCTTCGCAAAATGGTCCCGTTTGACGTGGAACCCGCCGGCGTGGGCTATCAGTTGCTTGCGCAGGACGAGATCGAGTGCAAGGTGCTGGCTGCGGTCATTCCCGGACCCATCCTCGCCGAGTATGAGGATGCCGTCCGCGCTGCAGGCTATGAGCCCGGAGCGGTACTGCCTTCCAGCCTTGCCGCTCTCGAAACTCTCGACTCCATGGAATCGGTGCTGGCTGCCAATCTCAGCACGCAATCCATTACCACTGTCATTGCCACCGGCCAGAACCTGCTCCTGTATCGCACCCTCGACCTGCCCGTGGATCCAGGCGAGCGCGCAGCCGAAATTCAGCGCAGCGTTGCCGTTGCCTTTGCCTATTTTGAAGACAAACTGGGCGCGCCCCCGCATCGGCTGTATTACGCGGGAGTTCAGGCTCCCGGCGAGTTCGCCGCGCTGATTGGTGCTCCCGAAATGGCCGTCGTGGATTGGGCGCCGCGGTCAGAAGCAGAAGCGGCGGGCTCGCTGCTGCAAATAAGCTATGCCGGCGTGATGGGCGCGCTGGAGGGAACGCGATGAGAGTCACGCTCAATCTCGCCTCCCGCCCTTTCACCGATATCGGCCCGGCCGTCAGACGCCTGCGCATCGGCATGGCTGTGCTGGCAGCGGTTTGCCTCCTTCTCGGCATCGGGTTGTATTTTTTCGACCGGCAAGCCGATGAAGCGCGCGCGCGCGAACACTCGCTCGACGGCCAGATCGCACGCATTCGCGCTGAGCGTATGAATGCCGAAGCGATGATGCGCCAGCCCGACAACGCGCGGTTGCTCGATCAGGCCCAGGTGCTCAACCAGCTCTTCGATGAGAAGGCGTTTTCATGGACCCTCGCCATGGAAGCCATGGAGACCGTGCTCCCGGCCGGCGTGCAGGTCAGCTCAATCGAGCCGTTGCGTGACAAGGACGGTCATATCACCGTCCACCTGCGCGTAGTTGGGCCGCACGATAAGGCTGTTGACCTGGTGCGCAACCTCGAGAGCTCCCGGCGATTCCTGGTGCCTCGCATTACCGGTGAAAGCGCTGAAACCGGCAGCGGCCCCAACCAGCGGCCTGGGCCGGTCAGCGTCTCCGATCGCTTCAGCGTCGATCTCGAAGCCGAATACAATCCGCCCACACAGGAGGAGCGCGCCGCTGCAAACGCGAAGAAATCTTCGGCGCCGGCGTCCTCGACGCCCGGCGAGCATAAGCGCGCCGTTCCCGCCTTCCCGCAGCGCCACGGCCGCCGGCCGTATACCGGGCCGTCCAAATCCAACCCCACTCTGCCAAAGAACCGGCCAGGAGGACCGCAGTGAGCGAAAATGACTCCTCCGCCACGTGGCGTGAACGCCTCACTTCGCCGCTCACCTGGCACATCGCCGGCTTCGCCGTTCTGCTTGTCCTTGCCACCGGAATGGCCATCCGCGTGGGCCTTGATTGGGCCGTCATGGACAGCCACGCCGGCGCGGTTCTGGCGGGCAAACAAGTGGAACTGAGAACTCTGGAACTTCAGACCACACCCTTGCGCGGTCTGGACCAACGCGTGGAAAAATCGCGCCAGCAGATCCTCGAATTCATGAGGAAGCGCATCCCGCCCAACTATTCCTCGATCGACGCGCGCATCCTCAATTTGGGCGTGGCCTCCGGCGTGCGTCTCTCGCGCGTGCAGTACACGCAAGGCGCGCCCGGCGCGGGCCTCACCGAGATCACCATGGATGCCGGCATCAGCGGCGACTATCCTGCCATCATGCGATTCATCAACAGCCTTGAGCGCGATCAGACTTTTTTCATCATCCGTGCCATGGCATTGACCAGCCAGCAGGGCGGCCAGGTAAACCTGCGACTGCGCGTCTCCACCTGGCTGCGGCCCGGAGACGTGCCCAGCGGTTTGCCGTCCACGCCGCCTGCCGGCGAATCCGTTCCTCAATCGCCTGACGCCAACCGGGAGGGCGAATAATCATGGCACTCGCTCTCGGCACTGAAAACAAGCGCAACGTCATCATCGTCGCAGTTCTTTTCGCCTGCATTCTAGGCATTGCAGGCTGGGAGCTCTTCGGAGGGCCGTCGACCCCATCTGCGCCTGTGCTCCCGGCACCTTCAACGGCCGACAATGCGACCACGCCCAGCGGCGCCGAAGCGCAAAAACTCAGCAACGCAGACATCGATCCCACGCTTCACTTTGACAAGCTGGCCCAAAGCGAAGATGTTGTTTACTCCGGCACTGGCAGAAACATCTTCTCCGCCGAGTCGGCGCCGCCGCAGATTCCCAAGCTGATCGCCCCCGCTCGCCCCGGCCAGGGTCCAAACACGCCGGTAGTCGCGCAAGGCCCGCCCCAACCACCGCCCATCGATCTGAAGTATTTCGGCTACTCACAGGACAATGACAAGGTTCTCAAGGCCTTCTTTGTCCATGGCGACGACATTTTCATGGCCAAATCCGGTGAAATCGTCGACCATCGATACAAGGTGGGCGTTATTCGACCTATGAGCGTCGAAGTAACCGACCTGGCTTACAACCACACCCAGACACTGACGATGTCTTCGTTTTAAGTATCATGATGAATCCTTCCCCAATCCGCAGCCGCACCGGCAAGGCAGTCCCGAAATCCGAAGAGGGATACGCCATACTCGTCGCCATCTTCCTTCTTGCGCTTCTCGTTCTCTCGCTTGCCGTGGCTGCGCCACAGGTTGCCAAGTCCATCCAGCGCGATCGCGACCTCGAGACTTTCCACCGCGGCATGCAATATCGCCGCGCCATCCAGCTTTATTACCGAAAATTCCACGCCTATCCGCCCAGCGTGGACGCGCTCGTCATGACCAACAACATCCGCTTCCTGCGCAAGAAATACATCGACCCCACCACCGGCAAGGACGTCTGGACTCCGATTCTGTTCGGCCAAAACAAGACTCCCACTGCGATGGGATTCTTCGGCGAGCCTCTCGCCGGCACAACCATCGCGGGCACAGGCCCCAGCGGCGGCAACGGCCTCGGCGGGAGCGGGCTAGGTGGAAACGGAATCGGCGGGAGTGGAATAGGCGGAAGCAGTGGGATCGGCGGCGGGGCCTCAGCCAACAGTTCAACAGCCGGAACGAGTGGTTCTGGCGGCGCCGGCGGCGGCGCAACCGGAACGGGAAGCTCAGCCTCCGGATCCGGCTCCGGAAGCAATTCAGGCTCATCCGGCCAGACCTTCGGCGGCGCCGGCATTATTGGCTTCTCGCCCGGCAGCTCACGACAATCCATCCTGGTTTACAAGAAGAAGAACCACTATAACGAGTGGGAGTTCACCTATGACCCCGCCTCAGACTTGAAAACCATAAACGGTGGGAACGCCGGTTCGATCGGCCAGCCCGCCAGCGGCACAACCACCCCCGTGGGAAGCAACCCGCTAACCAGCCCGGGGCCCACGCCCACCCCCACCAATACAAACTCGATGCCTCCAGACACCACCGCGCCGCCGCCGCAATAGAACAGCTTTCGCACCAAACACAAAAGGCCCACCCTCATCGGGCGAGCCTATGCCTTTGCCCCTAATTCCTCGGTCCCTGTTTTCTTGGTCCCTTGTTCCCTTGTTCCCTGCCTTTACACGTTGAACGACGATCCGCAGCCGCAGGTCGACTTGACCTGGGGATTGTCGAACTTGAAGCCGGCCGCTTCCAGCGTTTCCACGTAATCCACTGTGCAACCGTTTAGGTACATGAGCGACGTGGCATCGACGAACACCTTTAAGTCGTCAAAATTGAAGATCTTGTCCATCATTCCAGGCTGGTTCTCGAAGGCCATGGAGTACTGGAAGCCGGAGCAGCCCCCGCCCGCCACGCCAATGCGCAGCCCGGCAGGAAGCGGGTCCTGGGTGGCCATGATCTCGCGAACCTTGGCAATGGCCTGAGCGGTCAGCGTAAGAGGCTGTTTCTTCGTGGTTTCCTGGGTGGGTACTGCGGTGGTTGTAGCCATGATTCCTCCCTTGGTCTGGCCCTGGTCCGGCCTTGGTCCGGCGCGCTTTCCTTCTGCCTACTTCACTCTACCGTTCCCCGGCCGCTCGCACAAGTCCCGCCACGGACATACGCTGTAGTAGATGCACCTCGGAAGGAATAGTCGCGCCCGCCAATAGCCCTGCTAACCCACGTACCTTGGCGCCAAACCCTAAATCTCCACAGCCGTTTCCCAATTCATCTATTTCGGGGCTATGATAGTGAGCCGAAGGGCCCCTCTGGCCAACGAGACCGCAATTCCCTACGACCGCGCTGGTATCTGGGACCGGAATTTGTTCGGAGGTGCAATATGACGTTCGTCCCGATCATGTGGACTACTTGGTCCCTGCTCGTCGTTTTCGCGGCGATTCTCTATCTCTATCGCTCCAATCTCACCAAGAACGAAGAGGACCAGATCTTTCTCGACGATTCATTCGAGCAGGAGAAGGCGGAACAGGCGGTCATTGTTGCAAAGGTGACCAAGATCGAGCCGCTGCTTCGCGTAGCACGCTGGCTCGTAGTCGCCATGTCGGTCGTTGTAGTCGCGTATTACATCCGGGACGTCATGTTTCAGCTGAATCTTCTTCACTAGCTGGGCAGTCGCTTCGGGTCGCGGTCTGTGGCGGCCGCAGACGCGCTATCGCCGGGCGCATCCCGCGGCCGCATGTGCCGTTCAGGATTCGCCTCTGCAACGGGAATCTGCCTTGCGTCCTTATCTAAACTGCTTGACCGCATCCAAAACGTAATAAACCAGAACCAGAAGCGTCATGACGGCGGCAAGCGCCAGAACAGTCCGCTTCAGGGGTTGAATCTTGTTCAACCGCGCCGCGATGGCGTCCTGTTCGGACTTTACATTGCTCGACGAATCGGCCAGAAAGAGCTGGTCCTCTTCGTTTCTGCCCAATCTGGCGGCGTAGATGCTCACAGCAGCCATCAACACAACCAGAACTCCCCACACACTCCACATAACCGGAACGAATCCCATTTTCTTCTCCACCTATCCAGGATCATCAGGTCCGGATTTCCTGCGGGATCGTGGGGAATCGCGCTCTCGTGAGGATCAGGACCGTATCTGCATCAGAATAGGGGCGCAGTCAAGGCTCAGCGGGTGACAGGGGTCACAGGTGTGCGCGTGGTGTACCGGATTGAAATACTTTCCGAAAATGGGGGGAGAACGCTACTCCACTTCCTGCTTGGCGCGGTAGCCGTCCCTGGCGATAATGTCGTATTTCAGCGGCTTGTGCTTCTCGTCCTGCATGCGCAAGGGCTGGCCCTCGTCGTCCACCAGCTCCACGTGGATCTTGCGGAAGGTCCCGTCCAGTTTGGCGTTGGTGGGACGATAGAGGATTTCGTATTTGGCGCGGATGTTCTGGTTGATGGCCAGCACATCATCGGGCAGCTCGCCGACGAATCTGGGGGCAAAGTGCATGCCGCCGGTTGCATCGGAGAAGAACTTCATCTGGTTGTCGGCCTGCAGAAAAGTCATATCGCGCATGCCGCCCATCATTCCGCCCGTGCCCTCAGTCATCGCCTCAAAAAATCCGTCGGTTGAAATGGTAAAGATGGTAATGTCCTGCGAAGCTTTCACTCTCTTCTCAATTTTGTCGAAGGTCAGCCTCGACATGGAGTCGATGCCGGTACCGATCATAACGATGTACTTCTGCCCCTCGATGCGCGACAGACGGTCAAGCCCCTCGTTCAGCGCATCGAAGGTGTTGGTTTCCTGAAATGCGGCGGGCATGTAGACTTCGTTGCCCAGCATTTGTATGCCTTCCTGGATTTGCTTCTTATCCTGGGTAAAGTCGCTCACGATATGCGTATTCAGGTCGAACGTCATCATGGCCACGTAGTCGTTTGGGCGCAGTTGCTGGGTAAAGGCCCAGGCTGTATTCAGCATTTGCACCCTGAAGGAAAAGCCGCGCGCTGCGTACTCGCACAGTAGCAGCACCGTGATCGGCGCCTCAGTGCGCTTGACGCTTTCGATTTTTTGTTCCACGCCATCCTCATAGATGCGGAAGTTCGACGGCTTGAGGCCGGGCACGAATGTGTGGGTTTTTTCCAGCAGCACGCCAACGTCGACAGTGACCTCGGGAACCTCGACTCGCAGGCTCACGTTGGGCATTCCTTCGGGGTTCTTGAACTTGGGCTCGGCCGGAGCGGGCGGCGGTGTGTCGTCAGGGTTGTCCTTCTTTTTCGGCAGCGCGATCACGCCGTTGTCGCCCGTGGGACCGCCGGCGTCAGGCGCGTTCTGGTTAGGCTGCGGCTGCTGCTGGTTCGCCGGGGAGGGCTGCGGCGGCGTTTGACTCTGCACGCGGCCAGGCGCCGCGGCCGCCACGGTCAAAAATGCCACGAGCGTCAGCTCAAGCGGCAAACGGCGGGGATCAAAGATATTCAGACGCAGCTTTGACATAACGACCTCTCGACTTCACCAGCATACGCGATTCGCATCGCCCGGCTGCGGGCTCCTGCCGGCCGATCATGCCGCCCTGCTTTTCCGGCTCGCGCCGGCGCCGGGCCTGCGGCTCGCTGTACTCTAATAGACGTGAGAACTCGCCCAAAGGGAACCAATTCATGGATGCTCGCGGTCCTGTTCGTTATGGCGCTGGCGGCGGCCTTTCCGGCCTTGCTTTCGGCGCAAGCCGCGGCAACTTCTGCTGATCCTGACGCTGCCGGGCAGGGACCCGTCAGCCAGAACCCGGGCCCACCGCAGAACCCTGAATTCTTCCCGCTCGACCAGGTTCGCGTGGGCATGACAGGCACGGCATGGACCGTCTTTCAGGGAACAGTTCCCGAGCCCATGCAGGTTGAGATCCTGGGCGTGCTGCGCGGTGCGCGCGGCCCCGGCCAAGACCTGATTCTGGGCCGGCTCCATGGCGCAAAACCCGAATACACGGGCGTGGTCGAAGGCATGAGCGGGAGCCCCATTTATATCGACGGCAAGCTGGCGGGCGCGCTCTCCTACCGCATCGGGGTATTCAGTAAAGAGCCCATCGTCGGCATCACGCCCATCGCACAGATGCTCGAAGTGCAAAAAATCGCGCAGCCTGCCGGCGAGCTCGAGGCCGCAGTGGCTGTGCCCAAGCCCGCCCCCGCCGCAGACAATGCCGCCACGGCCTCCTTGGGCGAGGACAGAATGACCTTTGAGCCGATTGAAACTCCGCTGGTGATGAGCGGGTTCGGTCCTGAAGCGATTCGCTTTTGGCAGCAGCAAGTGGCAGGAACTCCGCTTGAGCCTCTTGCAGCCGGCGGCGCTGGCCTGGGCGGCTCGTCCGCGGCGCCCGCGACCGGCGCACCGATGTCCGCACTTGAGCCGGGGTCGTCCGTCAGCATGTTGCTGGTACGCGGCGATGTCGAGATTTCTGCCACGTGCACCGTCACCTATATCGACCCATCGCAACTGCTCGCGTGCGGCCATCCCGTGCTCGGCGCCGGGCCGGTTTCATTGCCCATGACCACGGCCGATGTCGTCGCCACCTTGGCTTCGCCCCTGGAAGCATTCAAGATTATCAACACCGGCGCGGTTGTTGGCGCGTTTACGCAGGATCGCGAGTCGGCCATCCGCGGCACTCTCGGCGCCCAGGCGCACATGATCCCGATGCACCTCACCGTTGATGCGCTCACCGGCCAACGCAAGGTCAACGTCGAGATTCTCGACCTTCCGTCGATCACGCCGCTCGCCATGCAGGTGGTTCTTCTGAATTCGCTGCTCGAATCCAACGAGAGCAGTGAAGCCCTCAGCTACCACCTGACCGGGAACGTCGATCTGGCCGGATTTCCTCCCGTTCCGCTGGACCTTTGGGCTCCGGGATCGGGCAATCCGCCTGCGTCACTGCTCACCGCTGTCCTCGCCGGCCAGCAATTCACGCGCCTCTACATCAACGGCGCTCGGCAGGGAGTGGTCCGTGATATCAACCTTCACATCCAGGCTGTTCCCCGCCGCGTTCAGGTCACGCTCGAGCGGGCGCAGGTGATTTCCGGTAACATTGTGCACGCCGGAGACACTGTGGAAGTCGAAGCCACCCTCCGTCCCTGGCAGCAGCCCGAGCGCAATGTGCGCATCGCGATCAAGCTGCCCGGCCGCCTGGCCGAAGGCAATCTGCGCGTGCTGGTCTCTGACGGCGCCACGCTCGACCGCACCCTCCTTCAGCCCCACGTGAACCCGGGCGCCCCGACGCCTGATCTGGCCGCCGTACTGGCTGAGGCTCGCGATCAGCACCCTGCCGACCGCATCTACGTCAGTCTGCTTGCCCCTGAAACGCAAGGCGAAATCCAAGGCCAGACGCTCACGAGCTTGCCTCTTTCCGTGGCTAATGCTCTGGAACCCATGCGAAATGTGCAGGATGCCGGACTGAATGGTGAGTCGGCCGTGCTTGCCGGCGACGCCCCCGCCGGCGGGGTCCTCTCCGGCTTCCAGATTCTCAACATCCACATCGAGCCGGGCGGCGGTTTAAACTAGAGTCAGCAAGCTTTCAATCCTCCTCCAGATCGGACCGGCGTTTTTGGGGATTTCTGCCGTCCCGATGGCCATTCAGCGAGGCCTTCAGAGAAAGACGGGGAAAAAAGTGGTTCAATCACCTCAGATACAGGGACTTGCTGTTCACGCAGCGGGCGCGGAGCTTTTGCCCTTCCGCTACGATCCCGGCAAACTGGGAACTCACGAAGCCGAAATCGCCATAACCCACTGCGGCGTCTGCTCGAGCGACCTCCATTTGATCGCCAACGACTGGGGCAGCAGCCAATACCCCTTCATTCCCGGACACGAAGTTATCGGTACTGTCTCGGCTGTCGGCGCCGAGGTTAAGTCGCTCGAAGTTGGCCGGCGGGTGGGCCTGGGCTGGCAGTCCAACTCCTGCGGCCATTGCGAGTGGTGCATGAGCGGGCAGGAAAACCTCTGCCTCAATTACGAGCGCACCTGCGTGCGCCGCAATGGCGGCTACGCCGACCGCGTCCGCGCCAATGCCCGTTTCATCGTTCCCATCCCTGACGCACTGCCCAGCGAACAGGCCGCGCCCCTGCTCTGCGCCGGCATCACGGTTTACAGTCCGATGCGCTTGAGCGGGGTGAACCCCTCTTCGCGAGTCGGCATCGTCGGCATCGGCGGGCTGGGGCATCTTGCCATCCAATTCGCGCGCGTTTTTGGCGCTGAGGTCACCGCCTTTTCAACATCCGCCGACAAGGAAGAGGAGGCTCGCGCTCTTGGTGCTCACAACTTTGTGAACAGCCGCGAGTCCAAGGCCATGAAAGAAGTGGCCGGCTCGCTCGACTTCATCCTCACGACCGCAAATGCCGACCTGGATTGGGGCAGCTTCGTGCAAGCGCTCCGGCCCAACGGAACCCTCTGTTTCGTCGGGAATCCACCATCGCCTGTAGCTGTGAATTCCTCCCCGCTCGTCTCCGGCGCACGTTCGATCGCTGGAAGCCCGATCGGCAGCCCCTTCCGCCTGCGCGAGATGCTCGATGTCGCCGCTCGCCACGGAGTGAAAGCAACCACCGAGCTCTTTCCCATGGCTAAAGCCAACGAAGCCATCGAAAAGGTGAAGAAGAACAAAGTGCGCTACCGTGCAGTGCTGGCGAATTAGGCGTCACGTAAAGCATTGTCATCTTGAGCGAAGGTCGCCGGGGCGACCGGAGTCGAAAGATCTGCGGTTGTCTTTGCCGTTGCTGTTTCACGGCTTAGGGTGCCCCCGGTCCCGATTTTGGGACCGGGGAAAGCTACGCCGCTGACTCGCCGACCCACTCGATTTCCACACCCCGATTTCGCTACCATATTTGCATGGCCTTTCCTATTAAAACCTGCGTTATTTGTCACGAAGAATTTGAGCTGCGCCCCGATAAACCGGGCTTTGCCAATCGCTGCCCCACATGCAGCGAACCCGAATCGAACGAACCCACCATGTCGCACAGCCACAAGGACGCCGTCGACAAAAAGATAGAGTCCGAAGTCAACGCCCTGCGCCGCCGCGCCATCCGCGACATGCTTTACCGCAAAGACAGCTGATCGCGATTCGCGATCCACGGCCCAAGTACAATAGAACTGTGACCAAAATCCCCACGCCTGCGGCTCCTACCGTCGGCTTTGTGTCCCTCGGCTGCCCCAAAAACCTGGTCGATTCCGAGGTGATGATGGGCCTTCTCGATCGCGCCGGCGCGCGCCTTACCGCACGGCCTGAAGAGGCCGAAATTCTCGTCGTCAACACCTGCTCCTTTATCGACACCGCCAAGCAGGAGTCGGTCGACACCATTCTCGAAATGGCCCGCCACAAAACCGAGGGCCGCGCGCGCAAGCTCATCGTTGCCGGGTGCCTTGTCGAGCGCTACCGCGACGAGATTCGCAAAAACATTCCTGAAGTCGACGCGGTGGTCGGCACCGGCGAGCTCGAAGCAATTCTTGATGCGGCGGGCCTCGCGCCTGCTCCCGCCGTCGCGCCGTCGCCGTTCACGATTCTCACCAGCGTGCACGCTGAGACGAGGCCGGGACAGGAATCACGTTCCGGCACGCACAAAACGCCGGCATCAACACCCGTCCAAAACCAAAACGGCCCGAAGGGCAGAGCCGAAGGCGACCAGCGCGAGCGCGCAGGCCGCTTCCGCCGCGACCAGTGGCAGGGTGCGTCGTCTTCCCTTCCCACATATCTATATGATGAAAACACTCCGCGGCTGCTGGCTACGCCGCGCGCGTCGGCCTACATCAAGATCGCCGAGGGCTGCGACCATCCCTGCACCTTCTGCGTGATTCCCAACCTGCGCGGCAAATTCCGCTCGCGACGTTTCGAATCCGTCGTTGCCGAGGCGCAGCAGCTTGTGGCTCGCGGCGTCAG
>Ga0335074_10012348_pt1 | contig 11973 bp, 9 predicted proteins | sample Lox_Sample_23_FD_206715 | JGI IMG/M metagenome (GOLD analysis project Ga0335074, IMG submission 206715) | Soil microbial communities from Loxahatchee National Wildlife Refuge, Florida, United States - Lox_Sample_2.3 | ecosystem: Environmental > Terrestrial > Soil > Wetlands | place: USA: Florida...
TCGCCGGACGAGCTCTTCGCCTATTTGGACACGCTCGGCGTCCACCACAAGACCGTGATTCATCCGGCGGTGTTCCGGGTCGGTGAAGCGCGCGAGTTGCGCGGCGCCATCCCCGGGGCCCACACCAAGAACCTGTTCCTGCGCGACAAGAAGGGTGCAGCCTTCCTGGTCGTGGCGCTGGAGGATGCCGCCATCGCGCTGAAATCGCTCCACCGGCGGCTCGGCGCATCGGGGCGCTTTTCGTTCGGCTCCGCCGAGCTGCTGCGCGAACTGCTCGGCGTTGAGCCCGGTTCGGTGACCCCGTTCGCCGCCATCAATGACAAGGATTTGCGCGTCACCGTGGTGCTCGATGCCGCCATGATGGCGCACCCGGTGCTCAACTTTCATCCGCTGCGCAATACCGGCACGACGACCATTTCCCGCGAGGGCCTCGTCAAATTCCTCGAAGCGACCGGCCACAGCCCGCGGATCGAGCCGGTTTCTGGGGGCGGGGAAGGCTGACGCCGCGATTGCATTCGCCCCCGTTCTTCCCATTTAATCAGGCGGAACAAGGCATCGTGCGCCCCACGGGGGCCGAACGGGAAGGCGTATCAAGCCACATGCTGCAGTCAGCTCAAGCCGCCGCTACGGCGGACGCGGTCCTCAAGGACACGACCACGCAAACCTTCGTCAAGGACGTGATCGAGGAATCCAAGCGCCAGCCGGTGCTGGTCGACTTCTGGGCGCCCTGGTGCGGCCCGTGCAAACAGCTGACACCGGTGCTGGAAAAGGCCGTCAAGGCCGCCAAGGGCAAGGTCAAGCTCGTCAAGATGAATATCGACGAGCATCCCGCCATCCCCGGCCAGATGGGCATCCAGTCGATCCCGGCGGTGATCGCGTTCGTCAACGGCCAGCCGGCCGACGGTTTCATGGGGGCGGTGCCGGAAAGCCAGGTCATGGCCTTCCTTGAGCGACTGACCAAGGACCGCATCGGCGGCGAGGCCCAGGATTTGCTCAAAGCCGCCGACGCCGCCCTGGCCGAGGGCGATCCCGCTGGCGCGGCCGATCTCTATGCGCAGCTTCTGGCCGAGGACAGCGCCAATGTGCACGCGCTCGCCGGCCTGGCGCGCTGTTATGTCGAGACCGGCGCGCTCGAGCAGGCGAAGCAGACGCTCGCCATGGTCCCAGAAGCCAAGCGGAACGAATCCGCGGTGGCCGCGGCGCGCGCCGCGCTCGAGCTTGCCGAGCAGGCCCAGTCGGTCGGACCGTTGGGCGAGCTTGAGCAGAAGGTCGCCGCCGATCCGCTCGATCACCAGGCGCGCTTCGATCTGGCGGTTGCGCTCAACGGCAAGGGCCGGCGCATGGATGCGCTCGACCAGTTGATCGCCATCGTCAAGCGCGACCGCAAATGGAACGAGGACGGCGCCCGCAAGCAGCTTGTCCAGTTCTTCGATGCGTGGGGGCCGACCGACGAAGCCACTGTCGAGGGCCGCAAGCGGCTGTCTTCGATCTTGTTCGCTTAAGCGTTGCATCATTTCCGTCATCCTTCGGGCTCGCTTTGCGCGCGCTTTGGATGACGGCAGCGGGTGGAGCAGCACCCAATGCCGATCAACACGATTTATCGCGGGCCCGAAGCACTGCCCGAAGAGATTCCGGTATTTCCGCTGCCCGGCGCGCTGCTGCTGCCGCGCGGACAGATGCCGCTCAACATTTTCGAGCCGCGTTATCTGGCGATGATCGATGACTCATTGCGCTCCGGACATCGTCTGATCGGCATGATCCAGCCCGATCCCACCCACCCGGGCCCGCAGCCCGACAAGCCGAACCTGTTCCGCGTCGGCTGCGTTGGCCGCATCACCCAGTTCGCCGAAAGCGGCGACGGCCGCTATCTGATCCAGCTGACCGGCGTCGCTCGTTTCCGCATAGAGGCGGAGCTTGCGGTTTCGACGCTGTATCGGCAGTGCAAGGTGACCTTTTACCCCTTCATCGACGATTTCACCGCGCGCAAGGGCGAGGAGGAAGTAGACCGCAAGGCGCTGCTCCACGCGCTCTCCACCTTCCTCAAGGCGAACAATCTCAAGGCCGACTGGGAGGGCATCGAGAACGCGCCCAACGAGGCCCTGGTCAATGCGCTCGCCATGATGTCGCCCTATGACACCGCCGAAAAGCAGGCCATGCTGGAGGCGCCCGACCTGAAGACCCGGGCCGAGATTCTGATTGCCGTCACCGAGATCGAGCTTGCCAAGAGCAAGACGCCGGGCGAGACCCCGTTGCAATGATTGTCATTGCGAGGAGCAAAGCGACGAAGCGATCCAGGGCAGTGACTCAAGACTGGATTGCTCGCAATGAGGCGTAATATCGTTCTCTGAAAACGGAGTGCTGAATGTCAACGTCCGACCATCCCGCCCATACCGTCGACCCAAAGCTGCTTGAGATTCTGGTCTGCCCGTTGACCAAATGTCCGCTCGAATACGATGCGGAAAAGCAGGAACTGATCTCGCGCGCCGCCAAGCTCGCCTATCCGATCCGCGACGGCGTTCCGATCATGCTGCCCGAGGAAGCGCGGCGTATCGAGTGATCGTCGCGGCATCCGTCTGCGATGGCGACCTCCCGACGCTTGGATTCCCTGCTTTTCCCTGTTACCGCCAAAAAATTCCCTGTTAGGGACGCAAAAATTCGCTGTTCGGTCGCGCAGGGAATTACATTGTAACCGGCTGGTTGGGCTCATGAATTTTACCCGAAAGAGCGGCAAAAGGCCCGCAATCGGCAGAATTCCCTGTAAAATTCGCTGTTACGGCAATCAGGCCACAGGCGAGGAGCGGACATGATCAAAATCTGGGGACGGAACACCTCGTCGAACGTGCAGAAGGCGATGTGGGCGATTGGCGAAATCGGCCTGCCGCACGAACGCATCGACATTGGCGGGCCGTTCGGCAAGAATCGCGAGGCAGCCTATCTGGCAATGAACCCGAACGGTCTGGTGCCGACACTCGAGGAGGAAGACGGCTTCCTGCTCTGGGAGTCGAATTCGATCGTGCGCTATCTCGCCGCCAAGCACCACGCCGCCGTGCTCGAGCCGGCCGATCCAAAAGCCCGTGCGCGCGCCAGCCAATGGATGGACTGGCAACTGTCGGTCTGCGGGCCGGCGATCACGCCGGTCTTCTGGGGTCTGATCCGCACGCCGCCCGAAAAGCGCGATCATGCCGCGATCGAAGCCGGCAAGAAGAACACAACGGCCGCGATGACCATGGTAGACGAGCAGCTTGCCAAGACCGCCTATCTCGCCGGCGACGCGTTTTCCTACGGCGATATTCCGGTCGGCATCATGGCTTACCGCTATCGGCAGCTCGTGCCCGACCGGCCGCCGTTGAAAAACTTCGAGCGCTGGTACGCCGCGATCTCGGCGCGGCAGGCGTTCAAGGATCAGGTCGGCGCGGTGCCGCTGACATAGCGATGTCATCACCCGCGCAGACGGATGACCCGGTATTCACCGATGTGGAAGCGAATACTGGACGCCCGCCTTCGCGGGGCATGACGCTCACTCCGCGGCGGCGCGCGCGCCCGCCGAATGCGCCGAGACGATGTAATCCATCGCTGCCTGCACGCCGCCCTTCTTGTGCGGAATGCGCGCCAGCGAGAGCGCCATTTCGGTTGCCGCCAGCACACCCATCATCCAGCCGTCGTTGATGTCGCCGAGATGGCCGATGCGGAAATATTTCTTGGCGTAGGGGCCGAAGCTCGCGCCGTAGGAAATATTGAACGTCTCCAGCGCCAGGCCGCGGAAGGCGTCGGCGTCGTGGCCGTCCGGCAGCAGCACCGCCGTTATGGTCGGCGAATAATACTTCGGATCGCGGCAAAGAATCTCGAGGCCCCAGGCGCGCACGGCGCGGCGGGTGGCTTCGGCCAGCCGGGCGTGGCGGGCAAAGACATTGTCGAGGCCTTCCTCGTGCAGCATGTCGAGCGACACCGCCAAGCCCTGCAGCATCTGCGTTGCCGGCGTGTAGGGGAAGAAGCCGACTTTGTTCATGTTCAGCATGTCTTCCCACGAAAAGAACGACTTCGGCATCTTGGCCGTTTTCGCCGCCGCCAGCGCCTTGTCGCTGACCGCGTTGAACGACATGCCGGGCGGCAGCATCAGCCCCTTCTGCGCGCCGCCGACGGTGACGTCGACGCCCCACTCATCGTGCCGGTAATCGGTGGAGGCCAGCGACGAGATGGTGTCGACCATGAGCAGCGCCGGATGGCCGGCGGCGTTGATCGCCTTCCGGATCGGCTCGATCGGCGACAGACATCCGGTCGCGGTCTCATTATGCAGCACGCAGACCGCTTTGACTTCATGCGCCTTGTCCTTGCGCAGATGCTCCTCGATCTTGGCCGGATCGGCACCGGTCCGCCAATCGCCGGGAATGAACTCAGGCTCGAGGCCGAGCTTGCTGGCCATGTCCTTCCATTGCGTGGCGAACTGGCCGGTCTCGACCATCAGCACGCGGTCGCCGGGCGACAGCGTATTGACCAACGCGGCTTCCCAGGCGCCGGTGCCGGTCGCCGTGTAGATGATCACCGGGTTGGTGGTCTTGAAAATGGTCTTGATGCCGTCGAGGCAGCGTTTGGCGAGCTTGGCAAATTCCGGCCCGCGATGGTCGATGATCGGCGTATCCATCGCGCGCAACACGCGGTCGGGCAGCGGCGTCGGCCCCGGAATCTGCAGGAAATGGCGCCCGGCGGCGCGCGCGGTATTCTGCGGCATTTTCGGCACTCCTTCGGAAAAGCTTATTCGATTCCCGGCGGCGCTGATCCGAGGGGCGGGCGCGGCCTGCGGGTTGAATAGCCAATGCGACATTGCGGTCAAGTCATTTTGACGGATCGGGCCATTCGTCGCGGCAATCGAGCGGTGGGAAGCGGCCCGCCACTACCGAGGGTGCTGCGTGGGCTCTTCTTTAGCTTCGCATTAACTTCGAAGGTACCGCGCCAGGCTGCCGCGCACCTGTCCTTCCAAATCCAAGACTGTGCAAACCAGAATGAGAAGCAGCGTGCCGCCGAAATAAACCGGCACCTTGGCGTACCACATGACAATGTCGGGCAGCAGGCATATGAATGTCAGGTACGCAGCGCCGATGATGGCGATGCGCGACAGCGCGTAGTCGAAGTAGGCCGCGGTCGGTTCTCCAGGGTCAACCGAAACGAGGGCATCGCCGTGCTCGCGGAAGCGGTCGGCAAGCTGCTCCGGGTCGAGCAGATATGCGGCGTAGAACACGGCGCATACGAAGATAAGGCTCCCATAGAGCACGAGGTGCACCGGTCGGCCGATAATCAGCTGAACCGCGCCGGGGGTGACCAAATGCGGCGCAACCTTGGAAACCAAATCGACGATCGTGATCAGAATCGACACCAGCCACGAGGCGACGACGGCCGGAATGATCCCGGCGGGATTGAGCTTCACTGCCAAGTAGGCTGTCCGACTTTCGAACACTCGACGGTCGGCTTGGCGTTCGGGGAAATGGATTTTGAAACGTCGCTGCGCCCGCTCCATTAATACGACCAGGCAGGTGACACCGGCCACTGTCATTGACAATCCAAGGATGACGTTCTGCGAGGCGAGGTTGCGGGTGGCCAGTTCCCGGATTGCGAGAATCGGCTCAAGCAATGCCAACGTCGAGCCGGCGAGAAGAATGAGCGCGATGCCGTTGCCGATGCCGCGCAATGTGACCTGCTCACTCAGCCAGGCCAGCAGCAGCGCGCCGCCGGTCAGCGTCACGATCGTCGAAACAACAAACGCTGATTTTGGCATTACGACAATGCTATCGGCGTGCATATCCTCGATCCCGAGCGCAATCGCGTACGCCTGGAATGCCGCCAGCAATCCGGTCAGACCCAGCGTTATTCTCCGCAAGACCTCGCGGCCACGATCGCCCTGATTATTGAGGGTTCTCAGGCGTCGGAACACTATGCTCGCCAACTGCAGGAGCACGCTGGCGGAGATATAGGGCGCGAGGTTGAGGGCGAAGATCGCCAACCGATGGGCGCCACCTGAAAACAGGAGCAGCGAACGCAAGTCGGGACTGCGGAGCACTTGGTCCCAGACCTCCACGTCAATGCCGGGCAGAGGGATGGTGCTGCCCAGCCGATACAGCAGCAGCACCCCAAGCGTGAATGCAATACGCCGCGCCAGTTCCGGCATCGTTTGCCCCCAACCATGCCTCTGGCGGGCGAATATATCATTACCCACGCCGCTCGTCGCCGCAGAACGGACATTGTGGACCGGCGCTAAACGCGTTGCTATCCAATTGCCAAATTAGTCGGTGCCGTTGGCGCGGACATCAAGGACAACAAATGGCTGTTGCGCTGTTGCCTGGCCTGGAACGTCGCCTCAAATCGGAGCGCGTCGGGGATGTGCGCTTCGACGCGTTTTCGCGCGGGCGCTATGCCACGGACGCCTCGCACTATCAGATCGTGCCGTTCGGCGTGGTGGTGCCGCGCTCGATCGAAGAAGCCGAGCGGGCGATCGCCATTTGCCGCGCAGAAGGAGTTCCGGTGACGCCGCGCGGCGGCGGCACGTCGCAGGCCGGACAAACGGTGAATACATCGATTGTCGTCGACTGCTCGCGCCATCTCAAACGGGTCATAGAGGTCGATGCCACCGGACGGCGCTGCGTGGTCGAGCCTGGGATCGTGCTCGACGAACTCAATCGCGCGCTCAAATCCACCGGGCTGTGGTTTCCGGTCGATATCTCGACGGCCTCACGCGCCACCATCGGCGGCATGGTCGGCAACAATTCATGCGGCGCGCGTTCGCTGCGTTACGGCAATACCCGCGAGAATGTCATCACGATCGACGCGCTGTTGGCCGACGGCAGCGCCGCGCATTTCGGCCGCCTGGGCGACAGCGCGACGACGGTGCCGGAGGCCCTGCGGCGCGACCTTCTCGCCATCGCCGCGCGCGACGCCGCCGAGATCGAACGTCGTTTCCCGAAAGTGCAGCGCCGCGTCGGCGGCTACAATCTCGACGCGCTGGTGCCGGGCCGCAACGACATCAATCTGGCGCACCTTCTCGTCGGCTCCGAAGGCACGCTGGCGTTTTCGACCAAGATCGAACTGAAGCTTTCGCCGCAGCTCGGCCGCCGCGCACTCGGCGCCTGCCATTTCGGCAGCTTCTATGAAGCCATGAAGGCAGCCGCGCATATCGTGACGCTCGGGCCGATCGCAGTGGAACTGATCGACCGCACCATGCTCGGGCTCGCGCGCGACATCGCGATGTACCGGCCGATCGTCGATGCGTTCCTGCGCGGCGATCCGGAAGCGATTCTTTTTGTCGAGTTCGCCGAGGCTGGTTGGGAGGAAAATCTGCGCCGCTTGAAGCGGCTCGGCGAACTTCTCGGCGATCTCGGCCTGTCGTGGACCAACAGCGGCGCCAAATGGGGCGGCGTGGTCGACGTGCTCGACGCCAAGCTGCAAGCCGGCATTTCCGAGGTGCGCACCGCCGGCCTCAACATCATGATGTCGATGAAGGAGGCCGGCAAACCGATTTCCTTCGTCGAGGACTGCGCGGTGCCGCTCGAACATCTGCCTGACTACACGGCGCGACTCACCGAAGTGTTCGAGAAAAACGGCACGCGCGGAACCTGGTACGCCCACGCCGCGGTCGGCTGCCTGCACGTGCGCCCGGTGCTCAACCTCCGCCTCGACAAGGACGTGCGCGCCATGCGCGCCATCGCCGAGGAAGCATTCGCCATGGTGCGCGAATACGAGGGCTCGCATTCCGGCGAGCACGGCGACGGCATCGTGCGCTCGGAATTCCACGAAAAGATGTTCGGCGCCGAACTGGTGCACGCTTTCCAAGAAGTGAAGGATCGGTTCGATCCGCACGGCCTGTTCAATCCCGGCAAGATCGTGCGCGCGCCGAAATTCGATGACCGCACGTTGTTGCGCTACGGCCCCGACTACCGCGCGGACGAGATGACGAGCGCGCTCGACTGGTCGGCCTATCCCGGCGCCGGCGGCGGTTTCCAGGGCGCGGTCGAAATGTGCAACAACAACGGTGCCTGCCGGGCGCTCGCCGGCGGCGTCATGTGCCCGAGTTACCGGGTCACGCTTAACGAACGTGACGTCACCCGCGGCCGCGCCAATACGCTGCGCCTTGCCATTACCGGCCAACTCGGCCCCGACGCATTCACCTCCGATGACATGGCGGAGACGCTCAAACTCTGCGTCTCGTGCAAAGCGTGCCGCCGCGAATGCCCCACCGGCGTCGACATGGCGCGCATGAAAATCGAATTTTTGCGCGCGCGCAGCGAAAAACGCGGTCCGTCGCTGCATGATCGGCTGGTCGGTTATCTGCCACGCTACGCACCCTACGCGGCGCGCGTGCCCTGGCTGATGAATCTCCGCGACCGGCTGCCCGGTGCGGCACGGCTGTCCGAGGCGATTGCCAGCTTCAGCGAGCTCCGCAGCCTGCCGAAGTGGCGGTCGGATTATTTTCGGGAGTCGGCTCCGTCATGGCCGGGCTTGTCCCGGCCATCCCGGTCTTCAAACGCGGCAGTCACCGAAGACGTCGATGCCCGACTGAACCGCGAGGTTGTTCTCTTCGCTGACACCTTCAATCGCTATTTCGAACGGGAAAACATCGACGCCGCGCGCGCCGTCCTTGAAGCGGCCGCCTACCGCGTTCATTTCGCCGCGCCCGCGGATGGCGGCCGTCCGCTCTGTTGTGGCCGCACATTTCTATCCATCGGCAAGACCGACGAAGCGCGGCGCGAAGCCGAGCGCACGCTCGCCGCGCTCGCGCCATTCGTCGCCAAAGGCATGCCGGTGATCGGGCTCGAGCCGAGCTGCCTGTTCGGCTTCCGCGACGAAATCCCGGCGCTGATCAAAACCGATGGGGCGCGCCAAGCCGCTGGACGCACCTTCCTGTTCGAAGAGTTTCTGGCTGATGAATCGAAAGCGGGCAGGCTCAAACTGCCGCTCGCACCCATCAAAAAGCAGGCCTTGCTGCACGGCCACTGCCATCAGAAATCGTTCGATGCGATGACGGCCGTCGAAGCCGCCTTGCGGCTCATTCCCGAGCTCACCGTCGAAAAAATCGAATCGAGCTGTTGCGGCATGGCCGGATCTTTCGGCTATGCGGCCGACACCATCGACGTCTCCTACGCGATGGGCGAACTGTCGCTGTTGCCCGCAGTGCGCAAGGCGCCCCCCGACGCGCTCATCGTCGCCGACGGTACTTCATGCCGGCAGCAAATTCGCGACGGTGCCGGACGTGAAGCGGTTCATGTGGCGCGCGTCTTGGCGATGGGCTTGCCGGCTGCATGACTCTTAACGTTCGCCGTCGAGCGCGCTTTCGTGCCAGCGCCGCAGCGCCAGATAATTGACCAGCGCCAGCAGATAAAAAATCACGAGGCCGGCGACGGAGAGCAGCAGCAGCGCCGCGAACATGCGCGGGATGTTGAGCCGGTACTGCGCTTCCATGATGCGGAAGGCGAGACCGGAACCCGCGCCGCCGGAGCCGGCGGCGATCTCGGCCGCCACGGCGCCGACCAGTGCCAGCCCGCCGGCGATGCGCAGGCCGCCGAGCACATAGGGCAGCGCCGCGGGCAGTTTCAGATCCCACATCACCCGGGCGGGCGAGGCGCCGTACAGCGCGAACAGGTCGACCAGGTTGCGGTCGACCGAGCGCAGCCCCAGCGTGGTGTTGGCCAGCACCGGGAAGAACGCCACGATCCAGGCGCAGACCAGCACCGCCGTCGGCTGCGCCAGATAAACCAGCAAGAGCGGCGCGATCGCGATCACCGGCGTCACCTGCAGGATCACCGCGTACGGGTAGAACGAATACTCGACATAGCGCGACCAGTTGAACAGCACCGCGAGCCCGAAGCCGCCGAGCCCGGCCAGCACGAACCCCTCGATCGTGGTGGTCAGCGTCACTAGCAGCGACTGTCCGAGCACCGGCCAGTCAGTCACCAGAGTGCGCAGGACGACGCCCGGCGCCGGCAGCACGTAAGGCTGGATGTGCCAGAACCCTACCGCCGCGGCCCACATTGCGATCACCAGCGCGAAAACGATGATCGGCAGCGCCACGCGCAAGGCGCGCTCACGGCGTTCGCGGGCGGAAGCCTGGGCGCTCATGGCTCGCCTCCGGCCGCCATGGCCCGCGCCAGCGCATCCGAGGTGCGCCGGCAGAGCGCCGCATAATCGGCCGAGGTGCGGAAATCGGCATTCCGCGGGTACGGCGCGTCAATGGGCAACTCAGTGAATACGCGGCCGGGCTGCGCGGCCATCACGGCGATGCGGCTCGATAGATAGACCGACTCGAACACCGAGTGCGTGACAAACACCACGGTGGTGCCGAGCGCGTGCCACATGGTCAAGAGGTCGTCGTTGAGCTTGAAACGGGTGATCTCGTCGAGGGCGGCGAACGGCTCGTCCATGAGCAGCAACGCGGGCTCGGTGACGAGCGCGCGGGCGATGGAGACGCGCATGCGCATGCCGCCGGACAGTTCGCGCGGATAGACCCGGCTGAAATTGTGCAGGCCCACCCGTTCGAGCGCCGCACTGACCCGCTCACGGGCCGTGTCCGCCGCAACGCCGGCAAGCTTGAGCGGCAGCCGCACATTGTTGAACACGGTGGTCCACGGCATCAGGGTAGGTTCCTGAAATACAAAGCCGACTCGGCCGGTCTTGGTCCGCTGGGTGTCGGTGGCCCCCCATTCCACCTTGCCCTCCGTCGGCGCACTCAGGCCGGCGATGATCCGCAATGCCGTCGATTTGCCGCAGCCCGACGGACCGAGCAGCGACAGAAATTCGCCCTGCCGCACCTCAAGATCGAGACCCTTGAGCGCCAGCGTGCCGTTGGGAAACGTCTTGCCGACGCCGCGCAATGCGACGAGCGGCGTCCCGCGGGAGGCGGCCGACGGCGCCATGAGCTAGCGGAGGCGGATCCCCACCCCATCCCTCCCCCTTTCAGGGGGAGGGAGGAGTGAGCCGCTCACGCGGAATCCAAAGCAGGCGTCCGGCGATGGCCGATCGCCTTCCTCCCCCTGAAAGGGGGAGGATCGAGGTGGGGGTCGCGGGCCGCTCGTCGAGTGCATGTTTTTGGCAACCCCGTTATTGTTTCGGCCGCAGATCGAGCCCGACTTTCTTGTCGACGAATTGGGTCGTGTAGCACTTGCGGTAATCGAGCCCGGCCTTGGCGACGCCGGCGCGCACCATCTCGTCGAAGAAGCTTTTCATGCGCGCATCGGTCATGGCGCCGACGCCGAGCGTGAGCGTGTCGCCGGAATCGACGATGCCGTATTTTTTCATCGTCGCCACCGAATAGGCGAGCAGGTCGTCGGTCATTTCCGGGTTCTGCTTCTTGATCAGCGCATTGGCGGCGCTGGTGTCGTGGTAGATGTAGTTGTACCAGCCGATGATCGAGGCATCGACGAAGCGCTGCACCAAGTCCGGCTTTTTCTCCACCAGATCGCGCCGCGTCTCGATCAAGGTCGAATAGTCGGAGAAGCCCTGGTCGGCGAGCAGGAAGACCAGCGGCTTGAAATGCGCCGCCTTCTCGATCGCGAACGGCTCCGAGGTCACATAGCCCTGCATCGCGCTTTTTGGATCGGCGAGAAACGGCTGCGGATTGAAGGTGTAGGGCTTGACCTGCGAGTCCTTGAAACCGTAATCGGCCTTGAGCCACTGGAAATAGCTGGTCATCCCTTCCTTGGAGACGAACAGCGTCAGGTTCTTCAGGTCGGTGAATTTCTTGATGCCCTGATCCGGGTGCGCGATCAGCACCTGCGGGTCCTTCTGAAACAGCGCCGCGACCTCGATGGTCGGAATGTTGTTCTCCACCGCGTCGAAGCCCTGCAGCGTATTGGCCGAGAGAAAAAAATCGATCTTGCCGACTGCAAGGAGGATGCGGTTGTTCACGTTCGGCCCGCCCGGCACGATGGTGACGTCGAGGCCGTGCTTGCGGTAGGTACCGTCGGCCAGCGCCTGGTAGAAGCCGCCGTGCTCGGC
>Ga0335074_10012349_pt1 | contig 11972 bp, 8 predicted proteins | sample Lox_Sample_23_FD_206715 | JGI IMG/M metagenome (GOLD analysis project Ga0335074, IMG submission 206715) | Soil microbial communities from Loxahatchee National Wildlife Refuge, Florida, United States - Lox_Sample_2.3 | ecosystem: Environmental > Terrestrial > Soil > Wetlands | place: USA: Florida...
ATCGCGTACGCCGAGCAGGAGGAGCGGCATCCGCTCGCCGGGCTCAAGGCTGAGGACTACCGTGCACACCCATCCATCATGACGGCTCGGCCGGGGTGTGCGCGCCGGTGCCTGGGATCTGGCGGGATGGTGGGGCGGCCCGACGGAGGCGCGAGCCTGGGGAGGGGGGTGCGGGCGGGGACAGAGGTGAGGTCGGGGACGGTCGGCGGGCATGTCGATGGCGTAGGCGACAGGATGGGCGACCTGTCGGCTACGCCAGCGACCGCGCCAATTGGTGTCGCTGGCGTAGGCGACAGGTGGGATTTCGGGTCGATGGCGTAGGCGACAGGGCCTGGGGTCACGCGGGTGCGGACGGTGCGTGGGCGGGGGTGGCTTGATGGGGTGGGTGAGGCGTGCGGTGGGCGCGGGGAGGGTGGGCTCCTGCTAGCGGTCATGGGAAATCCGGTGGGCGGTGGGCAACCCTGTGATTACGGGGAGCGATAGGGGAAGGGGCGCGGACCCGCAGGCTTCGTGATCGCCTCGGCCGTCCTCCTCAGCCAGCGAAAAAGCACCACAAGTCAATCCGATGGCAAGTCGGGTGCGGAGCGCAGGGCCGCAAGGCCCGAGCACTGCAGCCGACGCGGCAGCTGCTCTTCTCTCCCCCAGCCAGCGGAGACCGTCCGCGACAAGCCGGCCGCCGACCAGGACTCGAACTGGCCGTTGATCAGGAGGCTGTGTCCGCCTACCTGGATTTTTTCTGATGACCGCTGTCAGCTGCTGGGGCGGGGCAGGCTGGGGCATGGGGCAAAATGGCTGGTATGGGCGTGCCTGAGCTGGTGGAGACGGTTGGGGTGGGGAGTCAGCCGGGTCCGTTCGGGATGATGGTTAGGATTTTCGGGGCGGGTAATGTCGCGGTGCTCAGTGGCGCTGGGCTGTCGACGGAGTCCGGCATCCCCGACTACCGGGGGCCGAGCGGGCAGTCCCGGCGGGCCGGGCAGCCGATGACGTACCAGGCGTTCACCGGGTCGGCCGAGGCGCGGCAGCGGTACTGGGCGCGGTCGCATCTGGGCTGGCGGCACATCACCGGGGCGAAGCCGAATCCGGGGCACCGGGCGGTCGCGACGCTTGAGCGGGCCGGGCTGGTGGGCGGGATCATCACCCAGAACGTGGACGGGCTGCACCAGGGGGCGGGGGCCTCGGCCGTGACCGAGCTGCACGGGTCGCTGCATCGGGTCGTGTGCCTGTCGTGCTGGGAGCGGTCGCCCCGGGAGGAGCTTGACGCGCGGTTGCGGGCCGCGAATCCGGGCTGGGGTGGCGGGTTTCCCGCGGCGGGCGGTTCGGGCGCTTCGGCTTCGGCCGGCAGTTCGGCGACGGCGGGCGGTTCGGGGGCGGAGCCGGCGGTAAACCCGGACGGGGACGTGGAGCTCGAGGACACGTCGGGGTTCGTCGTGGTGGACTGCACCTCGTGCGGCGGGGTGCTCAAGCCGGACGTGGTGTTCTTCGGGGAGAACGTGCCGCGGCCTCGGGTGGCGTCCTGCTTCGAGCTCGTTTCGTCGTCGTCGGCGCTGGTGGTTCTGGGATCGTCGCTGACCGTTATGTCGGGGCTGCGGTATGTCCGGCATGCTGCGTCGCTTGGGGTTCCGGTGGTGATCGTCAATCAGGGGGCGACGCGCGGGGATTCGCTGGCGGCGGCGACGCTGGATGCACCGCTTGGGGCGACGCTGACGGCGCTGACGGGCGAGCTCGGGCTCGGTGGGTAGTCGGGCTTTAGGCGCGCTCGGGGGTAGTTGGCGTTGCTATTTGACGGTTAGTACACCCGATCTTTCTGGATCACGGCCGGGTGCGGGATGCTTGGGTGGTGATTGATGAGCGGGAGCTTGTGGGGCTGCTTTACCGGGCGGACTGGACGCGGCTGACGCTGAGCGGGACGGTGCGCGGGCTGGGGCAGTTCCCGGCCACATCGGCTGACAACGGATGGTGGAAGGCGTCGTTCGGTGGAGGGGTGCGCCCCGGGACCTTTACGCTCCCGGACCCGCCGCCGGAGCCGCCGCAGTGGCTCATCGCGACGGCCGAGCCGCCGGAGGGCGAGTCGACGCTCAGCCTGGCGCCAGGCCGGCGGTACCGGCTGGCGCGGACGGACGGGTCGCGGGTGCTCGGCTGCGACGGCGAACGGGTCTGGCAGTGGTTCGCGGACGTTCCGCCCGAGGCGGCGGTCACGTTCGAGCGCCGACCGCAACCTCCGATCCCGGAACTGCTCGCTCCAGCCTGGCTGCTCATCGGCGGCCCGCTGACGATCGAGGGAGAGACGACGGTCGCCGGGCGGCCGGGGATCGTGGTCACCGGGGCGGCGCCGACCGCTCCGCTGCCCGGCCTGAACTCGGCGACGATGCTCGCCTGGGGGCTGCTGCCCCGCGCCGGACGGATATCGGCGGTGATCGACGCCGAACTGGGCATCGTGCTCCGCCGCGAACGCCCCCACGACCGTCGAGGGACCACGACGGTCGAGTTCGTCCGGCTTGAGGTGGGCGGCGCGGTCGATCCATCGGTGTTTGACCCGGCCGACGGGAGCTTCTTCGGCGACGGGCGGCCCGGGGAGGCGGGTTGGGCGCGCCCGCCGCTGGACAGCGTCGGGCTTGGAGCCCTCAAGATGGCCGGCGGCCTGCTGGCGAGCGGGCTCGGCGCCGCCGTCAAGTACGCGCCCAAACGGCGCCGCGATCCGTTCGCCACCGCGACGGCCGAGGAACCGGACGCGGCGATGCCGGACGACGGACCGCTGCCGGGCTGGGCCGCGGGCCAGCCCGCGAACGAGGCGGACGGCCCGACGCCGGTGAGCGACGAGGTGCTGAACCTGCTGTATCGAGGCGGCCGCGGTCCGGCCCCGTTCAGCGGCCGGGTGTGCGAGTGGACCGACGGCGAGGTAGTCGGGCGCGGGCTGCTCGGCGCGGTGCCCGAGTCTGCTCGGAGGGCGGGGTTCGGCGGGGTCGGGTTCCTGGTCGACGCGATGCTGGCCGCCGAGCAGTGGTCCGGGGAAGTCGAGCACGCGGTGTACAGCGTGCGGATCGGGGCGCTGGACACGTACCGGATCGATCGCGTGTACCGCGAACCGCCGACCCGGTCGCGCCGGGGTCCGGCGCGACGGCACGACGGCGACGCGGTGACGGTCGCCTGCGACGGCCGGCGGACGTTCCGGGTGTTTGATGACGAGGTCCGGGTCGGGCCCGCCAGCATGATCGGTCAGCCGCAGCCCGCCGGTCTGCTCCAGCTAGTAGACGGGTCCTGGCTGCTCAGATACAGCCTGTCGGGCGGCGAGGTGGTCGAGGTCGACGGGCGGAGGGGATACCGGGTCGTCGCGACGATCGGGAACGGGCCCACGATGGACTCGCCGATGTCATGGCTCGCCGGCTGGTGGGTGCCGGCCGTGGCCGTGGTCGACGCGTCGTCCGGCCGGCTGCTGCGGCTGACGCGGTACCGGGACGGCAAGATCGCGACCCGGCTGGAGCTGCGGTCGGTGTCGGACGGCGGGCCGGACGACTTCGGGTTCACGCCGCCGGACGGGCTGCCCGTCGTCGAGGAGCCGGAACGGGATGGCTCTGGCGGGTCGGATGACGACGGCGACATGAAGTTCTTCGAACCGGACGGCCGCCCGGCCTCTCCGCCCGAGGAGGTCCGGGCCGTCGCCGACGCCCTCAAGAAGCAGATGGACGAGACGGTCGCGGCGGCGCGCGGGTTCCTCGGGTCGCTCTTCGGCGACCGGTCGTGAGCCGACCGCCGGGCTTAGTCGGCGAGGAAGTCCTGCAGGGCGGCGGCGGTCTCGAGCGGGACCTCCTCGGCCAGGAAGTGGCCGCACGGCAGCGGACGGCCGGACACGGTGTCGGCGTACTCGCGCCAGACCCCGGCCACGTCGCCGTAGTGGCGGCCGACGAAGCCGTGCTCGCCCCAGAGGGCGAGCAGCGGGACGGTGACGCGCTGGCCGCGGGCGGCGGCGGCGTCATCGTCCGCCAGGTCGGTGCCGGCGGCGGCGCGGTAGTCCTCGCACGAGGCGTGGATCGCGGCCGGCTCGCGGAAGCAGCGGACGTACTCGTCGACCGCCTTCGGGTCGAACGGCTGGCCGCCGCGGCGCCAGCTGCTCATCCGGCCGCGCACCCAGCCGACCGGGTCGGCGCCGATCTGGTGCTCGGGCAGCGGCTCGGGCTGGGCGAGGAAGAACCAGTGCCAGTAGGCGAGGCCGAAGTCCAGGTCGGCCGTGCGCAGGGCGTGGCGGGTGGGCACGATGTCGAGCACCGCGAGCTTCGTGACCAGGTGGGGGTAGTCAAGCGTCAGCCGGTGGGCCACCCGGGCGCCGCGGTCGTGGCCGACGACGGCGAACTCGTCGAAGCCGAGTTCGCGCATCACCAGCGCCTGGTCCCGCGCCATGGTCCGCTTCGCGTAGGCCTCGTGGGTCGGGCCGCCGGTCGGTTTGCCGCTGTCACCGTAACCGCGCAGGTCGGTGAGGACGACCGTATGATTCTGGGCGAGGATGGGGGCGACGTGGTGCCACATGACGTGAGTCTGCGGGTAACCGTGCAGCAGCAGCACCGGCGAGCCGCTCTCGTTGCCGCCGACCAGCGTGTTGATTCTTACCCCGCCTGGGGCGAGTGTGACTCTCTTAAACAAGTCGGGCAGGGGAACGGTCATGGGTCCCTCATCCCCGTAATGGAAGTGACATAATCTCCCGCCAACCGTGACCAACCGTACGTCGTCCTAAAAGAGCGTATACACGGTGGGATTCCGTGACATTGTGCATGCTGCGGCGCCTGGGCCGCGGAGAGACGGGGTTGACGATGTTTAGTTCAGCGAAACTGGCGAGTCGCCTGGCGGCGGTTGGGGCTGCCGCCGTGGTCGCCGGGGTTGGCGTGGCTGGGTGCTCGTCGGCTTCTTCGTCGACGCCGGTGGCGAGTCCGGTGCTCTCGACGACTTCGCCCGCGGCTTCGTCGCCGGCGGCGACGTCCCCGGCGGCGTCGACGCCGCCGACGGGTGCGGCGTCGGCGGCGGCGACTCCCGCCGCCTCGGGGACGTCCGCGGCCGGATCGTCGAACGCGTGCGCGTCGATGGACCTGGGGGCGCACGCGGGCCTGGCCCAGGGCACGGCCGGGTCGATTTACCAGGTGATCTACTTCACGAACCTGGGGAACACGCCGTGCACGATGTACGGGTACCCGGGGGTGGCTCTTGCGGCCGGCTCTTCGCAGGTCAACCAGGTCGGCGCGGCAGCGTCGCGGTCCACCGCCACGGCGGCCGCGGTGGTGACGCTCGCCGCCGGCCAGTCCGCCAACGCCACGCTCCGAATCGTCGACGCGGGGAACTACCCGACCGGGACGTGCAAGCCGACCGCGACGACGTTCCTGCAGATCTTCCCGCCCGGCCAGACCACGCCGATCTACCTGGCGTACAAGTCGACCGGGTGCGCGTCGTCGTCGGTCAACCTGCTCTCGGTGACCGTGATGACGTCGGGGACCGGCGGCTGATCGGGCTAACGCGGTCCCGTCGGGGCCTCGCTGCGGCGGCGCGGGTTGCGCGCGGGGATGGCGGAGTACGGGCAGAATTAGAGGGTGCGGGTCGGCATGCTCGGGTCGGTCGAGGTTCGCGACGGGGCCGGGTGCTTGGTTGAGGTCAGCGGGGCGCGGCTGCGGGCGCTGCTGGCCCTCTTGGCGTTGCGGCCGGGGCAGGTCGCGGGGGTCGGCTACCTGATTGACGAGCTGTGGGAGTCGCGTCCGCCGGACGGCGCCGCCAACGCGTTGCAGGCGCTGGTCTCCCGGCTGCGGCGGGCTCTGCCTGACGGAGTGGTCGAGTCCCGGCCCGGCGGTTACCTGCTGGCGGTGGCGCGCGACCAGGTCGATGTGTTCCGGTTCGAGCGGCTGGCCGGGCAGGGGCGGGCGCTGCTGGCGGCGGGCGATCCGGCCTCGGCCGCGTCGACGCTGCGGGACGCGCTGGCGCTCTGGCGGGGGCCGGCGTTGGCCGACGCGGGAGAGTCCGAGACGGTGCGGGCCGCGGTCGTCCGGCTTGACGAGCTGCGGCTGGCGGCGACCGAGGCCCGGATCGACGCGGACCTGCGACTCGGCGGGTCGGGGACCGCGCCCGGGCTGGTGGCCGAGCTGGAGGGGTTGCTGGCGGCGTATCCGGTGCGCGAGACGCTTTCGGGGCTGCTGATGCGCGCGCTGGCGGCCGCGGGTCGCCGCGGTGCGGCGCTTGAGGCATACGAGCGGGTGCGCGAGCGGCTGGCGGAACAGCTCGGGGCGGACCCGTCGGCGGAGCTGGCGGCGCTGCATCTGGAGATCCTGCGGGATACCGAGGTCACGACCGCGGCGCCGTCGAGGGAGGGAGATGGCGGGGCCGAGGGGGGCGATGAGCGGACGAATTTGCGCGCGGAGCTGACGAGCTTCGTGGGCCGGGAAGCGGATTTGGAGCGGGTTGGGGTGCTGCTGCGCGAACACCGGCTGGTGACGCTGACCGGGCCGGGCGGGGCGGGCAAGACGCGGCTGGCGGTGGAGGCGGCGCGGTCTGCGCTGGGAGCGCGGAGCGGCGGGGCGGTTAGCGGCGGGGTGTGGCTGGCGGAGCTGGCACCGGTGACGGACCCGGCGGAGGTTGCGCCGACGGTGCTTGGCGCGTTCGGGCTGCGGGAGCAGGCGCTGTTGTATCAGGGGCGGACGAGGGGCGGGGCGGCCGGCGGGCGAGGCACGGAGGCGGATGCGCTTGAGCGGCTGGTGGCCGCGCTCGCGGCCAGACGGGCACTGCTCGTGCTTGACAACTGCGAGCATCTGGTCGGGGCGGCGGCGACGGTGGCGGACCGGGTGCTGGCGGGGTGCCCGGGGATGCGGATCCTCGCCACCAGCCGCGAGCCGCTGAACATTAGCGGGGAGACGCTGTGGCCGGTGGGGCCGCTTGAGCTGCCGCCCGACCGGATGGCGGAAGGGCGCTCGTACGCGTCGGTGGCGCTGTTTGAGCAGCGGGCCCGGGCGGTCAGCCCGGGATTCTCGGTCACGGCGGCGAACGCGGAGGCGGTGCACCGGATCTGCCGGGCGCTCGACGGGATGCCGCTGGCGATTGAGCTGGCGGCCGCGCGGATGCGGAGCATGACGGCGGAGCAGGTCGCGGCCCGGCTCGATGACCGGTTCCGGCTGCTGACCGGCGGCAGCCGGACGGCGCTGCCGAGGCACCAGACGCTGCGGGCGGTCGTCGACTGGAGCTGGGACCTGCTCGACGACCGGGAGCGGGCGCTGCTGCGGCGGCTGTCGGTCTTCGCCGGCGGCGGGACGCTTGAGGCGGCCGAGGACATCTGCGCGGGGTTGCCGGCGCCGGGGGTGGCGTCGGCGGTGGCGGGGCCGGGGGTGGCGGCGGCGGTGGCGGGGCCGGGGGTGGCGGCGGAGGACGTGTTCGACTTGCTGGCGGCTCTGGTCGACAAGTCGCTGCTGGTCGTCAGGCATACCCAGCATGGCCCGCGTTATCGGATGCTCGAGATCATCAGGGCCTACGGCCGGGAGCGGCTGGCCGAGGCGGGTGAGACCGAAGAAATCCGCCGTCGGCATGCGGCGTACTTCCTGGGGCTGGCCGAGTCGAACCAGCACGCCCTGCTCGGCGCCGGGCAGCTTGACTCACTGCGGAAACTTGCGGCCGAGCAGGACAACCTGCATGCCGCCGTCCGCGGCGCGGTCGCCGCCCGCGACGCGGAGACCGCCGCCGGGCTGGTCGGGGCGATCGGCATGTACTGGTGGCTGCGCAGCCTGAAGGTGGAGGGCGGCGATCTCGCCATCGACACGCTCGGGCTGGTCGATCGGCTGACCGACGCCGAGCGGGCCGGGCTTTTCCGCGCTGACGCCGCCCGCAATCGACTGGCGATGGCCTACGCGATCGGCGGGATGCTGACGTTCGACTCCGAGCGCAGCGGCCTGGCGGCGGACTGGCTGCTGAAGGCGACCGCGCTCGGTGACGAGATCGCGGACGGGGGCAGTCCCCTGCTCCAGCTGGCCGAGCCGCTGAGGCGGCTGGTCGCCGGGGACGGGCTCACCTCCCCCGGCGTCTTCGACAAGGCGGTCGACTACCCGCACCCGTGGATCGGCGGGGTCGGGCGGCTGCTGCGCGGACAGGTGGAGCTGAACGTGGGGGCGGTGCAGGCGGCCGAGGCCGACTTCCACGCGGCCCAGGAGACGCTCGCGAAGGTCGGCGAGCGCTGGGGCACCGCCGTCTCGCTCAGCAGCCTGGCCACCCTGGCGGGCTGGCGGGGCGATTACGCCGCCGCGGTCGGGTTCGACGAGCGGGCCCTCGTCCTGCTGACCGAGCTCGAATCGCCCGAGGACGAGGTCCAGGCCCGGCTCAACCTCGCCCGCGACCTGTGGCTGGCCGGCGGGAGCGAACGGGAGCGGTCCCGGGCCGAGCTGACCCTGGCGCTGCGCGACGCCGACGCACTGGGGTGGCCCGAGGTCACCGCTAACGCCGCCTACACGGCCGGGCAGCTGGCCCGCATGGACGGGGACCTGGAGGCGGCCCGGGCGCACCTGGAGCGCGGGGCCGAGATCGCGGCAAGGCCGGGGCTGCCGGGCCAGCTGGCGGCGGTGATCGGCAGCTCGCTTGGGTATCTGGCGGCCGCGGCGGGCGACCTGACCACGGCCCGGGGGCTGCACCAGCGGGCGCTGCGGTCGGCCCTCGGCACCGGCGACGGACCGGTCATCGCCCAGGTGGTGGCCGGCCTGGCCGACGTTGCCCTGCGCGAGGGCGACCCGATGCGGGCGGCCACGCTGCTCGGGGCGAGCGAGGGACTGCGTGGGACCAGGGACCGTTCGATATCCGATGAAGTTCTCGTGGCGGAGGCGGTTCGCGGCGCGCTGACCTCAGCCGACTGGGACGCGGCGTTCCAGCGTGGCCGGGGGGTAACCCTGGCCACGCTGGACGCGGTGCTCACACCCGACGCCGGAACGCGCGGACCGCGAGCGGCGCGAACACCGCGGTGAGCGCGACCGCGTAGAGCAGCGCCTCGACCGCGGGGCGGGCGACCGGGCCGCCGACGAGCAGGCCGCGGGTCGCGTCGGCCAGCAGCGTGACCGGGTTGGCCTTGGAGAAGGCCTGCAGCCAGCCGGGCATGCTCGCCGTCTTCACGAACGCGCCGCTGGTGAACGTGAGCGGGAACAGCAGGACGAAGCCGAAGATCTGGACCTTCTCCGGGGTCGCGACGAGCATGCCGACCCAGACCGGAAGCCAGGCGAAGGCGAGCGTGACCACCAGGACCAGGGCGCAGGCGGCGAGGACGGCGAGCGGGTTGGTGCCCGTTCTGAAGCCCATGATCATGCCGACCGCGAGCAGCAGGGCGAGCGCCCAGGCCTGCTTGGCGACGTCGGCCAGGATGCGGCCGGCCAGCGGCGCGAACCGGGCGATCGGCAGCGCCCGCAGGCGGCTGAAGAAGCCCTTGTCCAGGTCGGTGGCGAGCCCGGTGGCGGTGTTCATGGTGGTGAACAGCGAGTTCTGGACCATGATGCCGGCCAGCAGGTACTGCAGGTAGGCGTGCGGCGAGCCGCCGATCGCGCCGCCGAAGACGTAGACGAACAGCAGCAGGAACATCACCGGCTGGATGCTGAAGTCGACCAGCTCGAACGGGTTGTGCTTGATCTGGACCAGCGTGCGCCAGGCGAGCGAGCAGGTCTGCTGGACGCTGCGGAGCGGGCCGACGCGGGCGGGCAGCTGTTGCGGGCTGAGCGGCGGGGTGAGGGTCGCGGTGGTCATGCCAGGCTCTCTTCCAGGTCGTGGTCTGCTGCGGGCTCGATCTCGTGGCCGGTCAGGGCGAGGAACACGTCGTCCAGGGTGTCGCTGCCGGTGCTGGCCTTGAGCTCGGCGGGCGTTCCGGTCGCGATCATCCGGCCGTGGTCGATGACCGCGATCTGCTCGGCGAGCTGGTCGGCTTCCTCCAGGTACTGGGTGGTGAGCAGGACGGTGACGCCGCTCGTGGTCAGCTCGCGGACGATGCTCCACATGTCGTTCCGGCTGCGCGGGTCGAGGCCGGTGGTGGGCTCGTCGAGGAAGAGGACCCGTGGCCGGTTCACGAGGCTGGCGGCCAGGTCGAGGCGCCTGCGCATGCCGCCTGAGTAGGTCTTGACCGCGCGGGCGGCGGCGTCCTCGAGGCGGAACTGCCGGAGGAGGTCCTTGGCGCGCTGCTTGGCTGTTGTTCGCGTTGCGCCGGTGAGGCGGGCGAGGAGGACGAGGTTCTCGGTTCCGGTGAGCATCTCGTCGACGCTGGCGTACTGGCCGGCCAGGCCGATGAGCTGGCGCACCTGGTGGGCCTGGGTTTCCACGTCGTAGCCGGCGATGGTGGCGCGGCCCTCATCGGGGGTGGTCAGGGTGGCGAGGATGTGGACGGTGGTGGTCTTGCCGGCGCCGTTCGGGCCGAGGAGGCCGAAGACGGTGCCCTCCTTAACGGTGAGGTCGATTCCGTCGAGGGCGGTCACGGGGCCGAAGCGCTTGGTCAGGCCTTCGGCTTGGATGGAGTTCGTCATGCTGCTGAGCGTGGTCTTGGGCGCTGACGGGGGGCGGAGCTGGCGCTGACGGGGCTGACATATGGCTGATACGGGGCTGGCTGCGGTTCTTGGGCGGTGCGTCCCGCCACGGGTGTGGCATGGCGAGAGGCCTTATCGGGCCGGGGCGTACTCAGGCAGGGGGGCGTTCCTGGCCTGGGCCCGGCGCTCCACCGCGCTGGCGGCTTGCAGCAGCGGCAGGCGGGCCACGGCGTTGCGGACGCGCCGGCCGGCCTCGGTCCTTGGCAGCATGAGGCGGATGTTCGGGCCGATCTTCTGCCTGGTGACGACCAGCGGGCGGAGGGCGGCGTCGTAGCGAGTGAAGGCGGACCGGTGGTCGCCGCCGGCGGCGGCGAGTTCCCCGGCCAGGTGGTAGGCGCCGACCAGGGCCAGCTCGGCGCCCGCGCCCGCGGCCGGGGACGGGCACCAGGCGGCGTCGCCGACGAGCACGACGCGGCCCGCGGACCAGGACGTCATGCGCACCTGCGCGCAGGCGTCGAAGTAGAAGTCGGGGTCGGCCAGGGCCGACTCGAGCAGTTCCCTGGTCCGCCAGGACGTCTGGTCCCTGAACGCATCGCTCACCAGCCGCTTGTGCGCGGACGGGTCCCGGTGGTCGTAGTCCAGCGGCGCGGAGCGGAAGGCGAGGTACGCCTTGGCCTGGGCGTGGTTTCCCGACCGGTAGATCCCGGCCATGCGGCCCGGCGTGTTGAACATCGTGACCCAGCGGTCCTCGCCGAGCGCGGCGTCGGCGTTGGCGAAGGCGAAGTAGTGGTCCTTGTGCCGGACGAATTCATCCTCCGCCCCGAAGGCCAGCCGCCGCACCTGAGAGTGCATGCCGTCGGCGCCGGCGACCAGGTCGAAGCGGCGCGCGGGCGACTTCTCGAAGGTGACGGTCACCCCGTCGTCGTCCTGCTCCAGGCCCCGGATGGAGTCGCCGAACAGGATCTCCGCGTCGGTCGCCTCGCGCAGCAGCGCCACCAGGTCGCCGCGGATGATCTCGGTCGAATCGGGGTCGAGGGCGCGCATGCCGACGCGGGCCACGGCCCGGTCCGCGGCGTCCACGAACTTGATGCCAAGCACGTCGGCGGTCAGCGCGCGCACCCGCGGCATGATCCCCATCCGCTCCGCCACCTCGCTGGCGTGGCCGCCGCGCACGTCCACCCCGTTACCGCCGGTACGCAGCGCGGCAGCGCGCTCGACGATGACCGGCCGGAAGCCGTGCCGGCCCAGCCAGTGGGCCAGGGTCAGGCCGGCGATGCTTGCTCCGGAGATCAGGATCCGCTCGTTCATTTCGGGAACTCCTCGCGCTAGACTCAAGTGAAACGTACATTCCAATTATAATTATGTGAAATGAGCATTCCAGTTGTCAATTCCCGACGGGACCAGAAGCCGCGCCGACGCCGTGCGCAACCGCCAACTCGCCCTGAGCGCGGCCATGGCGCTGCTGGCCCGGCCGAACGC
>Ga0335074_10012350_pt1 | contig 11972 bp, 14 predicted proteins | sample Lox_Sample_23_FD_206715 | JGI IMG/M metagenome (GOLD analysis project Ga0335074, IMG submission 206715) | Soil microbial communities from Loxahatchee National Wildlife Refuge, Florida, United States - Lox_Sample_2.3 | ecosystem: Environmental > Terrestrial > Soil > Wetlands | place: USA...
GAAACATAGCGAATCGCCCACAATCGTTAGGCGCTTTGGGGAGGCATCTCGTGGTAGCAAAGAGGATTTTCGCTTCATAATCGCTGGATCAGCTCGGTTGCAATCGCTCAAAGCCCCTCTTCTGGTTCAGTTATCTTCGTTGTCTCGCTTTTCGTGAGCGGTTCGGGCAGTTCGTGAAGTGCGCACGCATGTCGGCCGCCGTCCCGTCGGATCGCTCCGGCTTTGTACGAGTAGCGCGTGATCCATTCGGAAGGAGTCCGGTACCTCGAAAACGCCGGCTTCGGGGTTCAATTTCGTCCCCAGCGCCTACAGCGTCAATAGCTCACGACGCGATGCCGCCAGGGACAACCGACAACGAGAACCCAGTCTGTTCGACGCTGTTCCTCCGCCTGCAGAGCAATGCGCGGACCGCTTTGGAGCGGGTTGGTAACCTGGAAGGCGTGACAGACATGGACGTCGAGATCATCAGGCGATTGTGCGAGGAGTCCGCCACACTGTACCCGTTTCTGGAACCGATAGAAATCGCGCATCAGGTCGGGGCAGACGACGTTCTCCCCGGTGCACTCCCCGACAAGCTCTACGATGAGCTGCGCGCGATTTTACCGGCGACGCGCCCGAGCGATGTTGATACCCACGACCTCCGTGCCATCGCACACCATTTTCTCTACGAGAGCGCCATCGAGACGCAGCTGCAGGATTGGCACGCCGTCATCACATCGATACTTCGCGGGATCCCAGCCGGCACACCACTGGAGCCAGTAGGTGCCCCGGTGTGGGCACGCGCGATCACGATCGGTCGAGCGCTCGTCGCGCTCGGTGTGTTCGATACAAAGGACAATCGTGCCGCGGCCGTCGCAGGTGCCGCACGGCGACTCAGGAAACAAGGGTACCAACTCGCTGTCACTTGTGGTCAGCTCTTATTCGGGCCTGGCGAACTAGAGCGCGCTACGGCCATGATCCAAAGCTACCTGGACCGTCTGGGCCCCGTTCTTTCCCTCCAATTGATTTTTCGGGCGCTAAAGGAAGGCAAAACAGAGCACTATCAGATGTACCTCCCCGGGCCTACATATACGCTCAATCCCCGCGACCCATCAATCCCCTTTGGGCTCCTCATTAATCTCGCAGTGCGCTCTCCCATCCCCGACCGCACGACACACGATCCAGTTAGTGAATTCGGGAACGCCGTCCTTTTTGCCCGCGACGTCGCCGCAGTAATCGATGTCGAACCGTACAACCAGTTTGAGACGCTCAACGTTGCTCCAAAACGCGTTGAGCACCTCTTGCGCGAACTGGCCGTGTACGACCATCTCTTCACATTGCGACAATGGCCACCTGACCATGCCGTGTTTCTGTTGCGCGCATTTTTCTCCGGCGAACCGACGCAGGCCATGAGTGACGAACTCGGCTGGACGCCCGAAGACGCGTTAACGTTGTGCGAAGCCGTTCTCCACCTGGCCAACGCTGATCCTGCGGTCGTCACCCGCAACAACCTTCTCCGCGCAGGACTCGGCGAATCAATGCTCGATGGCATGCTTCATTTGTTCGTGCACCAGCGTGGATTAGTGAACAATGGATATACAACACCGTTGAGCGCAGAGCAGAGTCTAACGCTCATGTTCAAGCCGCTGATCGAGGTAGCGACAAACGAGTACCTGCTTCCTGCCCGATCCCTTGCTGGCCCCGCATTTTATGAAGCCGTACTTCAAGCCATGCGCTCCAAGAATCTCCAACGCCCGGCATTGGTTGGGGATGGGACAGAACGAGCCGTGATCGCCGTCCTCAAGCGAGCCGACATAGCACCAGCGCTCACGGCAGAAAAGTACAAAATGGCCACAGACGCTGGGGAATGCGATACCGTACTCGAAAGCGCAGACGATATCGTGTTCATCGAGTGCAAGGCAAAACCGCTTACTAGACTTACCATGGCAGGTGAGCCCGACAGCGCGCTTTGGGATTTCGCAGGCGGAGTCTTTGCCGCACACCTTCAGGCCCTGCGCCACGAGCGAATTCTGCGCACAAAAGCCACGATCACGTTTCAAAGCGGGGCCAAACTCATCTGGAACGACCGCCGCATAACCCGATTGAGCGTGACGCTTCTGGATCACGGCGCAATTCAAGACAGAATCCTCTTCGCGAACCTCTACGACACCCTTTTGCGATCCAAGATCACAGTCGATCCAAACGATCCAAAACACGAACAAGCTGCAACGTTCGACAAAGCCCTCGCCTGAATTTTCACGCCAAGTCCTGAGATAACGTTCGGCCCCCTTCATCACCACGTACTCGGAGTCTCATCAGCATGTACGTTATCTCATGTGGTGAATATATCAACGAAGCTAGCATTGTCTCTGCAGTTGTGCCGAAAAAGGCGCGCGACTCGCAGTTTACCGCGAGCAATGGAACGAGGCCGATTTCTACTGATATTCTCGTCTTCTGCCCCGATAGCGCGTGATGTCGCTTGACTCGTCCAAACATTAGTGTCAATGTTTGTTTTGTGGAGAGTTCACCAGATAGCCTAACCGCCGAATCTCGTTTCTTCCTCGAACCCGCTTCCCCTGCCCAACGCCAGTACGAGGCCCTCCGAGCCTATTTCGTCGAGGGTCTGTCCTCGGCTGACGTCTCCCGCCGTTTTGGCTACACCGCAGGTTCGTTTCGCGTCTTGTGCCATCATTTCCGCCGATCCAAGCCCGACTTCTTCCGCGAACTCAAACACGGCCCGCATTCCCAACCCAAGAAAGACGCCGTCCGCGAACTGATCCTGGGGATGCGTAAGCAGAACCTCTCCATCTACGACATCGAAAGCACGCTGAAACATCAGCAGACCCCCTTGAGTACCACCGCCATCTGGGAGATCTTGCACGATCAAGGCTTCGCCCGCTTGCCCCGGCGCCAGGATGACGAACGTCCCGCCACCCTCCATCCCACGGCCGCTGCCGTCGCCGATTGCCGTGAGTTCTCCTTGACCCCGCGCCGGTTCGCGACGCAACTGGGTGGCCTTTTCTTGTTTCTGCCCCTATTGATGGATTGCGATCTGCCCGGTTTGGTCCGGCAGGCCGGCTATCCCGGCAGCAAGATGATTCCCCCCGCTCAGGCATGGCTCTCCCTGCTGGGGCTGAAACTCTCCAGCACCGAACGTAAGAGCCACGTCATGGACTTGGTGTTCGACGAGGGGCTGGCTCTGTTTGCGGGGCTGAACGTGGTGCCCAAGACGACCTACCTGGAGACCTACTCGCATCGCTTTTCACCCAAAATGAACGAGAAACTCCGCAAACTCTGGATCGGTGTCTTACGGGAAAAGAAAATCCTCCGGGGTGAGAGCTTCAATCTGGATTTCCACTCCATACCCTTCTTCGGGGCCGACGAGTTTGTGGAGCGTCATTACCTCTCCAAGCGCAGCCGGAGCCAGAAATCGATTCTGGTCTTCCTGGCGCAGGATGCCGAAAGCCATGTGTTCTGCTACTCCAAAGCCGACCTGCTCAAACGGGACCAAGCCGATGCCGTCTTGGATTTCGTCAAGTTTTGGAAGACCGCCTACGGTGAGTTGCCGCCCGAGTTGGTCTTCGACTCCAAGCTTACGACTTACGCCAAGCTGAATCGTCTGAACCAGATGGGCATCACCTTCATGACCCTGCGGCGCCGCTCCCCGGCGATCTTGCGCGAGGTGGCCAACACCCCACGCTCGGCCTGGCGCACCGTACATCTGGACGTCCCGCACCGCATGTATCAGAATCCCCGAGTCGTCGACCAGCAGGTGATGTTGCGCGACTATGAGGGCCCGATCCGGCAAATGTTGATCACCGACTTGGGGCATGAGGAGCCCACCGTCCTGCTCACCAACGATCTGCGCACCACGGCGGCGAAACGCATTACCCGTTACGCACAACGCATGCTGATCGAAAACGGGCTGGCCGACGCCGTCCAGTTCTTTCATCTGGATGCACTGAGCTCTGCGGTCCGCCTGAAGATCGATTTCGACGTAACGCTGACCGAGGTGGCCAGCGGACTATATCGGATGCTGGGCCGTCGGCTAGCCGGCTACGAATCCGCACACTCCCGCCAACTATTCCGCCATTTCCTCAACACCCCGGCCGAAGTCGAGATCACCGACAAGCGCGTCGAAGTGACCCTACCAAAGCGTGCGCATAATCCCTTATTGCTCGCGGCCGGATTCGGGCAGGGCTCCAGTTCGATCCCCTGGTGGGGCGGGCGCCCCCTGGTCTTAAAGTTCCGGTAAGCGCCGCCAAACGTTAGCTGACTATTTGGCGCGAAAATTCAGGCTCGGGAACTTACGACGGGAAATGAACGCTCTACCAAGTGAGCAACGGGACCGCCCACTCTACGGGATCGCGGCGTCGCTGAGCCTCGGACAACTTTCGATCCTCGCCCGAGGCGTCCGCGGTGTCCCTGAGTTCGTCCAGAGAATCACCCCCCCAGTCACGACCATGCGCTTCAACGCCCTCCTTGACTTCGTGGGAGACCCGAGAAGTGAAATCAAATGACGAATCAAACAATAGGGCACCTCCTCGCCTGGCTTGGGTTCTCCTTTACGCATTTTAAGGCCAGAACCGCATTTTTTTGTGAGAGGTACAGACCGTGGCTTCAGGGTTGATCGATGTATGGGATGTGAAGACCTTCGACGAGGATCTCACTGCGGTCTTGGCAAATGCGGCCGATCTCGTCCGGAAATACCTGACGACCGAAGACTCGATCTTTCTGTCCCACGACCTCGGCCGCGGAACGGAAAGATCGATCCTGCGCCCCGAGAACCCCTATGCCTCTTCATTCCTCGCCCTGAACGAGATGATCGGAGATCGAATGCAGTCCTGCACGATTCGCGCCTGGCACTATAGTCGCCTGACAGACTCGGAAGTGGACGGGATGCGACACGAAGGTATACGTCTTTCGACGCGGACGACATTCCGGTCCCGCTTAGATGTCTTGGTCGCATCCGGGGATCTCAAGACGCAGCAGGCCGACTCACTATATGTAGCGAGCCCGTTCCACGGCGACCAACTGGGGTCGCGGTCGAGAAAGTTCTGGATGGTTTCCCATCCGCACGCCATCGACGACGGCGGCGTCGAGCCGCTGGTGGCTCATTGGGGCGGCGAGGTCGCCTCGATGTGGACTAAGGACCCGTACTGCTCGCGCCCCTTGCCGTCACCGGTAAACCTGGTGTCGTCGAACTCGCTGTTCCGCTGGTGATCACACGGCATAGTCACTCGGCCGCCAGAGCGGTCGTCGCCGCGTATGGCCGCGCGCTGGGGTGCATTCCGAGCGCACACCGTTTTGATCTCTTCGTGACTGCGCCGCTGGGCTCCGATGCGATCATCGCGGTACACACAGAAGGCGACGCCTCATTTCACGCTATGGGCCGCAGCTATCCTGAAGGTTTCGTCAATGTCGACGTAGGCCACTGGAAAGAGCTTACCGGCGAAGACTAGCTTGAGGTCACCGCGCGGGAGGGCGCTTGTCCAGGTGCGCTGACCTGTACCAGTCGCCGCGATCTCCCCTAGGTGCCAGTAATGGGTTGGGAACAACAAGCCCGCTCATAGGAACCTTCCGACAGGCTTCGGGCGGACTGTCCCCGACTCGGACAGAGGTATCCCCCCTCCTCACGGGACAAGTGCACAGCGCGGCTCAATTATCAAGGGTGAAACGGTCAAACATCCATCCCGGAAAGTGCCGATTGGGGCGGCGCCGCCCACCGAGGAAGGCGGTAACTACGGAAGACCCGCCCAGGTTTGGCCACCGTTCGCGCACAGGCTGGCCGTGGCGCGCAGCCGGCCTCGGCTGGTAGCGTGGGTGCCGAAGTTCGTCCGGCGGTAAGAACGGCCGATTGGCCAGCGGTCACTGGATCGTAGGAGGAATCCGCGGGGGCAGGAGAGGCTGGCTTGCCAGATGCTCGATGACCATGTGGGCCAATGAAATCCAGAACTCACCGACGGGCTGATCGGCATATCTCTTTCGCGCGTAGTCCAGGCCGATGCCTTGCTGAGTTGCGATGAACGCCGCGGCGAAATTCCGCCCGAGCACTTCTTCTTGAGACGGGATCGGGCGCTTCGGTTCCGGCGCCATGCGAATGGGCAGCGTCTTCCGGGTGCGTGCCATGCCTACTACTGTACGTCTTTGGCGGGCTGGGGCGGGCGGTTGCGCTCGCGGTACTCTTCCCACCGGCGCGTGGCCTCGTCGTCCTGCCCGTGGACGCGTGCTTTTGGGCGTTCAATCGGGTCTGGGTTCACTTCACGCTTTCTGTCATCCCGTCTCTGTTTTTTCTGTTATCACTGCGGCTTGCCGCCTCCGAGTGGATTGCCTTTGAAATATTCCAAGACCTTCAACACGTGATCTTGTACCATTGCCCCTTCCTCGGTAAGTAGCCTTATATCGCCGGGAATCTTTTCGAGCTCCATGTATGGGGTACGGAAATGTTCTGGCCTAGGTTTCTCGTGTAACTGAGTGATTTTCTGAACTTCATACGCCAAAATATCTGCAGCCTGAAGTGGGGTAAAGCCGACGATACCCTTTTCTGGAATGTCCTTCTTGTGCTCAAAAGACGGAGTTCTTCCTGTCGCCTTGATGAACGCATCGATTACGGTTCCCGTGCCCTCATCACCTTGCTCAAATACCATCCTTGCCTGATTCTGAAATCTCTCTCGCAGCCGCCATCTCTCTATATCAGTCCACAGTAGACCACCCGCGAAGGCGATCAAGGAAGGGTAATAATAACGCCGGGAATCCAGCGACATAACATCGAGCACGTTCATCGGAAGTATGCAACAAAATTTGTGCCATGCGTGAGAATGAATGATGCCTAGCAGGTCCTTCATCAGAGCCTTGCGTCTGCCCTCTTGGCCGATCCATGTCTTGTCAAAAGGCTTCTGTGGATGCGTGGTTGCGTGGGCAAACGGATTCATATGGAAGTACGGCAAGCCGTCCTTTGCTAACCGCTCGCGCCATTCCTGGTCAAATATCGCCCACTCTTCAGCCGATGAAAGCAGCGCAGCCATAGTGAAATACTTGCGGCTTTTGTCCTGGCTGCAATCGATAGCTGTTGTGAGCATGGCCATATTAACGCATTTCCAATCAGCAAGATTACAAATTCGCGCAAGGTGCTCTATAGCGTGGCTCATGTGGTATGCTCTCCTGTAAAGGGCACACCACTACCCTCCCACGGTCCATTGGTTTCTGCGGGATTCCGGCCCACAGATTCCGAACCGTGCGCGAGGTCCAGATTTCGCAGACGCAATTTCAGTATAGGAGAAGTGCGCGCGTGCGGCGTGGTAAGCTTTTCGGATCACGAAGCCTTCATATAGCGCCCGGCTGTTCAGCCGGTCATGGGCAGAGACCAAACACGTATGGACATCCTACAGGTGGTGGCTGCCTTTCGCTGGGCCTCTTTTTACGTTGGGCCTTCTTGCGGTGCGTCATGGATGGAAGAGCCTTATGAACGCCGGGGATGTGGTCATCAACGCGGTTGACGGATGCATCGTAGCATTCGTCGGAAGCTATGTCATCAGCCTTATACGAAGCCCAAAGCTACTTGATGAAGACTGCGCTAAGAAGGTAGCCGCAAGAAACGCCAGAATTGAAGAGTTAATCCCTAAGACAGACCCGCTCGAAGAGTCGAGGTTCCAGCACGTATCGGAAGCGCTGTCTCAATTTGGGCCAGAGGAATGGCAGTCTCTGGCTTGGCTGCTCAAGGCAGGTGAGTCCGAATTTGTGCGTATGAGCGGCCCGCGAGCGCCCCTGATGGCGATACATAGGGTTCTTGGAACGGCACTCGCATACGAGATCTTGCAGGAAAATCGACTCAAGGAGGAAGGGCGATTGAAGTACCGAATCAATCGGGTATTCGAGCAAGCTTTAACCACCTTCCTCCATGGCAAGGGAATCATCTGAGGAGCCGGCTATCAACCTCCATCGTTGGCATAGTCAAGTGATTTTGTGCCATAGGGTTTCAGTTAGCGACCAGCCCGGAAAGGCGGCTTGGGTCGAGTCCCTCTGGAAGGCTATCCCAGTTCACAGTGCGAGGAATACGCAAAGGAGCGGTCACAGAAGCCGAATCCCTTACCTGGGCGATCCACAATCGAGTTTGGCGCGAGAGGTAGCAGGATGGCCGAACTCCGGCCTCGCGCCAGGCTGAATCCGATCCTGGCAGTCTCCAGGCATGGGTCAATGGCCGACAGATCGAAGTGTGTAAGTACGCAGGAGAGTTGATTCGGGTTCCCGCTACAACCAGAGGGATCAACTCCGGAGTGAGCGGCGTAGCCGAATGCCAGGATAACAGGTGCTCCTGTCGGGGATACCGGGCCACACACGCCCCCCCAGGCCACCCCGGATCTGTCTGGGCACGGACTGGTGGTTGTTGCCCACAACACATCACGGAGAGGAGTAAGATGTTTCCAGGCGCTCTCGACGAGAGTGGATTCAGAATTGGCACGATTTAGCCATCTCGACCTAACACCGCAGGATATCTCGGCCTGGTGGGAGTACGTGGCCCAAATCCAGCCATTCTACTTGTGGACGGCGGACTTCCTGATCCGATACGCCTACACCAAAGAGCGCGATGATGCCAAGCGCCTGACGCCGCTCATCCGGAACTTTGCGAATGCTGCGGAGGCGTTTTTGAGCCGGGACCCTGCGCGAATCCCCGAGCAACTTCGCCTTGAAGAACTCTGCCTTAGCAGCGCGGCGGCGCTTGGGGTTTTCGAGGACGAGACTGGCGACCTGACAAACTACTGCGAGCAGGTGTACGGTCTCGACCGCTCAAAGTGGCCCGCCCTGGCGGAGGCTCTCGTGGAAAATCAACTCCATGGGTGGAAGGACTGGCAGGAAGCCGATTCACCAATAGGCTGGGTTAAGGATCGCACCAACGGTATTCACGAGCGAGACCATACGCAGGGCGGTTACGTTCGTGAGAGCGATGCGCTGTACAGGACACCGGAGAGCAAGCGGGCAGCCACCGAGGCCTCGTTGGCCTACGACCATCGGGAAGCGGCAAGGGATGTGATGCCATTAGAGGAGGTCGCCGAACTTCCTGGAGTTGTGGACCAGGCGCTACTGCCGCGGTGGACGTCGATGGCGATAAACGAACTGCAGGCCGCAGTCCAGGAAGATGAGGACCTCCGGGCATTCATGGAACTGCGCCTTCAAGGCTGGAGGCCACGGCCGGCATGGGAGCACCTCGGGTGGGATGCCTGCCGAGGCCGTGCTGCCGACCGGCGTTTCCGTCGTCTTCGGGAGAAGGTCAAAGCCAGCGGTTTTGAACACCAGTCGCGCGAGATTGAATTGAGTCCGGGGTTGTCCGATGCGAGTTGCACAGTTGTGAAGGAGCGGCTCCGAATCCCAGTTAAACCAACCGACGAAGCTACGTTGAGCGGCAGGGTGGTTTACGATCCGCGGGTGGGCGGTGAACGATTTGAGCGAAGTGATTGAAAACAAGGGAAAAAGAATTTTAGCCAGAGAATGTCCAAAATCGCATTCTGCGCAACACATAAGAGTAGAGGGACGAAAACGAAATGAACGTCATGCTGGCGATTCTCTACGCGCCGGAGGGGCATAAGCCGCTGTCGATCGCACGGGTCTATGACCGGGATCTTCTGTCGGTGGCTGCGGAGAAGGCGATTCGGGAAGCTGAAGCGTCAGCGAGTGAATTGATGGAATCCGATCCGACACTGGCTGCCGTGCAATTCGAAGAAGCGGCCAAGTTGCGCCGCGTGTTCAGTCTGTTGCTTCCCAGCGCCGGCTCCCGTCCGTACGCAATAGTGTAGCCCTTTTCCCTCACCAGTTCGCGAGTAATTCGTCGGGGCGCCCCGCCTGGGGCGCCTCTTTCATTTTCCCAAAAGCAAGGAAACACAAAATGCATGGCTCCTCCAATGCCAGGCCGGCTTCGTCCCGATCTGCTGTGGCTCAACTGGCTAACGCAAATGAACAGTCGCAGGTCCTTACGCTTGAACAGACTGCCGTGTACCTGCGGATCTCAAAAGCACATCTGTCCAACCTGATAACCGGCAAGGTGGCCGGCGTGCCCGCCCTCCGTCACGCCCGGGCGGGGCGGCGAATTCTAATCAGGCGCGAATGGGCGGACCAGTGGCTTGAGAGCGCATCACAGGAGTCGCGAGACCAATGGTAATATCTGAGTCGTGCCAAGAACCAACGCCGGAGACGCAAGAAAGAGGCAAACGAATGCGTCGAAAGCGTTTTCAAAACGGCAGCCTGCAACCCCGAAAACATGGGCGTCATCGCGTGTGGGTTGTCTGCTGGTGGGAGGATGGCAGCCGGCGCTCCAAAGTGCTGGGGCGCTGCTCGCAAATGGCCAAGGCGGAAGCGGAGTCGATTCGTTCCGCGATGCTCCGGGACATCAACAGCGGGGTGAGCCGGGTGGCGAAGCCGGTCTGTACGTTCGAGCAGTTCATCGACGGCGTGTACCTGCCGTTCTGCCGTCGCAGTTGGAAGGAATCTACCGCGGGCACCTCGGAGCAGATCGTCAATTCGCATCTCATCCCGGAGTTCGGAAAGCATCTGCTTCATGCGATCCGGCGCGAGGAGTTGCAGGATTTCCTCGACCGGAAAGCGCTGGAATTGTCTTCCAGTCCTGTGGCCCATTTGCGGTGGTTCCTCAACGGAATCTTCAAACTCGCCATGTCGGACGGGCTGGTGCTCAACAATCCGGCAGCCGAGTTGAGGATTCCGAGAAAGTGCCAGCCAGGGCGAGATCTGCACCCCCTGGCGGAAGAGGAGGTGAATCAGTACTTGGAGGTGTTCGACCTCCGCGAGAAGTTGATCGCTCGCTTGGCGATCTTAGAGGGCATGCGCCCAGGCGAGATTCTGGCGCTCCGGTGGAAGTCGGTCGCCGGCGACATGATCCGCGTGGAGCAGCGCGTGTACAAGCGCGTCCTGGGCACGCCGAAAAACGGCAAGCCTCGCGACGGCGCGATTTCAGATGGCACCCTCGCGTTGTTGAAGCAGTGGGCCGAACTGGCGCAGGACCCATCCCCGGACGGGTACATTTTCCCGTCCGAGAATATCGCGACCCCGATGTCGCTCGACAATCTCTGGCGGCGGTCCATGAGGCCCAAGCTGGAAACGATCGGCTTGGAGTGGGCGACGTTCCAAGTCTTGCGAAAAACCAACGCCAGCCTCTCGAAGAAGGCGGGCGTCGATCCGAAGGTCGCCTCCGACCAGCGGGGCCACGGTCTCGGCGTGAGCCTGGAGGTCTACACGAGTTCGGACATGGAGCAGAAGCGAGCAGCCCTAAAGAAACTCGAAGCCGCGGTGCTTCGAAAACCGCAACCCGAACGCCGGTCAGCGTGAACAGACTGGCCTTAATGGAGTAAACGGAGTAACGAGGAATCGGTGGGGTTTCCCAAATGGCCTGTAAGTCTATGAAAACATGGAGCGGGAGACGGGGTTCGAACCCGCGACGTCCAGCTTGGGAATTAGGTATTCCATTGATAACGCAGAGACTTACCGTTTACGCCGATGTTCTTCAGTGTTCTGAGATGCACGGAAAATCGCCTGTTTTTCATGGCACCGAGGCATTCCGTCGTAACGTCGTAACGACAAATTCAAGCAGCCGCACGCAAGACTGAGACCTCACAGAAAACAAAAGCGTCGCTCGTGAGGCGGCGCTGTGAGGTTGATAGTGGATTTGAATGCCATCAGTGTATTCGATCAAACGGCACGTGTGCCAGTAGTGCTTGGCCAAACAACCTGCAATCGAAAGCCGCCGAAGTTCGGGGATGCCTTCAGTCCGCAACCCGTCACGAAGCGCGTCCTAGAGTGGATGACCTGCCAATGAGCGGATCACCCCAACGCGAAAACGCGCCAAGGAACCCCGGCGCGAATGAAAGCACACTCAGATGTCGGGCTGCCTTGCCAGTCTGCCGGCTGGAAAGGCTTCAAGCCTGCCGTGATGGCGGGGTACCTCGGCCCTCTGCAGGAGGCGTGGTCTGGCCATGGGCAGGCGCCAATTG
>Ga0335074_10012351_pt1 | contig 11972 bp, 15 predicted proteins | sample Lox_Sample_23_FD_206715 | JGI IMG/M metagenome (GOLD analysis project Ga0335074, IMG submission 206715) | Soil microbial communities from Loxahatchee National Wildlife Refuge, Florida, United States - Lox_Sample_2.3 | ecosystem: Environmental > Terrestrial > Soil > Wetlands | place: USA...
CCACTTCCAGCCAGAGCGGCGCGCCGACGCTGCGCTCCGGGCTCATCTGCAATGGAAAGTCTGGGATTGCGTAGATTATGAAGAAGATTGCCATCTTCGCTGCGGCCTTTATTTTCATCCTGTTGCTCACCAAGATCGCCAACCAGGTTCCTCCGGAACCACCCTCGGGCACCGCGTTTTCGCTGAAGGCGCAGAAGGTGATCCAGTGCACGCCCACGGAGATCACCCTGGTGGACGGCCGCATGACGGCCACGCACCTGGAAAAAGACGATAGCTGGCCGGACTGTTCCGTGTTCCAGAAGGATAAAGACGAGGTCCTGGATTTTTACCTGTCGCGCGGCGAGAAAACCAGGTTTCTGAGCTACGAACGGACGGTTTGGTGGCGCAAGGCGCTGTAAAGAGCGAACAATCGACGGAAATTTCCCCTTTTTTATCTAAAACTTACGCACCGGTGGACTGGCTCCTTCCAACATGGGCTGGCGTCCTGCCAGATCGGACCAGTCTCGTCTCGGACATCCCGGTATCATCTACGTCACCGGGACTAGATGCTGGGGTCGGCGGGCTACCTACCCCCAGTATCTAGCGCAGCCGGTGATGCGCGATGAAGAAAGCGTGTAACGCCGATGCAGCGAGAAGCGCCGAATCCAGAGCCGAACCGCAAAACTACTTGAACCCCGGAGAAAATCGGCGTTAAATACCAACTTACCGGCAGATCTGCCGGGCCAACCTGGGTCAACACCCCCTCAATCGGAGGCAGGCATGCGGAGTGCGGCGCGTTCGAATCTTCTGGTCCCCGAAGTGCGTGAGGTCATGGACATTCGCCAGGCATCAGACTACCTGGGCATCTCGCCGGACACGCTGTACAAGTACGCGTCGGAGGGATTCGTGCCTGCGTTCAAACTGGGCAACCGGTGGCGCTTCAAGCGCTCCCGGCTCGACGAGTGGATGGACCGCCAGTCGGAGATCCAGGCCGGTAGCGTGGACGTGGAGCAGAAGAAGCCGGTCAAGCCGGCGATGTAGCCGCACCCACGAACCGAGGATTCTGCTATCATGATAGCAGAGCGCCTGAGCGATGCCGCAAATCCTTGTTCGCAATCTCGATACGCAAACCAAGTCGCGCCTCCAGCGCCGCGCCAGGCGTAATGGCCGAAGCATGGAAGAAGAAGCGCGAGAGATTCTGCGGACAGCCTTGCACAAAGACGACGCTCCGGCCCGAGGGCTGGGAACGGAGATCGCCGAATTGTTCCGGGGAATCGGCCTGGAACAGGAGATCCCGGAACTCCGCGGCCATCCCGTCAAGCCGGCTGATTTCGAACTATGATCCTGGCCGACACCAACGTTCTTTCCGCATTGATGCAAGCCCAGCCGGATCCGGCAGTGGTGCAGTGGCTTGACCAGCAGCCTCGCGCTTCCGTCTGGATCGCATCCATTACTGTGCTTGAAATCCGCTTCGGCCTGGAAATCATGACCTCCGGCAAGCGCAGGTCCGTATTATCCGCTGCATTTGAAAAACTCTTGTCCGATGGAATCGAATCGCGGATCGCGTCGTTCGATTCCGCGGCCGCGGATGAGGCCGCCAAGCTGATGGCTTCACGGAAGGGACGGGGCCAGCCAGGAGAACTGCGGGACACCATGATTGCCGGCATTGCGCTTGCCAATCGCGCTGCGATCGCGACGCGAAACGTGAAGCACTTCGCCGATGTCTCGTGCCAGGTCATCAATCCCTGGTCGGCATAGGTTGCAGTTTCAGACAGCAAAAGATCTCTTGCCCCTGGCGCAGAGCCAGCCTTTTTCCGGCCAGGTAAAGACTTCGACCTCGCCCAGCCCAGCCGATACCAGCAGGTCGCGGTGCTCATCCGGCGTGAGCAGCGTCATGCCCGTCTTGGGCGCATACTTCTCGCAAGCACGGGCAACCGTCGTCGGTGCGCCCTTATAAATCTCCGCGATGATCGTAAAGACGCCACCTGGCTTGAGAACCCGGACGACTTCGCGCACATCGCCGGGCAGGTTGGGCCAGAAAAAGTGCGTCTCGACTGCGGTGATCAGATCGAACATCCCGTCGGGGTAGGGAAGCTGGGATACGCTGCCGGAGCGAATCTCGACTTGCCCGGCCGTGATCTGCGCGGCATTGGTCTTATTCGCGACGGCAAGGCTGGCGTCGGAGTGGTCCACACCGTAGACCTTGCCTTTAGACGCCTTGGAGGCCAGCTTGGCGATCGTGCGTCCGCCGCCGCAGCCCACATCGAGAATGACGTCGCTGGCATTCACGCTCACATGCGAGAGTCCCCAGTCCGTGACGCCGGAGTGGCGCTTGTTCATGTTGCGCAGGATCAGCCGGCCAAACCAGCCGGAGGGCTTGCTGCATTGATACGGCACTCGTCGACTTCCGGCGTGGCTGGCGGACTCGCTGGCGGGGCTTGGAGGTTCCGGAGTCATTGGGGAAATGGTATCGCCGCTGCCGGCGGCCCGTCACCAGGGATAAACGCCTGCAGCGATTTCGTGAGCGGCCTGTTCCACGTGGTCCGGACGGCCGAGGTCGCGCCAGTAGTACTCGTCTGCGCGGAACGCGGCGATGCGCTCGCCCCGCGCCGCCAGCCGCAGGTAGGCGGGAATGATCGAAAACGCGCCATCTTCATCAAGAAGCGAAAAGATGCGCGGCGAGATGACGTGAAGGCCGGCGAAGGCAAGCGCCAGCGGGTCGGCAACCGCGCGGATCATTTCGGGGCTGCCATCGCGGCCGGCGCGGCGCCCGCAGAGCTGCCCATCGCGATCGAAGAGCAGATAGCGCGAGGTGGTCCGGTCCTGAACTGCCAGCGTGGCCAGGGCGCCACGCTCGCGATGAACTCGCACCATCTGCGCAAAGTCAATGGTGCTGAGGACGTCCACATTGTGCAGCAGAAATGGCGTGCTCTGGTCCGGCCCCGGTTCCCCCAAAAACCAGCCAGCCTTTTTCAGGCCGCCGCCCGTATCCAGCAGTACATCCTCTCGCGAAATCTCGACGCGCATGTCGACAGGGGCGTGCAAGCGAAGCCAGTCCTCCACCATCTGCGCATGGTGATGGGTGTTGACGATGACTTCGTGGATGCCGAAGGCGCGCAGGCGCGTCAGCGCAATCTCGAGCATGGTTCGCCCGCCCACTTCCACCAGCGCTTTTGGACGATCGTTGGTGAGGGGGCGCAGGCGCGTACCCAGGCCCGCGGCCAGGATCATCGCCCTCATCGCCCCATCTTCTCCAACTCGACGTGGCGGACCTGGACATCGACACCGGGCGTGCCACGCAGGCGCGCCGCCAATTGCTCCGCCAGGTAAACCGAGCGGTGCTGACCGCCGGTGCAGCCGAAAGAGACCATCAGGCTGGAGAAGTGGCGTTTGCGGTACGCGTCGATGCTGGCTGCCACCAGGGCATGCGCACGCGCCAGGTATTGCTGCACGTCTTCCATCTGCGCAAGGTAGTCGATGACCGGCTGGTCCTTGCCCGTGAGCGCGCGGAAGCGCTCCTCGCGCCCGGGATTGGGCAGGTTGCGTGCGTCGAAGACGTACCCCCCGCCGTTGCCGGATTCGTCCGAAGGCGCCTGCCGATGGAAGGAAAAGCTGAAGATGCGCACACTAAGCTCACCCTCCGGCGCGGACAGGCTCAGCAGCTTCTCAGAGGATTGCATGGCCTGGAAGGCGGACATCAGGGCTGGCAGCGCGATGGGCAGCTTCACATTGTGTGCCAGCCAGCGCAGGTTCTTGAGGGCGTATGGCACGGACTGGAGGAAGTGGACTTTGCGTTCGTAGAAGCCACGGAAGCCATAGGCGCCCAGTGCCTGCATGATGCGCACGTAGACAAAGGCATAGTAATGCTCGAGGAACAGGCCGCGATCGAGCGGAAGGAAGCCGGTCAGCGCATCCATATAATGCTCGAGCAGGCTCTGGCGCAGCGCCGGCGGCAAATCGGCCTTGCCGTCGAAGAGCAGGGAAGCAATGTCGTAGTGCAGCGCTCCCTTGCGCCCGCCCTGATAGTCGAGAAACCACGGCTGGCCGTCGCGCAGCATGATGTTGCGCGACTGAAAATCGCGGTAGAGGAAATAATCGCGCGGGGCGGCGAGCAGGAAGCGCGTGAGGCGGTTGAAATCGTCTTCGAGGGCCTGCTCGCTGAAGGGCACGCTGGCCAGGCGCAGGAAGTAGTACTTGAAGTAGTTCAGGTCCCAGGAGATGGATTGGCGGTCAAAGCTGGCGCGCGGGTAACAGACCTTGTAGTTGAGATCGCGTCCCGCCTCGACCTGAAACCGCGGCAGCAGTTCCACCACCCGGCGGTATGCTGCGACGGCCGGCTCGGCAATCTCGTCGCCGGAACGGTGCTCATGGAGAAACTCGAAGAGCGTAATGTCGCCCAGGTCCTCTTCGAGGTAGGCGTTCTCCGCCAGGGCTTCGCGGTAGATTTCGGGGACCGGCAGGCCATGTCGGCGGAAATGCCGGGAGAACTCGAGAAACGCGGCGTTCTCCTCGCGGATGGGATACAGGATGCCGACCGCGGTTGTCCCGTCTCCGGTGAGGCGCACAATGATGCGGCCGGAGCCGCCGAGCTGACCCTGGAGCGGTCTCAGGTCCCGGGCCGGGGTGTGGAAGTGCTGTTCGAAGAGTCGTTTCAGAACATCCATGAGTTTTTCTGTGCAGAACGCGGAGCTGTGCTTCCCTCAACATACTCTACCCGGCTTGAGCGAGCGTAAGACGACGCTCGGGAGGGGTCGTGCGAGGATCGCCGCAACGGGCGCGCATGATACAACTGACCGGTGGACCACCTTCGCCGCATCAGTGCGTTGCGCCGCCGGATGAGACGCGCCGGTCTCTCATGTCTGCTGGTCACGCATCTTCCTGACGTGCGCTACGCATGCGGCTTCACGGGATCCAGCGCGGCCCTGGCCCTGGCGCGGCGCGGCGCCCGGCTGTTCACCGACGGTCGCTATAAGGCCCAGGCAGCGGCTGAGGTCCAGGGCGCAACCGTAGAGATTGTCTCGCGGACGCCTGCGATCTGCGCCGTGGAGTGGCTCGCCGCGCAGCCGGGTGTCGAGTTCGCCGGCTTCGATCCCGCGCGCACCACGGTCACCGATCTGAACCGCATGAAAGCCGCGCTTCCGTCCGCACTGCGGCGCGGTTTCCTTGCGGCGCTGCCGGCATCGCTCGTCGAGGCCCTTCGCCTGATCAAGGACGAGGACGAACTCGGCATTCTACGCGAAGCGGCGCTGATGGGTTGCCGGCTCTTCGATCACATGCTTGGTTTTCTGCGGCCGGGGCTGCGCGAGATCGAAGTGGCCGCCGAGCTGGAGCACCGCGCGCGGCTCGATGGCGCAGAGGGCATGTCGTTCGAAACCATCGTAGCGTCCGGGGAGCGATCTGCTCTGCCGCATGGCCGCGCTACTGAGGCGCGCCTGCCGCGCCGCGGATTCCTGACCCTCGACTTCGGTATAATCCACAAGGGTTACTGCTCGGATATGACACGTACCGTGTACTTTGGCAGTCCCCGCACCGAAGAACGCGCCACCTACCAGGCGGTTCTTGAGGCGCAGGAAGCAGCGGTCGCGGCGGTCACAGCGGGCGTCTCCTGCGGGGAAGTGGATGAGGCTGCGCGCGGGGTGTTGCGTCAGGCAGGTTTGGGTGAGGCGTTTTCGCACTCCACGGGCCACGGCGTAGGACTGGAGATTCATGAAGCGCCGAGGCTTGGCACCGGCCAAAGCAACCGCCTGCAGGCGGGGATGGTGGTCACCGTCGAACCCGGGGCTTACCTGCCCGGCAAGTTCGGCGTGCGGATCGAGGACATGGTGGCCGTCACGCGAACCGGCAGGGAAGTGCTGACCCCCGCGCCCAAGGCGCTGATCGAGTTGTGATTGGATGTTTGTTCCGCCGCCGGCGGGAAGGCTAAGGAAAGAATGAAACCAGAAGACATCGAGGATTTGAAACAACTGGTCGAGTTTCTCAAGGAGAACCAGGTTGCCGAGTTCGACCTGGACCGCGGCGACCTGAAGATCCGGCTCAAATTCGCGCAGCCGGCGGCTCCCATTGCCGGGATCACACATGTACTGGCCGGAGCGCCAGGCGTGACCGTCCAGCCGGTGGCTGGAGCAATTCCGGCGCCAGGTGCAGCAGCGTCTGTTGCGGCTGGTCCCGCATCCGCGGAGGTCGACTCAGGGCTGCACTACATCAAATCGCCCATCGTGGGCACATTTTATGGGTCGCCTTCGCCCGGCGCGCCCTCCTTTGTTTCCCCCGGCGACCACGTCGACAAGGGCCAGGTGGTCTGCATCATCGAGGCCATGAAGCTGATGAATGAGATTGAGTCCGACACGGCCGGCGAGATCGTCAAGTGCATGGTGTCGAATGGGCAGCCGATCGAGTTTGGACAGCCGCTGTTCGCGGTGAAGACAGCGTAGCAGCCAGTCAGCAAGCAGGCGTGCCGGCCAGTCAGCACGCCGGTGTCTCCCAGGCTTCGATCGTTTCCCCACCGGCTCGCTGACTTGCTAACCTGCTGACTTGCTGGATGACTAAGGATCCGAATGTTCCGTAAAGTTCTCATTGCCAATCGCGGCGAAATCGCGCTGCGCGTCATCAACGCATGCCAGGAGCTCGGCATCCGCACGGTTGCCATCTACAGTGAAGCCGACCGCAACTCGCTCCACGTCCGCTTTGCCGACGAAGCCATCTGCATCGGCCCTCCCCGGCCCACCGACAGTTATCTGAACGTTGCCGCCGTCATCTCCGCCGCGGAGATCGCCAATGTGGACGCCATTCATCCCGGCTACGGCCTATTGAGCGAGAACGCCAACTTCGCCGAAGTCTGCCGTGCGTCGAATATCAAGTTCATCGGCCCTCCACCCGAAGTCACCCGGCTGATGGGCGAAAAGGAAAAGGCCCGGCAGGCCATGAAGAAGGCCAGAGTGCCGATCCTGCCAGGATCCGATGGCGTCATCACCGACGAAAGCGACGCGCTGCACTGGGCTAAGAAGGTCGGCTACCCCGTCATCCTGAAAGCCAAGGCCGGCGGCGGCGGCCGCGGCATGCGTATCGTCCGCAATGCCGAGGACCTGCCCAACCTCTACCATGCCGCCTCCAGCGAGGCCGCCAACGCTTTTGGCAACGGCGAGCTCTACATGGAGAAGTTCATCGAGCGCCCGCGCCACATCGAGTTCCAGGTGCTGGCAGACGAGCACGGCAACGTGGCTACGCTCTTTGAGCGCGAGTGCTCCATCCAGCGCCGCCACCAGAAGCTCATCGAGGAAGCGCCGTCGCTCAAAGTAACCCCCAAGATGCGCGACGAGATTGACAAGACCCTCCGCCGCTGCCTCTCCGAGATCGGTTATCAGAACGCCGGCACGGTCGAGTTCCTCATGGACGAGGATGGCTCGCTCTATTTCATCGAGATGAACACGCGCATCCAGGTCGAGCATCCGGTTACCGAGTTCATCACCGGCATCGATCTGGTGAAGGCGCAGTTGCTCATCGCCGGCGGCGAGAAGCTTTCCAATATTCTGCCTGCCAAGCTGGAGATGCGAGGGCACGCCATCGAGTGCCGTATCAACGCCGAGCATCCGGTCAAGTTCACGCCATCGGCAGGCAAGATCACCGCATTCAACGTGCCTGGCGGCAATGGTGTGCGCGTCGATACCGCGCAATACGCCGAGGGCGTCGTCCCGCCCTATTACGACTCGCTGATCGCCAAGCTCATCGTGCACGGCGTCGACCGCGCCGAGGCGATTGCCAAGGCCGAGCGCGCTCTCAGCCAGTTCATCGTGCAGGGCATCGACACCTCCATCCCGCTGCACCAGGAGATCTTCGCCAACGAAGACTTCCGCCGGGGCGAGTTCGACACCAAGTTCATGGAGCGGTTTCTGGCTGAGCGCGTCCCCTAGCGGAATTGGCCCGGATCGTCCGGGTCATGACCTAGGGCAGCGGATTCACCTTGAGCCCCGCCGCCTTGGCCGCCTTGCGCTGCCGCTGATCGAACGTGTACAGCGCGCTTGCGCCCAACTCGATCGCCGCAGCCACATGCAAAACATCCGCGGCGCGCACTCCGATGACTGGCGTCAAGGACCGTGAAAGAGTTTTTGCCCGGCCGAATGCTGCCTCTGGAAGAGACACCAACTCGTAAACACCCTTGCCGAGATTCAGTTCCAGATCGTCTATGGAAGCTTGCGCCTGTGCATGCGTAATCTGGCCCAGAAACTCGCGGCGGCAAATGGCATTGATGAACTCGACTTCGCAGAGTTGCGTCAGTGCCAGCGGCTCGCGCGCGGATCTAACCAAAGCAATCGCAGCGATCGTATTTGAGTCCTTGCCCTGAAGAGAAAAGACAATGCTCGAGTCCAGGTAGATCATCGGCTCAGAACCGGTCTTCACGATCCGCCGAAATGAGCTCGGCGCCGCTCACCTCAAAAACCTGGTCGCCGTAGATCTCTTTGAGGCGCGCCTCGAAGTCGGGCAGTGGGGCCCGTGCCGAATGTGCGCCTTCATTTTCCGGCTCCAGCTTCGCTATAACTTTGCCCCGCTTGGTCACGCGCAGCGCCTTACCCTCGCGCAGCATTCGCTCCACCTTGGGAAAGTCATAGCGCAGGTCGCGAACCGTAACCGATTTCATGTGATACATTGTAGCATCACATGAAGTTTCCCATCCGGTCCCGCTCCCACCGCGTCTTCTCGTCTACGCTCCACAAATGGCGCGATTCCCGCTCACCTGAATGACGTTCTTCATACACACTTTGTGCCAGTTGCAACTTCCCGCGCCTGTGGCACACTGTTCCCATCTCGGAAATCGCAGTAAAAGGGGAGTGGTATGGGTACAGGACTGAGCAGGGAACAACTGGACGCGCTCCGGCGCCAAATTGAAGAAGACTACCGGTTGGATATGGCAGCCATCGAGCGCCTGCAGCGGCGTTTCATGAGCCAGGCGCCGGCAGCGAACTTTGCGCCGGCAAGCCTTTCGCCGGTAAACAGCACCATCGAGACGCTGGGAACTGCCCTGCCGCCCAAGATGGATCAGCCGCGCGATCCTCAGCCCGATGAGTTGACGGGCTCGCTCCGCGCCATGTTCTCCAGCCAGCGCAAGTAGAAGGCCGGACTTCGCCACTTTCAGTGCGCGCGCCAAGTTTGTTCCGGCGCGCCGCATCTTATTGCGACGGCGGGCGCGGTGGCAGCGGATCGTTCATGCTCTTCGGCATGGGCAGCGGGGATGGGCCAATGGGTCCACTCACCACGGTCTGGCGCGCAGGCCGATGGCACTGCGGCGTCTCTTCCGGCTGGGTGAAGGTCATCGTTCGCCCCATCTCGATCATGAGCCGCCGGTTGATCTCCCTGCCATACTCCGTATTCTGCAGCTCTGCTGCCGGCACGTTCACCTGCGTCAGCGTGTCCCGCGGACCTGCGTAGAACATCGCATCGGCGACGTCGGACATCTTCAACCCGTTGACAGCAGCCGCTCCGCAGGTCAACACCGGCATCGCCGGCAAATCGCCCACCCAGTTCCCCGCCAGCGACACGATCGCCGGGGTCTTCCACGCATCGAAGCGCGGGTCTTGGTCATCGTAGCCGCCAACGACATTCGTCCCGAACACAACCAGGTAAGGATCCTGACCGGCCGCCCGAATCGCCCGCTCAATCAATCCCGGGCCGTTAGAGCGGCGGAAATGCCCTGCTCCCATGATCAGGATCGCGCGATGTTCCTTCGCCAGCACCTCATCCTTAACCACCTGCGCGTACCACTCGTCGCGATGGGCGACAAATGGGCCAAGATCCTCGGCGTTGTTGATCTTGCTCCAGTCGGCATACGGATCGCCCAGGACAAGTCGTATCGGATGTCTCGGGTACATCTGGTTCGACTCGCGAACAGCTTTGTAAAACTGCCCGTACACCGGCGAAACCGGTCCCACCGCGCCCGCCATGTTGCGCCATGCCTTTTGCACCTGCTCAAGCGGCACGTCTTCCCCGGCGATATAGCGGTCGACAGACTTCTGGTACAGGGAGTTTCCGAACTCCACCACGATGTCGTCCACACGCGCGTGAAATGCCGGATCCTTCACCAGGCTCCACAGCCACGCGTATTCCTGCTTGTTCGCGTGAGTCTCCCCGAACATGACAATCGAGTGCGTCCGGAACGCCTCGACCATTGCCTTCGTCGCGTCCTCAACATGCGGTTCGCCTGCCGCTGCGGTCGGCGGCGGTGTATTGATTTGCGGGCTCATGATTAGCCCTGTTCGTAGCAGCACAGCTCCGGATTGTCTGGAGCCTTCGTCCGGAGGGCGCTCCGCCTGCAGCCATGCGCCCGCAACAGCGTGCGCATGGAATTTGGTGCTCCGAGGCTGCGCCGCCAGGAAGGCAGAAAGCGAGTTCTCGCGGTCATAGCGAATGAATGCCATCCACACAAGAAGGGAACCAAAGACGGTCAGCGACAGAAAACCCGCGCAGGCAAAAAACACCGGTCGCAATGGCCGCTCGTCCTCCATCCAGAACATGGAGCCGTCGGCCGGAGCATTCGCTGGCTGGCTCGCAGGCCGCGCCGCAACATGAAGCTGAGGAACCCCAACTACGCAGTCGAGTATCAGATTGACCCACAAGCGCGCTCGCGCCACAAACCCGCGTTCGTCACGGAACCGATCGCGGAGCAGTTGCGCGCATTCTTTGCCGAATTCGCGGCGGAATGCTGCCGGATACAGGCCCGCCAGGACATGGAACAGGCGCTCAGACATGTTCGCCTCCGAAGATCTTCTTGGCCCGCGCGATGCGCAGTGCTTTGGCCATGCGCTCCGCCTCGGTCCGCGCAACCTTCCGTCCCAACGCCGTGATGCGGTAATAGCGCCGCCGTTCATCCGCCTCGCCCGCCGCCGGCGCATCCGCCTCCTCGATGTATTCAACCTCCAGGAGTGCTTGAATCGACCCGTACAGAGTCGCCGGTCCCAGGCGCAGGCGGTCTTCGGTTTGCGCGGCTACCTGCCGCATGATTCCGTAGCCGTGCAGTTCCCTGTCTGCCAGGGCAAGTAGAATCTGGAACGCGGTGGACGGCAGCGGATCGAGTTTTCGTCTTGGCATACTCGTTTAACGATCTATCGTTAAACGACTGTAAGGCCATTCGTGTTCCCGCGTCAAGAGCATTTTTACTGCACCACCGGCTTGTCTTTGCTCCCATTTGGTGCGCAGTGTAAAAATCCATCTTGAATGAAACATCCGGGGGAACCATGCCAATGCTGCGTCCGGCAGTAACCCGCTTTCTATTGCTATGCACAGTTCTGCCGGCGTCACTTTGCGTATGCGCAGCCCAGTCCGCGGACTGGCCCGCGTACAACGGCGGCAAGGACGGCGACCATTATTCGCGCCTTCGTCAGATCAATCGCGCCAACGTCCATCGCCTGAAGGTCGCCTGGACCTACGACACCGGTGAAAAGGGCGGCATCCAGACCAACCCCCTTATCCTCGGCCGCACTCTCTATGCCTTCACGCCGTCGCTCCATGTCATCGCGCTGGACGCGGCCACCGGTAAACTCGTCTGGACCTTCGACCCAGGTCTTGGCGCCAGCGGTTCCGGCGGCCTGCACTTCTCGCAGCCCTCGCGCGGCCTCTCCTGGTGGACCGACGGCAAGGAAAGCCGTCTCTTCGCCGGCATCCTGAACTTTCTCTACTGCCTCGATCCAAAAAGCGGCCAGCCCATCTCGTCCTTCGGCGAGAACGGCCGTATCGACCTTCGCAAAGGCCTGCGTGAGCCATACGAGCAACAGTCCATTGCGCTCACGTCGCCCGGCATCGTCTATAAAGACCTGATCGTCGTGGGCGGACGCGAGCCCGAAACTCACCCGGCGCCCCCCGGCGACATCCGCGCCTTCGAAGTGCATACCGGCGCGCTGCGGTGGGTCTTTCACACCATTCCACGGCCCGGTGAGCCCGGCTATGAGACTTGGCCGCCGGATGCCTGGAAGACTGCCGGCGCCGCCAACAACTGGGCCGGCATGTCG
>Ga0335074_10012352_pt1 | contig 11971 bp, 16 predicted proteins | sample Lox_Sample_23_FD_206715 | JGI IMG/M metagenome (GOLD analysis project Ga0335074, IMG submission 206715) | Soil microbial communities from Loxahatchee National Wildlife Refuge, Florida, United States - Lox_Sample_2.3 | ecosystem: Environmental > Terrestrial > Soil > Wetlands | place: USA...
CTGCCCTATGCCAAACCCCCATTCAAGTTCTACCCCACCTCGATGAACCATCATGGCGCAACCGCGGTACTTACTCCAGGAGACCGCGACAAAAAGGCTGGGTATGTGGATATTATTCGGAGCCCGTGTGGCCCGAACAACACACAAATCATCTTGGCGCAACGCGACTAACCCTCGGTATTTCAATCTTTTGTGGGCTCGACGCTCCGTCGGCCGAGGCAATTAACGATATCGCTGTGTTATATGCCTTGTCGGCGACGGCATTGGCTCGCCGACCATTGGCGTAGGCCCTGCCGGGCCGAGAATGCCCCTGCATTGCCGAATCGACCCTCCATGGCGGGAATACAACCTCCGGGTAAAAGGCCTTCCCTATGCGCCTCCTCGGCCCTCCATCGTCGAGGGGACACGGCCAGGGGCCGGGGCGGCCATCAACGGGGACACGGCCAGGGGCCGGGGCGGCCATCAACGAGGTAGCGCGGCCAAGCCCGCATCGGCCCGAAATAGAAATGCGGTTCGGTCGTGTCGTAATTGCGCGGGTCGAAGCCCAACCCATAAGTCGTTTCCAGCACCCGGTGGTATACATACGTGACCCCGAGGCAGCCGCAGGGACCGCAATAGAGCGTCCGCACCCGAGAATGCACGATATGGGTGCGTACCCCTCGCACCCCATAATCCGCGGCCATCACCGGACGCGGCAATACGAGGGCGACCAAGCCCAGGCAGAGCGCCGCTACCAGGCCAATTGTCGATTTCCGCATGGCCAAGCGTCCTTTCTTCCGGCAGATCAAGCCAACTCAGAGTATGTTAAGCTGTGGCAGACAGCAACATTCCTTGTACATTCCTTATGGTTTTCCCCGCACCGGGTCGGCTGCGATGAAGGACTTCGTCCATTCCACGGTCGATGCGACCACCCGCAGCAGCACACATGACCCAGCGCCAGCCGAACGAGATTGTTTGGCTATCCGAGGGATTCGATTAAACGTCCGCAGTATTTTGGAACGCTGACCAACGATATTATTTGGATGCGATTGGCCCCCGGTGCTTTGACGGAGCTAAAGAAAGTTATCCCGAAAAATGAAGCAGGTCGGCGCAAAGCAACGTTCGCGCAGGCCCTAACTCGCAATGTCGGGTATCCCAAACTGCGGGAACTCTTCGGAGCCGTGGTCGCCTATATGCCCGTCAGCGAAAGCCATGAGGATTTTGTCGGGAAGCTCGATCGGTTTCGACCTCGCTACAGTGACCAATATGAGTTGCCGTTCGAATATCATCCCGAAGAAGATACAGGCTTGGGGCTATAGCGAAAGAGGCCGCTAACTGAGGCGCCCTAGCGCCTATCCGGCAATAAAATGAAGGCCGTTAAGCAAAACAGCCTCGACAGCGTGTGTGAACCAGCCATTGAAATAGAAATAATCGAGGGTCGCTAGGGCGACCAAGGTTACTGCCGCCGAACGGAGCATCGGCCAAGGATTGCTCGCAAAAGTTGACGAACCGTAACTGAGGCACCCTCCGTATAATTCCCTAGTTCTGGTATTGATGCAGATCAAATACACCGCAAGGTAGCAGTGCCAAGGGGGCACATGCTCATAGAGAACTTAGAACGCTTGATTCGCGATTTTCCCGGTCTGACGGCGACCGAACTGGCGGAAAGGCTGTTTGGGATCAACGGCTATCACTCGCGGTTGAGTGCCGAATGCCGGTTGTTGGCGTATGCGAAGCGGGTGGAGCGGCGCGGCTCCGGCGGCCCCGGTGATCCCTACCGATATTTTCCTAGCAAGGTCCCGCGCTGAAGCCCCTATTTGTCGTCATCCTCGCCGAGCACCGTGCCGGTTTTCGGATTGACCAGGTGGACGCGGCGGCAGGCCAGGCAGGTCACGGCCTCGTAGCTGTCATCGTCGTATTCGGTAGCCTCCGGCAAAATGGACTGCTCATCAAATAGCGCCGGACACGCTCGGTTCCACATCGGTTGATCTGCATCAACTTGTATTCACTAAGCTTGTGCCAATACACCACGGCCATGAACCCCCATCGTCCCGGTCATCCAGCGCGACCGCGAAGATCGAACCATTTGTGCTGGATGCAAAACCCGCATGATCGTGGCGGAAGTAACGCCCACAGATGATCATGAGCAATGGCTGTACCGGTGCCCGAACTGCGGACGCGAGGTCACGATCACTGTCGAGGCCCTGACCTAGCCGATCGGGTCGGCCTCGGCGCGCCTTGGCACCTGCCAAAATGAAGCGCCCCGGCTGCGGCCGTCGCAACCGAGGCGCTCTGGTCAGGCGTTTTGGGGGTACCAAACGCACTGGCAGTCTAACAGAAGGGAAAGACCCGGCAATGCCCGAAACCGGCACAGCCGGGTGCAAGAGATATTGCCGGCAACTTCACCGGGATCACGCCGAACCCGAGCGCGCGACCGTGGCATGAAGGGGTGCTAATTCGTCGCCTGGGCCAGTCTCTATCGCCGGGCCGGTCACTATCTATAGGCTTGGCGCAATGGCCCGCGTTCCCGCCAGTGCGGCGAGCTGCTCCAGCGCACCCTCGCCGGTTTTGCCGGGAGCGGCAGGCGAACGGCCGACACACGCATAGGCAAATCCGTGCCGGACCATTTCCTCCGGTCGGTAGATGTTGCGCAGGTCGACGATGACCGGACACGCCATCAGATCATGCAGCCGATCCAGATCGAGCGCGCGGAACTGTTCCCATTCCGTGGCGATCACGAGGGCATCGGTCCCCTCGGCGCAATCGTATGCGTTCGTGGCAAAGCTTACGTCTGTGAGCAGCTTGCGGGCCTGATCAAGGCTCGCCGGATCAAACACGCGCACCCGCGCACCCATGTCTTGCAGCGCCGTAATCAGGTCGACTGCGGGCGCTTCCCGCATGTCGTCGGTATTGGGCTTGAACGAGAGCCCGAGCACCGCCACGGTCTTGCCGCGCAAAATCCCACCAAACATTCCCGCGACCTTGCGCGCCATCGCTCGCTTGCGCACGTCGTTGACTGCAGCCACCGCCTCGAGTATGCGCAGCGGCACTTCATGATCCTGTGCGGTCTTAATCAGCGCGCGCACATCCTTGGGAAAACACGAGCCGCCAAAGCCGGGCCCGGCATGCAGAAACTTGCTGCCGATCCGGTTATCGAGACCGATGCCACGCGCCACTTCCTGCACGTCGGCGCCGACTTTCTCGCACAGATCGGCGATCTCGTTGATGAAGGTGATCTTGGTCGCCAGGAACGCATTGGCGGCATATTTGATCAATTCTGCCGTGCGCCGCGCGGTGTACAGCAGCGGCGGCTGATTAAGATTGAGCGGCCGATAAATCTCCGCCAGAAACTCGCGAGCACGTTCATCCTCCGTCCCGACCAGGATGCGATCCGGGTGCTTGAAATCGTAAATAGCGGCGCCTTCGCGAAGGAATTCCGGATTGGACACAACGACTGCGTTCGCTTCGGGCGAGATTTCGCGCAAAATGCGCTCGACCTCATCGCAGGTCCCCACTGGTACCGTCGACTTGGTAATCACCACCGTAAAACCGTCGAGCGCTGCTGCGATTTCGCGCGCGGCATCATAAACGTAACTCAGGTCCGCATGGCCATCGCCGCGCCGCGCCGGGGTGCCCACGGCAATGAATACGGCTTGCGCCTGGCGCACGGGGCCGGCCAGCTCGGTCGAGAACGACAGCCGCCCCTCCGCCGCGTTCTTATGCACTAGGTCCGTGAGGCCAGGCTCATAGATCGGGATCTCACCGCGCCGCAGCGCCTCAATTTTCGCTTGATCTTTGTCGACGCAGACGACGTGATGGCCAAAATCAGCAAAACAGGCTCCGGATACCAGCCCCACATAGCCGGTCCCGATCATCGCGATGCGCATGACTCTACCCCTGCAGCTCTTACGCGCCGTTCTCAGGCGTCGGCACGATATAACATTCAATGCGATGATAACATGCGCAAATGATATGCAAGCGCGTCAACACTTTGGCAGGCCTATGGTCAACGCTGGAACCTGGCGGCCCATGCTCTGGGCGCTCTCGATCGGGCTCGGTGGTTTCGCCCTCCTGGGCGCCGCGACACCAGGCGCCGCCCAGGCGCTGCCAGGAGGCTCTTCAGTGGCGGATTGCGGAGCAATTCAAGATGCGGCGGCGCGGCTTCGTTGTTTCGAAGCCGCAAATTCACCGCAAGCCCAGCAGGAGGCGCCGGTCATTTCCGGGTGGCATTTGGTGCGCACTCCAAATCCCGAAACTGGACACGAGGTGGTGTCCATCATGCGCACCGCCGACACATCCCAATCCGATCTCGGTCTTGCCGGCCTGATGCTCCGCTGCGGCGATGCCGGCACCGAAGTGTTGTTTGCTGTGATCGAGCCCTTCCCGCCGCGCGCTCAGCCCCAGGTCACATTGCGGGCCGGGTCCACAAACATAAAACTCACCGCAAGCATCGTGGCGCCCGGCGCACTGGTTTTGCTTCCTCCAGAAGCCAGCGCCTTGGCGGAAGGAGCGTGGCAAACCGCCACCAAGCTTGACGTGCTGATCACCGACAAGCAGGATTCGATTCGCGGCGTGATTCCCTTGACGGGCCTGAAGGCGGCAGTGGCGTTGCTCCAGGCGAGCTGTCGAGGGCAGTGACCTTCCAGGCGCTGGAAAACCTGGCCTTACCAGCAAAATGTTGCGTTGCGCTTCAGAGCGTTGCGTTGCACGCCGGATTCGCTGCGTCGTTGGCGCTCGTCGTTCTGTTGGAACCGTGGCGGAGGTTTGGCAGTTAATGGAGTGCCTCGGTACGAGGATTTTGCGATCAGAAGTCGTTTGCAGTCAGAAGTATCGGCCAGAAGTAATCGGCTGTTGGCGCCGTAAGCAAAAGTTAACGAATGGGGGAGGAAGCTTGACCGAGTGAGGTCAGCCGCATGTTCATCGCCATTTTAAGCCTTTTGACCGGGATGGTCCTCGGACAACGTTTCAAGGTCCTGGTTTTGTTGCCGGCCATCACCCTCGCGGCACTCGTTGCCGTGGGTGGTGGTATGGCGCGAGGCCAAGCTCCTTCAACGATCGCGCTGACGACGCTCGCAGCGATCGCGAGCGTCCAACTGGGCTATTTGCTCGGCCTTGCCATCCGTCACCTTGTCGCGGTGCTACGCGCCAGCCGCTTGCGGGCTGCCTCGTTCGCGCACTCGGCGCCGGCGCGGCGCTGAGCCCACTGATCTTGCGTTGCCGCTCTCGGCACCGGGGCTTGCCGCGCTGAAACGACGTGACGCCTTTCCGAACCTAACACTTGTCGAACCGCGCTTAACATGCCAAGGGTCGCCGTCCCCGTAGCGACCCGCGTTTCGCCGTGTCCCAGGTTCGCTTTATCATCATCGTTCTGATCTGCGCGTCACCGCTTATCCTGCTCTGGGATGGGCTCGTCACCCAGGGTCTGATCTCCGGCATCTTGGCCATATCGCTGCTGATCACCGCCTTTGCCCTGCGTCCCGGCGAAACCGAATTTTTGCTCTCCATCGTTCGGCTGCCGATCGCAGTCGCCGCCGTGCCGGTGCTCTGGATCATCTGGCAGATCCTCCCGCTTCATGTGCTTGCTCACCCGATCTGGAGCAGCGCCGAAACCGCGCTGGGACAAAGGCTCGCGGCCACCATCAGCATCGATCCTGGCTTGAGCGCGTTAAGCCTCGGACAATATCTGATGCTTGCCGCTGCCGCGTTCCTTGCCGCCGCCATCGCGGTCGATCGCGGCCGCGCCGAAGGTCTGCTCTTTGCTTTGACCGCCGCCACGTCGATGATCGCCCTGATCGTCTGCGGGCTTAATTTCCTTGATTTTCTTTCGCCCCCGCCGCGATTTTCCCCGTCCACTTATGACCAGGCGGGCACCTGCGCCGCCATGGGAGCGATCATTGCGACGGCTGCCTGCCTTCGCTGCATCGAACGTTACGAGACGCGCCACACCGCCCCCGGGCGTTCCGTGCCAAACCTGATCGGAACCCTGATTGCTTGTGCCGCAGGCCTCCTCCTCTGCCTGTTGGCGCTGGTCTTCGATCGCGCCCTGCTGGTTGGCACCGCCTGCGGCTTGGGGACGCTGATCTGTATCACCATCATCCGCCGACTTGGCCTCGGTCCCTGGGGGATGTCAGCGGTCGCCATTCCCGCCCTGGGCGCTGCCCTGCTCCTCGTCGCACTCCAGCCGATCGCCCACGGACGCAGTCTTCTGCTGGCCTCGGCGGCGGCCGATGCGTCACCTGCGACAGTAGGAGTGACCGAGCGGGTGCTTGATGATGCGCCGCTGTTTGGCACCGGAGCGGGCACGTTCTCCGCGATTGCACCGGTCTATCGTGAGATCGGCGATCCGTCCTCGGAATCTCTTATCTCGACCACGGCTGCCAATCTGGCGATTGAATTGGGCCGGCCCATGCTCTGGTATGCCGTCATAGCAACATTGGCTTTGCTGATTTTTCTTCTAAGAGCATCGGTGCAGCGCGGCCGGGATTCGTTTTATCCGGCGATGGGCGCCGGCTGCTTGGTCACGCTTTTGCTCGGCGGCTTCGTCAATACCGGCCTGTTGGGCAACGCGTCCGGATTGATCGCCGCAAGCGTCGTCGGTCTGGCGCTTATTCAGAGCAAGAGCCGAACCGCCCAGCTTATTTAGGGCAATGCGGTCAGATTCAGTCGAAAATCATGGTCGAGGGTGCGGGCAACTGCATCGCGGTCACCATCGGGTCCGGCTTTCGGTTGCGCATTGGCTCAGGCACCCGGCCGGGCACGGTGACCGCCGACCAGAATTTCGGATTATACGGCGACTCGGCCCTGACCCACTCATACTGGTACCGCGTCATCGCCACTGTGCGAATATGTTCGTTGAGATTGTCCAGCACGAGGTCGACGTCCTTCATCCGCACCACAAGGACGAGGTGATGTTCTCCCGATGGCACGACGACTTCCGCCAGCAACAGCGACCGCGACGGCCAGCCGCGAGCCAGAAGTTCGTGGCGCTTGGTCACCGCATAGTCGGCGCAGTCTCCTGCCGCCGGCGCGATATACCATTGGTCGAGCGCCGCATCGCCATCGTGCAATTGCGGCAGGATGTTCCGGTTGACCCGGCGGTTGATCATATTGAGTTCCTGCCACCGATCTTCGGTCAGCACGATGTGCCGGCGGCGGAAGTCGATGCCATGAACCGCACAATCGTCGGTATAGCGCAGGCAGAACCGCACATGCGCCATCGGCGCCAGCATTGGATTGTCGAAGCGAATGCGCGCCGCCTGCACCTGCAGGTTCAGCATGCGCGGGTAACTGAAAAACGACGCCTCCGACACCGAGGTGGTGAAAAGCGTGGCGCTCAGCGCGAGAGCCGCGAGGGCCTTGGAGGTTTGCCGCATGGCCGTTCCCCGAACAACTGTCGGAAAACGGATACAGCGAAGACTCTGCGATCCGGTTCGTGGCGGCGCCGCAATTCAACTCAAAACAGCGGCTCGCAAGCAGTTGATTGTTAACCTCACGGCGGCCGGCTTATGTTAGCTTTTCGTCGTCATGGGAGCTTAGTTTGGTCTGGGCGTTGAAATCGCGGCGAGGAAAGACAAAGCCGCGAGTTCCGGAGGGCCAGCGCATTTATGCGGTCGGCGACGTCCACGGGCGTGCCGATCTTCTGCTCGCGCTGTTGGGTAGAATCGATGCCGATCTACGGGCTCACCCGACGGCACAGCCGATCCAGGTCTTTCTCGGTGATTACATCGATCGCGGACCCGATTCCCGCCACGTTCTTGATCTGCTCGTTTGGCGAAAGGAAGAAAAGACCGAAACAGTGTTTTTAAAGGGTAACCATGAAGCCTACGCCTGCCAGGTCTTGAACGACCCGTCCGCCCTCGCCGAGTGGCAACAAATGGGCGGTACCCCTACCCTGTTATCCTACGGGCTCACACCGTCGAGCCGTTCCGATCCGAAGAAAGAGGAAGACATCGCCATCGCCTTTCGTCAGGCTTTTCCCGCTCACCATCATCGCTTTGTCAAAGGACTCGCGCTGTCGTTCACTTGCGGCGATTTTTTCTTCGCGCACGCCGGGGTGCGGCCGGGAGTCTCTCTGCGGCTTCAGCGGCAGGAGGACCTGCTCTGGATCCGCGACGATTTCCTCCTGCATGAAGACACTTTTGGCAAGATCGTCGTGCACGGCCATACGCCAACGACCGAACCCGACATCCGCCCCAATCGTATCAATATCGATACCGGCGCTTACGCGACCGGCCGGTTGACATGTCTAGTGTTGGAAGCCGACCAAATGCGGTTTCTCTGACGATGCCTTGCCGCATGACCTATGTTGGCTTGCGCATAACGCCGTCCAGCCGGCGCACGAGGAATCTCTCATGAAGGTGCCCTCCGGAAGCATGTGTCGCACCGCGACGGTCCTGCTGGCTCTATTGCTCGCCGCGCAGGCCATCTGGCTTGTGTTCACCCAGTCATTACAGCCACAGCTCGATCGGCTGCCGACTGATCCTGGGACTGCCACACGCGCCGCGCTGGATCGCGCCAATGCCGAACGGGCCGCCTCGATCGCCGACATCCGCGGCGATCTTTGGGCGCAGGCAGCGTTCACCTATGCCGACCTGTTATGGGGTCCCGCGACTGCGGACGCGCGCCGCACAGAAGAATTAGCGAAAGCGCACGCCATGGTCATGCGCTCCCTGGATCGGGCGCCACATAATTCGGAGGTTTGGCTGCTCGCTGCCGGACTGGCATCGCGCTATCCGTCGCCGCAAGCGCCCAATACCATCCAGGCCCTGAAAATGTCGTACTACACCGGACCGAGCGAGCAAAGGATCATGGCGCTGCGATTTCGCCTCGCTGCGGGATCTGATTTCGCTGGCGATGTCGAAATGCGCGAATTCATCGCACGCGACCTTCGCCTTTTGCTTGCGCAAAAGCAGAAACCGGAAATCACAGCGGCGTACCTCGAGGCCTCGCCCGCCGATAAGCAATTCATCGAAAAGACCATCAAAGATCTCGATCCTTCCGCTGCCTCCTGGCTGCACGCGTCGGATCCGCTATCGCTCCCCAATTGAGCCCATCTTCGGTCTAGGAGAGTCGTCCGAGCGGCTGTGATGCCATCTCTCCCACGCAGACAGCCGGGCCGATTGGCGATGACCGCAGACATACGGCTTATCCGAACTCGCGAACCATGATCGGTGTCGTCTCGGCAGCCAGACGCGAATAGGTCGCGCGCCACAAATAAACGGTGAAAAGGCCGCTGGAAAAGCCAACGAAAGTTCCTGCAATCACATCGCCAAGAAAGTGGAGGTTTAGCATCACGAGGCTCGCGTCGATGACAACAATACAGATCACCACTCCGGCACGTAATTTCGGGAAGAGAAAACATGGAACCGAGAGAACGGCTGCCGTCAGCGCAGCGTGGCCGGACGGGAACGATTCAAACGACCGTCCGTATTGAAAATAATGAAATCCGTACACGCCGTCTCGCACCAGTGACAGAATGCCCTGACCCCAAGTGTCAGGCCAAGTCCGGCCGAATATCAACTTGAGTTGGTCTTTGATCAGAATTGTGCTCACGGCACTGACGACGCACAGCGTGATCGTCGTGCCCAACATCAAAAAGCGCCGTCCGGAGATGGCCACAAGACCGCAGACGACGAATGCAAATGCCGTGATGAACGAAGTGGAAGAGAGTGGAGAACCAATGAGTTTTGCCGGTACGTGCACCGCTCCGACGGTGCGATTAACCCATAGCGCAACGGGCTTATCCAGCCATAAATAAGAAACCCACACAGCCAACACCGTCAAAGCCAAACAGACGAGCCAGACTTTGAGCACACGGGTCATTTTCGCCCTTCCGCAAAGGCTTCTCGGATTTGGTGGCGAACTCAGGGTTTCCGTTCGGTTGAGACGGTTGCTATCGACCACCACTAGCCTTGATCAGATCGAGAATGGCCTGTTGCGCGCGTTTGCCAAGTTGAGGAAACGTTTGCGCGATCCGCATCCCTTCGCGGGTTGCCAAAAACTTGTTGGTCCGTGATATCGTCGGATCGATCTTGCCCTTTACATCCAGGCCTTCAAAAAAGGACGTGATCGGCACTTTCAAGATATCTGCTAAATGCTGCAACCGCCCCGCACTGATGCGATTGCTCCCCTTTTCATATTTTTGCACCTGCTGAAAGGTAATGCCGAGCTGGTGCGCCAATGCCTCTTGCGTCATCTTCCGCAGGTTGCGCAGCACTCTGACGCGGTTGCCGACATGGACATCGACCTCCCGCGGACTTCGTATACTAGCCATGCACCCCCTCCTCAATCTCCGCAGGAGTTAGCAAAATTGCCCACTACTCCTACAGCGTCAAGGACTGACTGGCACGGCCCAGTTGACTCTGCCGGGTTTTCGGCTTTGCCGACAACTTTGAGTATGTTAGGGTGCCGGCGCTACGAACAATTACGATCCTGGCCCTGAGCTAATCTCTAGCGGCGGGGCATTTTTTTATCCGCACATTATCCGCAATAAGCTTATGACGTTCACCTATTCCCGCTGCTAATTAGTTCCCTGGATTTGGCGGCTCGCCGCGTCACAATCCGCCTTGCGCAGACTGTCGTTTTTCCGCGTTCGAGTTCGGCTGGAGGGGTATTCGGCTCAGCGTCATCCAGTCCTCGGCCAATTTCAGCCATTGCGCCTGATCTCGCGCGTCAAGGCCTGACTCGGCTTTGCGCCGGCATGCCTGCGCTCGCTCCTGACATCTTTCCGAGTTCAGCATAGGACAACCACCCGCTGTGCGGCTGTACTTTCTGCCTCCACTGTGCGCGCGGGGTCAATCCCTTACTGTTCACCACCTGTGGGTCATCTTGTGGACCCTTCGGTTGTGGATTTGCTGAGAGCTGCTCCCCGCCTTGCGGCGGACCGAAGGTCCCGGAAAGAAAGAACCCCAGCTCACAAGCGAAACTGGGGTTTGTGGGTCGGGTGGGGAGGCGACTCGTACCCGATCAACACACAGAAGATCTACCGCCGTACGCGAGGTGGGGCGAATTCAAATCGGTTATGCCAACTGACAAGGCGTTGCAGGGCGGACCTTCTGCAAGCCGCGGTGCCGCCGACAGAAACGATCAGCGCGAAACCTTGAGATTCTCCGCTGCTGTTTTGCCTTTGTTTGGGACTTCCTCGTATTCGACAACTTGACCTTCATCGAGGCCGGTAAGGCCGGCTCTCTCGACCGCCGAGATATGGACAAATACATCCTTGCCGCCGCCCTGCGGCGCAATAAAGCCATAGCCCTTTTGCGAATTGAACCATTTCACTGTGCCGCGTGCCATTCTCGATCTCCAGTGCCGGAACTTCACGATAGCTTCGCGGACGCGTGCTGACAACGCCAGGGATGCGTATTCTGGATGAAAATCGAGTCGCCTATTTTGGACACAGGCCGTGGAAACTTGAAGGATCGGATGCAGCGGAGTTTGTTGTCGCATCGCTGTTATTTCGCGCATGCGGCGTCGGCCCCCTGGTGCGCTTCGATAGCAACTATCGGCGCCCTTTTATGTTATTCTTTTGCCATGCGTGATAGTTGGAGAACTTGCGATGAACAGGACAGTTCAGCTCCTCGCAACCACTCTTTGCCTGGCGATCACTGTTCAGGCGACGGCGACGCCAGCCTTTGCGATTTCGCTTGAACTGGCTCGAAAGTGCCGCGCCATGGCGCTGCAAGCGCACCCTTACAAATTGCCGGGAGAACCAGGGCCGGGCAGTGCGGCCGCGGAACGCGGTTACTACGACGAATGCGTCGCTAACGGTGGCAACATGCCCGAAAACAACTCAAGTGCCACGCCGGGCGGTAAAACCGGTCAGAGCCCAACAGTGCCGCCCCAGGGAAACAGCCAACCGCCCACGCCCGCGAAATAATCGGTCGTCCGGCAGAGTGGGATTACGTATAGCCGGCGCGAGAATACATTCCGGCGATTGATCGGCCGACGCGATAGCGAATGCGACACTGTGCTCCCTTTTCTTAACGTTCTGTTT
>Ga0335074_10012354_pt1 | contig 11970 bp, 9 predicted proteins | sample Lox_Sample_23_FD_206715 | JGI IMG/M metagenome (GOLD analysis project Ga0335074, IMG submission 206715) | Soil microbial communities from Loxahatchee National Wildlife Refuge, Florida, United States - Lox_Sample_2.3 | ecosystem: Environmental > Terrestrial > Soil > Wetlands | place: USA: Florida...
TCGAGCATGCGCCGCGCGCCGAGCACGATCGCGACGTTCTCGCCCTGGCCGCCCGCAAACGGCTTGCCCTCGATCGTGCCGGCAAAATCCACGCTCACCTTGTCGCCGTTCGCGGCAGGGCGCGCGACCGCCGTGTACTTCATCTGCTGCGTGCGCAGCCGCTGCACCATCGCATCGACGTCGGCCTCGGTCACATCCGCCGTGAGGCGCTCCACCGCAAGCGCGCTCAGCGGCTGCAGGGCGACCTCGGGAAACACCTCGAAGGTCGCGACGTAGGTGAGATCCTCGCCCTCGGCCACGGATTTCGGCTCGATGCGCGGACTGCCCGCCGGGGAGAGACGGTTCTGCGTGACCGCCTCGCTGAAGGAGGACTGCATCAGCTCGCCGATGACCTCGCGATGCACTTGCTGGCCGAACTGTTGACGGATGACCGTGATCGGCGCCTTGCCCGGCCTGAAGCCCTTCAATCGTGCGGTGCGGCTCAGCTCCTTCAGGCGCGTCGCGATCTGCCGGCTCACCTGCTCGGCGGGCACCTGCACTTGCATGCGCCGCTCCAGCTTGCCGATACTCTCCACGGAAACCTGCATGTCGATCCTTTAGCGTGAGGGCAAAGCGTTCCGACGGAGCGGTGGTGCGAAAGGCGAGACTCGAACTCGCACGGGTTTCCCCACCAGGTTCTAAGCCTGGCGCGTCTACCAATTCCGCCACATTCGCATCGGAACGGCCCGACATTATATCTCAGCTGCGGGCCCTCAGCGGATCTGCTTTCTGCGCACCAGCAGCCGCGCCACCTCGCGCAGCGCCGGCAGTCCGTTCTCGAGCATAAAGTAAAGCGGGCTGTCGCCGTCGAACGGGGCGCACGCCTGCGGCGCATGCACCCAGGCCCAGGCCCGGTCCTTGCTCTGATCCTCGGCGGTGAGCGAGTGATGAATGTTGGCCAGCAGGGCGGCGCGCTCCTGCTGCACGGCGGACAGGCGCGGCGCTTGCCCGAGCCGATAGCGCGCGAGCACTTGCGGCGAGGGTATCTTCAGCAGCCGGCATTGCTGCAGCGGCGAGAGCTCCCAGGCGTCCGCGATGGCGAAGAAGCGCTTGAGCACGCTCTTCGCGCTGTGCCGCGCGGTGCGCTGGCCCGGCGGCTGCAGCACCAGACGCGGACCGCTTCGAGACTTGCTTGACGGGGCCGCGCCCATGATCGCCAAGCATACTCCTAGTGCGCAAGCTATCATGGAGCGATGCCGCTCAAGTTCGCCGAACGCCTGGATCGAGCGCAAGCGAGCGCCCGGGGCCTGGTTTGCGTGGGTCTCGATCCGGATTTCGCCAAACTGCCCGCCGATGTGCGCGGCGGCCCCGAGCCGCTGCTCGCCTTCAACCGCCGCATCGTGGATGCGACCGCCGAGATCGCAGCCGCCTACAAGCCGCAGATCGCCTTCTACAGCGCGCTCGGCAAGGAGGATGAGCTCGAGGCGAGCATCGCGTACATCCGCGAGCGGGCGCCCGCGGCGCTGGTGATCCTCGATGCCAAGCGCAGCGACATCGGCAACACGGCGCAAGCCTATGCGCGCGAGGCGTTCGATCGCTACGGCGCCGATGCGGTCACCGTCAATCCCTACATGGGAGAGGATTCGGTCCTGCCCTTCCTGGCGCGGCCCGATCGCGGCGCCGTTCTCCTGTGCCGCACGTCGAACCCGGGCGGACGTGATTTTCAGGATCTTCTGATCGACGGGCAACCCTTGTATCGGCGGGTCGCCGAGCGCGCTGCGCTGCATTGGAACGAGCATCGCAACCTGATGCTGGTGGTCGGAGCCACCCGCCCGCAGGAGATGGCGGAGCTGCGCCGCGCGCACCCCGAGCTCGCGTTCCTGGTTCCCGGCATCGGCGCCCAGGGCGGCGATCTGGACGCCATCTTGACCGCCGGCCTTAATGCGCGCGGCGCGGGACTGCTGATCAGCTCCTCACGCGCCGTGATCTTCGCGCAGGGCGGATCGAGCGCCGGCATACGGGCGGCGGCGCTCGGGCTGCACGAGGCGATCAACCGCCGGCGCGCGGTGCTTGCGGGCGAGCCGGCCTAGCGGCTCAGCCCGGGCTGCTCAGGGCTCGCAGCCGCGCCGTGGGGCTCTTCGCCTGCGAGCGCCCGAAAGAGATCCGGTCCTTGCCGGCGTTCTTGGCCTCGCGCAGCGCAGCGTCCGCGCGCGCGTAGACCGATTTCCAGTCGGCCTCGTCCGCGACGCTGAGCGCCAGCCCGAAGCTCGAGGTGAAGCGCAGCAATCCCTTCGCCGTGGCGAGCGGCTCCTTGCCGATCTGGGTATGAATCCTCGCCGCCACATCGTGCAGCGTCTGTTCGTTGATGTCGCCGAAGCACAGCACCGCGAACTCATCCCCGCCGAGCCGCGCGGGCATGTCCGAGGAGTTGCGCAGCTGCGAGCTGAGGATGTTGCCGAGGCCGCGCAGCACCTCATCGCCCACCTCGTGACCGTACTCCTCGTTGATCTGCTTCAGGCCGTCGACGTCGAGCAAGATGAGGCCGTAGGGCTTGCGCGATTGGCGCATCGCGCTTGCCGCCTGCTCCCCGCGGCGGCTCAGGGTGCGCCGGTTCGGCAGCACGGTGAGCGAGTCGGTCGCGCTTTCCTGCGCGAGCTTGGCGTTCACCGCCTGCAGCGCCGCCTGAATCTCGCGCTGCTGATCCTGGCTGTCGAGCAGCGCCTGCTGGGTGTCGTGCAGCATCGTCCGCGTCTCACCGAGCGCCCGGTCGCGTTCAGCGAGCGTCTCCTGCGCCGCTTGCGCCGCTCGCTGCGCATCCGCGAGCGACTTGTCGCGCTCGGCGAGCGACCTGTCGCGCTCGGCGAGTGCGTCTTTCAGCTCGCCGAGCGCCGTCTGTGCCTGGCGCAATGCAGCCTGCGCCTCGCGCAGCTCCTCACCCGCCTCCTGCGCCCGGTTGCCCTGCAGCTCGAGAGCCTGGTCGCTCTCGTTGACCTTCTTCGCCTGCGAGGCGAGCTTCTCCTGCAGGGCCTCGCCCCTGCGCAAAAGATCCGCCTCGGCCTGCTTCTGCGCCGAGATGTCGTCGATCACGACGAGGTTGTAGTCGGGCTGGCGCGAAGGGGCGCGCTTGATCACCACCGCGAGCGCCACCCACAGATAGCGCTGGTCCTTGCAGAGCAGCCGCTGCTCCAGCCGGTAGCTGTCGATCTCGCCGCTGAGTGCGCGCTTGAACTCGCGGATGTTCCTCGGCAGGTCCTCCGGATGGGTGATGCTCGGTATCGACAGCTCGCGCAGCTCCGAGGGGGTGTAGCCGAGCAGCGCGCAGGCGCGTTGGTTGATGCGCAGGATCAGACCATGGAGCGAGGTGTGCACGATGCCGACCGGCGCCTGCTCGAAGGTGTCGCGGAACAGCTTCTCGCGCTCCATCGCATACTGCAACACGCCGTCGGACTTGGCGGCGAGCTCCTTGGTGGACAGCAGATCCTCGGCGATCTTGGCGAACTCGCCGAGCACGACTTCCTCGACCTCGCCGAAATCGCGCACCTCCCCGTCCATCGCACAGAGCGTGCCCATCGGCTGGCGGTCGCGCGTGAACAGCGGGATGCCCAGGTACGAGCGCACGTGCTGAGGGCCTGTGACCAGCGGGTCGTTCAGGAAGCGCGCATCGGCGGCGGCATCGTGCACCTTGAGCGGCTGGCGCGACCACACCACCTGGTCGCAGAACGAGCCGCTGCGGGGCGTCTCGCGCACGCTGAGACCGATGCGCGACTTGAACCATACGCGGTTCTGATCGACCAGCGAGATGCACAGAATGGGAACTTGCAGGGCGGCCTGCGCCAGCCGGGTCACCCCATCGAAAGCGGGCGAGGGCGGCGTGTCGAGCAGGCCCAGCCGGTGCAGGCACACCAGGCGCTCGGCCTCGTCCACGGGCACACCCTGATCTTGCACTGCAGCATCTATGGCCGTCTCTAGCGCAGCTTTCATGCGCCGGAGGTTAAGGATCCCCTGCGGTTGGGTTAAGTACACTCATCACGGATTTGGAAAGGAGCAAGCAGTCCCGCGGCGATCCCGCAGCGCCCGCCACAGCCTCGAGGGGCCGCTCTGGGCCCGCAGGGACGGCCGCCAGGGCCTCGAGGGGCGCCCCTGGGCTCGTCGGGGCCGTGCCGGCTTCAGCGGCCCGGGGGCGCGCCCTGGGCTCGTGGCCGTGCCGGCTGCGGCGGCCCGGGGGCGCGCCCCTGGGCTCGGCCGGACCGCCCGGGCCGACAGGCGCCCTGAGTGGGCGCGGTGCGCAGCTACTCGACGGCGCTGCCGTTGCGCTTGTAAACGACGCCGTCCTTCATGACGAAGCTCACCCGGCGCATCAGGCTGATGTCCGCAATCGGATCGCCGGGTACGGCGACCACATCGGCCAGCTTGCCTGCGCTGAGCGAGCCCAGGTCCCGGTCGTGCTTCAAGAGCTGCGCCGCGTTCACGGTGGCTGCCTGCAGGGCGAACATCGCCGGCATGCCGGCTTGCACCATCAATTCGAACTCATGAGCGTTCTGGCCGTGCGGATACACGGCGGCATCGGTGCCAAACGCGATCTTGACGTGCGCGCGGTAGGCTCGTCCCGCGGTCGCGAGAATCAAGGGGCCGATGGCGGCGGCCTTGGCGGCCACCTGCGGCGGATAGTATCCGGGCACCTTCGACTGGCGCGCGACGAAGTCGCCCGCGATGATGGTGGGCACGTACCAGGTGCCGCGCTCCACCATGAGCTTCATGTCCTCGGCATCCATGTAGGTGCCGTGCTCGATCGAATCGACGCCGCCGAGCACCGCGCGGCGAATGGCTTCGGCGCCGTGCGCATGCGCGGCCACCGTGAACCCATAGTCATGCGCCGTCGCGACCACGGCACGGATCTCATCGAGCGTGAGCTGCGGATTGTCGCCGCTCGCGCTCTCGTCGAGCACGCCGCCCGACGGCATGATCTTGATCAGATCGTCGCCCACCTTGTAGTGCTCGCGCACCGCTTTGACCGCATCTTCCGGGCTGTTGATGATGCCCCTCGCGGGGCCCGGGTCGCCGGCGAGATCCGCCCGGTATCCATCGGTCGGATCCGCATGGCCCCCGGTCGAGCCGATGGGCACGCCGGCGGTGAAGATGCGCGGGCCCGGCAGCACGCCCGCGTTGATGGCATTGCGCAGCGCCACCGACTCGTTCCAGCGGTCGCCGACGTTGCGCACCGTGGTGAACCCGGCGAGCAGGGTGCGCCGTGCATAGACGGTCGAGCGCACGGCGTAGTCGGCGACGTTCCAGTGAAACTGATCGACGTACTCCGTCGGACTGGTCTGCATGGTGAGGTGCGTGTGGCTGTCGATGAGACCCGGCAGGCAGGTCTGATCGGTCAGATCGATGGTGGTTGCGCCCGGCGGGGAGCTCGCCCCGCTCGTCACCTCGCGCACGCGCTTGCCCTCCACCACGACCGTGGTCGCCCCGAGCACGGTACCCGCGACCGTGTCGATCAGATGCCCGCAATGCAAGGCGATGATTGCGGCCGCAGCGGCCGGCGCGGTCTCGGCATGCGCAGCGACGCTCAGCAGCGCGACCGAGACGGCCGCGATTCCCGACTTGAGCATGAAGCTCTCCCTGTTGTTTCTCGATCGATCAGCTTACTTTTGGCCGGCGAGCTCGAGCATCGCATGCATCAGCACGTTCGCGCCCGACTCCAGATCCGAAGGCGATGCGCTCTCCGCCTCGTTGTGGCTCAAGCCCCCGGCACACGGCACGAAGATCATCGAGGTCGGCACCACCGCGGCCACGTTCACTGAATCGTGCCCCGCGCCGCTCACCATCTCGATGGCGTCGCAGTCGAGAGCCGCCGCCGCGCGCCGCACGGCGGCCACGCAATCGGCATCGAACTTGACCCCCGGCGCCTGCCACACGCAGCGGATGTGGCCGGCGAGCGCGTGGCGCGCGAGCGCCGCGCGCAGCTCGCCCTCGACCTGTTCGCGCAATGCCCGGTACTGCGCATCGTCGGGGTGACGCAGATCGACGAAGAACCGCAGAAACCCCGGCACGGTATTGGGCGAGCTCGGCCGCGTCTCGATCACGGCGACCGTCAGGCGCGCCTCCGGACCTCGCCCGGCGGCGGCGGCGTAGAATGCCGGCAGCACATCCGCGAGCACGCGCACCGGATCGCGCCGCAGGTGCATGGGGGTCGGACCCGCATGCGCTTCCTGTCCTTCGACCACGACCTCGTGGCGGCTCATGTTCTGCACGCCGGTGACGATGCCGATGGTCTTGGCCCGCTGCTCGAGCACCGGGCCTTGCTCGATATGCACCTCGAAGGCGGCCCGCACCGGCTGCCGGGCGAGCCCCGCGGACGGCGCGATGCCCGCGCGCTCGAGCTCCTCGCGAACGCTGAGCCCGTCCCGATCCGTGAGGGCGTAGGCGTCGGCGAGCGGCATGCGGCCCGACCACACCGCCGAGCCCATCATGGCGGCGGGAAAGCGGCATCCCTCCTCGTTGCACCACACCGCCACCTCGAGCGGTCGCAAGGTGCTGATGGAGCGATCGTTCAGCGATTCGATCACCTCGAGCCCCGCGAGCACACCGTACACGCCGTCGAACTTGCCTCCCGTGGGCTGCGTGTCCAGATGGCTCCCGGTCATCACCACGGGGAGGGAGTCCTCGCGCCCGGCGCGGCGCGCGAACAGATTGCCGATCGCGTCGACGCGCAGCGCGCAGCCGGCGGCCGCGGCCCAGCGCGCAAAGAGCTCGCGGCCCTCGAAGTCCCGATCCGTGAGCGCCTGGCGGTTGCAGCCGCCGTGCGCGGCTGCGCCGATCTCGGCCATCGCCATCAGGCGCGACCACAGGCGCGCGCCGCTCACGCGCGGTGCGCCCGCGCCCGGCGCACGAGTGTCATCATCGGCCATGGATGTCCTTTGAGAGCCCGGGCGATATTATGCGTGCGGCGCCCCGCCCCGCACCAGCGTGCGGCTGCGAGCTTGAGGCGGCGGCGATCTCTCAGGCAGCGGCGAGCTCTCAATGGCGGCAAGCGTTCAGATGCCAGGCAGCAGGCGCGCCGGACCCGCGGGCGGCGGGGAGGTCTGCGCGATCCTGGTGAGCTATCATCCGGATCCTGAATTGGCGGTGCGGGTGGACGCCATCCTGGCGCAGGCCGGCGCCCTGGTGATCGTGGACAATGGCTCCGGCGCGCAGTCTGAAGCGCTGCTCGAGGGCATCGCAGCGCGATCGCGGGTGGCGCTGATCGCCAATCGCAGCAATCTCGGCGTCGCACGCGCCCTCAACCTCGGGCTGCAGAGAGCCCAAGAGCTGGGCTTTGCCTGGGCGCTGCTGCTCGATCAAGACAGCGTCCTGCACGCCGGCATGCTCGACACCCTCATCGAGGTGCGCGCGGGGTTTCCGGATCCCGACCGCCTGGCCGTGCTCGGAGCGGGCTTCGACGATGTGCCCGAGCGCGATGCGCCGGCGCGCCTTGCGCCCGGATCGGCCGGCTGCCCGCGCGCCGAGCGCTGGGAGGAGGTCGAGTCCGTCATCACGTCAGGATCGCTGCTCTCGCTCGACACGCACGCGGCCATCGGCCCGTTTCGCGAGGAGTTCTTCATCGACTACGTCGATACGGAATATTGCTTCAGGGCGCGATCGCAGGGCTATCGGGTCATCAAGACCCGTGACGCCTTGATGGGGCACGCCATCGGCGCACCCTCGCGGCACGAGTGGCTCGGTATAGCCAAGTGGACCACCAATCACTCCCCGGACCGGCGCTACTACATCGCGCGCAACGACACCGTCATGCTGCGCGAGTACGGCCGCTACGCCTACGGATCGTGGGCCCTCAAGAGCCTGGGGCGGCGCATCCGCACCTGCAAGCGCATCCTGCTGTACGAGCGCATGAAAGGCCGCAAGGTCGCCGCGGTGGCGGCCGGATGGTGGGATGGGGTGCGCGGGCGGCTGGGGCCGCGCGGGTGAAGGCGCTCATGCCCGGATTCCCCAGCAGAAAGGATCCTCGGGATCGAGACGCAGCACGCTCTCACCCGTGATGTAAGCGCGTCCGCGGATGGTGGGCACGATCTCCCCGCGCCCGCGGTCGCTCCATCGATAGCGCCCGACGAAGGTGCTGCCGATCAGACTCTCCTGCACCCACGGCTCGCCCTCGGCGAGCACGCCATCGGCCGCAAGACAAGCGAGCTTCGCGCTCGTGCCCGTCCCGCACGGCGAGCGGTCATAGGCATCGCCGGGGCACAGGACGAAGTTTCGGCTGTGCGCTCCGACCGCGACCGGGCGTCCGAAGATCTCGACATGATCGACCTGCGGGTAGCCGGCGGCCTGGACCGCGGCGCGTACGCGGCGGGCGAAGTCGGTCAAGGACTCGACGCGCTCGAGATCGATGCGCTGCTCGGGGTGCGCCGCGAGGTAGAACCAGTTGCCGCCCCAGGCGACATCGCCCACCACCGGGGCGCCGCCGCCCGGATCCACGGCGATGCCGCGCGCCGCGCGGTAGCTCGGCACATTCTCGACGCTCACCTCGCCGTTCTCGTGCAGCTGCGCCGCGACCGCGCCCACCGGCGTGTCGATGCGCACCGAGCCCGCAGAGAGCCGGCCCGCGAACTCGAGCGATGCGATGAGGCCGATGGTGCCGTGGCCGCACATCCCCAGAAAGCCGACGTTGTTGAAGAAGATCACACCGAGGTCGCAGTCCGGACGATGCGGCGGCACGAGCAGCGCCCCGACCAGCGGGCCGCAGCCTCGCGGCTCGTTCACGATGGCCGAGCGGTAGGCATCGAAATGCTCGCGAAAGCGCTCGCGCCGCTCCTCGAGCGGACCCTCGCCGAGCGCCGGTCCGCCCTCGAGCACCAGACGCGTGGGCTCCCCGCCGGTGTGGGAGTCGATGACGCGAATGCTGCCCGTCATGCGCGCGCCGCGGCGCGCGAGCGCGTATCGCGGGCACGCTCCACCCGCGCGATCACCTCTGCGCGGCGCTCACCGGCGAGGGGCAGCCGCGGCGGCCGAACACGCTCGGAGCCGCGGCCCATGATCTGCTCCGCGAGCTTGATCGACTGCACCAGGTCGTGCTCGGCGTCCAGATGCAAAAGCGGCATGAACCAGCGGTAGATCGCGCGCGCCCGCGGCAGATCGCCCGCCAGGACGGCGGCGTAGAGCTGCAGGGACTCGGCCGGAAATGCGTTCGACAGGCCCGATACCCAGCCCTGCGCGCCGAGGGCGAGTCCCTCGAACGCCAGATCGTCGAGCCCGGCGAAGAGCACATAGCGCGAGCCGAACGCGTTGATGAGGTCGGTGAAGCGGCGCGGGTCGGGCGCCGACTCCTTGAGCGCGACGATCGTCTCGACCTCGGCGAGGCGCGCCAGCGTCCCGAGATCGATGTTGACGCGATAGGAGGGCGGGTTGTTGTAGAGCATGATCGGCAAGCTCGATGCGCCCGCGACCGCGCGGAAGTGGTACTCGAGCTCGGCAGGGGTCGGCACGTACACCATGGCCGGCAGCACCATGAGCCCGCTCGCGCCGATCCGCTCGGCATCGCGCGCGAAGCCCGCCGCCGCCGCCGTGGTGAGCTCCGAGACGCCGGCGATCACCGGCACTGTGCCCTCGCTCGCCTCGACCGCCCCTTCGAGCACCTTGCGCTTCTCCCCGGCGCTCAGGGAATTGCCCTCACCCACGGTGCCCATGAGGACGAGCCCGTGTACGCCGTCGCGGATCAGCGCTTGTTGCACCCGCCGCGTCGCGGGCAAATCGAGCTCGAGGCTCGCATCGAATTGCGTCGTGGCGGCCGGAAAGACGCCCGACCAGGTGCAGCTTGCGTATCCCATGGGCCCGCCCGGGGTTTGCCTTGATGATCGTTGATCGTATACGTTCGCGAGATCCTGCAGCAAGGCGCGAGGCGGCGCGAATTTTCGTTGCGCCTTTCGACCGCAAGCGCTTCAATCGCCCGATGACCCTCACAGGAAAGACCTCATGCATGCACCCCGCGCAGCCCGATCCGCCCTGCTCGCCCTCTTCTTGCCGCTCGGCGTGTGCTGCATGATCCTCGAGGGCTGCGGCTCGCGGACCGAGAGCGCCGATGCGCAGCTTCGGGCGATCTACAGCGCCGAGTGGACATGGCGCGAGGAGCAATTCCCCGATGATGAGGATTCGCAAAAGCCCATCGCCGATCATTTGCCCAAGGTCGACCCCGCCACGCAGGCGATGCGCCTCGCCAAGTGGCAGGCGACGCTCAGCGCGCTCGATGCCATCCCGCGCAGCGCGCTCTCGGCGGCGGAGCGGCTGAACTACGACGTCTACCGGCCGCAGATCGAGACGCTCATCGCGAACCAGAAGTTTCGCGACTTCGAGATGCCCGCGAACTCCGATACCACGTTCTGGACGGATCTCGGCTACACGGCCCGCAGGCCCTACCGTACCTTGCAGGATTACCGTAACTGGATATCACAAATGCGTGATATTCCTAGATATTTTATGGAGCAAATCGACGAGATGCGGCGCGGCATGAAGCGCGGCTTCACCCCTCCTCGGGTGACCCTGGCGGGACGGGATGCCTCGATCACCGCGGTCACGGACGCAACGCCGCAGGCGAGCCTGTTCTACACCCCCTTCAAGGACATGCCGGGCGTGTCCGCCGCGGATCAGGCGAGCCTGCGCGAGCAGGCGATCGGTGTCATCCGCGACGCGGTGCAGCCCGCCTACCGCAACTTGCTCACTTTCATGCGCAGCGAGTACGTGCCGGGCGCGCGCACCACCCTGGCCGCCTACGATCTGCCCGACGGCAAGGCGTACTACCGCGCGAAGATCCGCGAATTCACCACCCTCGATGAGGATCCGCAAGCGATTCACGCGTTCGGCGAGTCCGAGGTGCAGCGGCTGCACGGCCAGATGCTCGACCTGATGCAGGAGACCGGCTTCAAGGGCGACTTTCCCGCCTTCCTCGTCTTCCTGCGCTCCGACCCGCAGTTTCAGGCGAAGACGCCGCTCGAGCTGTTGATGCGCGCGGCGTGGATCGCCAAGCGGTTCGACGGCAAGGCCTCGCAATTCTTCGGGCTGCTGCCGCGCGCGCGCTTCACCATCAAGCCGGTACCGGACGATCTGGCGCCGTTCTACACGGCAGGACGCGGTGGACCGGGACTGTACTTGCTCAACACCTACGACTTGCCGAGCCGCCCGCTCTACAACCTGACGGCGCTGACGCTGCATGAGTCGGCGCCGGGTCACGCGTTTCAGATCCCCCTCGCGCTCGAGCACAAGAACCAGCCGCAGTTTCGCCAGCACACCTATCTGTCGGCCTACGGCGAGGGATGGGCGGTTTACTGCGAATGGCTGGGCCAGGAGATGGGCATGTACGAGACGCCCTACGATCGCTTCGGCATGCTCAATTATCAGATCTGGCGCGCCGCGCGGCTGGTGGTCGACACCGGCATTCATGCGCAGGGCTGGAGCCGCGACCGGGCGGTCGAGTATCTGCGCGAATACACCGCGCTGCCGGAGCACGAGATCCAGACCGAGGTCGACCGCTACATCGCCTGGCCCGCGCAGGCCCTGTCCTATTACCTCGGCGAGAACGCCATTCGCGAGGGCCGCGCCAAGGCGCAGCAGGCGCTCGGAACACGCTTCAACGTGCGCGCCTTCCACGACGCCGTGCTCGAGCTCGGCTCGGTGCCCCTGCCGGTGCTGAGCGCGCGCATCGATCGGTTCATCGCGGAGGGCGGCAAGGGTCCCTATCCCGACCTGGAATGAGATCCCGCTCATGAGCTCGAATCTGCTCACGCTGGCCGAGCGCAGCGCCTTCACCGAGACGGGGCGCATCGAGGAGGTCGAGCGGCTGTGCGCGGCGCTGGCAGCCGAGTGGCCGCAGTCGCTGCGCTCCTTCGAGTACGGCCGCTCGGCGCAGGGCCGCCCGATGCGGGCGCTCATCGCCACGCGCTTAGGGGTGCTCGGCGCGCAGGAGCTGCGCGCGCGCGAGGTTCCGCTGCTCATGATCCAGGG
>Ga0335074_10012357_pt1 | contig 11969 bp, 15 predicted proteins | sample Lox_Sample_23_FD_206715 | JGI IMG/M metagenome (GOLD analysis project Ga0335074, IMG submission 206715) | Soil microbial communities from Loxahatchee National Wildlife Refuge, Florida, United States - Lox_Sample_2.3 | ecosystem: Environmental > Terrestrial > Soil > Wetlands | place: USA...
TGAAACACTCCCGACCGCTCCTTCGACAAGAGCAAACCCATCACTTCCTCGAGCGGCCGCACCCCGACAGGGTGCGGCCGTTCTTGGTTCAACCACCCCGCGAGTTTTTCCGCGGGAAGTAACTTAAAGCTCGCGTCCTTGGTCGTGAGACGAGCCTCCTCGTGAACACCCTCGTCCCCCAGTAACGCGTCGTCCGAAGATGGCCTGTGACATTCACGACCGAGAGGGCGAATCCCCTTTGCCAATGGAACCCCGACTGGGGCGGATGCCGTTGACACAGAGACCGGGAGACGCTTCGGATGTCGGATTGGCGATGAGCGGCGGCCTCGCCAGCGAACGCGATCTCGGCGTGCGGTGTCGGACATCTATCTTGATGAGCACGAGTTGGATGTTCTCACTGCCCGAGCTATGGATAGTTCTGGCGTGCTCACGGGGCGAGCACGTGCGGCTGACGCACTTGAGTTCCGCGGCGGTTGCGACCGCGACCATCATGGAACTCGAGCTCCGAGGCCGAATCCGCTGCTCGGAGTGCAGAACCAGCGCGAACCTATTGCCGGCACTCGGCCGGCTCCCGGTACTCAGGCTTGAGCTGCTGGACACCTCGCGGACCCGTGAAGCGGTGCTTGACGAAGCCTTGGCTGCGCTTCGGCAGAGCTCGCGGCTCGAGCGCATCACCCTTTCGGAGGCAAGGCGGACAATCGGAGGCTCTGGACTTGTCAGGGAGTTCTTCGCCCGGCTCGTTGACAGCGGCTGGTTTGCCGATACCGGGAGGAGGACGCTAGTGCGCCGGCGGCCGAAATATCAGGTCAACGATCCAGCGGCCGTTGAGTTGAGGAAGGACCAGCTGTTCGAACAGCTGCTGGGCGATCATTCACTCGCAGACCGGGACCGGGCCCTGACCGCACTGCTCGACGCGTCAGGAGGTGGTCTCGAGAGTGGGCCATGGGCAGATTTCAGTCGTCTGTTGCCACATGCCACCCAAGGCTTGGATCGGCACGAACGCCGCGAACGCTTGACGAAGGTCGCGGCGCGCGCACGCGACGAGATGAGAGGAAACCTGATCGCCCGCACCTTCTACCTTGAGCTCGAGGATGCAGCGCGCAACACGCGGACGTTGAGCGAGTAGCGGCCCTATTGAGAAGCGCGGTAGTTCCAAGCTGGAGTTGCGATTCGGTGGTCGGGGTCCGCCAAGCCGGCCTGTAGATCGCGGATGATGGTGCCGAGCAGGCCCGAGGCGAGCAGGCCTGGCCCGAGCGGACCGGAGGAGTCCTTACCGACCGGCGGCAGCTGTCGCAGGGCGGCTCTGACTGCATATCGCGGCGTCGAGCCGGATCCGGTTCGATTCTGGCCATGGCGGCCGGAACGCAAACGGAGTGTCTGAAGTGCGGAGCGCTGGTCCTTGACATCGAGGGTCCGGTCACAAGTACGTGCCCGCGACGGCGGGCTGCTGGAAGACGTTCGGCGAGGTGCAAGCCGACGAGCGGGCGCGCTTCGGCTACCGGCCCGCTCACCGACTCGTCGTCGACGCCTACATGGCCCAGCATCCCGGCGACGGGTCCGATCGACGCGACCGCCAATCGGTCTGCGCTCATCTCTGCGGGCTCTACGCCCACGCCCGCTTGGAGCTCGACGTGCCCGCGGCTCGAGCCACCGAGATCCTGAGGCGTGTCGTCGGCGGCCGAGATGACTTTCCCGTGCTGCGCCGCGACGGTGCCCCCGGGCGGCTGACCGTCCTGCACATGATCGGCGCACGCGAGGTCGACGACTACGACGGCCGGGCGCGCGAGTGGGGCGAAGCGGTCTGGCGATCATGGGCTCGCCACCACCGCGAGATTGAAATGGTCGTCAGCCACCTCGCTGGCGTCTGACCGCCGTCGCGTTCGGCGAACGCTCAGCGGACAGGGCGCCCTGAGCGCCGGCATCACGCCAACGACGTCGTGGCTGCTACCCGAGAACGACATACTCGATCACCTGCTGTTGGCCGGGCAACAGGCGCCCAACCGCGCGCCGGCAGACCTCCCGGATTTCATGGCGCTTGCCGTAGCTCCGCGTGACGCCGGGAAGCCGTGGTCATCGCCGGGCGGGGAAGCGCCTTCGTTTCGGCGAGTCGGGGCCATGCGCCGGGGCTCGAGCTCTAGGAGATGATCGAGCATGTTGGCCACGGCGATTTCCTCGGCGCCGATAGCTCCACGCGGCAGCCAAACACGATCAGAAGGAATGCGATCTCGGTCAGGTGGCGCTGGGATTGCGTTGGGCGCGGCGGATGAAAGGCTCGAGGTAGTCGTGCCGTTCCTGAGCGCCGACGGTTCGCTCGAGGTGCAGCCACGTGTCGAGCCACGGGCCACCTTCTCGGAATGATCGAGTTCGAACAGGCACTTGTAGTGGTTCCGCAGCTTCTGGGCGTGCTCACGCTCGCGTGATTGGTTTGGTCGGCTTGGGCGGCGGCGTATCATCATCCGCGGCGGCTGAGGCCCGTCGTGCTTCCTCGGCGAGGTGCTCTGCTCGTATCCGCTGGTAGGCGCGATGGCCGAGGTGGCGAGTGATGTGCATGCGGCTGGAAGAACGGCCAGGAAGCGCGACCTGGATTGCGGGCAGTCCCGGCACTTGATTGTCGGGCGGGCCCGACCCCCGCCCGACACGCCACGCAAGCGAATTGCGGCTTACTTGAGGAAGCCGGTCTTCTTGACGTCCTTCAGGATCTGAGCTGCGCTCAGCCCGTTATCGAGCGGGCCGTTCGGCGCGATCGCCTTGCCGAGGTACAGGCCGATCGCTCCCGAGTGCCGAGCCTCAACGGTCACGATGCTGGCCGCGGTGAGCAAGACCTTGGCCGCAGCGATATTCGGCGCCTGCCCCAGGTAGGCGTGCACGCCGGTGTTCTCAAGCACGTAGGTGGTCGCCGCGAACTTCGTCTGGTCGCTCGGGATGCCCTGGAAGTCGAACTTCGGCTTCTTGATCGCGTGACTGCCGAGCACCGACTTCAGCAGCTTCACGTGGTAGTTCTCGTCCTTGGTGGTGGTCCGCAGCAGCTGCACCAGGGGCGGATCGGTGATCTTGCCCTGAGCCGTGGCCTCGTTGTAGAACGAGCTCTCCAGGTACTCCAGAGTCAGCGCGAAGTTGAGGATGCCGATGTCCCCGGCGCCGAAGCTGCTCGGTGGCCGGCCGGCGGCCAGCGCCGTGCTTGGTACCAGCGCGCTGAGGATCGCGCCGCCGCTGACTGCGGCGCCGGCGCCGATCGCTCCCTTGCGCAGGAAGCTCAGCCGGGTATCTCCGGCCACTTCTTCGGCCGCCTCACGGACAGCCCCGTCTGTATCGATCGCTTCGAGGTTGATTTGGTCCATCAGTGCGTGCTCCTCTCGCCACGATGCGATTGCATCGTTGCTGTTTCGGGGGTGGCGGAGGCGTCGAACGGCCCACCCACTACCCACGCTTTCAACCTGTACTTCGCAATCCACCCAGGATTGGATCACCGCAGATTTCAGACCGCCGTCTTCGCGGGGACCGACTCTGATGCGGCCAGCCTGGCGCTCCGCACCGAACGAGGAGCGTTGGCGGCCCAGCGGGGTTTGGCCAGCAGCAGTTGGGCATCGCAGATGCGGCGTTCGGCGAAGCCGGCCTCGCAGTAGCTGAGATAGAGCGTCCACAGCCGCCGGAAGCGTTCGTCGTAGCCGAGGCGATCTAGCGCACCGGCGTGCGCGGCGAAGTTCTCCCGCCAGGCGCGGACCGTGGCGACGTAGTCCGGCGTCAAATCCTGGAGGTCGACGATTTGCATGTCGGTGCGGCGCGCGAGGTTGCGGGCGATGACCTCGAGCGAGGGCAGGCAGCCGCCCGGAAAGACGTGGGTGTTGATGAACGAGCGCGAGGCCTTCTCGACCTCGTAGGCGCGGTCGTCGATCGTGATCGCCTGCAGCAGCATCGCGCCGTGCGGAGTCAGTAGCTCGGCGCACTTGGCGAGGAACGTGCGATGTGCCGCCAGCCGACCGCTTCGATCATCTCGATCGAGACGAGCTTGTCGAAGCTGCCGGTCAGGTCGCGGTAATCCTCGAGCAGGACCGTGACCCGGTGATCGAGGCGAGCGCGGCGGACCGCTGCAAGGGCGTGGTCGTATGCTCGCGCGAGATCGTGGTGGTCGTGACCCGGCAACCGCGCGTGGAGGCGGCGTGGATCGCCCGCGCGCCCCAGCCGGTCCCGATCTCGAGCAGACGGTCGTCGGGTCCGAGGTCGAGCTTGTCGCAGATCAGATCGAGCTTGGCGATCTGGGCGTCCTCGAGCGTCATCGCGGAGTGCTCGAACACCGCGCACGAGTAGCTCATCGTCGGGTCGAGCATGCGCGAGAACAGCTCGTTGCCGGGGTCGTAGTGAGCGGCGATATCGCGCTGGCGGCTGATATGGGTGCTGGCTCGAAGGTACGCGCGGCCGCGCTGGACCGGGACGCGCACTGGTGCGATCAGCGCGCGCAGACGGTCGAGTCCGGTCGCGTTGCGGGCTGCCAGGCGGACGAGCGCCGCGAGGTCGGGGGAGTCCCACATACCGCCCGCGTACGCCTCGGCCAGCCGCGGCTGCCCGACAGACCCATCCGCCGCGACGGCTCTTCGCTCACGCTGAAACTCATCGTCGACGGCTTCCAGGCCACGCCCAGCGTGTTCAGCAGGCGTTCGAACCACCGGGTATTTGCGGTCGTTGAACAAGATGAAGCCCGTCTCGACGTCGTGCGTCTCGTTGGTGGTGTCGACCCGCATCGTGTTGGTGTGGCCCGGCGTAGCCGGTCGCCTCGAACGACGTGACCTCGTGTCGCTCGTCCAGCAGATGCGCCGCGACCAGGCCCGACACGCCCGCGCCGACGATCGCGATCCTCATGGTCGATCGGTTTGCCCCACTCGATCGGGTCGACATCCAGCGATCATGGTGCGTCGCCGGCCTCGGCGGGCCGAGCGGGGGAGCGGCGCTCGGCAATCGCAGCCAGAAGGACGCTGAGCTCGAACAGCACGTAGAGCGGGAGGGTCTCGAGCAGCATGGTGATCGCGTCGCCGGGGAGGAGCGCGCCAACCAGTCCGCAGGCGAGGATCGCGTAGCGGCGGTTTCGGCGCAGCTGTCGCGGGGTGATGAGGCCGGCGCGGGTGACGGCGATGATCGCGACCGGGATCTGGAAGACGAGTCCCATGGCCAAGAGGATGGTGGCGGCGAATTTGTAGTACTGGCTGGCTTGGACGAGGACGTTGAATTGGTCTGAGTTGAAGTTTTGGAAGAAGTGCAGCGACGCCGGAAGCACGACCGTGTAGCCGAAGGCCACCCCTACGGCGAAGAGAGCCGGGATCGCGAGAGTGATCGGCAGCATGCGGCGGCGTTGCTTGGGCTCGAACGCGGGCATGAAGAAGCCGTAGGCCTGCAGGAGCAGCACGGGCAGCGACAGGATCAGGGCGAAGATGAAGGTGACCGTGACGGTGCTCGTGAACGGCTCGCCGATCCCGAGCGTCACCGGCTTGTTGCCCTGGGGCGCGGCTGACAGCCGCGCGACGTCGCGGCGGAGGCTACTCTGCGCGTGGGCGAGCGCGGCCGAGACGGTGGCCGCGTGTGGCTGCGTGCGGAGTACGCCGACGACGGTCCCGAGCTGCTGGGCGATGTCTTTCGCGCTTTGTTGTATGGAGTAGGTGGCGCCGAGCGGTCCATGGCCGTCGCGGACCTGCTGCTGGGTCTGGTTCGCGAGTGGCTGGTTGACGAGGTGCAGTAGCTCGTGGTTCTGCCAGAAGCAGATGCCGAACGCGACCGCGAGCGCGACCAGCGAGACGATCAGCCGAGTGCGCAGCTCGTCGAGATGATCGACAAGGCTCAATCGGGTGTCGTGGCTGATCGGCCGGACACGGCGTAGCGCGATCACGCCAGGCATCTGCATCTTCAAACGCTCCGTTCCGGAATCGGTTTGCCGTTGGGCTAGGCGACCGGGCCGACCGTCGGGCGCTCGGCTTCGGTGTCGGCGGTTTGGGCATCGGCGCGATTCGCGGTCAGCTGGTCGGCGCGCGTGAGGTCGGGCCCGGGGCTGAGGTGGGTCGTGTGGGTCTCGCCGCTGAGTGACTCCTTGAAGCCGCGCAGGCCCGCGCCGAGTGATTGACCCATCTCGGGCAGGCGCTTGGCGCCAAAGACCAACAGCAGGAGCACGAGGATGAAGCCGATGTGGATTGGGTTGTCAAGTCCCATCATGTCCGATCTCCGATCGATTGATTTTCGCCGGCTACACGTTCTACGGAGCCGAGATCCTTTTGGATCACTATCGGGCCGGTTGCCGTGCGTGTCCGGTTCAGCCCAGCTGGGCGCGGATCACGGCCGGATGGGTCGGGACGCGCGTTCCGCCGGCCGGCTCTGGGGTCACCATCATCCCGACGATTCCGCGGAGACTGCCCGGGATCTCGACGTCACCGTCGCCGGCGGCGGTGACGCTGAACAGCGCGGTGGTCGGCTCGGGCGGCCGGCCGGGACGGGTGAGCCAAACTTCGTAGATCTCGCCCGCGGGCGGAGGCGAGAAATGATCCAGGATCAGCTCGGCTCGCCCGTCGGTCACACTGATTCGCGCGCTCCCGGGCGTAGCGATCACCTGCGCGGCGAACTCTCGGGTCGAGGGGCTGCCCGAGGTTCTGAGTTTCAGGCCGGCGCCCAACAGTGCGACCGCCGCGAGCGCGACACCGAGCGCGATCGCCGGCCTGAACCGAACGCGTCCAGCCAGCCCGAACCGCCGTCTGGCGCGAGGCCGCGGCGCGGTCACGGGTTCGCTCGCGACGGCACGGAGGACCCGCCGACGCAACGATCGCGGCGCTGCATACTGGGGCGCGCTCATCGGCAGGGCGCCGACCACTTGCTCAAACGCCTCCAGCTCGTCCGGGCACACAACACATGTCTCCAGGTGAGCGCGAACGGATTCCGCCTCGGCCGGGTCGAGCGCGCCGAGCGCGTACGCCGCCAGGTCGCGGCCGCAACTGCGCCCGTCCGTCCCATGGTCGACCTCGCTCATCACCTCGCCTCCTTCATGATGCGACGCGCGCATAGTCATCGAGGGCGAGCCTCAGCTTCCGCAGCCCCAGCCTCATCCGCCCCTTCACGGTGCCGCTCGGGAGCTCGAGCATCTCCGCGATCTCGGTGTGGCTAAACCCGCCGAAGTAGGCCAGCTCGATCACCCGGCGCTGCTCGGCCGGCAACGTTCCCAGCGCGGCACGGACCTGCTCGGTCTCGTCGCGGCGCTCGACCTCGGTCTCGGTGCGCTCGGCCGCCACCATCCGCTCAACCGCCCCGTCGTCGCTGACATCGCGCCCGGCATGTGCCGTGTCGCGCCGGAAGGCGTCGATCGCTCGGTTGTGCACCACACCCACAATCCACGCCCGCACAGTCCCGCGTGCAGGGTCATACGGAGCTCCGCTGCGCCATAGCGCGAGGAACGCCTCCTGCACGACGTCCTCGGCCATCGCCTGGCGACCGCACATGCGAAAGGCGAACGAGAAGGCCGCGTCCGCGTGCCGGTCGAAGATCACCTCGAACGCACGCGCGTCACCCCCGTGGACCAGGCGCATCAGATCCTCATCGGCCCAGCTCGACAGGCGAGACCGGAATGGCCGGCGGTCCATCGTGGCTTTGAAATCGATCATCGGGATCGGTTCAACCCAATCGACCGAGGATGCGGCGCCAAGGCGCGGCCCGCGGGGAGTTGCGGGCCGCGCGCCTGACGGTTCTGAGCACCCCGGTCAGCGTTACTTGATCAGCGGCCCCGCCGCAGCCAGCACCTGGCTCTTGGTCAGCGGCTTGTCAAAGGCGCCGTTGGGCGTGATCGCCGAACCGGTCAGGACCGCGATCGCCGCCGCGTGACGCGCCTCGACCTGAACGATGGAACCAGCCGCGGCGAGGTACTCCTTGTTCACCAGCGACGGTCCCGCGCCGTTATAGGCGCCCACGCCGACATTCTCCAGCGTATATGCCAACTTCAGGAAACCGGCGGAGTTACTGACCGGGAATACGAACGTCGGCTTCTTCACCGGCGTGCCGCCGGCGCCGGTGATCGCCTTGGTCAGCGCCGCCACGTGCTGGGCCTCCTCATCGCCGAACGACATCGCCAGCGCCTTCGACTGGCCGCTCAGCCCGACCGTCTTGCCCTTCGTGTTGTAGAAGTCGGTCTCCAGATACTCGAGCGTGAGCGCGAAGTTCAGGATGTCGATATCCCCGCTCGCGCTGGCCGCGAACGCGTTGCTGACCCAGGGGGCCACAGCACCCGCGCCGTACACGGCGCCCGCCGTCAGAGCGCCGCGGATGATGAAGCTCGCGCGATTCATGCCGTGGACCTCGACGCCCGCGAGCTCAGGATTTGCCAGTTCAGGATTGCTCATGGTGGGAATTCCTCTCTGCCGATCGTTCGCCATCACGCGATGAACGGCTTGACGACGGCCAGGACCTGGGACATGCTCATCGGCATCGCGAACGCGCCCTGCGGCGTCGGCGACTTCATCGACAACAAATTCAACGTCGCCGCGTGGCGCGCCTCGATCGTGTGAATCGCCAGCGCCGAGGCGAGGATCTCCTTGCTCTGGATATTCCCCGCCTGACCGAGATAAGCCGCGGCACCCAGATTCTCGACCGTCGCCGCGAGCATCGTCACCTGCGCAGCGGTCTTGATCGGAAACTTCCCCATCGGCTCCATCGCCGGCGTGCCCAGCTTCATCGCGACCGCCTTGAGCGCCGCCACGTGCTGATCCTCCTCGGCCCCGAACGTCTTCAGCACCGACAGATCCTTGCCGCTGAACAGCCCGCTGCTGATCACCTTGGCATAGAACTGCGACTCCAGATACTCAAGCGTCAACGCATAATTCACGATCGCCAGATCCCCCGACCCAGAACTCGCCGCGCTCGTGCTCGTGGTCGAACTCGCCGTCGAACTCGCTGCCGGGGCGGAACTCGACGTCGACGTCGAGCTCGATTTCGACGAGCTGCCACACGCCGCGACAAACGCCGCCAACGACGCCGCCGCCGCACCCGCACCCATCCGCCTGCCCGCCATCCTCAAGAACTGCTTGCGCTCCACATCGTCGCGAGCGAGGCGCTCAACCACGCCGACAGTGCCTGGATCGCGCTGAGGGGTCGTGGAATCAGTCATCACGTCTCCTTCGAATCAGCCCGGGTGCAAACGCCCGAGTACACCCACTACTACGAGCACAACCAGCCGCCGGATCACTCCCGACCGGGCCTCATCCCACATCCAACATGTGACGAGCGACACAAAGGAGCCGCGGCGCCGGCCGTCGCCGTCGCCGCGCGCTCCCGGCTCACAAGCTTGACGCGCCGCCGGAGCCAGAGCCATTACCTCACCGTCGCGAGCGTCGGCGGTCTGACACCCGACCGGTCTGACACCCGACAGCTGACGCGCGCGCGTAAACGCGTGGCCGCTCGCATCGAAGCCGAGCAGGGCGCCCAGTCGCACTCAAGCGTCATCTGCCAGCAGAACGGTCGGTTACCCACGGCCCCCGGCTAGCGGCTCCGTTGCCTGCCACGCCAGAGCAGCCGTGAGCGGTGGCCTGGAAACTCGCGGCCGCGTGCGGTAAGGCGATCGGCAGCGGAGCGCCGCGCCCTCTCCTGACGCTCGCCGATAAGGGAAGTCCGGCGTGACGCTGTCGGCAGCGCCGGGCGATGGGTGATTGCCGCGCGATCGTTCGGGGGAGCTACCGTGAAAAGGCAGCCGACGGCAATCCAGGAGGAAAATTGATGAGCACTCCCTACGCGTTCGTGGCCCGGATCGAGGCCAAGCCCGAGCGAGCCGATGACGTCGCCGCGTTGCTGACCGACGCGCTGCCGCTCGCCCGGTCCGAGCCGGGGACCGTGGCCTGGTACGCGGCGCGGACGTCGCCGACCACCTTCTGGATGTTCGACACCTTCGCCAGCGAGGACACACGCCAGGCGCACCTGCACGGCGAGGTCGCGGCCGCCCTGACCGCGCACGCCGACGAGCTCCTGGCCACCCCGCCCGAGATCCTCGCCGCCGACCTGCTCGCCGCCAAATAGCCACGCGCAGCCGGGACCCAACCGAACCGCCGGGCGGTTCGGTGCGCCCGCGGAGCAGCCGCAGAGACCACCGTGAACGGTCCCGAGCCGCTCACGCCCCGATGCGCTTCTGGGCCACACTGGTGATAGTGACCACCACCAGGCCGGTAAGTGCACGCTGCCCCGGTCCACCCGCCAAACGATGGGGGCCGCGCGTCGTCGACCGCCACAGCGCGAGGATCCGCCTCAGCGTCGGGAGGCGCTCCGCTCGCGAAGCAGCGCCACCGTCAGCGCGGGGAGGGCCGCGACCTCGGCCACGACCGCGAGCACGATCGGGACGCGCAGCGTCGGCTCCTGGTAGCCGAACAGGTGACCGCTCAGCGCAACGACGATCGAGATCAGCGACCCCGTCGCCAGTGCGAGCGCTCCCGCCGCCGCGAGGATCCGCACCGGCCGGTCCGGGACCACCAACGCGACGGCCAGCCCCGCGCCGCCCGCGGCGTTGAGCAAGAACAACACCCCGATCGTCGGCACCTCGCTAATAAAGTCGACGTACTGCTGAAAATGCACGCCCGCGATCACCGCGACGAGGCCCGCCGCGACGACGTTCACGCGCGACGCCGCGCGGCCCATCATCTCAACCGATCGCCTTGATCGTGCCGGTCATAAAAGCGTGAAACTCACAGTGATAGGCGTAGGTCCCCGCCCTGCGCACGACCACGCGCCTGGTCTGGCCCGGCTCCACAGTCCCGGTATCAAACGCGCCGTCATTAGCGGTGAGTGTGTGGGCGGTCATGTCGCGGTTGGTCACCGTGATCGTGGTTCCCACCTTGACCGTGAGCACGTCCGGGTGATACGCGAAGTTCTCAATCGTAACCACCGCCGACCCGCGGCCGACGGCACTCGCCGGCCCGGTCGCGTCAGGGCCCGAATGTCCGCCCAACACCAACGCGCCAGCCGCGACGACGACCGCGACGACACCAGGAACCAGGACCGACCGCAACCGCATACATACAGATACGCCGCCGGGCGCATAACGGATCACACTCTCACGCTCAATCCGGTCGACCGCAGCGAGTGCACGCGCCCACGGGCCAGCCAAGCCTCGAGTCTCGACGGATTAGACGGTATGGAGGACCGGCTGGCTGTAGAGCGAAGGTAGTCGTTACCCCTGCGCTGCGGGGGTGTTGGTCGCGTCGAGGCGGCTACCTCTACGCGCGGCCACAACACAGGAGGTACCGAGATGCCTGACGGTATCTGTTGGGTGGGTCTGGACGTGCTCGCGCGCGAGTCGACGTTCGCGCTGTTTGACCGGGGCAGCGGCGAGGTGGTCACGAAGCATGTGGTCGGCCGCCCGCACGAGCTGTTGGCGCATCTGCGGGTGATCGAGCGGCCGGTGCGGATGGTGTATGAGGCCGGTCCGACGGGCTACGGGTTGGCGCGCCGGGCGTTGGCCGAGGGAATCGAGCTCGGGGTGTGCGCGCCGGGGAAGACGTAGCGTCCGCCGGCGGACAGGATCAAGACGGATAAGCGTGACGCGGTCCGACTGGCGCGGTTGCTGGCGGCCGGCGAGTTGACGCTGGTCACGATCCCGTCGGTGGAGCGTGAGCAGCTGCGGGATCTGGTCCGCCGCCGGGAGGACATCCGCGTGGATCTGGTCCGCGCCCAGCATCGGATCGGGAACTTCCTGTTGCGCCGCGAGATCTACTGGGAGGGGCCGGGTGAGGCGTAGACGCGCAAGCACCGCTCGTGGCTGACCTCCATCCGGTTCGTTGGCGCGCCGCGCACTGCGTGCACCCGCGCTTGTGGTTGCCCGGGACGGTTGCCCGCCCTCTCCACCAGCCGGTACGCCCAAATGAAAAAGTCGCCGTTTGCGGCGACTTTCTGAGCGGGAGCGACGGGACTCGAACCCGCGACCTCCGGCGTGACAGGCCGGCGCTCTAACCAACTGAGCTACGCCCCCGGAG
>Ga0335074_10012359_pt1 | contig 11967 bp, 12 predicted proteins | sample Lox_Sample_23_FD_206715 | JGI IMG/M metagenome (GOLD analysis project Ga0335074, IMG submission 206715) | Soil microbial communities from Loxahatchee National Wildlife Refuge, Florida, United States - Lox_Sample_2.3 | ecosystem: Environmental > Terrestrial > Soil > Wetlands | place: USA...
ACGTTGTCACTAGCTAAGGGATTCAATGTTGTAGGCTCTCGTCTTTGCTGACTTCAGACTTAGCCAAGATCGCAGTGGACAATCGCGAATTGCTCGCGTTCGTTTAGGTTAAAACCTTTAACGCTACGCCCGCGAAGAAAAGCCGCCAAGATCGCGGAGAACAAAAGTTAACTCCCGGCCGGCGAGCCCGATATTGTCTGGCGCAGCGCTCAGAGTGGTTCTTGCATGGCCAGGTCTTTCAAAGGCAGCGTAATCGTCAGCCTGGTTCCGGACTCGTTACTGCGCCGCAATGTGCCTCCGAGCATCTCCACGCGCTCGCGCATGCCGCGCAGGCCGTTCCCTTCCGTGCCGGCCGAGCCCAGGCCGTCGTCTTCAATCTCGAGCCGGCACGATCCATTCTGCTGTTCCAGACGCAATCGGCAGCTGTGGGCCTTGGCGTGGCGAACTACATTGGTAACGCCTTCGCGCAACGCCAGCGACAGAACGCTCTCTTGCATCGCCGGAAGTTTGATCGTCGTGGCTGCGTCGCATTGCACCGTAAGCCCGGCAGTCTCGAGCGTCGATTTCGCCAGTGCCAGTTCTGCCGCCAATCCCTTCGCGCGATATCCACGGATCGCGTCGCGCACGTCCGAGAGTGCCTGTCGCGAGATGTCCGACACTTCGCGAATCTCTTTTCCTGCACGCTGCGGATCGCGGTGCATCAACTTTCCGGCGAGCTCGGCTTTCAGCGTAATGACCGAAAGCGTGTGTCCGAGAACATCGTGTAGATCGCGTGCAATGCGCTCGCGCTCGGCGACTGTGGCCAAATGCTCGATCTCCTCATTGGCCTTGCGCAACCGGCGGTTCATGCGATTGCGTTCGGCGAAAAACGTATTTCCCGCCCCGATGAACATTGGGAACATCGAGGAGAAGAACAAAGTCCAACGATCGAGGTGCAGCACCCATCCCTGGATTGCTGCGATGGCGGAAATCGTGCCCAACCCAATCCACGCCTCGGCCTGCGTCGCCACACAAAAAGGCAGCATCGCCGCAGCAAAAATAAAAAATGTGCATGCTCCGGAATTGATTGGCTGGTAAAGCAGCCCCAGCAGGACCATCCCCGCAATGTGGCCCAGGGCAAGCGGATACTCCAGGAAGAATAGGCCGAAATAGAGAACCAGAAATACGGCTGCTCCCATACCATCGAGCAGCCAAAGCTTCAGGCTCACGTGATCGGCGATGGGCTGAACGAAAAAAAAGCCCAGATACACCACCCACAACAGCGGGCTCCAACCGTGATCTTTATCTTTGAGGACAGTGCTCCACGGTTTCAGCTTCCAGTGGCTGCCAGTTGCACAAGCTACATCGCGCTCGAAGCTGACTAGAGGCATGACTCTATTTTCATCCCTTCGGTCAATTCCCACCACTGCCCACTGCCGGAGCCGCGGTTCGTCTCCGCCGCATGCGCCCAAGCGCCAACAGCAGGATTACCGCAATGATATCGAGGATCGACTTGCCGATTAGGTCGATTCGTGGCCATAAAGAGCTTCCCAGGAAGCCCGCAACCATGCAGACCAGGATGGCCGCAAAGATCATGGCATAACGGTGCCCGTCATTCCAATCCGCCGATGAAGACCACAACCGAAAAAGTGTCAAAGCCGCGACGGCCCACGCGATCCCGGCCAGCATCGGTATCCAGAAAGGCAGAGCGCGAAGCCGGAAGTTGGGCGTGAAAACGAAGCCCAGCAATACGTACCAGGAGAAGCCGCAGGCAAGCGTGACGATTCCAACCATCCAGGGACTCGGTGCTTTTGTGGCCGAACGAACCGACGAACCTCGCAACCTCAACGCTATCGTCACGAGAACCGCGATGGCAACCACGCCCAGCATCACTGTTAACAGCGGTGGATTGTACGGCGGAACGTGAAAGACCATGGGCCGCGCGCGCTTGGCCCAGGCGTACCATGCCACGAAGGAGCCGAGAATAAAAATTGCAGCGGAAATAATGAGGCCGCGAGTTCGCAGCCAAGGTTGTTCGCCGCGCCGCCGGAAAATCATTTCCGTCAGATGCACCGGAACCAGTACGACCCACACGCTCTCATATCCGAGCATGAACAGGAAATATAGCCAATTGACTCCGAGGGCGCGTCCATAGATGGGTCCAGACAGCCAGGGCAGCGGCGCCAGCGAGGTCTGCTGAATGACAAACTCTTCCGCGATCGAAAGGCCAAGGCCCATGAGCAACATCGACGTCCACGGCAAATGTCGCCGACGCACGACCTCGCGAATGATCAACGCTCCGCAGCCCCAAACCATAATTTCGGGAATCAGGGCAAAGATGAAGCTCAAGCGAGTGGCGCCGCTCAACACTTCGGCGACAACGGGAGCCAGCACCGCCAAAGCAAACGCTGGCCCAGATCCCGATCCAGTCCCCGCCCTGGCGCTCAATACTTCCTTTGCCGTTCCGGCTGACGATGTTTGCGTCATATCCTGCGGCTTGCTCCCTTTGAATGTTGAACGGAGGAGTACACGAGCAATGCGAGTGGGATCAGCAGGGCCAACCATTTCGCTCCGAACAATAGTGCGGCGATTCCCAGCAGCATCAGCGCCGCTGCCCCACTGAGAGATTTTTTTGATTGCAAACTCATTGGAAAACTCCGTTATCCATACATCTTGTCCTGATCGCGCTGAAAGCCGATGCGCGCAATTCCCAGGCAGATCATCGTGAACGCGATCAGCACTTCCCAATGTCTCAAAGCGGATCCGTGCGCGCCCGCTCCCACTGCTCCCAGCGCCAGCTGCGATAAGTGATACGGCGGAAGCACCAGCGCAACGTGCCGCACAAACTTCGGCAGAAACATGAACGGCACCCACAGTCCGCTGCAAAAAGACATGGGCAGGTAAATCAGGTTGATGGTCGGCGGAGCGGAGTTCGGTCCGGTGAAGTAGCCAAGTGCCAGGCCCATCGCCGAGAAAGGCAGCGAACCGGCAACCAGAATCCCGAACAGTTTTGCGCATGTGATAAAGGGCATCCGCACTCCGCCGAAGCCAACGCCCAGCGCGAACAACGCCAGTATGATCACCGCACTGAAAACCATGCTGGTGATCACTTTCGCCCAGAAATATGCGAAGGGCGGCATGGGACTGGCGCGTTTCACCTCGAGCCATCCCAACCCGCGATCCGAGGCCAGCCCCGCAGCCGTTCCGAACAGCGACGCGCCCATGATGCCGAACGTGCCGTAGGTCGCGATTAAATAGGTGGGGACGCGCATTCCACCGATCGCATCATGCGCGTTGAGCAGCAGCCCGAACAATACATAAAACATGATCGGGAAACTGAGCACGGAGGCGGTGTACATGCGCACCCGCAAGTACTTCAAGAACTCATACTTCGTTTCTTTCCAGTAGATCCTGGCGGTGTGCGCCGGCGAACGGCGAATTTCCGCATGGCTTATGGCAACGCTTGCGGTGCTCATCGGATTTCTCCTTGCGTTTTACTTCCTCGCGGGTCAGCGTTTTTCAATTTACGGAATTGCCGTTTCGATTGCTCTCTTGAGTTAACGCCAGGAATGCCTCTTCCAACCCGGCGCTGGTGACTTCCAGTCCTGACAAGCTCGAATCACGGTTCAACAGTTCTCGCACGACGGGTTCGGCTTCGCTGGTATGAATCTCGAAAGCCTCCCGATCACTTTTGGCCTCGATCACTCCAGGGATACGCCGCACTGCATTCAGGTCGAGACCAGTGATGCAACGAATTTTCTTTCCGCTGGTTTGCGCTTTGATCTCCGTGGGAGTGCCTTCGGCGATGATTTCTCCTTCATTGATCACCGCAACGCGATCGGCCAGGGCATCGGCTTCCTGCAAGTAATGCGTGGTGAGGACAACCGTTTTTCCGCGATCCACAAGCTGGCGAATCTCGTCCCATAGCATACGGCGCGCTTCAACATCGAGTCCGACTGTGGGTTCATCGAGAAAGAGCAGATCCGGATCGCCGCAGATGGCCAGCGCGAAAAGCACCCTCTGTTTTTGTCCGCCGGAGAGTTCCGCGAATTTGCGATCGCGAATTTTTTCCAGGCCGGCAATGGCTAAAATGTCGGAAGCCGGAAGCGGCTTGCGGTAGTAGCTCGAAAACAGATCGATGTGCTCGCGAACGCGAAGGGTTTCTGGGACCCGGCCAACCTGTAACATCGCTCCGGTTCTCGTTCGGTTTTCGGGATTCGTTGGGTCCGCGCCAAAGATTCGCACTTTACCGGAACTGGATGGCATCAGCCCAAGCAGCAGCTTTACAGCCGTAGTTTTGCCCGCTCCATTGGGCCCAAGCAGGGCAACCAGTTCGCCGGCTCGAACACGGAAATTCACACCTTTCAGCGCTCGTACGGCCCCATAGTTCTTGTTCACCGCTTCCAGGCTGGCCACGACAGCAGCCTGCGCCGCCGAAGTGTCTTTCTGAGTTCGTTCCGCGGTAGCGATCATTTATTACCTCCGTTTCGGCTGCGGGCCGTTCGGGCGTCTGTAACTTCTGGCATCATCGCGGACGGCATCAGATCTCGCCAGTGGCATCCATCACCCAGTCCTCGTGACAAATGTCACCCAACCTTGACCGACACCTCGATGTACGTCCGCTATGCTGCTGATGAGCAAGGAAGCTGGAGGGCGCTCATACACAGCCTTGTTACGAATTCCGAACAATCACAGGAAATCCACAGCCGGAAAAGCCGACTCGATCGGCACCCAAACGGCCTGAATCCCACTTGCAATCCGCGTCTAGCAAGGCATTGAGCTTGTTCGGATTTCGTAACAAGCCAGAAAGCACGGCAATTTTGGGTACAAACACCGACAAATCCGGAGGAACTCTGATATGATTTCCGCACTTTGGAGGCATTCTGATGTTGCCCGCTGGTAAAAGTCTTCGCAGCCTTCGCGAGAAACTCGGGCTCACGATGCGCGACGTTGAGAACTCTAGCGCACGGCTTGCTGAAAAATATCGCAATGAGGAGTTCTTTGTTCCACCTAGCCGCCTTTCTGACATCGAAACCAAGGGGATTGTGCCCAACATTTTTCGCTTGTACGCATTGGCAGTGATCTACCGGAGGGACCTTCGCGAGCTGATAACGTGGTATGGCGTTGATATGAACAATATCGCCGCCGATCTCGGGCTGGTCTCGCCACCGAAGTCGCATGTATCCGAGGCTCTGACCAGTATGGCATCCGTGCAGGTCCCTCTTCGCATGGATCCCGGATTCGATGAGCGTCGAACTGCCAATCTCGGCCGCATGGTCGAACAGTGGGGCCTGGTGCCTCTGTCCTATCTCTCCCAGTTTGCCTGCAGTGATTTCACGTACGGCTATGTGGGAACTCAGGATTTCACTATGTATCCCATACTGCCTCCCGGCAGTTTCGTTCAGGTAGACGAGTCCAAGAACCGCGTTATAGAAGGCTCCTGGCGCTCGGAATATGAGCGTCCAATTTATTTCGTCGAAACACGCGATGGCCACACGTGCTGCTGGTGTAGCATGCGGCGCGAAGATATCATTCTGCAGCCGCATCCTTTGTCGCCAGTTCCAGTGAGAGTTTTAAGACACCCTCAAGATGCCGAGGTTCTCGGACAGGTGGTCGGTGTGGCTATGAAGCTGACCGAGTGGCACGCACTGGATGCCGCTTCAGGCTCAAAAGCGCCAACAGCACTGAATTAAGATGGGCGGCCCTGAGCGCGTCGATGTGTCCGGGCGGCAATAGATTGTCAAATTGGTTCCGCATATCTTTCACGTAGGCAGTGGCGGAAGTTTCGCTTGACTCCCGTGAAAGTTCCAAGTCCTCTTCCAGCGCCGATAGCGGCGTTCTTAGTATTGCAGTCACAATTTCCCCGTGGGCGGTTCTGAGCGCCCGTTCGGCCGGTTGCTCGCCGTAAACCGACTTCATTCCCCAATGTTCGTAATGCCCGCCCTCGCCTCGTAACGAAGCCAAATACACCAGCCTCGCCAGCAACCCAGACAGCGCCGTGAGGGTGTTCTGCTTCAAGTCTTCCAGAGCCGATTTCAGCGCCATAACACAATTCTTGTTACGAATTCCGAACAATTGATGAGTTTCACTGCATTGCTGCGGACTGCGCCGGAGGTGCGAGGATCACGGGTCAAATCCGTACCCCCAAGGAGAAAAACAACCGTGAAACACGTGCTACTTGTTCTCAGCGCAGCTGTCCTGTTCCTCAGTCTCGCAGCCCCAACCGCAGTCCGTGCCGATGGCGGCATTCCGCCAACCTGCGACCCGAATCAAGTCTGCAAGCCGTAGCCATTATGCACGAAGAGATCGGCGGGCGAACGCCGAGCCCGCCGATCTTACAAAATCCGAACAAGACTGCGGTTTCATTGTCGCCCGCCCAAAGCCGCTGTATAGTGCCAATGCACGTTCTCTATGCTGCAAGCGCATTCATTTCTCTGGCACTACCTCTGGGTCGCGCCCGACGCTCTTCAATTACTGCTTTGTTTCTTCCTCTGGAAACGCCGACTAGTTAAAGAATTTCCCGCTTTCTTTGCCTTTGCATTGCTCACCGGCACGGGTGAACTGGTGGTGTACGCCGCTGACTTGCTTCCCAGCGTTTCTGGGGTGATGTATTGGCGCATGGTTTGGGCTGAGACGATGCTGGAAGATGTTCTCAAATTCGCCGTCATAGCCGAGATTTTCGCCAAAATTTTCGGAGCGTACGCATCGGTGGCGCGCCTGGGAAAAGCCCTAATCCAGTGGGCCGGAGCAATTTTTGTTTTTGCCGCAGCATTGGCCGCCGCTTATGCGCCAAGATACCCGTTCGCTGGGATCATATTCGGCGCCAATCTGCTGGAGCAGAGCACTTTCCTGATTGAGTGCGGAGTGCTGGTATTCATCTTTTTGCTGTCTTCCTATTTTCACCTGCGCTGGCCGCGAAAGGTTTTCGGCATCACGCTCGGATTGAGCCTCTCCGCCTGCGTGTATCTGGCAACCTGGGGTCTCATCACAAATGCCGGACTTCCCGCCCAAAAACGCGCCCTGCTGGTCTTGCTCACCAGGAGCACATTCCATCTGGAAGTTCTGCTTTGGTTTTATTACCTGCTGGTACCTGAACGGGCGCCGGTACTAACTCCCGCTCCGCCGCCCGAGAGCAATCTCGCACTGTGGAACCGGGAACTGGAGCGCTTACTGCAATGAATCTTGCTCTTCTGCTCGTTATTGCCGCAGTCATTTCTTTCCTCGTCATCGTTCTGGTCGGGATCCTGGTCGGGCGATCGCGCTTGCAGTTTGCGGATGCGACCCAGATTCAGACGGTCGATGTCGAGGCGTTCCGTAATCTCGCCGATCCCCGCGAGAGCGAGTACCTGCAAAACCGGTTACCCGCGTCAGACTTTCGCCACATTCAGCGCATCCGGATGCGCGCCTTGGCCGCCTACGTCCAAGTTGTAGGAGGAAACGCCGTCGTTCTGATTCGGATCGGTCAACTTGCGCTGAACTCGGAAAGCCCCGAAACGGTCGAAGCCGCTCGCAAAGTGGTCGATGACGCGCTGTTGCTTCGGCGCAACGCCGGTCTCGTCTTGTTGCGAATTTACATTCAACTGCTTTGGCCGGATACCGGATTTGCGGCGACGCCGATTCTGGAAGGCTATCAACGTTTGAGCGGATCGGCCATGTTGTTGAGCCGCTTGCGAAATCCCGCGGCGATCCTGCGCATCTCAGCGTAGGACCGCTGACTGCATACTGCGGAATGAAGAAACAGAATGATCTGGCCCGCCTCCGCAGATTGCGTTGCAAAATGCAACGCCGTTACTCCCGGAGTAACCGCCCTTTCACTCCATACTTGTTTTTCGGCATACGGATGATATAAAAACCAGCAGAGTTCCACTCAGTTCCCAGACTTCGTGAGATTTTCCGCGATCGCCGTTGAGACGGCATGCCTCTGCTCGCTTGTGCGAGCCAAGGGAGATTCCCGCAATGCGAACCTTTAGAAACTATGCGTTCGTTTTCCGTTGTGTGCTGCTCGCCGCTTTTGCATTCGGACAGGGCGGCGCCGCCACTGGCGATCTGCACGTGACCGTAAAGGATCCCGCTGGAAACCTCGTGCCCAATGCGACCGTTGTCGTGCGCGATCAAGCCAAAGGACTGGAGCGCACCGCGACCAGCGATGGCCAGGGAGGTTACAGCGCGCGCTTGCTTCCGCCCGGTACATATAGTGTCACGGTCGAAGCGCCTAGATTCACACGTACTGAGAGCCGCGGAGTCATCATCACGGTGGGGGGCTTGGCTGAATTGCCGGTGAGCCTGCAAATCTCTGCAGGCAAAGAAGTAATGGAAGTGACCGCTCAGGCCGCCCTGGTTGAGACTTCCCAAACTTCGACGACCGACACGATCGGGCAGAGAAGAATCGACAACCTTCCGATCAACGGACGAGACTACATCAATTTCACGCTGACCGATTCCCAAGTGGTGCGCGACAACGCGCCAAATACGGGCGCCGCGCCAACGTCGGGGCTCAACATGAGTGGCCAGCGCGCGCGCTCCAATCTGGTGAACGTAGATGGTGCCGACGCCACCGACAACAGCGTGAATGGAGTTCGCTCGACCGTATCGCAAGAAGCGGTGCAGGAATTTCAGATCGTCACCAATAGTTTCGCGCCGGAATATGGGCGCGCCGCGGGCGGCGTTATCAACATCATCACGCGGTCGGGATCGAACGACTTTCACGGCGACGTATTCGGCTATCTGCGCAACCGCAATTTCCAGGCGGTAAATCCTTTCAGCACGGTGCCGAATCCGGCGTATACGCGGGTGCAGGCCGGCGTGGCATTCGGCGGAGCGATTAAGAAAGACAAAACTTTTTATTACTTTGCCTACGAGGTAACACGACGCCACGAGACGGGATTCTCCGCAATCGGGCTAGGGAATTTCGGATTGACGCCATTCGATGCTTCCGCTTTCTTCGGAGCTCCTCCCGGAAGCGTGAACCTGCAACTCACTTCAGATCAACTGACGTTCTTGGCAAATCCGCTGGTCGATCAAACCGCGGCCACAAATCCCGCTTACGCCCAAGAAGTCGGCGAGTACCTCGGATTGGCTGGATCTTCCTCAGGTATGGCCGTGAATGGAGCATGGCCTGTCGGTTTGACTGGAGGATTTCCCGGCATCGCCGGATTTCCGACCACCTGTCCAGCCCCGCCCTGTTCCGTTCCCAGTTCCTACCAGACTCTGGCTTCACAAGCAGGAAACTTTCCTGTATTTGAAGGAACCAGCGTGTACTCGCTCCGTTTGGATCACAACGTAAGCTCAACCAATCGCCTCATGTTGCGCGCGAACGTCAGTCCCAGCACAATCACCGGCATTGAAGTGGAGGGCCAGGATCAGCCCTTCGGGCAAAACGCATATTCGCGTACATCCGAGCAGACGTTTCGCGATGCGGCGGGCATGTTGCAGGATACCTGGACTATTGGCAACAACAAGGTGAATGAATTCCGCTTTCAATATGCACGCCGCGGATTGTCATATTTTTACAACACTTCCATTCCCGGCGGCTCTGATCCCGCCGTCAACATTCCTGGGTATGCCTACTTTGGACGCGAACCGTACTCTTACATTCAGCGTGTGGAGCAGCGCTATCAATTCACCGACAATTTCTCCTGGACTATCGGCCGCCACGATACGAAATTTGGCGTCGACTTCAACTACTTGCCGTTAACCGCGACGTTCACCGTGAATTACGGCGGTGTCTACGATTTTGGATCGATCTCAGGTCTGAGCCTCGGTTTCATTAATCCTGCTCCCGGCGTTCTGCCGGATTTCCCCGCGCTCTCTTCAGTTCAAGCTTATGGCGCTGGTCTGCCTCAAGATTTTATTCAAGGCATCGGCAGCCCCAGCGATTCGTTCCGCAACGTTCCGATTGGAGCCTTTTGGCAGGATTCCTGGCGAGTGAACCCGCATCTGACTCTGAACTACGGACTCCGCTACGACGTCGAGATTCCGCCGACGTTTCCGCCGCCACAAGGATTGGCTGGCCCCGCGTACCAGTTGCTGAAAGTGCAGAAAGGAATTCAGACCGACACCAACAACATTCAACCTCGAATCGGCGTGGCGTGGGACCCCAAGGGCGATGGGAAGACTGTCGTTCGCATGTCCTACGGCATGTTCTATGACCATCCCTTGCTCGGCCTGTATTTCCTTGGCCAGGCCTCCGATGGTTCTTCGAGCGGACAGCTCGCCTTCGCGGGCGGCAGCCCGTGCACCGCGGCCTCCACTCCCTATAGCCCCGGCAATCTCAACGCCGCCAGCATTTTCACCGGAGTGCTCTCAAACGCAAATTGCATGCCCGTCAGCCAGCTCAATTACGAGCCTAACCAGCAGCAATTCCGGTCCTTGTTTCCAGTCGGGCAGTCGAATCAATCGCTTTTTCTCGAGCAGCAATATCTGACCAATCCTCCCGCGCAGTTCGGCGGCGCGGCATTCCCGCTCGCGTTTCAGCCGTTCGGATATCCGCAGGCGAAAAACTTCGTCTACGCGTATGCGGAGCAAGCCAATCTCAGCATCGAGCGCGATCTCGGCCACGGATACGCTCTCAATCTCGCTTACAACTTCAACGGCGGACACCATCTGAATCGGCCCATCAACGCCAACACCGTTCGCGGAGACTTGTTGGTGGCCAACTGGCAGGCAGCTTATAGCGATCCAACCTCGGGTGCTGCCGGCGGCCCATTCGAAGTTGGAACCGGATCTGCTCCTTGCGGCATTAATCCAAACAATGGATTGCCGTGGGTTTCGGCCGCACTGACCAACTTCTTCCGGCCCGGCGGAATTAATCCATCCATTGCGAATTTTGTGAGCGCCGTCGGCGCGAGTTCCTGTGTCACGGCCGTGTTGCCGGCGGTCATGCAGTATCTGAACTCTCTTGGATACAGCACAGCCGGATTCAATAACAACTGCGACCCCGCTTCGTTTGCCGGCTGCGTGCCGTTCGGCGACATGGACGCACAATATTCGAACGGCAGCTCGGTCTATCACGGCTTCAGCGCCAATCTGCGCAAGCGTTTCGGAGATCACTACGAATTTCTCGGTTCCTATACCTGGTCGCATGCCATCGACGACTCGACTGATTTGCAGTCGACGCTGACTCCGCAGGACAGCTACTATCCCGCGCTCGACCGATCGACTTCTCTATTCGACCAGAGGCATCGTTTCGTATTCAGCGGTGTATATCAATCGGGGCGGATGAGCGGCGGTAGCTTCGCGCGGAAACTGCTAAGCGACTGGACCCTCGCTCCGATCATTCAAGTCGCGTCAGGACGTCCATTCAACATCATTACCGGCAGCGACGACAACTTCCAGCTGTCTTCGCTCACCGGGAGGCCGAATGCCGTAGCCGCAAGCACGCCGACGAACGCCTGCGGATATCAGACTGTCGCTTCCAAGTATTCTCGAACTGGAGCATTCCAGGAACCCTGCTACGCTGCTTTCACCCCGAGTTCGGCGACGACCACAACGTTCCCCATCGTCAGTCTGCTCTCGCTTGACGGCAACGTTGGCCGCAACGCCGGAGTGCAGCCGTGGACCGTGTTTAACGACATGCGCGTGGCCCGCCGCCTCTATTTCACCGAGCGCATCAGCATGGATCTGATCGCCGATACTTTCAATATCGCCAACAAATACAATGTCGCGGCAGTGAGCCCTCTCTATGAAAATGCGGGGCAGGCAACCGCGGCCTACGATCCACGGCAATTCCAGTTTGCGATGAGAGTGAACTGGTAAGAGAAGTAGCTCAGGATAGTCTGAAAATTAGCGGGTGCCCCACCCTACGCGGTTTTCGTAGGGTGGGTCTTGACACATTTGGATCGCTTTCTTAATTCTCTGCAATGCGTCCCTACGCTCCCAGATACATGACGTGAACGTACGTCCCGAGTCGTACGTTGTAGGCGAGATACCAACCCACATTGTCGGGATCCGGGTAGATGACGATCTGGTCGCTATCCCAGAGCCAATCGC
>Ga0335074_10012360_pt1 | contig 11967 bp, 9 predicted proteins | sample Lox_Sample_23_FD_206715 | JGI IMG/M metagenome (GOLD analysis project Ga0335074, IMG submission 206715) | Soil microbial communities from Loxahatchee National Wildlife Refuge, Florida, United States - Lox_Sample_2.3 | ecosystem: Environmental > Terrestrial > Soil > Wetlands | place: USA: Florida...
ACGCAGCGTTCTATGGCGAGAATCCTCGAGCTGTTGCTGGCTGTCTGGATGCTGCGGTTGCCCGATCCGCCGCGCGGAGCGCAAGACCGAGAGTCTGCAGTGGCCAGCGCTCTTCAGCCTGTGGGCGGAGTCGCTGATCCAAAGATCCCTCACAGCATCGCCGCATGCAAGCGCTTCGGACGGAAAGGCGTCTGCCGCAGGCGGACACCGATCGCATCGAATACTGCATTGCCGATCACGGCCGCGGTTGGACAGGTCGAGGGCTCGCCCGCTCCGAGCGAAGGATATTCCGACGAGTTGTTCACCATCACGATCTCGATACTGTCGGGAATCTCCGCAAAGCGCAGGATCGGATAGCGCGCCCAGTCCAGGCTCGTGACGTGGGCCCGATCGAAGGTGACTTCCTCGTGCAGCGTGCGACTAAGCGACTGGATGACGTTGCCTTCGACCTGATTGCGCAGGCCGTCCGGATTGACGACCAGGCCGCAGTCGTGCGCCACAACCACACGCTCGACCCGAATCGCCGCTCGCTTCGGGTCGACCGATATGTCGGCGATAGTCGCCACCCGAGCGCCGTCGCGATTCACCCAAGCGATGCCGCGCCCCCGCGCGACCTGCCCCTGCAGGGTTGCCTGCCCCGCGCCTGCCGGACGGCTCCTCCACCCGTACCGATCGGCAGCGGCCCTCAGGACGGCGAGAGCACGGGGGTCCTTCACATGACTCGTGCGGAACGCCAGCGGATCCTGACGGGCGGCTGCGGCGAGTTCATCGATGAACGATTCCATGGCGAATGTCGTCTCGAACTGCCCCGGCGAGCGCAGCCAGGCGGTCAGCAAACCGACCCGTCCCTCGCAGTGGCCCATCACATCGGCATTCGGAAAGGTGTACGCATACGTGATTGACGGATCGCCGAGGCCGGTCTCGCCGCACGCAGCGGGATTGCCGGTGAGCGCGGCGGCGATCAGATGCGTATCGCCGAGTGTGGGAACCCAGACGTGGTGCCGCCAGGCGACGACTCGGCCCCGCGCGTCGAGCCCGCCGCTCAGATCCTGCACGATCGGCGGACCTTTCGGCTCCCAGCCATGCTCATCCCAGCGCATCCACTGCACCCTGACGGGCCGGCCGATGATCTGGGACATGATGGCCGCGTCTGCGACCACGTGATCGAGCCCGTTGCGGCCGTAACCACCCGATGCCTCATACCAACGCAACTCCAGATGCTCGAGCGGCATGCCGAGCACCTTCGCGATATCGCGCCGCGTCTCGTGCGGCATCTGCGTGCCCGACCAGAGGATAGCTCGATCGGCTTTCACATCGGCGACCGCGCAGGAGGGCCCGATGGAGCCGTGCATCTGATACGGCGTGCGGTACGTGGCCCTAAGCTGCCGAGCCGCATGAACAAGCGCCGCATCGACCGCGCCATGTTTCGCGACTACGATGTCGCGCCCTGAACTCTGCCGAACCGTTTCCCAGATTTGATCCATCTCGGGCAGGCCGTTCCAGGCCGACCACTTGGCCCGTGCCGCGTCAGGTCCGGAAGGTTGCAGCGTCGAGCCGAGTTGTGCCGCCGCCTGGATCGCCGCCCATTCCGTCTCGGCCACTACTCCGAGGAAATCATCGCGACGGACCGTGCGCACGAAGCCGGGGATGCTCGACAACCCGGACTCGTCCACCTCGCGCAAGTGCGCGCCGATGCCATACGGGCGCACGACTCGACCATGCAGCATGCCCGGCACGCGCAGGTCCTGAACGTAGGTGAACGCACCCGTCACTTTAGCGGGAATGTCCTTGCGCGGGACCGAGCGACCCACGACCGTGTAACTGTGGGGATCCTTGGTGCGTGCCCGAGGCGCGACCTTCATATCGAATTGCTCGCCGGTGGCGCCGATAGCGAAATTCAAGCGCCGGCCGTCGACGAGCTCACCGTACGTGATCCTCCGATCGGATACGCCGCTTACCTCGATGATGCCCTCGCGTGCGATCAGCCGCGCGGCGGGAACCTTGAAATGCTTGGCTGCAAGATCGAGCAACACCGCCCTGCCGGCGGCCGCGGCGTGGCGGATCTGCGGTCCAGCCATACGAATCGCGAGGCTGCCATAACTCGGCCCCTGATCCACGGTCTCCGTGGTCGTACCCATCACCACATCCAGACGCTCCACCGGAAAATCCAGCTCCTCGGCCGCGATCTGGGCGAGCGCGGTCTGCGTCCCGGTGCCGGTGTCCACCTTCCCGGTGAAGAGCGTCGCCCGATTGTCAGGATGTACCGCGAGCCACGCATACAGCTGCCCTGCGGGAGGCGCCGCGAAGGGACCCGTCTCATCGGCCGCTGCGATCAGGGCCTCAGCGGTTCCAAGGAGGCTAAAGGAGATCACGAGCCCGCCGGAGGCCTTAAGGAACCCTCGTCGGGTGAACTCGAGCCGTTCGCGCGTATCGAGCTCGCTCATGACCCGCTGCCCATTTTTGCGGCGCGCACGATCGCGCGCACGATCCGCATGTGCGTTCCGCAACGGCAGAGATTCCCGTTCAGTGCCCGCTTGATCTCATCGCGTGTGGGATCGGGCTTGCGCGTGAGCAGGGCGTGAGCCGACATGATCATGCCGCCGATGCAATAGCCGCACTGCACCGCCTGCGCGTCAATGAACGCCTGCTGCAGGGGACCTGGACGCTCGAGCGTGCCGAGACCCTCCAGCGTCGTGATATGGCCGCTGCCCACCGCGGAGACCGGCGTGACGCAGGAGCGGATGGCGTTTGTGCCGAGCACCACCGTGCAGGCGCCACACTGCGCAAGTCCGCATCCGAACTTAGGCCCCCGCAGTCCGAGACCGTCCCGCAGCGCATAGAGGAGCATGCTGTCGGGTTCGGCCGAGACCTTACAATCTCGGCCATTCACGTTGAGCGTTAGGGTCTGCATCATAGAAAGTCTTCCTCCAACGGAGGAATGCAAGGGATGTTCCGGTGACGCGCGCGACATCGAGCGTCGACACCCCGTGCATGAGCGCCTGAGTAAGGAAGCTATGTCGGAGAGTGCACTTCTTTACACCTCGCGATCCAAGCGCGGCGCCGTCACGGATGGAGGACGTCCGGGAGGTCTCCCCGCTTCTGCGGGCAACGGGGAGGTCGATTCGCCACTCGCGCCGCTATTGCACGTGAACGAGCGCTGCTTGACGCTCCTCGCCGAAGCGGCACGACGGGAGGCGCACTGCACCTCCCCGCTCGTCATCGCGCTGCGTCGTCCTCTCCTTGCCATGACGCCGGAGTCGCGTGCTCGAGCCTGCCGCCGTGCCCTGCTCCTCATCGATATGGCGTTTCGCGTGCGGCGCCGCTCGCACCGTAAGGAGCCGATCCCCGTACCGGTGCGCCGATCCAGTTACCCGCCTCAGGCCCCGAAGGTCATGGCCATCGCCCCCCTAGCCCTTCCCTCTTCATTCCGATTTCAGTTTTTGGGCCGTGGCGGGTCAGCCTTGAAACCCATTTACGGCGATGACGGTCGAATTTGCTTTCACGCTGACTCGAACCCACGGAATCCACGCACCGGGCCCACACCACGTTATGATTTGGAGCAGCCCATGATTTACGCGAGGATCGTCTTTCTTGCACGTAGCGCGCCATGAGGCCTTCGACCATGCATGCTGAGCTTCAAGCGAGGTCTCGAGTCTCCGGGTCCAACCTCCCGTTCTCCCTACCGAAGTCCTGGACGTTGGCGTTCGGGTTCTGGACTCTGCTTGCGCTCTCATCCGCGCTGAGTGACGGTTTGGCGGAAATCAGCGAAGGCCACCCACCCACCTGGACGAGGATGGTTGCGTGGAATCTCACTAACTTCTGGCTCTGGATGCTCCTTGTCCCGCTCATCGCCTGGTTGGGACGGCTCACGGCAGAGCGCCGGTGGAGCCGATTCTGCCTCGTGCACGCTCTCTCTAGCCTGGCGGTCGCGGCGGTACAGGCGCCGGTGCGCCTCTCGATCTTCTGGGTGATATGCGGACCCAGGCAGCCAACCGTCCACACCCTCGGTCAGTACGTGCGAGGCGAGCTCGTGGACAACTTCCACCTCGCCGTTCTAACGTATTGGCTCGTGCTGGCGGTGTTGCGCGGCATGGAATCGAGGCGCCGCCTGCGTGACGAGCAGCTGTGTAATGCTCAGCTCGAAGCGCAACTTGCCGGGTCGCAGCTTCAGGCGTTGCGGATGCAGCTTCAGCCGCACTTCCTGTTTAACACGCTCAATGGGATTTCAGCGCTCGTCCTGGCCGAACCCTTGCGAGCACGCCAAATGATTGCGCGCCTGAGTGAGCTGCTGCGGCGCACGATTAAAGATGACCAGGCGCAGTTGTTGCCGCTTTTACGCGAGCTGGAATTCGTGCGCAGCTACCTGGAAATCCAGGAGATGCGCTTCCGCGATCGACTCGAAATCCGCTTCGATGTGGCCGATGAGACGCTAAGCGCCGAGGTGCCGAGCATGATCCTGCAACCGCTCGTCGAGAACGCGCTTTATCACGGGCTTCTGGCGAAGAGTTCGCGCGGCAATCTGCATATTGCGGTCCGCCGCGAAGGCAGGCAGCTGTGCCTAGTGGTAGAGGATGACGGACTCGGATTGCCCCCCGGTGGACTCGTGGAGGGTGTCGGGCTCACCAATACGCGCGCACGACTCGAGAAGCTCTTCGGTGACGCGGCCTCTTTGCGGATGCACGCACGAGATGGCGGCGGCACGCGTGTCGAGCTCTACTTGCCCTTTAAGGCATCGGCAGCGCAAAGCGCGTCAGAGGAGCAGCGGTGATTCGCGCGCTGCTTGTGGATGATGAGATGCTCGCTCGCCTCGCCCTGCGCCAGGCCCTGGAAGCGCATCCGGACGTCACGGTGGTGGGCGAGTGTGGCAACGCGGCCGAGGCGATGCAGGCCATCGAGACCCTGAGCCCCGCGCTGGTGTTCCTGGACATCCACATGCCGGGGACCGACGGCTTTGAATTCCTGCATGAGCTCGAGCCGGACGCCTTGCCGATGGTCGTTTTCGCCACCGCGTATGGTGAGCATGCGCTAAAGGCGTTCGATGCCGACGCACTGGGTTACCTGCTGAAGCCGATCGAGCAGGATCGCTTCGATCGGATGATGGCACGCGTGCGTCAACATTGGCACGGCCTCGCCGCGCAGCGAGATGGCGATGCGCTGGCGTCCAGCAGGGGCGCTGGGCGCTGGCTCGAGCGGCTGAGCGTGCACATGGGCGAGCGCATACGGGTCATCGCGACGGGCGAGATCGATTGGATCGGTGCCGACGGCAACTACGTGCAGATCCACGCCGGCAATGCGACCTACGTGCACCGAGAGACTCTGAGGGAGTTGCAGCGCTTGCTCGACCCGACCCGATTCATCCGCGTTCACCGCGGTACGCTCGTCAATGTCGAGCGCGTCCGCGAGGTGCATCCCCTGTTCAACGGCAACGCCGAGCTGATATTACGCGACGGCACACGCCTTGGACTGAGCCGCCGCTTCCGCGCGCACGCCCGTCGGGCGCTCGGGCTGCCGTAACCGTTCGTCACGGTCGATCGCCCGCTCATCACGCAGCTCTGCGCTCTCGTCACAGATTCGCTGCAACTCCGACAGCGCTTACGTAGGGTCACCTGTGCAGCCCAGCTTGGCTGTCTTCTCACGAGCATCGGGGTAAGCATGACGCGAGGGTCGGTCTCACTGGCGGGCGGCATGGCGGCGTTCGTCATGATGATCGGTTGCGCAACGGCCCGGGAGCCGCAGCCTCGCGTATTCGCGCCCAACAGGATCTCCGCTCCGGACGGTGTCGACTGCCTAAGTTTCACGCCAGACGGGAATACCGTCGTCTTCGATCGGGAAACGAAAACAGGCAGCACGATCATGAATTCACACCGCCTGGGCGGTCAGTGGTCAGTGCCGCAGATCGCCCCGTTCTCCGGCCGGTGGGTCGACCACGACCCGGCCATAGCGCCGGACGGCTCTTACCTGATATTCACCTCTAACCGGCCGGATGTCGCTGGCGGAAAGCCACTGCGCGGTGGCCATCTGTGGCGCGTCAACCGCACCGGCGACGGCTGGACGGCGCCGATCCGCCTGTCCGAGATCGACAGCTTCGGATCGCATATCTACGCGCCGAGCATGGCGATCAACGGCGACGTGTACTTCATAAGCAACGACAACCGCTCGCACCGATTCCACATCTATCGCGCCGCATGGCGTGACGGTCATTTTCGGACGCCCGTTCGGCTGCGCCTCGGTGCTCCGGGAGCATTCGAGCTCGACCCGGCCATTGCACCGGACGAATCGTTCATTGTGTTCGACGCCGATTACGCGACCAAGGGCCACGCCGATCGTCTCTATATCGCCTTCCGCGAAGACGGTCAGTGGAGCCAGCCCATGGATCTCGGGGACACCGTGAACCGCTACCAGCCGTGGGGCTCGCACCTCGGACCGGACGGACACACGCTGTACTTCACGAGCAGTGCCGCGGTAAAGGCGAGCGACCGTGCGCAGGCGGGGAATGGCGGCAGCAATCACATCTGGTTCGTGGACCTCGATCGATGGCTGCGGGCGCAACGGGAGCAAACGATGCAGCCAAGAATCTTTGCACCCGGCGTCATTTCCGGGCCCGCAAACGACGCTGCCGCCACCTTTAGCCCCGATGGCAGGACCGTTTATTTCTTCCGCAGCAATGGCGATGACTACGACATCATGACGTCGCACCTCGACCACAAACGCTGGTCGATTCCCACGATCGCACCATTTTCGGGCCGCTGGCGAGACCTCGAACCGGCGATGGCACCCGATGGCTCGTATCTCATCTTTGCTTCTAGTCGTCCGGTGGGTGCGAGCCACAAAGCGCTCGATGGCCATTGGGGTGGGCAATTTCACCCTGGCCGCGGCGGCAACCTCTGGCGTGTTAACCGACAGGGCGACGGGTGGAGCGCGCCGATCCGTCTGCCCGATATCATCAACCGGGTCGACTCGACTTTCAGCCCGGCGATCGCCGCGGATGGCAGCCTGTACTTCATGGCCGCGACCGGGTCAGGCGGCCATTTCCAGCTTTACTCTTCGGCATTCACAGGCGGTCAATATCACACTCCCCAACTGTTGTCCTTCAGCGAAGGCCGCTTTGGCGGGGTAGATCCTGCGGTCGCGCCAGATCAATCCTTCATTGTCTTCGCTTCAGGTCGGCCACCGGCGCCGCCGCGGGACTCCTATGCTTTCATCTCCTTTCGCGCTCACGGTCGCTGGGACGATCCCGTCGCGCTCGGGCCGGCCGTGAACAGTCTAGGCGGCATCGACGAATTGCGCCTGGGCCCCGACGGCCATACGCTTTACTTGACGAGTAATCATGTCATTCCACCCGAGTATCCGAAGTCGCTGCAAGCGAGCGCGGCCGGCCTGCGGCGGATGCAGAGCTGGAACGACGGGAACGATAATATCTGGAGCGTCGATCTCGCTCCCTGGCTTGAGCGCGCAGCCAACGTTCGTTCGGATCAGCCGCGGCCTTCCTGTGCGATAGATGATCTTGCCCGGCGTGTTCGCAGCGCCGGGGAAGCGCACAAGGCGCGGAGACCTCGGGCCGCCGCGGTAGCTCATCCGGTACGCGCGATACGACCCGTCATTCTGCGTGAGGGAACGTAGTCCTCGCAATCGAATGCCGTGCCGGCATCTCACGGTAACGAAGCACGCTCGGCGTGCTTCGCCTGCCCATCGACGGCTATGAGTTTCATGCCCGAAGCCATCGATCCGCCAAGCCGGCGATCCTTCGCGGACTGTCCATCACGACATCGGTCTTGCTGATCATCAGACCGTACGTGCACCACCGATCGTCGATGTGCTGCAGCTCCTCGGTGGTCTTGATGAACGGGTTCGCCCCGGCGGTGTAGGCGAGACACCAACCCGAGCGCTTCAGCTCACGAGTCGGCGGGAGCTTCGCGATCTCACGCGCGTGTCGCTGCAAGAATCGATGCCAATCGTACGGCAACACCCCGTTCAGGGGGTGCTCGATGTCGCTGCGGGTGTAGGTCTTGGTAATCGGCCCGGTGGGTGACGGAGCCCCGAAGAGATGCAGGGATGTGTCGAGGATTTCCTCCCATGGGCTCGTACACCCTCAGCAGGTCGGTGCGCTGCGGGATCTGGTAGTCGCCCGTAGTCAGATCCCAAGGAGGGCGGTACTTGCCGTTCCAGGAGTGCGAGAACTCGTGTGGGATCAAGTCGCGCCGAGAAGCTGCCGGTTCGGGTCGGTCAAGAAGTCCGCCGACGCCCGATTGTCGCTCGACTGGTGGTGTTCGGATCTTGGTTCTCGACCTCGGGATCGAAATTCAGGGGCAGATACGGCATCGCGCCAAGCGCGCGCGCCACTCCCGGGGATGCCATCCAGGTTGCCGTCAGCAGCAGCGCCGTTCCTTCATCGGGGTGGAACGCGCCGGCCGACAAAGATCAATTGTCGTAGGTCACTCGGCACTGCGCTCCGCGCTCGATGAATTCGTCGACTCCACGGGTGATGACGGCGTTCTCACCGAAGGTAACCCCGAGCAGCTCGCGATCGAAGCGGAATTTGCGCAGCACCGGCAGGGGATCGAAGCCGCGGATGCCGGTGCTCTGATCGGTCGACGGAATGATGCAGCGCGTGCAGGGCTTGACCAGGCTCAGCGTGACAGGGCCGATGTCGATCGCAGCAATCCGATCCTCCGCAAAGGGGGGCAGGCCCTCGAGCACCAGGTTAGGACGGAAGCGCTCCATCGGCAGCGCCTCGGGAAGTCGCCGGTTGAGATCATCGAGCGAAGCCCGATTGCAGACGAGAACCGGATAGGCATCGGGGAAGGCGAGCGGTGCAAAATTGGAGCCTGCGTATTGGGCACTCGCCATGCGGCCGGGAGTCGCGGGCATACGTACGATGCGCACTGGTTCAGCGAGCACCTGAGTCACCCAGGCAGCGGCCTCATCGCCCTGATCCAGTCCCTCGCAGGAGTCCTTCCAGATGCGCACCGGGCGACCGCAGCCTCGTGGCGCCAGAGGCAGCACCAGCGGTCTCAATCCTTCGGATGTCAGAACGAGCCCATCGGCAGTCAGCTCCGTCACGATACGGGTCAGTGCCGGGTGGGTGCGTTGCGTGAGGAACGTGCCGTTCTCGAGGACTACCATCCAGTGACGATCCCACTCGAAGCCGGTTCTGGCAAGCCGCACCCGCAATTTTGGGATCCCGCGCGCCGACTTCAGCGGATAGACGTTGAGCTCCCGTACGATGATCGACATTGCAACGCTGCCAGTGATTACGTTGGGGCGAACCGATTTTCGCCGCCGCCGGCTGAAGTTTCTGCTGACGCATGGCGAAGAAGCCCCCGCCGGTAGAATTCATCGGGGTCGCACCCATTCAATCGATTCAGCGATGATCCTTGTGTCCCAGAACGCACCCTCACGTGCGTCGGCCTTCATCTATCAGCCGCGGATCACGTCGCCCACTACTCCGGAGACTTCAAACAGGTTAGCCGTATCGCCGGTGTGTACGAACGCAACGCTGCTTCCAGGTTCGATTCGCCGCGTGCGCACATCGTCCAAAAGGCCAGCGAAACCCTTACCGGTGTAGACCGGACCGAGGAACACGCCATCGGAGATCGCCAGCTGTCTGATCGCGGCGGTACCTTCGGTCGATGGCACGGCGTAATCCTCGCCGATGAATCTCTCGTTGACATCGATTTCGTCGTAGATCTCCGCATCTTCGGCCGGTGCCTTAACATTCAGGGCTTCGAACACCTGCTTGGTTCGTTCGACAACCACATCTTTATTCATCCAAACTGCCTGGTAGGAATTGATTGCGACCGAACGGATTTTGACCCTATGTTCTGTAATGAGCTTGGCAGCGAGCATCCCCGGAAGTGCCGTGCCGGTTCCGGCCGTATGATAGATGTAGTCGAGTTCAACTCCCATCGCTCGGGCCTGTCCGATCGCTTCGTTAAACGTGAGCGCGTGAGCGACGAAGCCCCAGGGATGGGCGCCGCCCGTCGGTACGATGAGTACCTTGTGTCCGTTGCTTTCCAATCTTGCCTTGTGAGTTTCCATGGTTGCGACGATCCGCTGCTGCTCGCCTGGTGCATTCCAGTACGCAGCCCCCGAGGTAGTTACGTAGTGTGTCTCGACGCCCATGATCTGGCTGAGGAGCAGATTGCCGCGGTACTCTGCGATCGCACCCTGCCGTCCATCGCGCGTGAGATACAGGATCGGCGTGATTCCTGCGGCCCGCGCGGCCATTACGAACTGCATACCGGAGTTGGTCAGGTAGACGCCTTGCGTGATGAGGGTATCAACATGTTCTCGCAGTGCCCGACCGATTATAAATTCAGCCAGCCGCATCTTACTGCCGCTGATAGTTCCCGGTCCGGCCATGTCTTCACGTTTCATGAAGAGGTTTACGCCGTGGAGACGCGAAAGGTTTTCGATTTTATGAAAAGGCGTCGGATAGAAGCCGATGCGCTTTCGCGGCAGCTTGCCTACGAGTTGATCCAAGTCGGCAAGCTGCAGCATCGGCGTCTCCGTGGGACATCTGGCGCAGATCGGACCGCGCGATAACGCACTATGGTCGGGTGGGCAGATATGATCAAACAAATAATTCTGATATCAAGATAAGGCGAACTAACGATGCGGCAAATGTGGACGTCGAAGAATGCCGTGACGGCACGGAGGATCGCAGCTCGCGTTCCGTCCATACTTGCGGCAGATCAGGTGGTCATTCGCCGGAGGCAAGCGCGCCCCGCACAGTTGCCGCAAGAGCTTGTTCGAATGCCGCCAAACTCACTGGGTCCTCACGCGTGTTAAGGCGCGACGTGTAGATGAATCGTGTCAACGGGTTCTCGACTATCGGTTTGGCCACTACCCTGGGAGACGCCAGCAACGTCGCGAGTTTCGGTAGCAAGGCAATACCGAGGCCTTGATCGACGAGGCTAAGGACGGTTTGGAAATCGTCTCCATCAAACTCCAGACGTCGTCTGAAGCCCGGTGTGCGGCTGAGTTCCGCAAGAAGCTCGAGCGGCCGTTCGATGACAGGAGACCCGATCCAGGTGTCGTCAGCGAGCTCTGCGAGCCCAACCTGTTTGCGGCCAGCGAGCGGATGCCCCATGGGCAGCACCACCAGTACCGGATCCTTCACAACCAGTGAGCGGCGAATTCGCGCTGGCGGCTCGCGGGGTGCTCGGTCGTAATCGAACGTCAACGCCAAATCGAGGTCTCCCCGCAAGATCTGCGCATAGCTCGACTCTGTTTCAAGCTGAGTGAGCTTCACATGCACATCGGGGTGCGTTTGACGAAGGCGGACTAAAGCACAGGGGACCACGCTTACAGCGGCCGACGCGAAGGCGCCTAGCCGCACACGGCCGGTCCGCCCCTCACTGAGGGCGGACAGTTCCTGCAAGGCAATTGCCGTAGCCGTGCGCACTGCGAGCTCCGCTTCCAACAAGATTTGCCCCGCTTCCGTGACTCGGACCGGTCTTCGATACAGCACCCGGATGCCAATGCGGCGCTCAATCTCGGCAATCTGCTGCGACACCGCAGATTGCGTGCATGCCAGCTCGTCAGCGGCCGCAGCAAATGAGCCGTGACGCGCAACTGCTTCCAGCGTGATGAGATGCCGTGGGTCGATCGTATCCATCCCGAATCAATCCTTCTTATTGAGAGTTTCGTGAATGAGTGACACCTCAGAACAGCTCCGCCTGCTGCCAAAAGGCGCCGATCAGTGTCTGGCGACGCTGCATCGAGCGCAGTCGGCCACCGGCGTGATGCTTGAGCTGGGTGAGATCCTTGGCGCAGAAGTTGGGCATCGCATGCGTCTTCAGGTAGGCCCAGATGTACTCCACCGGATTGAGCTCCGGGGCGTACGGCGGCAGGTACTCGAGCGCGATCGTTCCGCGTTCGGACTCAACGTACTCGCGAACGAGGCGGGAGCGATGAGCCTGCAGACGATCCCAGATGATCAGGAGCTTCTTCCCAATGGTCTGC
>Ga0335074_10012361_pt1 | contig 11966 bp, 6 predicted proteins | sample Lox_Sample_23_FD_206715 | JGI IMG/M metagenome (GOLD analysis project Ga0335074, IMG submission 206715) | Soil microbial communities from Loxahatchee National Wildlife Refuge, Florida, United States - Lox_Sample_2.3 | ecosystem: Environmental > Terrestrial > Soil > Wetlands | place: USA: Florida...
CCCTAACCCTAACCCTAACCCTAACCCTAACCCTAACCCTAACCCTAACCCTAACCCTAACCCTAACCCTAACCCTAACCCTAACCCTAACCCTAACCCTAACCCTTTCATCTTCGGTTCCTCCGGGTTGTCTCGGGTACAGCCTTCCCTTTTGGGAAGTAGTACCCACGAGTATCGCCCTCTTATTGCGAACATTATGCTCTCGGGTACCACCTTCCCTTTTGGGAAGTGGTACCCACGAGTACTGCATCTAATTTGGGCCGTTGTGACCACGGGTACTACTTCTATTTTGGGCAATTATACTCGTGGGTACTGCTTCTATTTTGGGCATCTGTGACCACGGGTACTACTTCTAAATTGGGCTTATATTCGCGGGTACTGCTTCTATTTTGGGCATCTGTGACTACGGGTACTACCTCTATTTTTGAGCCGTTGTGACCACGGGTACTACTTCTAAATTGGGCAATTATATTCGCGGGTACTGCTTCTATTTTGGGCAGTTGTGAACACGGGTACTACATCGCGTTTTGACTAATTTGCCCAACGGGTACTGGTTTCCTTAGCTGGAGTGGCACCATCGATTACTGCCTTATCTGACCTACTTCTTCTTTGGCCTGGCCAGCGCAATAGCTTTTCTTCTGTTACATGCAGTTCTTCACAAGCGACACGCTTGCGCTCCGTTGAAACACCTTGTCATCTTGCGTTTTTACTCTTGCTCAATTCACAATCGACATCCGTCATCCGCTCATTCTCCATCGCCCCGGTCCAGCCTTTTGCACTCGCGACTGTCTTGCTTTCATCTGTTTGAATCGAAGCACCACTCGACATCTACCTCCATTTGCAACTGACGCCCATTCGGCCTTTGTGCCACGATGATACTATACGATCCCAGCTCCTCGTGAGTACGAACCATATACAAAATGAATGTATCTCCTTCTCGTCTTCCTTTCACTCGACGATGCAACCTTGAATCCCCTCGCCGACTTTATGCACTCCATCTTCGTTTGTCGTCCTGGTCGTCCTGGTAATTGTGAGTACTCCTCAAAGCCACGATGACGACGTTGTTGCGTCGCTGGTCCCCCCGTCTGCGGTCTTACTTTGCAGTACTCCACGCTCATTTGAAGTATTTTGCGGCTGGATAGTCTCCCTTCCCATGGATCTTATTGTAACGACAAGCTGGACATGCACTCTCTTCCTTGCAATCTGTACCTCATCTAACCTCACACCACGGAGACCTCGGTTGATGCACTCGGGTGTACAACCATCGCGTTAACCATCCCCATTCTCTTTGATTTGAAACAACGCCGGAAATACCTAGACTACGTGCAACAGCGGCATGGAAACTGCTCTCTTCCTCACGCCCATTGTCCAGCATCGGACCCGATATGCGTACATCGGAGAACAACAATCGTTTCTATCATACCCAACTCCTTGGGTTCCCATTCCACTTCTGAGCCCACAAAACGGCAACTTGTCGTTCCTGGAACGAACAGTAACCTTGCGATTGCATCCCAAACTTTGGTTCCCGCTACATGAAATCTTGCGAATGTGTACATCATTGTACCCAGTACGATTCTGGGGAATCGTTTGGGACATACTCTAACTCTTTGCTGTCGCGTGCCAAGTCGGATCCCCCAAACTCACCAGTTAGAGCCGTCGAAAACGAAGAGTAACCGAGCTGCTGATTCACCGATTCTTGCATGTGTCCCATAAAGCGTCGCATCATTCCAGTCTACCGGGTCTACTTGGATTCTCCACCGTTGTTTGTACCATTACCCCGCGCCTTGGTATCCCATTATATCTCGAAACCTCAAGATCGCGAGTTCAAGTGCCGGAAACGAAGAACAGTAACCCGTATGTCGCTCCACCAGCGCTTGTGAGCATACTGTCAAATGTGTTCAGAATCTAGCGTCCTGAATGTACCGTCATTTCGCGCAATCGTCTGCCGGAAACGTAATTACCCCATTCTGTGAGACAACCTCAAACCCTTCAGATCAAGAAGTAAGCCGGCGATACGAAAGTGTCGTTGAACACGAACACGCAACGACACTTACAATGAGTACTTGAGACTGGGCTCGCAGTGAGTGTGTTCAATTGCAGTCCTTGAGACTTCCAATGAGTTGAACACACTCGCCGTGAGTGTATTCAATATGGCTACCATGCCACGTACGTCCTCCTCAATTTCTTTCAAAATCGACCCCTCTTCAGCCACGCATCACACGTACATACGTCCCTGGACTTTGGCTGATGCTTTAGGATCATAACCATGCTGTCGGATCACCAACCTGCTATCCAGAAGCTGGCGAGACCCAGTAGGTCCAATTTCGAGTGGTTCTGGTTTTCTCGAGACCATACTGGAGGGCTCTGGCCAATGAGAATGCGGCATTTCTGAGGGTCGACGGCAAAGGTTTTGATTTGGACCGGCGAAATGAGCGACGCGTCACTCTTTTTGGCCTGCCAGCTAACCTTGCCTGTACACATTGTCGTCGTCGTGGTGGGTGTGCATTCCATCCGTCCAATCGGCCCATTTGTCAAAGGTAAATCGTCTGTTGTGATCTACTGACTTGTAGGTGAAGTTGTCACCCGTCTCCACTCAAATTCACCTAGTTCACCGCTGAATTGCGCCTGGTACCCGACGGGTATCACTTTGCCTAAACAGTCGTGTGTGCGACTTTTCCTTTCGACGAACCCTTCAAATCCGTCCTGTTTCACCTGAATTACACCCACCTACTTACACAACGTATTTGACAGCCGGATTCTGTCTAATTGCTTATTAACTCGCTTCCATTTAACGTCTACGAAAAAGGTGAACCAACCATTATGATCTTCTGACTTGTAGGTGAACCGACAACCTGTCTGCCTTCGAATTCGACCAGTTATGGAGGCTTTTACGAGGGTCCACTCGTTTCCTCTCATTTCACCTAGCAAACCATCGCCATCGACGGTAATTCACCTACGTGGACTTTCTGACTCGTAGGCAACTCTGCATCTCTGCAAACTCGACATATTCTCTCCACTCCCGTCGTATCTTTAACATCGACTTCTCTTCTTCTGACTCGGACCGCAGTGACCTGAATAAACCTGGACCTCTTCAATTCCAAGTCTCACTGGACCCACGCGTCTCTTCTTTCGCTTGTTTGACACAGCTGTTCGTCTTCTAGGCGGATTAAGAAACCCATGCCTCGCTTGTCAAACCGAGGAACGCGGCGGCACCTTGTAAAACGTACTTATCCTGCACCGCAAGGATTCCTTGTTTCTGTGAGCGAAACTGTTTCAGAGGACGCGCTGCAGGTCAAATCCAGCATTTCGTGTTTCGATTCAACTTGTAATGACACCAGTCTCCCTTCGAATTGGCCAAGTGACCTCGGGATTTCACTCTGCCCAGGTCGACTCGTTTCCTCTCTCATTCCACATTGCTTTCCCTTCCCGTCGAAGGTAGTTCCTCTCTGTTAATGTTCTGACTCGTAGGTGAACTGCAATCCAGCCATTGTCCCTCCCTTTCTTTAAACTCAACGTCAGATCCAGCGCATGAAACTTCCTGCTGAACTCTTCGACTCTGCGTATTATCCGATCGTCTCCAACTCTCGTTAGGTTAGATTCTCATGGACATATCCTTCCTGGTTGCTTCCCGCACGAATGTACTGCACTACAGGAATTTTTTTCATACGATTCCTCAATTTGTGGGGGATATGCACTGTCGGCACCTGCCGGACGACGCACCCAGTCGACACATATCTACTTTACATCTACTTCCACGTCTATAGCCTCATCCTCTTCACCCTGTCGCTGCGTCTTCGTGTGCAAATAGCCCCGACGGTCGCAAATATTAGTTTAGTTGAAGTAGTTAAGAAATAAAGATGTAGATAAATTTCTAAGTCCTGAAGAGTGAAATTGGGAAGTATGCACCATGGACCTTGATGGAAGCTAAATCCGAAATCCCGACTTTAATATCCAAGACCTAAAACGCCGGTGCAGCTGGCATTTTGTTTGCTCGCGCCAATGCCAGCCAGAAACAGCCTCCCCGGTTGTCGTCGATTCCAAGCCATTAAATCGGCCCATCCGTCAAAGGTATATGTCGGATGTGGTGCTGATACCCGTGAGTACTACTTTTTGTCGTGCTGTAAAATTACAGGATAAAGCCAGCGGGGTCATGGACCTGGTAGCTTGATTTGTGAAGGTGGGCTCCTCGGGGTCCAGCTTCCTAAATAGGAAGCGGTACCCGCGAGTACCACTCGACTACATGACGAAAGTCCGCAATATTCAGTGTATACTAGATGGCCACTAGGTAATGGTGTGCGTCAGCGAACTCAGTATCCTACAGGCTGGTACTCCTCGTGTTTTCATCTGCCACTCGTTGTCCTGTATACATAAATCGTCTCTCGTGATCTTCTGACTCGCAGGTGAAGCACTCCCGCCCAACACCGTTTCCTTCCACTCCGCGCTCCACTCGTTTTCTCCAGCCAGTTCTCTCGCATTACCCATTCAATCACTTTGTTTAGCCCGTTCATCGACGTTGTATTAGAACCCCTCCCGTCAAACTCGTCCTTTAACCCTCGGTTTCCTCCACTTGCTCCCACGACCTATTTCACATCCGAGTTTTCTGGGATTCCTCATTCACTCGGTTCCATCTCGCATATATCAAACGCAAATCATCCCCCATTACCTTCTAAGCCATAGGGTGAAGCCCAGTTGGGGTTGTCCTACACACAACGTCCCTCTCCTCCGCTCAATAGACAAACTCCAATCCAGCTGCAGTCGTATTGTCTACTCGCCTTTATCCAGTAAATGTTGCCAAACTGCTCCTTCACTTACGTCGGTCAACCCATCCCTTCACTAACGGTTACACATTTGTTGTCATTTCGAAACAAGAGTAGCACATCTTTCATCTGACTTCCGTCTGCCTTCAATATCGACTCGTGGTCCCTCAATTCACGTTCTCACAACCCCCATTTCACAGTCGAATTCTCTCGAATGCGTCGTTCACTCGCTTCCGTCGGTGCATCGTTCCAACCTCAATCATACGTCGTGACCCTCTGGCACGTAGATGAATCAGTGACTTGTCTTTCCAATCCGACAAATTCCTGACGCATATCACAAAGTCGACTTGCTAACCTTCATTTGACACAATTTCGCCATCTCATTCGACATCGCTTTGCATTTGCGCCAATGGTAATTCTTCTGCGCTGACGTTCGGTGTATCAGGTCATTCACCTCAGCACGTCGTGTGCTCTCCTCCCTTCAAACTCAACGCCTACTGTCTCGAATGTCACCGCTCATTTGACATCGACTTCTCCTTCAGTACTCAAGCGTTCTGAATGACTTTGAACTCTCGTCGGGGTGAATTAACCGGTTGAAAGAGACACAGGAGTGAGCCTTACCCCGAGCAATGTGTTCAGAAATAAGCTTCGACTTCAGGAAGTGTCCAAGATGTCCAAGATGGCAATTGCCGTTTGGCTCGAATTCAGCACGGGTTGGCTCGGACTAATGTCGAACGGAATGAATGTCGAATGCAGAAGTGCAGTACTCTAATTGTATACAAAGTAGTAGTACTAATATCAAAAACATCGATCTAAATATGCTCTACGTTTTCCTCCACGCAGAAATAGATTTTTGGTGGCTGCTCCATGCAAACAGCAGACGCATGTGAGGTCAATCCAACGGCAAATACCTCCAGATGCAAACTGAATCCGTTCAGTAAAGGTCCTATAACATACAGCTGTAAATTGACGTTGCCAGCTCAAGTAAAATTCTGTTGCGTCAATAGATTTCAACACCGCAAGATACCATGTCAGACTTGAATAGATTCATGATCCTAGCGCCGAATCTCAGTCAACTAGGACAGGATCCATTTCGGTCCCCTTGAATTGGCCAATCATCCCATTGCCAGGTTGTCGACGAAGAGCCTCCCACTGCTCTTCATCCAACTGCAACATCTCAACCTTTTCGAACGTCTGTAAGTCATCCGGTCGAAACTTCTCCGTCATCTCGCGTTCCTGTGTGATCCGTTCATTCTTCACTTGAAACGCCATTTTATCCCCGCGGAATGCCGGATCTGCGATGATAAAAGCCTTAGGAAGACCTCGCTGTCCTTGTCTCGCAATTCGGCCTATTATCAACGTTGAACCCACAGTGGATATACGAATCGCTTGGTCTTCATAAGCCTTGCAATAAAGGCTTCCAAGGAAGATTATGCTTGAAGCCCCGGCAATATTGTGGCCGGTACCTCCTAGGCGATCCGTCATCACGATGCAATCCAGCTTCCCTCCATTCAATTCGTCAATGGCGGCTGATCTGGAAGCATTGGTGGGTGAATGACCAAATACCTTTGAGCCTGCCAGAACTCCCACTTTTAAGTTCATCACATCTCGGCAAACCTAGTGAATTAGAGTAGATAATGGGGACAGTACGTAGAATGCCAAGGTCACCAAAAAAAGTCTGTCCGAAACAATCACAAATCTTTCGCCGTTCCCTCTTATAGATTTGATCAGTGCAATAAGTCTTCGTAACCGTCCTGTTGCAGGTTGGCGTTTCAGACGACTTTCGAGGATCTTTTCGCACGTAGATTGGTCGTATCTTGGAGATCCGGCTTTTGCTTGCGGGAATTGATCTTCGATTTCGGCGAACAAGGGCGACCATGCCATACATCGTTCTTTGGATGCACGCTCAATTCGCTGAATAAGGGTTGCTGGCTCAATCCCGTCGCGATAACGGTTCCTCGCAATTGTTTCGGACGCCGTGTCCTCGTAGGGAACCAGGATAGAGGGCAAAGGAATTCTGATCTGGCGTTTAATAATCCAGTCGCCTTCCCAGGTGGATCGTTCAGTTCGGCGAAGGCAAAAGGGTGCAATGAGAACACGGAAACATTTAATATCCCAGTGCTCCCCACCTTTCGAAGTCAGTCTGCTGAAGGCTCGTTGTAATTTCGGGCTCCATTTGCTCTGTCCTTCGAATGGTCCACCCAAATGCCGAAGTACACCCTTGGCATCGGTTTGTGGTCCCAAGGGAAATGGAGTCCCTGACACCAAAACAGTGAAAGCAGAGACTTGAATGAGTTTGGCAAAGACTTTCTCGCGTGCCGACTTGAGAGATTTCCATGCTTGGTGAGCCTCATCGGCGAGGGTACACACAATTTCGTAATTGTCAAAACCATTCGATGACACTACTTTCCAAAAGCCTGATTGTTCCGTGAATAGCGTTTCCCGCACAATCCAAATGGTGTCGATACGGTCGTCCGTTTGAAACTCTTCTGGAGTCCACGCTTTGGCGCGAAGACGTGTGCGGGAGAAAAACTTTTTGCATTCATTGATCCAGTTCTGTTCCAAAACGTTTGGGCTATGATGTCAATTAAAGTCTCTCGAGCGTTGCAATTTACCATACAATCAGGTTTATCCGACGTTTGTTGGTGGCAATCTTATCCAGTCGACGATTGTTGGAATAGATAAAGGACAAAGATTGAATTGTCTAGGCGTTAGCTACTAGATTTGCGCAAGAATAACCTTCCCCACTCCCATCTCATCAGCGAGAAGGGCGTAGCGCAGTTCTTCCCTGCACTTATGCAAGAATACCACGCCAACTCTCTGCCAAGGATGCAATTTCATTCCTGATCTGAGTGCCGGTTCATAGTCGGGTTTCCATTCATTTTTTAGGTGCTTATGCTCCAGCTCCAGACCTTGTTCAAGAGCAGCTTTTCTAGTTCAATTAGTGGATTCCCATTGTGTCGACGTACAGCAGTCTTAATTTCCTTTCCGACGAGGATTCACCCTCTCGAACAATACTGGACTCTTCGAGAGGTCGTGGAGTCGGCGGGCAGATTTCCATGACTTCATCATCATCTGGTACGGAATACATGGATTCGTGTCCCTCAGCGGGGATTGCATCGACGTCCAGAACCACATCGTTGATCGGATTTGACCGGAACACTTCCTGGATTTCTTCGTCTTCATCGTCAATCTGAATCCAGGTCTGCAGATTTTGAGTGGACTGATTTGCCATGGGATTGGCCGTTGGAGCAGGGTATGACTTCGTTGGGATGGTAGGCAGTTGTGATGGAGTTGAGAAACTAATGCTCGATGAACTAGTGCCTGGTAAATTGTGGATTGGCACCCTGGTTGAGGACAATGCATCTCGAGAAGATCGGGAATAATTTGGATGTTGCTTTGGGTGGTTGATCCTATCTCTATTGGAAACGAGGGCATCGAGAGAGTCCGTTTCATTCATATTGCTGGAGGAGCTGGAGTGACCGTGCTCCGGTGAAACAAGCGACGGTGCAGATGGTTGTTGGTCCCTGGTGAGAGAAAGAGTTGTTTGATTTGTGTATTCTATCGCATCAGAGGAGGAATGAGATTGGTTTGTGCATACCACCATCAGGATTCTCTTTTTGTCCATGCTCTTCATTCATAAACCTGTGAATGCGATCCAATGCCACTTGCGGTCGAACCAATCCGTGTCGCATGTGCTCCACCAGGGTGTCAATCAACGTTTGTTCTTCAGTCTCAACTGCACGGTATTTGAGAGGTGGTAATGACAACTGGCTGTTGGAGTTGTCGACAGACTTGCGTTTCAATCCTGGTGAAATGGAACGAGTGCGCTGCCTTGTTCCTTCGGTCGATGTAGCTTGACGGACAAGGGGTGTCGACGTTGCTGCGTTTGGTCGTGGCCGATTTATTTCCATGGTTTCGACATTGAACCTCACCCATTGACTCCAAACCGTTTCTGCCCAAGTGTCGAAGTCGTTGTTGGTCGTTGTTGGATGAGACTTTGTAACTTCCTCCCACTTGAGACGATTGATTTCGACGATTGTCGGGTTTTGGAGCACCGAGTTTCTTGTGAATTGCCGTCGTTCAGCTTCGAGAATATCCCTATTTCCCAAGCCGATTCTCCATTTCTCAAGTGCTGCAATGACCTAAAGCATCGTTAGAACATCCACTGAGCGTGCTTACTTCGGAAAGGCTCTGCTCTGATTTCCGAACACTCATCCCGAATTCATCCAGACAATTTCCCATCGTGGCTAGTGAACTCTTCTGCCAGGGTGTCAGAGGCATTGCGAATGTGTGGTGATGACCGTGAGAAGTCAGGGAGAAAAGGCAGATGATTGGAAAGATGAAAAGATTGACGGATGGTGGATTTGTGGAATTGGGTTGCCCGAAGACGTTGCAGGAAAGGAAATGATGAAAATTTTGATCCGCACTTGCCTTACGGCGCACGGACTCCATCGTTGGTGAGATGTGGGTATAAGATTGTTTCAAGAGGAAAGACACGTATTTTGGCAGGTCATCCTCTTGAGGCGATCTTTTCCTCACGTCCTGAGGTATAAGAAAAACCTTGGCACCGCTCCTGGTCACGGCAATGCGAAATCCGAGATGAATCTACACCGGCGGCCATCTCTAAGGCGGACGCACCCGGGATCGATCAGTGTGCATTCAGACCATTGCGATCTGAGTTCGAACTCTCATCAGGATCCAACAAGACATTATATTTCGGACACAAGATTTTGGAGTGCGGGCTGAATTAATTACGATCGGAGTAAATTTGAAAAAGTCAATGTCAGTGCTTGTGAATGGAGTCATTTGCGTCCTCTACTTCCACTCCGAGATTCCTTGAGAAAGAGGACACGTTGGAATAGCCCAGCAAGTCATCGTACTCTCTAATCTCATCAAAACTCGCCGTCGTGCAGCTGAGATCCAGCAGTCTGATGAGTGAGTGGGTTTTTCGATTGGCCAATGAGATCGCTTGAATCTTGAGGGACGGATCTTAACCAGGCTGCAAAAGAGCGCCACGTCGCTCTCTGCAGTGCCAGTGTAATTGTCAGCCAAAAGTGCCGCAAGCAGTCCATCCATCCGAGGTAAATGGTCAATGGTGATCTTCTGACTGGTAGTTGGAACGGTAACCTTGCAATCCTACCAGGTCCCGCGCCTTCTCGTCCCATTACCCTCCGGAGTACGCTTGCATCTGCGCACCTTTGCATGGTCAATCATGGACTTTTACTCTCGGTGCTCTGTCTCTCGTTTGACATCGCTTTCCTTCAACGGTAATTCATAGGGGGTGAAGTTCTGACTGGTAGGTGAAGTGCTATGAAATCATTCGATCCATCCAAATGGTTCAAGCCGTTTCGTCTCTTCGCCTAATCTCGATGTCTGGCAAATTCCGTCCTACCTTTTAAAATCGACATCCTCTCCCTGCTTGGTGTTACTCTCTCAGTTTTCCTGGACTCCTGAATAATTTTCCATCGCGCTGCTGCTTGGAATGTCAGCACAGTCATCTTCCATTTGTACAATGTCGACAATCGCTTCAGATCCTTAAACTCGCTCAGAACGTACTGTAACTTCACGAAACGAGGTGCACCGTCGGCCTATAGGAACAGTGACGTTGTGCAAATCTACTCACTGCGGGAACACTAATTCTGTGGCGAACATGGCTACAACAATCTTGTCTCTCATATCTCTACTGCAAACGAACCCTTGTCCATCGGCATCGTGGTCGTCCAGAAACAGAAACTGCTCCACGTTACCTCCAAGATGGGCAGACGTTGTCAATGGTCCCTATTGCGTTCTTGTCCTGCAGACATACAATTTGCCCCAGACTCCCCATATGGGGAGCCCGGTTTGGACGAGGAACTAGTGCGGATAAAGGCGGTGGAAAGGATGCGATATGGTAGCTATGCCCTTTGTAGTTCAATTTATTGAAACAAGAGAGTTTTGTCCACGACGTACGTTGAGAATCATACGTTCTACCTGAGTTCACTTGAATTACAGCTCGAATTACACAGGTCGTACCCGTCAGGGACGGGGTTCCCATGGTGGAACCCACGGGTACCGCCTTCAAATGCGCGTTCCGAGAGTCATTTCGCAACCATCAGAATTGCGTGAACCGCCGTAGGGATATCTGAGAGCAAGAAGAACAAGTCTGGATATAATTCAATACGACTGCCCCGTGATTTGACTACAGCTCTAAATGCTGCAAATGTATTCATTCCCTTCTATCCCAGACTTCATTCCTTGGTGATCCATGGACAATAGTCCTCCAATTCTCCAACTCATTGCCCCTGCTTTTCTCCACTCCGCTCACCAAACTCGTTCAATCTGGCCCTCCGAATCCTTATCTCTGAGCAGCAAACACGCCCGGAATAGTTTAAAGCTACGTGGGCGAATGATTTACTGAGGAGAATGTTCATTGTGGAGAAGCGAAGAGAGCTTGATGATTAAAGCACACGTGTGGAGTCCATGCTTTTGGTTTGACCCGTCACAGATGTAGTACCCATAAGATCCCACGTTGCGCCAGTTAACCTTGCACCCACGGGTACTACCTGGGCCATGCGACGTTTCAGCCGAAGTGACGAGCCTCTTGCGCACCATCGACCCAAACGTGGTCCTTTTAAATGCCTTTTAATTGCCCTTGTTTCACTGCCACAGATATCACCGCATAAGTTTGCGTTATCAATACACGAGCATGGTGAACAGACTTGGCAAGTCCCAATTTGAAAACCTGTGTTTGCAATCGACGTTCTAGGAAATCCTCGACTTTCAATGCAAGTACATAATCCAATTTCATGCGGGGTACATCGATGCGTACAAGACGACGAATCAAGGCATTTCCTTCCAAGAGGCGTTTAGAAAGTCCCAATTTGAAAACCTGTGTTTGCAATCGACGTTCTAGGAAATCCTCGACTTTCAAGGCAAGTACATAATCCAATTTCATGCGGGGTAAATCGATGCATACAAGACGACGAATCAAGGCATTTCCTTCCAAGAGGCGTTTAGAAAGTCCCAATTTGGAAACCTGCGTTTGCAATCGACTTTCAAGGCAAGTACATAATCCAATTTCATGCGGGATACATCTAGTACACCGATGCGTACAAGACGACGAATCAAGGCATTTCCTTCAAAGAGACGTTTAGAAGTCCCAATTTGAAAACCTGTGTTTGCAATCGACGTTCTAGACTTTCAAAGCAAGTACATAATCCAATTTCA